>Ga0310037_10002142_pt1 | contig 10361 bp, 9 predicted proteins | sample Sb_taG_11_FD_200239 | JGI IMG/M metagenome (GOLD analysis project Ga0310037, IMG submission 200239) | Peat soil microbial communities from Weissenstadt, Germany - Sb_50d_3_AS metaG (v2) (version 2) | ecosystem: Environmental > Terrestrial > Soil > Wetlands > Peat | place: Germany: Weissenstadt...
TCGGCAATCCCCAGGATCTCTTCGCGCGGCGCACCCACGCAGGTCAAGTGCGGCGCGACTCGAAGCCCCGTCTCGCGCAACATGCGCAGCACGCAGGCGTGGGTTCTCGAGCGGGTCGATCCGTCGTCGCCATAGGTCACCGAGACAAACTCGGGGCGCAGGGGCGCCAGGCGCTCAACCGCCGCCCACAAATGCTCCGCCATCGCCTCATCGTTCGGCGGAAAGAACTCGAACGACACCCGTACCGGATTCGACATGGTTCTCTGCCCCATGAGAGCTTGCTGCTCGACCCTGAGCATGCGAGCGCCTAAGCTATGACTCAACCTCATTATCTTCATGAGGAGGTTGAAATCCGCTCATGGCCACCTCGGCGCTCGAATTGCGGCACCTGGAGACGCTCCTGGCACTCGATGAATGCGGCAGTCTGTCCAAAGCCGCCGCACGGTTGTTTCTGACCCAATCCGCTCTGTCCCACCAACTCAAGGCGCTGGAAAGCCACTACGGCGCGGCCTTGGTGGAAAAGAACATCCGGCCGCTGCGCTTCACCGCCATTGGCCAAAGGCTTCTCGCCTTGGCTCGCACCGTATTGCCAGAGGTCGCCGAAGCGGGCCGAGACATCGCCCGCCTCGCGCAGGGCCACGCGGGGCCGTTGCGCGTCGCGGTCCAGTGCCACAACTGCTTTGATTGGCTGATGCCGGCCATGGATGCCTACCGGTCGCTGTGGCCCGAAGTCGAACTCGACATCATCTCGGGATTCGTGGTCGACCCGCTACCGTTGATCGAACGAGCGGAAGCGGAGCTCGCGATCATCCATGACAAGCCGCAACCGCACCCGCATCTCGCGTTCAGTCCGCTTTTTCGCTACGAAAGCGTCGCTTTGATGAGTCCGCGGCATCGCTTAGCGGGGAAGAGCTGGCTGGAAGCCGTCGACTTCGCCGATGAAACCCTCATCACCTATCCCGTGCCCGACGAGATGCTCGACGTCATGAAGCACTTCCTCACACCGGCGGGCATCAATCCGAAGCGCCGCACCGCGGAGTTGACGGTCGCGATTCTGCAGTTGGTCGCAAGCGGCCGCGGCATTGCCGCTCTGCCCTCCTGGACAGTCGGCAACTATATTGAGCGCGGCTATGTCGTGTCGCGGCCCATCGGCTACGGGGGACTGCGCTGCGAGCTGTATGCCGCCACCAGCCGCGCGGCCGCCGACACGGCGTACATCCGAGAGTTCATCGTCCTGACCAGAACCTTGAGCCTCACGAACTTGAGCGGAGTATCCGCGCTTTAAGGCCGGTAGCCGTCGGTGAGCGTCGCCAGGAACGCGACGATGTTGCGAATCTCTGCGTCGCCGAGCGCCGGCGGATCGCCGGTGTGCCGGTCGAACGGTGCGCGGGTGTCGACGTTGCCCCGGTACTGCGGCGGCAGATCGTCGAATTTCAAGATGCCGCCGTCCGGTGAGCGCGGGTACCACTTCTGCGGCTGGGTGTCGCGTTCGGCATAAAAGCGCACCACATCCTCCAACCGGTGGAACGCCCCGTTGTGAAAGAAAACGCGCCGCAGCGCCACGTTGCGCAAGGACGGCGTGCGGAACAGTCCGCAGTATTCCACCCGGTCCTTGAGATCGGTGCGCAGCGGTCCGCACAGCCCGAGGTCGAAGTAATGAGGATCCTCGTTGGCGGGAATTGCCGGGTTGCGCGGCGCCCCGACGCCGGCGTAGCCGAAATCGGTGAACTGCGGAAACGCGCCGTTGCGAACCGCGCTCGGATGACAGCGCGCGCAGTTGCCCTTGGCCGGATCGTTGAACGCGTCCATGCCCTTAAGTTCATCGCGGCTCAACGAAGCCTCGTGCCGCAAGAAGGCATCGTACTTGCTGCTGTAGGGATAAAACTCCGCGGGACTTTGCTGAAAGGTCTCGAGCGCCATCAGCACAGCCTTGAAGGCGAGCGCGCTGTCCGCGAACACGGCCTCGCCGAAGGTCTCGCGAAACTTGGGCGCATAGGCGGCGCGCCGGACTTTGGCGACGACCTCCTCGGGACTCGCGTTCGCCATTTCGTGCGGCGAGAGCAGCGGCAGTCGCGCCTGATCGTGAACCGACTGCGCGCGGCCGTCCCAGGTGCGCCCGCCGGCGGGACCCTGATCGATGCTGTCGTCGCCCTCGTCCTCGAAATAATGCTCGGTGAACGGCGGTAGGTTTTGCGTATAGGTGAGCGACATCACCGCTCGCACGCCGGCCCGACGGTTGTCGGGTCCTCCGCGTTGCACGGCCAGATCGTTCGCGGGTCCGTAGCCGCTAGTCGGGTCGTGGCAGGTGGCACAGGCCATTTTGCCGGACGCCGACAGGGAGCGATCGAAGAACATCGCTCGGCCCAAGGCCGTCATCGCGGCCGCGGAGGGCGCCTTCTCGAAGGCATTGGCATAGAACGGAGTCGGCGTGGCGGGCCCGGCCGCACCGCCCGGCTCGCCCGCTTGGCCGAGCGCGATGCCGTGGCACCCGGCGAGCAACATTGCAATCATCGCCGCGCGGCGGGTCGACCGCCCGAGCCGTGCCGCTCCTCGTCGCCCGCCTCGCTCAGTGAACCGAGCGGCCGATGCCGCCCGCAACGCCGGCATTGAACAGCTGGGCGACGTCCACCGCGTCGAATACGTAGGCACGATTGCAGAAATCACAGCGCACCTCGACCTCTCCTCGATCCGCCAGAACCGAACTCGTCTCCGCCTCGCCCAGCCCCTGCAACATGCCCGCGACGCGCTCGCGCGAGCATCGACAGCGAAAGTAGACCGGCGACGGCTCGAACAGCCGCAGGTCGTCCTCGTTGAACAGGCGGTGCAGAATTTCCGCATCGGCGAGCGTTCTGAGTTCCTCCGGCGTCAAGGTGTCGCCGATCAATTGCAGCCGCCGCCAGGCGTCATCGACCGCGGCCGACGCCGTTGCGCCGCCATTGTCCGGAAGCCGCTGCAACAGCATCCCGGAGGCGCCGTTGCTGTCGGCATGCAGCCAGAGCCGCGTCGGCAGCTGTTCGGAATTCTCGAAATACCCCTGCAGCGAATCGACCAGCCGGTCGCCGTCGATGGGGACGATACCCTGGTAGCGCTGGGCACCGTCGTCGGTTTCCAGCGTCACGGTCAAGTTGCCCGGCCCGATCAGATCGCCGATGCCCGCCCCGGCGGCTGCGACGGGGTTCTGCGCGTCACGGTAGCGTGCCAGCCCCCGCACCCCGAGGCCGCTGGTGCATTGCGCGAGCAAGAGATACACCGATCCCTCGCCCTGCAATTGCAGCGACAGCACACCCTCGAATTTGATCGTCGCCGCCAGCAGGAGCGATGCCGCCACGGCTTGTCCCAGCACATCGCGAATCGGCGCCGGATAGCGGTGATGTTCGATCAACGCCTGCCAGGCGGCATCCAGATGCACCAGATGCCCGCGAATGGGAAACTGTTCGAACACGAAGCGATGCAGGCAGTCCCGGTCATGCATCAGGACCCACCACCAGATAACTTCAATTTGAGCAAATCGTTGAGCTGCGCCGGGTTCGCCTTACCGCCGGTGGCTTTCATGACCTGCCCGACGAAAAATCCGAATAGCTTGTCCTTGCCCGCGCGATAGTCCGCGAGCTGTTTCGGGTTCGCTGCCATCACCGCATCGATCACGCTCTCGATCGCACCGGCGTCGGTGATTTGGCGCAGGCCCCGCGCCTCGATGATCGCGTCCGCCCCCTTGCCTTCCGACCACATGGCCTCGAACACGTCCTTGGCGATCTTGCCCGAGATCGTCTCATCCACGATGCGCCCTAAGAGTGCGCTCAAGTCCGCGGCCGACACGCGCGAGGCGGTGATCTCCACGTTGTCCCGGTTGAGCGCGCTCGACAATTCGCCCATGACCCAATTGGCAGCGAGCTTGGCGTGCGCCGCCCCCAAAGCTTGAACCAGGGACTCGAAATAGGCGCCGAGTTCGCGGCTCGCGCACAGTACGCCCGCATCGTAAGCGGAGAGGCCGAAATCGCGCGCAAACCGCGCCGCCTTCTCGTCCGGCAATTCGGGCAGCGTGGCGCGAACCGACTCGATGAATTCCTGGTCCATCTCGACCGGCAACAGGTCTGGATCCGGAAAATAGCGATAGTCGTTCGCCTCTTCCTTCGAGCGCATCGAGCGCGTTTCGTTCTTGTCCGAATCGTAGAGCCGCGTCTCTTGAACCACTCTGCCGCCGCTCCCGATCAGCTCGATCTGCCGTGCGACCTCGTATTGAATCGCCTTCTCGAGAAAGCGGAAGGAATTCAAGTTCTTGATCTCGGCCCGGGTGCCGAATTGATTCGCGCCGCGCGGGCGCACCGACACATTGGCGTCGCAGCGAAACGACCCCTCTTGCATGTTGCCGTCGCAGATTTCGAGGTATCGCACCAAGGTGTGGATCTTCTTCATGTACGCCACGGCTTCCCGGGCCGCGCGCATGTCCGGTTCCGACACGATCTCCAGAAGCGGCGTACCGGCGCGATTCAGATCGATGAAGCTCGCATTCCCGGGCCCCTCGTGCAGCGACTTGCCGGCATCCTCCTCGAGGTGAGCGCGCGTCACGCCGATGGTCTTGACGGCCCCGTCATCGAGCACCACCGCGAGTGCGCCCTTGCCGACCACGGGCTGCTCGTATTGGCTGATCTGATAACCCTTCGGCAAATCCGGATAAAAATAGTTCTTGCGCGCGAAAATCGAGCGCCGCGCGATCTTCGCGCCGATGGCCAGTCCGAACTTGACCGCCATGCGCAGCGCTTCGGCATTGAGCACGGGCAGCACGCCGGGATAGGCGAGATCGACGAGATTGGCCTGCGTATTCGGCTCGGCGCCGTAGGCGGTCGCGGAGCCGGAGAATATCTTCGACTTCGTGGCCAGTTGAGCGTGAATCTCCAGGCCGATCACCACTTCCCAGTCGGCCATCATTCGTACCCGCCCGGGGTGTGCTCGTGCCAGCGGGTCGCGCGCTGGAACTGATGCGCCGCGCCGAGCAAACGCGCTTCGGAAAAATGCGGACCGATCATCTGCAGACCCATCGGTAATCCGTCGATGAAACCGCAGGGCACCGACATGCCGGGCAGACCGGCGAGGTTCGCACCGATGGTGTAGATGTCGTTCAAGTACATGGTCACGGGGTCATCGATCTTCGCGCCGATGCCAAATGCCGGGGTCGGCGTGGTGGGTCCGATCAGCAGGTCGACCTTCTGGTACGCCGCCCGAAAATCGTCGGTGATCAGGCGGCGCACTTTCTGCGCCTTCAAGTAGTAGGCATCGTAATAGCCCGCCGACAACACGTAGGTCCCCGTCATGATGCGCCGCTTGACCTCCGCGCCAAAGCCTTCGCCGCGGGAGCGCTGATACAAATCGATCAGGTCCTTCGGTTCGGCGCAACGGTAGCCGTAGCGCACGCCGTCGAAGCGCGAGAGGTTCGAGGAGCACTCGGCCGGCGCGACCACGTAATACGTGGGTACCGAGAGCGGAAGATGCGGCAGGCTCACCTCCAGGGTGTCGGCGCCGAGCGATCTGAAAACCCCGAGCGCCTCCTCGATGAGGGCCGCATTGCGGGCCTCCAACCCCTCGAAGAACTCGCGCAGCAGGCCGATTCTAAGGCCTTCGAGCGGCTCACCCAGCAGCGCCGGATAATCCGGCACCGGCGCATCGACGCTGGTCGAATCCTTCGGATCGAAGCCGGCCATGACCTGAAGCACCGCCGCCGCATCGGCCGCGGTCCGGGCAAACACACCCGCCTGATCGAGGCTCGAGGCGAACGCGACCATCCCGTAGCGGGAGACCCGTCCGTAGGTGGGTTTGATGCCGGTCACCCCGGTCAGTGCCGCGGGCTGACGGATCGAACCGCCGGTATCGGTGCCGGTGCAGAAGGAGGCGAGCCTCGCCCCCATGGCCGCGGCCGACCCGCCCGAGGAGCCTCCGGGCACTCGGGTCCTGTCCCAGGGATTCCTGACCGGACCATAAAAGCTCGTCTCGTTGGAGGAGCCCATGGCGAATTCGTCCATGTTGGCCTTGCCGAGCATGACGGCTCCGGCGGCCTTGATGCGCGTGACGACGGTGGCATCGTAGGGTGCGATGAAATTATCGAGGATCCGCGATCCGCAGCTGGTGCGCACGCCGTCGGTGCAAAAAATGTCTTTATGAATGAGCGGGATGCCGAGCAACCGGCCGCGTTCCCCGGCCGCTAGACGCCGATCGGCCGCGGCCGCGCTCGCGAGCGCCTGCTCGCCGGTGAGCGTGATCAGGGCGTTTAAGCTCGGGTTAAAGCGCTCGATGCGCGCTAAAAAATGCCGTGTGAGCTCGACGCTCGAAATTTGCCTGGCGGCCAGGCGATCGGCAAGCTCGCCGATGGAAAGATTGTGCAGCATCGTCATAGGCCTCAAACGGGGCCTTACTCGATGACCCGCGGAACGACGTATAACCCCGCTTGCACACTGGGTGCGTTGGCTTGGTACTTTTCACGCAGATCGGTTTCGGTGACTGCGTCGGCCCGCAAGCGCTGGCGTTGGCCATCGAGGGGGTGCGCCATCGGCTCGACGCTGCCGGTTTCGACGCGGGACAATTCGGCGACGAAATCGACGATGCTCGACAAGCTCGAGACGTAAACCGGCATCTCCGCTTCGGTGATCGACAGGCGCGCAAGATGCGCGATCTTTTCCACGTCTTGACGGGTCAGGCTCATATGAATGCAAAAATGCGCGCGAGTGCGCAGAAAATAAGCGCAAGAGATGATACACGTTGCCTTGCTGAAAGTCGTGTCGGTTGTTACATTAGCGCAACTTTTTTCACCCCCTTTCGTTCAAGCAAAAGACCCCATGTTCAAACGCCTTCGAGGTTATTTCTCCAATGATCTCTCAATTGATCTAGGAACCGCGAACACGCTGATCTACGTGCGCGAGCGCGGCATTGTGCTCAATGAGCCCTCGGTCGTCGCGGTACAGGATGAGCCGACGCGCGGCGGGAAAATCATCGTCGCGGTGGGCGTCGAGGCCAAAAACATGCTGGGCCGGACCCCGGGCCACATTACCGCGGTGCGTCCGATGAAAGACGGCGTCATTGCGGATTTCACCTACACCGAAAAGATGCTGCAGTACTTCATCAAGAAGGTGCACGGCAACCGCTTTTTGAGTCCCAGCCCGCGGGTTTTGGTGTGCGTGCCCTTCGGCTCCACGCAGGTCGAGCGCCGCGCCATCAAGGAATCGGCCGAGGGCGCGGGTGCGCGCAGCGTCGACATCGTCCCGGAACCGATGGCGGCGGCGGTGGGCGCGGGCCTGCCGGTGCAGGAAGCCCGCGGCTCGATGGTGCTCGACATCGGCGGCGGCACCTCGGAGGTGGCGGTCATCTCCTTGAACGGCATTGTCTATGCGGCGAGCGTGCGCATCGGCGGCGACAAGTTCGACGAAGCCATCACCAACTATGTGCGGCGCAATTACGGGATTTTGATCGGCGAGGCCACAGCCGAGCGCATCAAGTTGGAAATCGGCTCCGCCTATCCCGGACAGCAGGTGCGCGAGATCTCGGTGAAGGGCCGCAATCTTTCGGAAGGCGTGCCGCGCAGCTTCACGCTCAACTCGAACGAAATCCTGGAAGCGCTTCAGGAACCCCTGCAGGGTATCGTGGGCGCGGTGAAGCAGGCCCTCGAACAGACACCGCCCGAACTCGGCGCCGACGTGGCCGAGCGCGGAATCGTGCTCACCGGCGGCGGCGCCTTGCTGCGCGATGTCGATAAATTGCTCATGGAAGAAACCGGCTTGCCGGTGGTGATCGCGGACGACCCGCTGACCTGCGTCGCGCGCGGCGGCGGCCGGATCCTCGAGCTCACCGAGGAGCATGGACCGGGCATCTTCGGATTGGAGTGATGCTGGCGACACGGGAAGCCCCTGCCCATGGTCGCATTTCGTAATTCCGACTCGTCCGGCCGAACGACGGGGCTTTTGCTGCGCTGTGTGCTGTATTCCCTGCTGGCCTTGGGGTTGATCATCGTCGATAAGCACTACGATCATCTGGGGAAGATTCGGCGCCTGCTGTCGATCGCCGCCTACCCGGTACAGGTCGCCGTGGAGAGCCCCTTCGAGGGTTGGAATTGGTTTCGCCAAAGCGTCACGAGCCGCGATGTGCTGCGCGCGGACAACGCCAAGCTCCAGGCGGAGCTGCGCCTCGCTCAATTTCGTCTGCAGCGCTACGAGGCGCTCGAGGCCGAAACTCAGCGATTGCGCGCGCTGCGCGACAACACGGCAGGGGTGTCGAACCGATTCATCGTCGGCGACATCATGGACGTGGATCTCGACGCCTTCCGAGCCCGAGTCCTCGTCGACAAGGGCGCGAGCGACGGGGTGTTCGTGGGACAAGCGGTGCTCGACTCGGGCGGCGTGTTCGGCCAAGTCGCCCGCGTCGAGCAGCTCACCAGCGAGGTGATTCTCATCAGTGACCCGACGCATGCCATACCCGTCCAGATCAACCGCAACGGCTTGCGCACCATCGCGGTGGGCACCGGCGACTCGAGCCGCCTCAAGCTTCCCTACCTGCCCACCAGCGCCGATGTGATCGCCGGGGACTTGTTGGTCACCTCGGGGCTCGGCGGAGTCTTTCCGCCCGGTTATCCCGTCGGCACCGTCGCCGAGGTCAAACGCGACCCCGCACAGTCGCTGGCCGATGTCGATATCCGGCCGGCCGCGTCCCTCGACCGGTCGCGAGAACTGATGTTCGTCTGGGTAAAACCCGGCGCCGTCCTGCCCGTGGCGGCTTCCGCGAAAGCCCCGGCACCCGCGGCACCGACACCGGCACCTGCGCCGGCCCCGGCAACCGGCACAGCCGCGGCGGCCTCACCGAGCGCGCCCAAGAGTCCCCCTCCACCGGCGGGAGCAAACGACGAATGATGCGCGATGAACGTATCAGCCGAACGCCGATGCTGCTCTCCGCCGTCGTCGCGCTCGCGCTCGCCGTGATTCCCCTGCCCTCCGCACTCGATGCGCTGCGCCCGGACTTTTTGGTGCTGGTGGTCTTTTACTGGTCCATCGAATCGCCCCGTGCCGGCGGACTCACATTGGCCTTCTTCGCGGGCATCGCCCTCGATGTGATCAAGGGCGTGGTATTGGGTCAGCATGCCTTGGCGTTGACGCTGATGGCCGCCTGGGCTACGTATTTGCGGTTGCGACTGCGCGTGTTCTCGGTGCTCTCGCAATCGCTCACGATTTTCGCATTCTTGACCGGGTACCAGTTCATCTTGTTCTGGGTCGATGGCGCCACCGGAAATCCCGTCACGAGCTTCAGCCGCTGGCTGGCTCCGGTGATCGGGGCGGCGATTTGGCCGTTTCTAGCCAGTACCCTGGGTCGTTTGCATGGGCAACGATAGCTTCGACAGCAGCAGCTTCATTTAAGGACTAATAGATTGCCACGCCGCGTTCGCATCAAGGATCACTGGGCCGAGCAGCGCATCTTCACACTGCGCGGCATCGTCGCCGGCTTCCTCGTCGGCGTGCTGTTGTTGACGGTCGCCGGCCGGCTCTTTTATTTGACCGTGCTAAAGCACGAATACTATGCCGAGCTCTCGCAGGGCAACCGCGTGCGCACCGACCCGATTCCGCCGAGCCGCGGCCTGATCCTCGACCGCCACGGCGTGGTGATGGCGGAAAATCTGCCGGCCTTCCAGCTGGAGCTGGTACGCGAGCTGGTGGGCGATGCGCCCGAGCTCAATGCGACGCTGTCGCGCTTGGTGACGATCGGCTTGCTCGATGCGGAAGACGTCGGCAGCATCCGGCGCACGATCCTCTCGCATCACGTCTATGAAAGCGTGCCGATCAAGCTGCAGCTCGACGATGAGGACATGGCGCGCTTCGCGGTGCATCGCCACGAATTCACCGGTGTGGACATCCGCGCGCGACTGTCCCGGCATTATCCGTTCGGGCCGATGGCCGTGCATGCGCTCGGCTACGTCGCCGCGATCAGCGAGCAGGACTTGAAGCGCATCGACTTGGATTCGTACGCCGGCACCAGCCTGATCGGCAAATTGGGCGTCGAAGGCGCGTACGAGAGCGAATTGCACGGCACCCGCGGCTACCGCGAAGTGCTCGTGAACGCGGCAGGCAGGCCCGTGGAGCGTCAGGGGGCCTACACCCCGCAGCTCGCCATCAAGCAACCGGTCGCGGGCGCCGATCTGATCTTGAGTCTCGACATGCGCGTGCAGCGCGCCGCCGAGGAAGCGTTGGTGGGCAAGCGCGGCGCGGCCATCGCCATCGATCCCCACACCGGCGACGTCCTCGCCCTCGCCAGCACGCCGGGTTTCGATCCCAATGCCTTCGCTCGCGGCCTCACGACCAAACAATACGATGCCCTGCAAAACGACATCGACAAGC
>Ga0310037_10002144_pt1 | contig 10356 bp, 6 predicted proteins | sample Sb_taG_11_FD_200239 | JGI IMG/M metagenome (GOLD analysis project Ga0310037, IMG submission 200239) | Peat soil microbial communities from Weissenstadt, Germany - Sb_50d_3_AS metaG (v2) (version 2) | ecosystem: Environmental > Terrestrial > Soil > Wetlands > Peat | place: Germany: Weissenstadt...
GGCTTGGCGTGCGATCAAGCCCTTCAGCACGTCGTCGCTGAAGGCGAAATAGGTTGCGGTCGTGGCCGACCAGCCGGCCAAGATCACCACGGTGCCGACAGCGATCCAGAACGCCACCGGTCCGAACCTGATTTGCCGGCCGGCATGCGCGATGGTGTAGCCGGACGTTTTTGCGGCGGCGGGTGGCTTTGCGGCGGCGGGTGGCTTTGCGGCAGCGGGCTGGCGTGGCTCACCTTTGCGCGCGACATCGCGGGCCTGCTGCGGCGCACGGCTCATCCGAGGCGATTGATACGCCGACCACTGCGACATTGACGCTCCCACCCGGTCCGGCCATGGCGAGGCCGGCTGCCCGAGCGCGGAATGTGGGCCGTTTATGGTTAATAATCAGCAAATTGCCGCAGCGATTTTACGTCCTTGGGTAAATGTTTCCGCAACGATCAGAGCGCTTTGGCGGCGGCCAAAACTTCTGCCGCGTGGCCATCGACCGACACCTTGGGCCACACCTTGGCGACGCGGCCGTCGGGCCCGATCAGAAAGGTGGTGCGCACGATCCCCAGGAATTTGCGGCCATAGAGCGACTTCTCCTGCCACACGCCATAGGCCTCGAGCATGCGATGGTTCTCGTCCGAGGCAAGCGCGATGGCGAGTTTGTGCTTGGCCTTGAACTTGTCGAGCGCCGGCACCGGGTCGGCGGAGACGCCGACGATCTCGGCATCGGCACGGCCGAAGTCGCCGCGCAGGCGGGAGAAATCGATCGCCTCCTTGGTGCAGCCGGAGGTGTCCGCCCGCGGATAGAAATAGAGCACGAGCTTGCGTCCGGCGAAGTCGGCCAGTGACACAGTGCCACCGCCGTCCTGCGGCAGGCTGAAGGCCGGCGCCTTGGCGCCGGGGGAGGGGCCCGCCCCGGGGCTCCGGGCTTTCTTTCCGCCTGACGGCTTTTGCACCGGTAGCTTTTGCATAGTTTTTTTGCGGGTCGATTTCCCCTGCTGTTTGCGAGCCATATGCCTTCCTTTCGACGCTTTCCCCGGCGCATTCTGCGCCCGGCAGGATACCCGCGCCGGCAAGGGGGGTCGATCACCGATCGATCTGGGGCCTTCGCCTGCGGACTTGTCAAAGCTGCGATATCGTTCTGACGGCACCACGGACGAGGGGACGCCCGAGGGGGCATGACCAACCAGGACAGGCAGAACGCTGCGCTCGCGAGGCGGGAGACGGTCGCTGCCCCGCGCCGAACGGGCAGCCGTCCCGTGGACCCGCGCGCGCCGCGCGCGGGCGCCAACCCCTACCTATTGGCCTACCGGCGGCTCCTGGGCCGGCATCAGCGCCTGATCCGCCGGGTCGGCATCGGCAGCGCCATCGTCGTCGGCGTCTTTGTCCTAGGGTTTGTCACGCTGTGGTGGCGGCTCGCCAACGGTCCCATCCAACTCGACGTCGCCACGCCATGGCTCGCCTCGGCCATCGAGGAGAATTTCGGCAGCCAGCACAAAGTCCAGGTCGGCGGCACGCAAATCGAGCGCACCGGCAACGGCGGCGCCGCGGTGCGCATTCGCGACATCGTGGTGCGCGACGCCGACGGCACGGTCGTTGCGAGCGCGCCGAAAGCGGAAGTTCGCGTCTCCGGCATGAGCCTGCTCAGCGGCCATATGCGCGCCGAAAGCCTCAATCTGGTCGGCGCGGAATTGTCGGTGCGCATCGAGCAGAACGGCGATGTCACGGTCTTTGCAGGCGCCAATAAGCATCCGATCGCGACGGCACCGGGGCCGATTGCCGCCGCTGTCGTCAACGGCACGGCGGCGCCGGCACCGGCGGCGAGCGGGCATCCCGCTCTCGCCGGAGCTGCGGCCGCGCCACAGCGCAAGACCAGCGAAATTCTTGCCGCGCTGTTGACGTGGATCGACGGCATCGGCGAGGCCGGACTCGACGGCCACGATTTGCGCGAGTTAGGCCTCAAGGACGGCAACCTCAACGTCGACGACGTCCGCACCGGGAAGCACTGGAACTTTCAGGACATCACGCTCAGTCTGGAGCGGCCGCATGGCGGCGGTATCATCGTGACCGTCGGTTCGAGCAATGCCGAGCGGCCGTGGGGACTGACGGCGTCGATCAAGCCGACGCGCGACGGCTCGCGCAGCATCGAGCTCGAAGCCCGCCATGTCGCGGCGAGCGATCTTCTGCTCGCGGCCCGCCTCGACGACGGCAATCTCGAAGCCAATCTGCCGCTGTCGGCGAGCTTGCGCGGTGAATTCGGGCCCGATGGCGTGCCTCACGGCCTGGTCGGCCGGATCGTGGCGGAAAACGGCTTCATCAGCGAGGCCGACGGCGCCGACGGCCGCATCGATATCGACCATGCCGAGATCAAGCTGAATTGGGACGCGGCCAATCGCATCCTGGTGGCGCCGCTGCAGATCATTTCCGGCGGCAACCGGATCACGCTGATGAGCGAAGTGCGCGCCCCCGAACAGGCCGGCGGCATCTGGCTGTTCAAGATCGGCAGCGGCACGATCGTGCTCAATTCGCCCAACTTCGCCGGCGACGCTCTGGTGCTCAACCGCGTCGCCTTCGGTGGCCAATTCGATCCGGCCAGCAAGCGCTTCGTGGTCGAAGGCGGCGACATCGGCAATGCCGAGATCGGCGTCGCCATGTCCGGCAAGGCGGAATTTACCGGCGGCGACCTGCGTCTGGCGGCGGGCTTCGCCGCGACGAGGATGTCGGTCGATGCTCTAAAGCGCATGTGGCCGGTTTTCGTCTCGCCGAAAGTGCGCGACTGGTTCTTGACGCATCTCAACAGCGGCACCGTGGAGCGTCTCGTCGTTGCGGTGAACGCGCCGCTCGACACGCTCAAGGCCTCCGGTCCGCCGGTCCCCGATGACGGGCTGTCGATCGACGCGCAAGCGACCAATTGCGTGATCCAGCCGGTGCAGGGCCTGCCGGCGCTGCACGATGCCGACCTCAACGTGCATATCGTCGGCCGCAATGCGGTGATCACGCTGAACAAGGCGATCGCCGACGTGCCGTCGGGCAAGAAGCTCGTCATGTCGGCCGGCACGTTCGAAGTGCCCGATACCGCGCCGCACGAGCCGCCGGCGCGGGTGCGCTTCAAGCTCGACGGACCGGTGCCCGCGGCCGCCGAGCTATTGACCATGGACCGGCTGCGCGACGCCGCCGCCGGCGCGCCGTTCGATCCGGCGACGACGCGCGGCACCATGAGCGCGAGCGTGACCTTGGGCATGCCGCTCAAGGCCGATCTGCCGCCGGGCTCGACCACTTACGCCATCGCCGTCGATGCGACGAATTTTTCCGCCGATCACATGATCATGGGCCAGAAGGTCGAGGCGGCGGCGCTGAAAGTCGTCGCCAACAACCAGGGCTTCGCGCTCAAGGGCGACGTCAAGATCGGCGGCACGCCGGCCAGCCTCGAATACCGCAAGGCGCGCGGCGACGACGCAGCCGACATCATCCTGCAAGGCATGCTCGACGAGAATGCACGGGCGAATTTCGGCCTCGATCCGTCGAACACCATCAGCGGCGGCATTCCGCTCAAGCTCACCGGCCGCGTCGGCACCGGGCCGGACCGCGACGGCAAATTCGCCATCGAGGCGGACCTGACTTCGGCGCAGCTCGACAGCTTCCTGCCCGGCTGGGTCAAGCCGGCCGGCAAGCCGGCGCGGGCGACGTTCACGCTCACCACCAAGCCGCAATCGATCAGCATCGACGACCTTCTGATCGAGGGCGCCGGCGGCGGCGTCAAAGGCAGCATCCAGCTCGACGGCTCGGGCGAATTGCAATCGGCGACTTTCCCGTCCTACGGCTTTGCCGACGGCGATCGCACCAACCTGAAAGTCGATCGCACCCAGGACGGCGCGCTGCATGTGGTCATGCGCGGCGACGTCTATGACGGCCGCGGCTTCATCAAGACCATGACCGGCAGTCCGGCCGGCAGCACGCCGAATAAGCGTCCGGTCGATATCGATCTCGACATGAAGCTTGGTGCCGTCGTCGGCTATAACGGCGAGGCGCTGCGCAGCCTGGACCTGAAAATGTCGCGCCGCGCCGGCGAAATCCGCAGTTTTGGGCTCACCGCCAAGATCGGCCGCGACGCGCCGCTGACCGGCGACCTGCGCAGCCGCGGCGGCGGACGCCAGATGATCGCGCTGACCACCGGCGACGGCGGCGCCCTGTTCCGCTTCACCGACGTTTATGCGCGCATGAACGGCGGGCAGATGGTGATCGCGATGGATGCGCCGTCCGCCGACAATCCGCTGCAGCAGGGCTCGATCACGGTGCGCCAATTCGCCGTCCATGACGAAGCGCAACTGCAGCAGGCCGTCAACACCAGCGATCCCCAAGTCCAGCGTAACGTCATGGAATTCTCCAGCATGCGCGTCGACTTCGACAAATCGCCGGGGCGCGTTGTGCTGCGCGACGGCGTCGTGCGCGGTCCGACTCTCGGCGCGACCATCGACGGCATGATCGACTACAGCCGCGATGAAATGCATCTGCGCGGCACGCTGGTGCCGCTGTACGGCCCGAACAATCTGCTCGGGCAATTGCCGATCGTCGGCTTGTTCCTGGGCGGCGAGAAGGAAGGCCTCGTCGGCATTACCTATGAAGTCGTCGGCAAGCCGGGCAATCCGGTGCTGCGCATCAATCCGATTTCGGCGCTGGCGCCGGGGCTGTTGCGCAAAGTGTTCGAGTTTCCGATGAATAACGGCACTTACGACGACAACAACAGCTACAACAACAATAACAATTATAACAACAACACCAACAATACCAATTACAACAACAATACCAACTACAGCACGCAGCCCCCCTACAATTCCAACTACAACAACCGTTAGACCGGCTTGAGCAGGACGTGCCGCTTGCGGCCGAGCGAGAGCTTTACGACGCCTTCGGCGGTGACGTCGGCTTCGCCGATCATAGCCTTGTCGTCGGTGACGCGGACATCGTTGACCAGGATCGCATTGTTGGCGATGGCGCGGCGCACTTCGCCGTTCGACGCGGCGAGGCCGGCTTTGACGAACGCCGCCAGCACGCCGATACTGGCTTCGAGCTCGGCGCGCGGCACCTCGACGGTGGGCAGGCTCGAGCCGAGGCCGCCTTCCTCGAACGTTGTGCGCGCAGTCGCGGCGGCTTCGTCGGCCGCGGTCTGGCCGTGCACCATGGCGGTCGCGGCCGTGGCGAGGATTTTCTTCGCTTCGTTGATCTCCGCGCCTTTGAGCGCCGCAAGCCGCTCGATCTCGTCGAGCGGCAGCACGGTGAAGAGTTTCAGGAAGCGGGCGACGTCGGCGTCCTCGGTGTTGCGCCAATATTGCCAATAGTCGTATGGGCTCACCTGGTCGGCATTGAGCCACACCGCGCCGGCCGCGGTCTTGCCCATCTTGGCGCCCGACGACGTGGTGATCAGCGGCGAGGTCAGCGCGAACAGCTGCGCGCTGTGCAGCCGTCGCCCGAGATCGATGCCGTTGACGATATTGCCCCACTGGTCCGAGCCGCCCATCTGCAGCACGCAGCCGTAGCGGCGGTACAGCTCGACGAAATCGTATGCCTGCAGGATCATGTAGTTGAATTCGAGGAATGACAGCTCCTGCTGGCGCTCGAGCCGCAGCTTCACGGAATCGAACGACAGCATGCGGTTGATGGAGAAGTGGCGGCCGATGTCGCGCAGGAAATCGATGTAGTTGAGCGCGTTGAGCCAGTCGGCATTGTTGGCCATCACCGCATCGGTCTTGCCGTCGCCGAAGTGCAGGAAGCGCCCGAAGATTTCGCGGATGCTCCGCAGGTTCTCGGCGATAACCTCGTCGGTCAGAAGCCGGCGGCTTTCGTCCTTGCCGGACGGATCGCCGACACGCGTGGTGCCGCCGCCCATCAGCGGGACCGGCTTATGGCCGGTCTGTTGCAGCCAGTGCAGCATCATGATCGGCAACAGCGAGCCGACATGGAGCGACGGTGCGGTGCAGTCGAAACCGATATAGGCCGTGATGGTCGATTGCCGGGCGAGCGCATCCAGCGCCTCGGGCTCGGAGACCTGATGGATGAAGCCCCGGCTGGCGAGAACGTTGAGGAAATCGGACTTGTAGGCGCTCATCGCTATCCGGCGCAGTTATGCCGCGGCTCGCCGCGGCGGCGCCGCTGGTGTAACAGGTCCGGCGCGTGATTCAACCCAAACGGCGCGGGCAGCCGGCGTATCGGGAGCCCTGAACTTGTCAGGTGCCGAACCTCGTGGTTGACCTGGATCAAGGGGATCGCGTCAACAAACGCTTAAAATATCATGAGAAGATAGGTCGATCATGATCGCTTTGCTGGCAGACATCCACGGCAATCGCGAAGCGATGACGGCGTGCCTCGCCGACGCCGAACGCAAGGCTGCCGAGCGCTATGTCTTTCTCGGCGATCTGGTCGGCTACGGCGCCGATCCCGGTTGGGTCGTCGACCGCGCGATGGAATACGTCGCGCGCGGCGCCATCGCAATCCTCGGCAATCACGATGCCGCAGCCGCCGGCCAGCAGGTGGCGATGAACGAGACCGCCGCGGCGGCGATCGCATGGACCCGCGGCAAGCTCGATGCCGCACAGCGCAACTTCCTCGAAAAGCTGCCGTTGTCAGTCGAGGATGGCGACCGGCTCTATGTGCACGCCAGCGCCGATGAGCCGGCGCGATGGCACTACGTGCTCGACGCGCAGCGGGCGCGCAAGTCGCTCGAAGCGACGCCGGCGCAGCTGACCTTTTGCGGCCATGTCCACAGCCCCGCGCTCTATCTGCTGTCGCAGACCGGCAAGCTGTTCGGCTTCATGCCCACTGCCGGCGTCGCCATTCCGTTGCTGGGGAACCGGCGCTTTCTTGCCGTGCTGGGCGCGGTCGGGCAACCACGGGACCATAATCCGGCGGCTTGTTACGCCTTGCTCGACGAGGCGCGCAACATGCTCAGCTATATCCGCGTGCCTTACGACGTCGCGTCCGCGGCGCAGAAAATCCGCGACGCCGGATTGCCGACCGTGCTCGCCGCGCGGCTCGAGCAGGGTTACTGAGATGGCCCATCAGCTTGCGCCCGGCGACGTCATCGGCGGCTTTCGCCTGGAACAGAAATTCCACCACGGCGGCCTGGGCACGTTGTGGAAAGTGTCCCGCGCCGACATCGCCGCGCCGCTGGTGATGAAGCTGCCGTTCCTGTTGCCCGGCGAGGATCCGCTCACCATCGTCAGCTACGAAACCGAACAGATGATCATGCCGCGGCTCTCCGGCAGTCACGTGCCGGCTTTTATCGCGGCGGGCGATTTCGACGGCCCCTATGTGGTCATGGAACTGATCGCCGGCCGCTCGCTGCTCGACCGGCTGCCGGAGCTGCCGCTGCCGGCCGGCGAAGTCGCCGATCTCGGCGCCCGCATCGCCGACGCGCTCGAGGATATTCATCGCCAGCGCGTCATTCACCTCGATCTCAAGCCGAGCAATATCATGGTCCGCGAGGGCAGCGGCGAAGTGGTGCTGCTCGATTTCGGTCTCGCCCGCCATCTCGATCTGCCCGATCTTCCCGGCGAGGAGCTCGAAGGCCCGATCGGCACCGGCGTCTATATCGCGCCGGAGCAATTGCTCGACATCCGCAACGACCGGCGTAGCGATCTGTTCGCGCTCGGCGTGCTGATGTATTTCTTCGCCACCGGCAAGCGGCCGTTCGGCGAGCCGCGCACCGTCGGCCAGTGGCGCAAGCGGCTTACGCGCGCGCCGGTGCCGCCGCGCCGTCTGCGGCCGGATCTGCCGCCGTGGTTCCAGGAAATCATCCTGCATTGCCTCGAGGTCGATCCGCGCCAGCGCTATCAGGCCGCTTCGCATCTTGCTTTCGATCTGCGCCACCCCGAGCTGGTGCGGCTCACGGCGCGCGCTGAGCGCACCGGCGGCGGCGGCGCCATCGCGGCGCTGTCGGCGTGGTTGCGCCAAACCCACGCCCGCGTCGCCATTGCGCCGGAGCCGATCGCGGTCGGCGAGGCGGCATCGATCATCGTCGCCGCCGTCGACCTCGGCGAAGAGGACGCGGCACTGACGCAGGCGTTGCTTGCCACGGTCGAGCGCTTGGCGGCAGGCGAGCCAGGCGCCCGCGTCGCCTGCGTCAACGTGCTCAAGCTCGCCCGCGTCGCGCTCGACCAGACCGAAGACGAGGCGGGGCGCAATCTGCACCTGCTCCGCCTCGCCGAGCTCAAGCATTGGGCGGCGCCGCTGGCGCGGTTGCCCAATCAGTTGACCTATCACGTGATCGAAGCGATCGATCCGGCCGCGGCGCTGATCGAATTCGCCCGCCGCAACCACGTCCGCCATGTGATCATGGGGGCGCGCGGGTCGTCGAAGGCGCGCCGCTATGTCGGCAGCGTGTCGGCCAAGGTCGTCGCCGAAGCGCCGTGCTCGGTCACGGTGGTGCGGGCATGACGCTCGCGACCGCGGCTGCCGTGCGCCGGTGCTACTTCGCCGCCGCTTCCTTCAGCGGGTCCTTCACCGCTTCGAATGTCGCGAACTCGACGGCCCAGGGCTCGCCGTCCTTCTTCTCGACTTTGCGGATATAGACGTTCTGGATGATATCGCGGGTGTTCGGATCGATCGAGATCGGTCCGCGCGGGCTTTTCCAGCTCATGCCCTTCATTGCCGCGACCACCGCGTCGGCATCGGTGTTGCCGCCGGTCTTCTTCAGCGCCTCGTAGATCAGGTGCATGCCGTCATAGCCGCCGACCGAGATGAAATTCGCCCGGTGCCCGGTGGCTTTCTGGTAGGCCGCGACATAATCCTTGTTGAGCTGCGACGGATGCGCCGCCGAATAGATGCCGGCGGTGACGACCCCGAGCAGCGTGTCGCCGGTGGTCGGCAAATCGTCGTCGTCGGTGATGTCGCCCGGGCCGACGAGTTTTATGCCGGTTTTGTCGAGACCGCGTTCGGCGAACTGCCGCGCGAAGGTGCCCGCCTGTCCGGCCGGTACGAAGACGAACAAGGTGTCCGGATGCAGGTCGGCGGCGCGCTGCAGGAACGGCGCGAAGTCCGGGTTGGCGAGCGGCACCTTCAGAGTTTCCAAAACCTGGCCGCCGCCCTTGGTGAAATTCGCCTCGAATACCTTGCCGGCTTCGGCGCCCGGCGCCCAATCGGACAGCACGGAGACGGCCTTGCGGCTGCCGTCCTTGATCGCCCAGTCGGCGATGATGCCGGACTGCTGGCCGAGCGTGAAACTCGTGCGCACGTAATAGGGCGAGCGCGCGGTGACGACCGAAGTGCCCGACACCATGACCACGGTGGCGACCTTGCCTTCGGTGGCGATCGGCGCCATCGACATCGCGCTTGGCGTGAGACAGGCGCCAAGGAAGCTCACATGATCGTTGACGATCATTTCCTGGGCGAGGCGCTTGGCGTTGTCGGGAACGCTGGCGTCGTCGCGAATGATCAGCTCGATCTTCTTGCCGGCAACCATGTTGCCGTGCTGCGCCATATAAAGGTTGGCGCCGGCGGAGATTTCCCGCCCGACCGCGGCCGAGGTTCCCGTCATCGGCGCCACAATGCCGATCTTGACCGTATCCTGCGCCACGGCGCTGCCGGCGCCGAGCGCCGCGGCGGCGATAACGAGGCAGCCGGCGACGAAATTCTCATAGTTCATGGGAAGTCCTCTCTCTATCTTGGTTTGTACGGATGGTAACATTCATCGCATTGGGCGGGCGATCCCGAAAGGTTAGAAGCTGCGCGCGGCAGCATGGAACCTGTCGATCGTCTTGTCGGCAAATCCGGGCGAAGCTAATACATATTCAGCACAAATTCTCGGTGACAACATGCTGCACCATTTCATTGTAACCCGCATCGGCATTGGCATCCACAACGAGAATTGGTATCGCGGCGCGCTCAGCCTGTTCGAGGCGATCACGTTCCCGTCGCTTTGCGCGCAGACCTGCTCGAACTTCACCTGTCTCTTGATTGTCGACCGCGATATTCCCGCGAACGCGAAAATGCGCCTGGACGCGATCGTCAACGGTCACCGAAATTTCCATCTGGTGCCGATCGACCTCACGGTCATGCAGCAGGTCCATCAAGGCTGTTTCGATTATATCTGGGACCGCTGTCAAGATTACTTGCTCGCCCGTCGCATGATCGTTGACCCGTTCGAATACATCATCACGTCGGTGCTTGACGCCGACGATGCGTGGCACGTCGAGACCGTGGACCTGGTGCAAAAGCGGATGGCCGAGGAAATGCCGGCATTCCTGGCTTCCGAGCGACGAAACATGACGTGGACTCGCCATACCGGAGGTGCCTGTCTCACATTCGCGAACGGCTTGCGCTGGTATGCGCATTCGGACGTGGTCGTCCCGTTGCATCGCTCGTTTGGTGGCCTGT
>Ga0310037_10002146_pt1 | contig 10351 bp, 8 predicted proteins | sample Sb_taG_11_FD_200239 | JGI IMG/M metagenome (GOLD analysis project Ga0310037, IMG submission 200239) | Peat soil microbial communities from Weissenstadt, Germany - Sb_50d_3_AS metaG (v2) (version 2) | ecosystem: Environmental > Terrestrial > Soil > Wetlands > Peat | place: Germany: Weissenstadt...
CTTCAACTACGGCGACGCCGGCTTCTTCGGCTCGATGGGCGGCCAGCCCCTGAACGCCCCCATCGTCAACATGGCCCCGGACCCGGCGACCGGCGGCTACTGGCTGGTGGCCTCGGACGGCGGGGTGTTCGGTTTCCATGCCCCGTTCTTCGGCTCGATGGGCGGCCAGCACCTGAACGCGGCCATCGTCGGGATGACCGCCACGCCCGACGGGCAGGGCTACTGGTTCGTGGCCTCCGACGGAGGGATCTTCAACTACGGCGATGCCCGGTTCTTCGGCTCCGAGGGGGGCCAGCCCCTGAACGCCCCGATCGTGAGCATGGCCTCGGTGGGCTGAGCCGGACGCGACACGACCCCCGGTCGCCCGGGGGCCGTGCCGAGAACGGGCCGGAGCCGTTCAGCTGAAGCGGACGGTCCCCCCCTTCGCCGTCTCGGTGGGCGGGAAGTTCGGGTCGCCGGCGTAGACGGCCGCCACCCCCCAGCGCTCCTTCGGGAACGGGTCGGCCTTGGTCGGCGCGGGCACGATGATCCAGCCCGCCGGCAGGTCGCACGTGGCCACGTTGTCCACCAGCGGCTGGACGTTCCCGCCGTTGCTGCAGGCCGGCTTGGTCCCCTTGGTCCCGTTGTCCGAAGAAACGGCGAAGACGATCGGCTGGTCGAGGGTGATCGGTGCCTTGGCCTCGACGGTGAAGACCGCCGGGCCACCGTTGGTCGGCTTGGTCGGGTCGCTCAAGTGCAGCTTGAGCACGGCCTGGTCGACGGTCTCGGACACCGTGTTGGACGTCGCCGGGTCGTAGCTCGAGTCACCCGAGTAGCTGGCCGTCACGCTGTAGGCGGAGCCGACCACCGTGAGCGCCCCGGGGGCCACCGGGCACACGGCCTTCCCGGCTCCGGACATGCTGACCGGCTTGGCGCAGCTCACCGTGGAGTTGTCGCTGCCGGTGATCGTGAAGGTGATCGTGCCGGTCGGCTTGGGCGAGAATTTCCCGCCGTCCGACAGCTGGGCCACGAAGAGGGCCCCCTGGCCGACGACGATCGGGTTGACCCGGCTCGTCACGGTGAGCGTGGTCGACGTCTGGGCGCCGGCGGCCGTGGCGCCGACGACCGCCGTGCCCAAGAGGGCACCCACGCCGACGGCCGCTGCCGCGGCGAGACGAAGTCCTCGGATGGTGCGCATCGTTGCCTCCCCCTGCTGGTCCGACTTGGGCCGCCCGGGAGCATAGGCAAGACCGGCCGCCCGCACCTCTTGGCCCGGCCCCGGTTTGCCAAGGCGTCCCACGAAATTCGTCGCCCGGTCACGCGCCGGGCCCGCCACCCGGCCCTGGGCCCGGACGCGACAGGACCCCGGCTTCCGCCGGGGTCCTGTCAGCGAGCCGGAACTCGACTCCCAGCTACGGGCGAACCGTCCCGACCTTCTGGAAGGTGTTGCTCAGGTAGTTGGGGTTCCCGACGTAGAGCGCCGAGATGGCCCAATGGGCCTTCGGGTACTTGTTCGAGCCCGTCGGCGAGGGCACCACGATCCAGCCCTCCGGCAGGTTGCAGGTGGCCACGTTGTCGACCACCGGCTGGGCCGGGCCGCCGGCGCAGACGTGCTTGCCCTTGGTGGACGACGCCACCGCGAACAGCACGTCGCCGGGGAGCTGCACGCCCTTCGGGCCCTTCACCTGGGCGGCGAACTCCGCCGCACCACCGTTGGTCGGCTTGATGACGAACTTGATGAAGATGTGCACCTCGACCGGCGAGACGGTCTGGGTGATCGTGTTCGTGCTCCCGGCGTAGTTGTTGTCGCCGGAGTAGCTGGCGGTCACCGAGTAGGTGCTGCCCGTGGCGAGCAGGGTGCCCGCCGGCACGATGCACTTGCCTTTGCCGCCGGCGACGGGCACCGTGTTGCCGGACATGCACGACGGCGTCGAGCCGTCGCTGCCGTTGATCGTGAAGGTGATGCTGCCCGTGGCCGTTGGGGCCCGGGCGGGGGTCACCACCGCGACGAACGACACCTTGGCGCCAGCGCTGGTGCTGGTGCTCGGGTGGGCGTTGATCGCAATGGACGTTGGCGTTCCAGCCGCGCTGGCGGCAAGAGGACTGAGGATCAGCGACGACAGCACGGTCGCCGGACCGATGCCCGCTGCCACCGCATACCGCAACCAGTTGTGTCGTTTCATGGTCCGGGGCTCCGATCTCCCTAGATGTGGATCTCCGCCGAGGTTCGAAGATCGCTAAGAGGACTATAAACCGCAGCGCCGAATTCCCCAACTGCAAACGTCCCCCCAGGCCGGCTGCCACCGAGAATTCAGCTTCCGGTCACGGGCCATCCCCGCGTATGCCCCCTCCAGGCACGAAATGGGCCGAGTTGGCATTTCCCTCTGAAACCTATGGTGAAGCAAGGTTTTAGCCGGCATCCGCCCGCGTGACCGCCCGGGTCACGACGGCCGCCGAGAACCGACGGTCAGCGGGGTCGATGTGGAGCGGTCGTTCCGGCGTCGGCGAACCTTCTCGTAAGGTGCAGGCAGCAGCCGTCGGCCGGCGTGGCGACGGCGACGGCGACGGCGACGGGCCGGGGCGTCGTCTGTGCCGAACGGCCCGGGGGACCGGGTTCGGCGGACGAACGGCCGCACCGACCCGACCGGCGACGAGGGACCACGAGGAGGAGCGCGTTAGATGTCGGCCCGACGCCCATTGCAGCCCGGCGCCGAGGACGCCGGACGTCCGTGAGCCCGGCCCTCATCGAGGTGGTCGACGTCGCCAAGTCCTTCGGCGAGACGGTTGCGCTCGACGGGGTGAGCCTCGAGGCCGAGGCGGGGCGGGTGCTCGGCCTGCTCGGCCCCAACGGGGCGGGCAAGACCACGCTCGTCCGGGTGCTCACCACGCTCCTCATCCCCGACCGGGGGACCGCCCGGGTGGCCGGCTACGACGTGGTGAAGGACGCCGCGGCTCTCCGTACCGTCATCGGGCTGGCGGGGCAGTTCGCCGCGGTCGACGAGCTCCTCACCGGGCGGGAGAACCTCGAGCTCGTCGGGCGCCTGTACCACCTTCGTCCGAAGGATCGGCGGGAGCGGGCCCAGTACGTGCTCGAGCGGTTCGGCCTGGCGGACGCGGCGGACCGCCTGGTGAAGGGGTACTCGGGCGGCATGCGCCGCCGCCTCGACGTGGGAGCCAGCCTGGTCGGCCGGCCCCGGGTGCTGATCCTCGACGAGCCCACCACCGGCCTCGACCCGGCCAGCCGCAACGACGTCTGGCACTTCATCGAGGAGCTCGTGGTCGAGGGCACGACCGTGCTCCTCACGACCCAGTACCTGGAGGAAGCCGACCGCCTGGCCAGCCGGATCGTCGTCGTCGACGAGGGGAAGGTCATCGCCGAGGGGACGGCCGACGAGCTGAAGGACCAGATGGGCGGCGACGTGCTCGAGGCCCGGGTGGTCGACCCGGCCGACCTCGAGCGGGCCGGGGAGCTCATCGCCCGCTACGGCGACGGCGCCGCGCAGATCGACCCGGTGCAGCGTCGGGTGAGCGTGCCCACGAGGAGCGGGGCCAAGGGACTGATCGCCGCCGGCCGGCTCCTCGACGACAGCGGGATCGCCCTCGACGACCTGGGCCTGCGCCGCCCGTCGCTCGACGACGTCTTCCTGGCCCTGACCGGCCACGACACCGCCCAGGACGAGGCCCCGAGCGGGCCGGCCCGAAAGAGAGGCTGACATGACCACGATCGCCTTGCCCGACCAGAGCCGCCGGGCCGCCCGCATCACGCCGGCCGTCGCCCTGAGCGACATCGTCGGCATGGCCCAGCGGAACCTGCGCCGCTACACCCGCACGCCGCAGCTGCTCTTCTTCTCGGCCGTGCAGCCGATCATGTTCGTGCTGCTCTTTCGCTACGTCTTCGGCGGGGCCATCCGCACGCCGGGGGTGTCCTACGTCAACTTCCTCATGCCGGGGATCTTCGTGCAGGTGGTGCTTTTCGGCGGGGCGGCCACCGCGGTCGGCCTGGCCGAGGACCTGAAGGGCGGGGCCATCGACCGGTTCCGGACACTGCCCATGGCCCGCTCGGCCGTGCTCGCCGGCCGCACGCTGGCCGACCTCTGCCGCAACGTCTTCGTCGTCATCTTGATGGTGGGGGTGGGGCTCCTCGTCGGGTTCCGCTTCGGCGGCAGCTTCTGGGACGACGTGGGGGCGCTCCTCCTCGTCCTTCTCTTCGGCTACGCCTTCTCCTGGGTCTTCGCCGCGGTCGGCCTGGCGGTGAAGGACCCCGAGACCGCCCAGATCGCCGGGTTCCTCCCGCTCTTCCCGCTGGTCTTCGCGAGCGCCGCCTTCGTGCCCGTGGCCTCGATGCCCGGCTGGCTCCAGGCCTTCGCCAACAACCAGCCGGTGAGCATCACGGTGGAGATGGCCCGGGGCCTCCTCATGGGCCAGGGGGCCGGTCACCTGCTGTGGCAGTCCGTGGTCTGGTCCCTCGGGATCTTCACCGTGTTCATGGTGATCGCGGTGCGCGTCTACGGTCGGTCCTCGTCGTAGGCGGGGGCAGGGGGAGGCCGGCCTTCCCGGTACAATGGCTGGTCTCCCGCCGGCGGTGAACCTCCGGAGGGAGCACCCACCGGCGCTCGTAGCTCAACGGACTAGAGCATCTGACTACGGATCAGAAGGTTGGGGGTTCGAATCCCTCCGAGCGCGCAGGGAATCCCCAGTTCAGAGGCCTAGCAGCTTAGCCTGAGCCAGAGCTGCAGAGGGCCTCTTGCTACTGGATGCTACTGTTTTCGCGGATCGCCGCCCTTCGAGCGGCGGGCGTCTCGAGGAGGCGTCGTGCGGGGACACCTGCGGCAGCGTGGCAAGGCCTGGGAGCTCCGGGCCTACGCCGGCACCGATCCGGTGACGGGGCGTCAGAAGTACGTCACGAGGACCTTCCGGGGCGGCAAGCGCGAGGCCGAGGAAGCGCTGGCCCGGTTCACTACGGAGGTGGCCGGCGGAGGACTGGCGGCCCAGGACGCCACCGTCGCCGATCTGATCCACGAGTGGCTCGAGCTGGCCAAGCCCGAGCTCTCGCCGACGACGGCCCGGGGCTACGAGTGGATCACCAAGACGTACATCCTTCCGAACCTCGGGAGGGTCCGTCTGGCTCGGCTGAAGACGGCCCAGCTCGACCGGTTCTACGCCAGGCTCCGTGAGAGCGGGGGCCAAGGGGGCAAGCCGCTGTCGGCGGCGACGGTGCGCCAGACCCACGCCATCCTCCGTCGGGCCCTGCAGCAGGGACTGCGCTGGGGCTGGATCGGCGCCAATCCGGCGGTGCTGGCCTCGGCGCCCCGAGGGCGGGGCCACCAACTCGACCCTCCTGCTCCCGAAGACGTGATCAGGCTGATCGAGGCGGCGACCGGCGTCGATCCCGATTTCGGCTGTTTCCTGCTGGTGGCGGCCACGACGGGCAGCCGCCGAGGGGAGCTGTGCGGGCTCCGATGGTCGGACGTCGATCTGACGGGACGGACGCTCACGATCGGCCGGTCGGTGGTCGAGGGCGCCGGCAGCAAGATCCTCGTCAAGGACACCAAGACCCACGTATCCCGCCGGATCGCCTTGGACGAGACGACGGCAGATGTTCTGACCGAACATCGCCGGCTGCGCGAACTGCGGGCACGTGCGTGTGGAGTGGGCGTCACTGAGAACGACTACGTGTACTCGGACGAACCAGATGGACGGAAGCCCTGGGTACCGAACGACGTCACCAAGAAGTTCATCCGCCTCCGTAAGCAAGTCGGCCTCGAGGGAGTGCGGCTGCACGACCTCCGGCACTTCGCAGCCACCCGGCTGCTCGCTGCAGGAGTACCTGTGAGGACCGTGAGCGGCCGTCTGGGGCACGCAAACGCCGCGACGACTCTCGGGGTCTACGCCCACTTCCTCGAGGCCTCTGACCGGGACGCAGCGGACACCCTTGGGGCGGTGCTGCAGGCGGCTCAGGGGCCGCCTGCAGGTCCGCCAAAGAGCCAACGCCATGACGAGGCTCCGATCCCCATCTCTCGAGGCCGGCAGTCGAGGTCGGCGAGTAGGCGCTAATCGGCCGTCGGGGGCTGAACGTGGATCTCCTTTCCGCACTCGCCGCACTCGGCGTCAAAGCTCAGTGGACTTGGCGGATCGCAAACGACCACCTGGGAGCCGCAGACGCCACAGGTGAGCGTGACACGGGAGCGATACGCATTCGCCATGAGCACCGGCTCGGACTCGCCCTCTTCCACGCCACCACGCTATCGAGCCGGGCATGGCGCCTTCCTCGGCAGGCGGCCCATGGGCGCTGGGGCCGATCCCGCAGACGCCGACTGCATTGAGGGTTCGAAGTGTCCACGGCAGTGTCCACACCAGGCCCGAATTGTGTCCACAAAACAGCTGCGAGCATCCACACGAACGTCCACAACTCTGCGCGCCACCTTGGTGGAACTGTGTGACTCTGTATATCGCCGGGCCTGGACGAGCCGAGAGCAGTTGGGTGGGGGTATGCGCAACCACCCTCCCCGCCCGACCCTTTCGGCTCCTGCTCGGATTGCCTTTCTTTCCAATCTCCGTCGGTCAGCTGCGCCTGTGTCGCGGCGTTTGGGGGCTTTCAGGCGGTCAAGGTAGATTCTTGGGCGTGGCCATGCAGCGTGCGCCCGACATGACCGACCGTCAGCGGATGCGGAAGCTGGTCTCCACCATCACCGGCATGCTGTTTGCCCGGAAGCTCATGTGGAAGCTGGTCTCCACCATCACCGGCATGCTGTCCGGGCTGCTCGCCAGAAAGCTCTTGAGGACCGGGTACCATTCCATCCGCAAGGACGCAACTGGCGCTACGCCGTTCGACGACCCCACAAACGCCCGGTTCTCGTGGCCTGACGCCCTACTGTGGGCGGCCGCGGCCGGCATCGGCTTCGGCATCGCCAAAGTGGTGAGCGCCCGTCTCGCCGTTATGGGCTGGGAGGCCGCCACAGGCACTCTCCCCCCCGGGGTTGGCGGGGAGCCAGCGATCGACTGAGTTGGCGGGGAATGGCCCCCGGCTAGAGGCGCTCAGGTGTGGCATTTTCGCGGCCTGAACCCTTATCCCCCCAATAACCGGCTCTGGGGCATGATCAGCCAGCTCCAGCCTGAACCAGCCAGGGGCTCTTGTTGCAGAATGTGGTGGCCGATGTCGGAGAAGCGGTTCTTCGGATTTGAAGGGGGAACAGGGTCCCTCGGTTGTGGAGGTTGGCCTGCCAGCGTGAGCTGATGCCTCCCCAGCGCAAGCTGCCCGGCCATCTCGAGACGGATCCGAAGAAGATGCTGGAGCGCTTGGTCGGTCTTCCCGAAGTGAAGGTCATCGGCCTGTACACAACCGAGACGCACGTCGAGCTCCACATCGAGTCGATCACGCTGCGTCCGGGGTGCACGGTCTGCGGGGTCCCGGCGGAACCGAAGGGCTGGCGGGAGGTCGTGCTCACGGACTTGCCGTTCGGTGGCAAGTCGACGGCGCTGCACTGGCACAAGCGACGGTGGCGGTGTGCGGACCAGGACTGCCCGAACGGCAGCTGGACCGAGCAGGACGATCGGATCGCTCATTCGCGTATGAAGCTGACCCGTCGGGCGGCGCTGCGGGTGACCGAGGACGTCGGTCGCAAGGGCCGGACGGTCAGCGAGGTCGCCGACGAGCTCGGTTGTGACTGGCACACCGTCAACGACACGGTCATCGCCTACGGCGAGGTGCTCGTCGACCATCCCGGGCGCTTCGCCGAGGTCCACGCCCTCGGCCTCGACGAGACGGCCTTCGTCCGCCCGAGCCCCTACTTCCGGACTGCCTTTGCCACCTCGATCGTGGACGTGGCCCGCGGCCAGCTCCTCGACCTGGTCCCCGGACGGGGTGGCGACGAGCCCCGGCGGTGGCTGATGGAGAAGACTCCGAGCTGGCGCGAGGCGGTGGCCTGGGCCACCTTGGACCTCTCGGGCGCCTACAAGGCCGTCTTCGACGCGGTCCTCCCTGGAGCCACCCAGGTGGCCGACAAGTTCCACGTCATCAAGCTGGCCAACGACCGGATCGACGAGACGAGGCGCCGGGTCCAGAACGAGACCCTGGGGCATCGGGGCAGGAAGGAGGACCCGCTCTATCGGGCCCGGCGTCTTTTGACGATGGCCGAAGAGCGCCTCGGGACCCGGGGCGACGAGAAGCTGAAGGGTCTGTTGCGCGCCGGCGATCCGAGAGGGGATGTGGCCGTGGCCTGGGAGGCCAAAGAAGCGGTCCGCGAGCTCTACGGCCACCAGGACCAGGCACTCGCCCTCGAGTGGGTGGATGCCCTGGCCGAGGACCTGACCGACACGATGCGACCGCCCGAGGTCCGTTCGCTCGGCCGCACCCTGCGGCGCTGGCGGCTTGAGATCACCGCATGGCACGCCTGCCACTTCTCGAACGGGCCGACCGAGGCCATGAACAACCTCATCAAGCGGATCAAGCGGGTGGCCTTCGGCTTCTCGAACTTCCGCAACTACCGGGTGCGGTCCCTCCTCTATGCCGGCAAGCCTGACTGGTCGCAGCTCGCGAGCGTCACTCCGCGCTGAGGCGCCGGAGCTTCCTCGACCGCCGGCCGGGGGCCACCCGGGCCACGAACTGGTCGACGTCGTCGCTTTCCTCACCGAACGTCTCCTGGGGGCACGCCTCGTTCTCGCACTGCCACTGACGGCGCTTCCAGGCGATCAGCACGTGGGCCGGGCCGGCGGTCGTCGGCGGGAGCTCGTCGATCACCCGGTCCGCCTCGACGACCTCGCCCCCGCAGGTCGGGCACCGGGTCTCGACCAGGGGCGTTTCGATCATGATGCCGAGCGCCCCCTCTTCTGACTCCTCGTCCTCGACGAACTTGAGGACCTTGGCACCCTCAATCCCAAACAGGATCGCCACCATCACCGAGGGGTCCTGGACCGCTCCACGCTCCATCTCCCGAGGCTATGTCAGCGCCTCCGGTGGAGCTCGACGATCCTTCCCCAACCCCCCTCAGATCCGAAGCGCCGGAGAAGCGGTGTCACGTGATTCGTCTCCGTCCATGCCGCTTCGAGATGGGTCACCACCGATCAGGCTGACCTCGTCCACCGGCGCTTGGATCCCGACGGGCCGGACCGTTTGTGCGCTCATGAACGTGACCGAGCACCCGACCGGCTCGGGTGGGTTCTCAGTTGTGAGTGGACGTGTGCACAGACCCCGGCCGGCGCTCAGCGAGGAAGGAGGGTGACGTCCAATGTCCATGAGCATTCGGAGTCAACCTCAAGGGTGAACTTCCCGGCATCGAAATAATGCTCCGTTCCGTCGCCAGCATCACCCAGCTCATCAACGCCTGCATCCTTCGTCATTACCGCCGATCCCGAACCAATCACCTTGACGATAAAATTTCCCGACTTGCCGAGCGATGCGCAGCTGTACTTCCACCCAAGCGCCCAATCTTTGGCCGTTTTCGGGACGGTGAACGGCTCTGTCGTCGTTGTTCCGGATGCCTCCAAGCTTAGGGGTGCAAGCGGATTTGGGGGGGTCGTACTGGTCGGCGGCGTCACGGTCGAAGTCGTGGAGGTGGGTGTCGATGTCGTTGTCGATGGCGCAGCTGTGGTGGTAGAAGCGCTCACGGTGGTCGTCGACGTAGGCGTCGCTTCCGATGGGGTGCCGAGGTCGTGCTCCACCGCAGAGCTTGCTTTGCTGGCCGCCGATTCGTCTGACTGGAGCTGGGACAATGCCGACTGGTCCGAGACACCCATCGATACGTCCGCTGCGACTTCCGACGCGTCTTTTGCCTCGTTGTCGAGGGTCGTTTCGAGCGCCGTGACGTCAGACTGGTCCGCGTTGGGATAATCAAGCTGCTGTAGGTCTGATGCCGTGGTGCTGAAGTCGGCGGCCTCCGCCGAGTAATCGGTGTACTGATCACTTCCCGATGCATCGGCCTGAATTTCCTCGCTGCCTGTGATGAGCATTGAATTCGTCTCTTGGGCGAGGCCATTGGTCGAGCCCCCAGTGTGAGTGGAGGCCGTGGTAGACGATTTCTGTTGGTTGGACGACGCGGACCCTCCCGAGCCGGAGCATCCTGCCAAGGCACAGACCCCGAGCAGCACGATGGCGAGCGCCCATCTACTGCCGGCCCTCCCCTCTTCAGCGCCCAGGGCCGGGTGGAGGGAAGTAACCCGTTTCACGTGGGGAACGTTAGCCAGTTAGGCCGTGCCTCCGATGACCTCGACGTTGCCCGCGCTCGACCGCCCGAATGAGGTCTCTCGGCCGGTGGTCGGCCAAGGCGTCGAGGAGTGACCATCCCCCCGTTGGCCGGACACTCCGAATAGGAGGTAGTCATGCCAACGGTGACTGATGAGAAGCTGACGCCGGCACGCCGGCGCGGTCGGTATCCGA
>Ga0310037_10002148_pt1 | contig 10350 bp, 5 predicted proteins | sample Sb_taG_11_FD_200239 | JGI IMG/M metagenome (GOLD analysis project Ga0310037, IMG submission 200239) | Peat soil microbial communities from Weissenstadt, Germany - Sb_50d_3_AS metaG (v2) (version 2) | ecosystem: Environmental > Terrestrial > Soil > Wetlands > Peat | place: Germany: Weissenstadt...
TGATGTCACAATGCCCTCACCAAATCAGCATAGAGGTTAACAAAGAGATCACGAAATGCTTCTCTCTCTGTAGGGATGCGACTTTCTGGCTAGAACCGCAAAGTCGAGAACAGGCTGCGTTATATGGTAGTAAGTGAGGAGAGAGTCTATGTACAATGAACCAACTGAGTCATTTCGACAGGTAGAGTTGATGCAGGCAGTCTATCACACTCCCTACGAGGCTTCGAGCTCCACTGCTATAGAGATGCCAGCGGTACCACCTGCATCACCGAGACAACACCATGTGGGGCTTTTCATGGTCTGGATGAGCCTGCTATGTGTCGCTTTGCTCCTCATTGGAGTTCTCACAGGGATGCTACTTGCGGGTAGTACGCAAGGCGTCACCCGCGTTGCGACTCCTCTACCAGCGCTTATCCCGACTGCAACACCCATTCCTCCGAGCAATGCTTCGGCGAGTGCGATCTATCATGCTTTCTCCGCGCATGGGTTAGGTGGGAAGGATGTGATGGTCGACACGAACTGGAGGTGTTGTCTGTATGCGCCTGAGGGTGGTGCGCTTGTCTGGACCGATCGGGCGTCGGGACACAGGCTTGATATTGCCACCTTCAAGCGCATGAGCGAGGCAGAGATCGATGCACGAGCGTTGTCCGAGCAGCATTTCTCTGCTACGGTTGTGCAGACGTGCTTGCTCTCCTACGATAAGGCCGTTCCTCCTCGTGTCATTCGTAGGTACGTGCACGTGATGCACACTTCCTGCCATTGACGTTTTGCTCTCCCGGGAGCCACCAGGGAACATCTTAAGATGAAGCGCACTTTGAGCCTACCCAGGGAAGGATGAAGACTGATCAAGACACGCATCGTTTTTGTTTCGCGATATGCCTGCGAAACATCGAATCCCTTTCACCTATGGACACCTGGCTGGCCGTATGATGGGATGCTGACCGTGCCGCTGTGCGGCACATGACGGCCCGGTTATTTCTACCCATGTATTCCTACTCCTTGAGGAAATCATCCCATTTTTCCATCATACCGTGCTGCATGGAGGGAATCACATGAGAATAGATGTCCATCGTGATATCAATACTGCTATGACCGAGCAGTTCCTGTACCAGTTTGGGGTGCGTGCCCTTGCCCAGAAGGATAGTAGCGGCGCTATGTCTCAAATCATGCAAGCGCATGCGTGGAAGTCCTGCTTTTTCCAGTAGTCGATGGAATTGTGCCAGCAGGGCATCTGGGTTGAGATAGCTTCCATATGTGTTGCAGAAGACTAAGCCGTGTTCCTGCCACTTCTCGCCAGCCTTTAAGCGGGCTGCTTCCTGACGGACTTGCTGCTCTTTCAAGGCTTGCATGACAACACTTGCAAGCATGATCGTGCGTTGTCCTCCCTCCGTCTTCGGAGAGGTCACTTCGAAGCGCCCGGCAAAGCGATCTTTCACCCCACTCAGACGGGTAACGGTTCGCCTGACGGATAAATAGCGTTCCTCAACGTTGATATCATGCCACTGCAGTCCGATGATTTCTCCATGGTGCATCCCCGTTGTGATAGCCAGGATCACAATTGCTTCGAGTTGCGTTCCCTTCGCTGCAGCAATCAGTCGTTGTGCCTGTTCTCGCGTGATAATCTTCGCCTCACGTCTCTTGATACGGGGAAGATCACCAACGAGGTCACTCACATTGTGCGCCAGGTAGCGCTTTCTCGTGGCTTGCTCTAGTGCCTCGTGGATAATGACATGCATATGCCGCACCATACTTGCAGAGAGCCCTTCTCTCGTTTTCTTTGCATACAAACGCTCCAGGTGTTCGGGCGTCAGTTTTTTCAACTGCAGGTGCCCAAGTTCGGGGAGAATATGCCTGTCAATGACCCGGCGGTACTTTGCATAGGTCGTCAACTTGATCGCAGGCTTATGCACCTCTTCCAGCCAGTGCTCCAGATACTGTGCCAGCGATTGCCTTGGGCCAGTTGCGAGTAATCCTTGCTGGTAGTCATATTGCGACCTCCGTAACTTCTCTAACGCTTCCTGCTGGCTCTTTCCATACACGGTGATGCGCTTGCCTTCCTCGGTGAGGAAACTTCCGGCCCAGCGCCCATCGTTGCGCCTGTGCAGCGAACCCTCGCCGCGGGCACGACGAACTTTTTTCTTTGCTCTTTTTTCTTCTTCGCTCATAGTATTTCCCTTTTTGCTTGCTTGTATGCTACTTCAAACCCCTGATCTGTGTGGATTCAGGAGAAAAGAAGGTGGTACTGATAGAGGTAATAACTCCTGCCATATGTGTGGCTGAGTTCTCTGGATAGAGTCAGCGGGAGGTATTGTCAACAGCGGTGCTGTGCATTTCCACGTTTCCTTTCCTCTGGTAGAATAAGTCCAGGAAGAAGCCGTCGCGCTCTGTTTGAACTGAGAGACTCTTTCTGGAATGGCGATGACTCCCTATAATAAGAAGAGAACTCAGAGCGGCCAATCTCTAAGAGTTGTGTATCTGGCCTGCTCAAAAGGAGAGACTAATGGACCTTTCGTTGCGGTTGGACATCCTGGGGGGAGCGGAAGTGCATTACCTGAGCGGTCGAGAGCGCTTTCGTGACTGGCCCCCGTTTGTGTTGCTCGCGGCATCGCGGCAAGCGCAGATTTTTGCCTATATGAGCCGTGATGTGGTTGAACACTTGCATCAGCAGATCGTGGCGATAGAGGAGGCGACAGGATTAGACAGCGAGGAGGATGAGGAGGAAGAAAACCCACTGGAGGAGGCACGTGAGCAGGTGGGCACGAAGTCGACAGATCGAGGAGAAGGCAGTGCTTTTTCCCCTTCCTTCGCCCAGGCTCTCGAAAAGCTGAATGAGCTGGCACGCCAGCACCTGCCGGAGGATTCCGGTGGCACAGATCCAGACGCGTCGGGTGAAACTGAGTTCCTTCCGCCCGATGAAGTAGATGCCCTGGAACAACTGCAGGACGCGTTCATCCAGATAATGGAGGTCGTGCGAGATCTGGCTGCGGAACTTTCCACCGATGCGTTACAACTCACCAGTCGCTTCCGGTGCATGCGTACTGACATGAGTTTTATTCCTACGGGAACAGTCGATGAGGAAGCGCAGGCTTCGATCGGGGAAGGGGAGGAAAAAGATCTGGAGATCGAGCTTGCCCTCGTGCTACAGCTCTTCGAGGAGGGTCGTACTCGCCCTGACGATCTGCCTGCCGTCGAACTGCAATTGGATAGAGAGGATTTCGAGCATTTACATGAGACTATAGACTATGCCCTCAGCCGCGACAAAAGCCGCCGTCGGAGGCGGTAATTGCCCATAACACCCGGCAGGAACTCCGTTGCTTTTAGGTCAAAATCGACGCTAGAGTGTCACACATTCTGTGGCGCCTCAACATATCTCCGCTGATCATAGGCGGGTTGCCTCGTCAATAACCTGCTCCAGTTTCGTCATCCACCCCTCTTGCCACGCAGCAGCAAAAGCCTCTTCTCCCAGGCGCGCCCGAGCAGCGGTTACTGCTTGCTCATAGCCGACACGATCAACAGGCAGCCGGGGAACATCTATTGCCTCGCGCAGAGCCTCTGCCGCTCCCCACAACAGGGCTGCCCACCGAAGCACTCCTTGGGTGGCGACCACACTGGCCAGTCCCTCCAGATTGAAGGGGGTCATCCACTTCTCTCCGACTTGCCGGTTGAGCGCCAGACTCTGCTGATAGTACGTACGAGCTGCGGGCATCTCATCCCGCTGTATCTCAATCCTTCCTAACAGGTGCAGCACCCAGGCACTATACCAGGGGTCTCCCATCTCCCGATAGATGCCAAGACTCTCTTGAGCCAGGCCAGATGCTCTCTCCGGCTCTCCCTCAGAGAGGGCCAGCAGTGCGGCAACCCATACGCATTCAGCACTCCAGGCCCGGTCGCCCACCCTGGCGATGAGGGCCTGTCCCTGCTGGAACCGCTGGCGCATAATCGCCAGATCGCCCAGCGTAAACCAGAGCCAGGAGGCCGAGTGGACGAGCGTGCCGCCAACCCAGAGCTCGTTGCCTGCTTGCCGAAAGAGCGCCAGCGCCTCCGCAAAGAGCGCCTGCCCACGTGTGTACTCCCCAAGCGAGCTGACCTGCTCTGCTAATGAGAAGAGGGCCTCGGCAACTTCCCCTGGCTCTCCCACTTGCCGCAGGAGCCTCACCTGCTCTTCATGAAGGGAGATGGCTTCGACGATCTTTCCTCTCAACCAGGCGGCAGCTGCCAGTGAGCCGAGCGACTCAGCAATGCCGCAGGTGTCCTCCAGGTCTCGGGAGAGGACCAGACTCAGCTTTGCCGCCACCTCGATCCGTTCTATGTCGCCCTGACAATCCGCCACAGATGCAATCGCTCGTAAGACCCTGGTACGCAAGGCGGTGCGGGTCCCTTCGCTCAATGTGAGGGCGCGCTCGAGAAACGTACGAGCCTCACGATAGTGCCCAAGGATCAGCCAGAATTCCTTCAGTGCTGCGCCGAGGCGCATGCCGATCTCCCTGCGCTCTGCCGCCTGTTCGTCTCTCACCTTTTCCAGCCCCCACTCCAGAGCCGCACGCAGGTTGTCGTGCTCGTGCTCCAGACGAGCGACCCACAGTGCCTGGTTGGGACCGTGCAGTTCAGGCTCGGCTGCTTCGGCCAGCGCCAGGAAGTAGTGGGCATGCGCTCCTCGGGCCCTTTCAAGTTCACCGAGAGCCTCCAGTCTTTCCAACCCAAACTCGCGCACGGTTTGCAGCATCAGGAATCGTGACTCCTCAGCTTCCTCTTCGCCCGATTGGATGAGGCTGTTATCCAGGAGTGCCGAAAGGCTGTTCAAAACATCCAGGTCAGCCTGGCCACTTTCCAGACAGAGGGACTCGGCGGCCGAAAGCGTCCAGCCGTCCACAAAGACCGAGAGCAGGTGAAAGAGCGCTTGCTCCTCTGGTCCTAAGAGATCATAGCTCCATTGGAGGGTGTTGCGCAGCGTCTGCTGGCGAACAGGCAAACTGCGTGGACCACCAGTCAGCAGGTGCAATCGCTGCGACAGGCGTGCCAGGAGGGCCTGAGGTGGCAGCAGTTTCACACGAGCGGCCGCCAGTTCAATGGCCAGGGGCAGGCCATCTAACCGCACGCATACCTCCGCAATTGCGCGTGCGTTGGTCGGAGTCACGTGAAAGCTGGGGAGGATGGTGCGTGCCCGTTGCACAAAGAGAGTCACTGCTGCCGATTCGGCGATGTCCTCGTTGAGAGAGGTGGAGAGGCTGGGCAGTGATAGGGGAGTGACGGGAACGACCTGCTCGGTAGACACATGGAGCACGGCTCGACTCGTCACAAGGATCGAGAGCCCGGGACAGGCAGCTAGAAGCTCTTCGAGCACTTCCGCAGCATCCACGATCTGCTCGAAGTTATCAAGCACGAGCAGGAACTGGTGCTCACCGATAAAGACCTGCACTTGCTCCAGGAGCGGTCGGTTTCCACTTTCCTTGAGTCCTAACTCCCGGGCAATGGTGGGCACGACCAACTGGGGGTCGGAGAGAGCCGCCAATCCAACGAAGCAGGTGCCACCAGCGAAAAAGTCGCGCATCTGGGTGGCGACCGCGATGGCGAGACGGGTCTTACCAATCCCGCCTGGACCCAGCAAGGTGAGCTGGCGCATCTCTGGCTGTTTGAGGAGAGCACTGATCTCGGCCACCTCAGGCTCTCGTCCAACCAGTGAGGTGGGCTGCAGAGGCAGTGTGTTGTGGCGTGTGTCGATGGTCCTCAGGGGTGGAAAATCGGCAGGTAAGCCGGAAATGACCAGCTCAAAAAGGTGGCTGGGATGCAGGAGGTCCTTGAGACGATGGACTCCCAGGTCTCGCAGGCTCACCCCGTCTGGCAGGTCATGCTCTACCAGGTCGCGGGTGGTCTGCGACAGCAGCACCTGCCCTCCGTGGCCTGCGCTCATGATGCGTGCTGCCCGATGCACGTCCAGGCCCACATAGCCTTCAGCAGAACGTTGTGGCTCGCCCGTATGCAGGCCCATGCGTACGTGCACTGTTGCACCATCGGGCCAGGGATGGGCAGCAAGTGCACGTTGCATCTCCACTGCCGCGGACACTGCATCAGTGGCACGCGCAAAAGCCACGAAGAAGGCATCACCCTGGGTGTCTACTTCGTGCCCGGCCCAGCGGTGAAAGGCGGCACGCAAGAGGTGGCGGCATTCCGCCAGCATCTCGGCATAGCGCTTCCCCAACTGCTGGAGAAGGTGAGTCGATCCATCAATATCGGTGAAGAGCAACGTGACCGTTCCCCCGGGAAGATCCCGCATACAACACCTCCTTCTGCCAACGTACGCCACTTCATGGTCCACCTGGACACCTGGTTTCTACAACGGCTTTGATCATCTCTGCACCATTATATCTTATCATTCGACAGCAGGAGGTGAAGGTTATAGAAGCCGCTACACCGTGTTAATAACAGAGATATAATCCTCACAAGTGCCAGAGGAAAACTCCCCAGTTGGGGAGCATGGGATATCCTCAAAGCAAGGTGGCTTCTGTGGTCACGATGCTTGAAGGAGGGAACCCATGTTAGCACTCGAGGAACGATTCATGATCAGAGAGATGTATCGCAAGGGTATCTCGATCAGCGAGATTGCCCGTCGGACTGGACGAGATCGCAAAACCATTCGGCAGGTTGTCAACGCGCCTGAGCTTGCACCAACCAGGCACCCACGTCAAGCCAAGGTGTGCAAAATCGATCCCTATGCCCCCTACCTGGAGCGGCGAATGGCAGAAGGCGTTTTCAACGCCCGCAAGCTGTACGGGGAAATCCAGGCACAGGGCTATCCGGGGAAAGAAAGTAAGGTGCGCGAATTTGTGCATGAGCGACGCCCAGACAAAGAACCGGTTGGGTCGGTCCGCTTTGAAACGGCTCCTGGAGAGCAGGGGCAAGTTGATTGGGGGTCCTTCGGGTTCATCACGCACCAGGGACGCACCTATCGGCTCTATGCCTTTGTCATGACGTTGGGCTGGTCGCGAGCTTCCTATCTGCGTTTTACGATCTCATCGGATACCAGCTGGTTCATTCGCTGTCATCTCCATGCGTTTGCGTACCTGGGAGGTGTTCCCAAGCGGCTGCTCTACGATAACCTCAAAAGTGTGGTCCTCAGGCGTGATGCTGAGGATGTCATCCAGTGGAACCCGCGCTTTCTGGACTTTGCCGATGTGGCAGGCTTCAGCCCGCAAGCCTGCAAGCCGTATCGGCCTCAAACGAAGGGCAAAGTCGAAAATGGGGTGAAATATGTGCGCGGCAATTTCTGGCCGGGGTTGCATTTTCAGGATCTGGACGATCTCAACACTCAGGCGCTGGCCTGGCTCAACACGACCGCCAATCCACGTGTGCATGGCACGACCGGAGAGGTGCCGTTTACGCGGCTGAGCTCTGAGGGATTACAAGCGGCAGACAAGGCGTTGACCTATGATACAAGCGTGCTCATCACGCGCAGAAGTAGCAAGGATTGCTTCATCTCGTACGCTGGCAATCTCTACTGGGTGCCAGCTGCCTATGCCCGCAAGACATTGCAGGTCAAAATCACGGAAGCGGAGGAACTGGTGATTTGTTCGGAAGTTGGTCAAGAAGTGGCACGCCATCGCGTCTTGTGTGGCAGGCAAGAGCGCAGCGTGCAGGCTGAACATTACCGAGAGCTTGGAACTCCTGCGCCACGCATCGAGCAGGCTTCCGCCGTGCAGGAGCTACGACAGGCTTCGCGCACGATGTTCTGGGATGCGCCAGTCGTCGAAGTCCGCTCGCTCTCTGTCTACGATCAACTGCTCGGGGAGGTGTCATGAACGAGCACAGCTATGAGCACTTGCAGGCGATCCTGGAACGTTTGAAGTTGATGCGTGTGCCAGAGCGCCTGGATCAGCTCGCCGAAGAAGCCGCCAAAGAGAGTTGGACCTACGTGGAGTTTCTGGATCGGGTGCTCGACGTCGAAGTAAGCGCCCGTGTAGAGCGCGATGTGACCATGAAAACACGACTGGCCCGCTTTCCTTTTGTCAAGACGCTCGAGCAGTTTGACTTCTCCTTTCAGCCAGCGCTCAATGAGGCGCAGCTCCGTGAACTGGCGACGGCACGATTTGTGGCTCATGGAGAAAACATTTTGTTACTCGGCCCACCTGGTGTCGGGAAAACGCATCTCGCGGTCAGCCTTGGGGTCGCCGCGATCATGCAAGGGATCAGTGTCGTCTTTTTCACGGTCGCCGATCTGGTCGACGTAGTGCAACAGGACCTCAAAGAAGATCGATTGGAGCGACGCCTGTACTCCTTGTGCAAACCAAAACTGCTCATTTTGGATGAGATGGGCTATGTGCCCTTAGATCAACGCTCAGCTCAGTTTCTCTTTCGCTTGATTAGCCGTCGGTATCAAAAGGGGAGCATCATCCTGACCAGGAATAAATCCTATGGCGAATGGGGTGACGTGGTGTCGGATTATGTCCTGGCCACTGCCATGCTCGATCGCCTGTTGCATTACTCAACGACGATTAACATTCGAGGAGAAAGTTATCGCCTTCGGGAGAAACGCAAGGCTGGCGTGTTCCATGACCTCAGTACAAAGCTGGTGAAAGGAAGCCCCGCTTCTTCCCAAAAGACACAGGGGGAGGGGCAAAGCGAAACCAATAGCCGCTATGAAGGCCTGTAGATGACAAAGGAGGAACAGCGTTTTAGAGAACAGACGTTCTGGGGATTTTTATGTTGGCACTCGCACATACCAATGTAAAATTCCCCACCCCTGGAGACTTTTGGAGTGGCACTTTTGGGGATTTTTTCGCTGCTATTGACACAATCAAAAAGCTCTTTTCATACTGCCAAATCTCTGAGAGTGAAATGCCCTGATGTGATGGAGATATTCCGAGACACTCCGCGCTACAAAATTATAGCACTTCCACTTTTTTACTGTTGCTCCTACATACAATCGGGTCAAGGTGTATCAGGCAAACTCCTCTAGACATCTTACTCGCACAGAAAAAATAAACTCAACACGACTATTCTCCCCTGTTCTTGTCCTTCACAAAAACAATCTGATACACTTCTGGTAATCGAATTTGACTGGCCTAACCTGAATATAGAGCTGTTCTTGCGCATACTCATGCGGGATTCTAGAGCTTTTGAAGACTTACCTGCCTGCGGTATTTTCACAGAACCGTGACGCGGAGCTACTCCCATTAGATCTGTCTGGGTTCACGGAAGAAGACATGCTGATCGTTTTTTGATCATGAAAGGGAAGTTTTTCATGCCTGATAACACTGTATCGACTACTACGATCTCTGCTCCTGTGCATCCTCATACTCCCAAGACCCATGGCTCACTCGACGCCGATATTATTATCAAGAACGCGCCCGACCCGGTCTTTGTCTCCGACCTGGAGGGGAAAATCCTCTCGGCGAACGATGCGGTGTATGAGCTACTCGGTTTCCGGACTGACGAGGTGCTGGAGCAATCGCTCTCGCGTTTCATTAGCCCCGAAGAGACCCGTGAGTTTACGGCTGCCCTGCGTGAGGTTATCGAACGAGGCGCAACGCGCAATGCACGCCTCAATCCGCGCAGTGCGTCTGGCGAAGTCATACCTACGAGCCTGAACGCCTCTGCCTTGCGTGATGCGGATGGCAAGGTCATCGGCGCCATCGGCATTTTGCGCGACATGCGCGAACTGGATAAAGCCCTCGCTTACGCTGACAGTCTGATCAAGAACGCGCCCGACCCGGTCTTTGTCTCCGACCTGGAGGGGAAAATCCTCTCGGCGAACGATGCGGTGTATGAGCTACTCGGTTTCCGGACTGACGAGGTGCTGGAGCAATCGCTCTCGCGTTTCATTAGCCCCGAAGAGACCCGTGAGTTTACGGCTGCCTTACGCGAGGTCATCGAGCGTGGTGTTATTCGTAACACTCGTCTCAATCCGCGTAGTGCATCAGGTGAGATCATTCCAACGAGCCTGAACGCTTCTGCCTTGCGCGATGCGGATGGCAAGGTCATCGGTGCCATCGGCATCTTGCGTGATATGCGCGAACTCGATAAAGCGCTTGCGTATTCAGATAGCTTGATTAAGAACGCACCCGACCCGGTTTTTGTCTCCGACCTGGAAGGCAAGATCTTGCAAGCGAACGATGCGGTGTATGAGCTACTCGGTTTTCGCCCTGATGAAGTGCTGGAGCAATCGCTCTCACGCTTTATCAGTCCGGAAGAAACTCGCGAATTCCTTGCTGCGCTCCGTGAGGTCATCGAACGAGGCGCGACACGCAATGCACGCTTAAATCCCCGTAGCGCCTCAGGTGAAATTATCCCAACGACCCTCAATGCTTCTGCCTTGCGCGATACTGACGGTAAAGTCATCGGCGCCATTGGCATTTT
>Ga0310037_10002153_pt1 | contig 10327 bp, 7 predicted proteins | sample Sb_taG_11_FD_200239 | JGI IMG/M metagenome (GOLD analysis project Ga0310037, IMG submission 200239) | Peat soil microbial communities from Weissenstadt, Germany - Sb_50d_3_AS metaG (v2) (version 2) | ecosystem: Environmental > Terrestrial > Soil > Wetlands > Peat | place: Germany: Weissenstadt...
CCACGTGAGTCGGCCCGACCTCGGCGGGCCGCCGTCCGCCCTCCGCATAGGCTGGCGCGACATGGAAGGCACGCCACGAACGCCGATGGTCGGGGCCGGCTTCCCTGTGCGGAGGATGCGCCGGCTACGCCGCACTCCCGCCCTGCGGCGCCTGGTGGCGGAGACGAGCCTCGGCGTCGACGATCTCGTCGCCCCCTTGTTCGTGAGGGCAGGGGTGGACGACCCGGTCCCGATCACCTCGTTGCCCGGTCACTTCCAGCATTCGGTGGCGTCGCTGGTCGTGGAGGCGAAGCGACTGGCGTCACTGGGGATCCCCGGGGTCGTCCTGTTCGGGATCCCGGAACAGAAAGACGCCGTGGGGTCGGGCGCGTGGGACCCCGAAGGTGTCGTGCAGGTGGCGCTGGCCGAACTGCGCAGCGCGCTGGGCGACACCATGGTCCTCGTCGCCGACCTGTGCCTGGACGAGTACACCGATCACGGCCACTGTGGCGTGCTGCGCGCCGACGGAAGTGTCGACAATGACGCCACGCTCGAGCTCTACCAGCAGGTGGCGCTGGCCCAGGCAGCCGCCGGAGCCGACGTGGTGGCACCCAGCGGGATGATGGACGGCCAGGTCGCCGCCATCCGCACCGCCCTCGACGGTGCGAGCCGCACCGACGTGGCGGTGCTCGCCTACGCGGCCAAGTTCGCGTCGGGCCTCTACGGGCCGTTCCGTGAAGCGGTGGACGTGACCATCGCCGGGGGCGGGGACCGGCGCGGGTACCAACAGGACCCGCGCAACGGCCGCGAGGCCTTGGTCGAAGTGGCCCTCGACATCGCCGAGGGGGCCGACATCGTGATGGTGAAGCCCGCTGTCGCCTACCTCGATGTGATCGCGTCGGTGGCGGCGCGCGTGGAGGTGCCCGTGGCGGCGTACCACGTGAGCGGCGAGTACTCCATGGTGAAGGCAGCCGCCGAACGGGGGTGGATCGACGGCGACGCGGTGGCGCTCGAGCACCTCCTGGCGCTCAAGCGCGCCGGGGCCGATGTCATCCTCACGTACTTCGCCGGTGAGGTCGCCGAGGCGATGCGTGACTGAGCAGTCTCCCGGTGCCACCGTCCCCGACGGCCCGGGCACCCACCCCGTGCCCACCAACGCGGAATGGTTCGAGCGGGCCCGACGGGTGATCCCCGGGGGCGTCGACTCCCCGGTGCGCTCGTTCGCTGCCGTCGGAGGGACCCCCTACACCGTCGCCCGCGGAGAGGGGCCCTACGTCTGGGACGTCGAGGGCCGTCGGTACATCGACATGGTCCAGTCCTACGGGGCGCTCCTCCTCGGGCACGCTCACCCCGCCGTCACGGCCGCGCTCACGCGGGCCGCCGGCCGGGGCACGACCTACGGCGCGCCCACGCCGGGCGAGGTGCTCCTGGCCGAGGCCATCTGTGGCCGGGTCGCCGGATGCGAGCAGGTCCGACTGGTGTCCTCGGGGACCGAGGCGGCCATGAGCGCGCTTCGAGTGGCACGCGGTTTCACGGGCCGAGACCGCGTCGTCAAGTTCGACGGCTGCTATCACGGGCATTCGGACACGCTGCTGGCCGGAGGGGGAAGTGGGGTGGCGACCCTGGGCCTCCCCGGTTCCGCCGGGGTGCCGGCCTCAGCTGTCGCCGACACCATGGTCGTGCCCTACAACGTGGTGCCCGAGGTCGACAGGCACGTGGCGTGTGTGATCGTGGAGCCCGCGGCGGCGAACATGGGTGTGGTCGCGCCTGCGCCGGGCTTTCTCGAAGGGCTGCGACAGGCGTGCGACGACGCCGGCGCCCTCCTCGTGTTCGACGAGGTGATCACCGGGTTTCGCGTGGGGCGCGGGGGGATGTCTGAGCGGTCGGGCGTGACGCCGGACCTGTGGTGCTTCGGCAAGGTGATGGGCGGCGGCCTTCCGGTCGGCGCGTTCGGGGGCAGGCGCGACGTGCTGTCGGTCCTGGCTCCGGAGGGGCCCGTGTACCAGGCGGGAACCCTGGCGGGGAATCCCCTTGCCACCGCGGCGGGGTTGGCGGTGCTCGAGACCATCTCCCTCGCCGACTACGACACGCTGTGTCAGCGCGCCGGGCGCCTGGCCCAGGGCCTCGACGCCGCCATCTCGGGTGCAGGGATTCCGGTGCAGGTCCCTGTGGTGGGCCCGCTCGTCGGCCTGTTCTTCGGGGCCGAGGTGGTCACCGACTACGCGTCGGCCCGGGCCGCGGCCGCCGGAGGCCACTACGCACTCTTCTTCTCGGCGATGCTCGAGCGGGGAGTGGCTCTGGCCCCAGGGCCCTACGAGGCCATGTTCCCGGGGCTCGCTCACCTCGACGCTCATCTCGACGAGGTGGTGGCCGCCGCCGCCGACGCGGCCGCCCACATGGTGCACAGCGGATCCTTCGTGGTCTGACGCAGGCCTGATCCCTGGTCGCGGCCCTTCTGCGCCCGGACCTGCCACGGGGCCCGGTCGATGCTTCGTTACCATGCGACACATGGACGGGCTGCAGGCGCCACCGGCGGAGCCCGACACCGCACCCACGACCGAGGCCACCACCGCGTCGCGCCTTGCTCCACGGGTGCTGACGTCCGACGTGCCCGAGTTGTCCGACACGCGCCTCGACGGGATGGGCCAATACCCGCTGCTGCACCGGCTCATGGTCGTCGGCGCCGTGGCCGTGGTGGTGTTCGGGATCGTCATCCGCTTCGTGGCCAGCTCCGACATGTGGCTCGACGAAGCGCTCACGCTCAACATTGCTCGTCTGCCACTCGGGCAGATCCACGGCGCCCTGCGGCGCGACGGCGCGCCGCCTCTGTATTACTACCTCCTCCATTTCTGGATCGAGGCGTTCGGTACCTCCGACGAGGGGGTGCGATCCCTGTCGGGCGTACTCAGCTGTGCGACATTGCCGTTCATCTGGGTGGCAGCGCGCCGCCTCGGCGGGAAGACGGTGGCTGCGGGAGCCCTGGTCCTCGTGGCGACCTCGCCCTTTGCCGTGCGCTACGCGACCGAGAACCGGATGTACGCGCTGGTCGGCTTGCTCACCGCGGCCGGGGTGGTGGCGCTCCAGCAGGTCCTTCGCCGCCGCACGGTCACCAACGTCGTCGCTCTGGGCCTGATCACCGGGCTCCTCCTCTACACCCACTACTGGGCGCTCTATCTCGTGGGCGTCACGGCCCTGTGGTTGGCCTGGCAGGCCTGGCGCGGCCCCGAGGGGCGTCGGGGTGGGGCTCTGGTGGCGTTGGGCGCCGTGCTGGTGGGCTGCCTCACCTTCGTACCGTGGCTCCCCACCTTCCTCTATCAGGCCCACCACACCGGGACTCCGTGGGCCAAGCCGGCGAACTTCGCGGCCATGGTCAACGCCGTGACCTCCTTCGCCGGGGGGGCGACCAGCCAGGGCCGAGCCCTGGCGCTCCTCTATTTCGCGCTGGTGGGGCTCGGGCTCTTCGGCATGGCCCGGGGCTCGTTCCACGTCGACCTCGACCTGCGCACCCGGCCACGGGGACGACCCTTGGCGCTGGTGCTGACAGGGACGCTGGCCGCCGCCGTCATCGGGGGCTACGCGAGCCGGAGCGCGTTCCAGGCGCGCTACGCCTGGGTGGTCTTCGTGCCGCTCGTGCTCCTCGTGGCCCTCGGCGTGGCCACCTTCGCCGATCGCCGGATCCGCGCCGGGGTCCTGGCCGCCACGGTCGCCTTCGGGCTGGCGAGCGGTCTGCCGAGCACCTGGACGAGCCGGACCCAGGCGGGTGAAGTGGCGACCACCCTCGCCCAGCTGGGTCGCCCCGGCGACATCGTGGCGTTCTGCCCGGACCAGATCGGCCCCTCCGTGAACCGCCTGGTGCCCCCCGGCCGCTACCGCGAGATCACCTTCCCCCGCGGTACCGGCCCGCAGTTCGTGAACTGGGTCGACTACGCGACTGCTTCGAACCGGGGCCACCCTGCCGCCTTTGCCACCATGCTGGAGCGCCTGAGCGCCCCCGCCCACCAGATCTGGCTGGTGTGGGCGCCGGGCTACCAGACCTTCAGCACGAAGTGCGAGCAGATCGAGGCCGACCTGCTCGGTGACCGCTCGCTCGGTGCCCACGCGATGTTCCCCTACAACCAGGTGACCGACTCCTGGATCACCTACGAGAACATGGAGCTGGTGCGCTTCGTCCACGTCGGCTGACCGTCCCGACACGCCGGAAAAGGCGCGGCCCCTCCGTCCCGACAACGGGCCCGCAGGGTGCTCAGGTTGTGAGCTCTTCGTGCCGACAAGAGCACAGGAAGCGGTTCCTTCCCGCGCGCATGGTCGGTGGAGGTCAGCGTGGTTCTGGCTCGGTTGCGCCGGCCGCCCAAAATGGCGGCGGCTTTGACCACATTGGTGGCGAGGGCCGATAGCGGCGTGTGGGGTTCCGCTGTTGCCGTCTCTCCCGCGGGCCCGGACCGACTCGTGAGCCCCACCCGGTACGAGCAGGCCGCCGCCGATCCGTCCGGCGCAGGGCCGCCGACAGCCTTCCCATCGCCTGTGCGCCTCGGGGGAAACGCCGTCCCGGGGGATCGACGGGGTATCTGGCGCTGAACGCAGCGGTGAACGAGGAGCACGCGGAAGTCACGGGCTGACGACAGCCCAAACGAAGGAGGCATGCGAATGGGATCACTCGGGCTCGGGAACGGGAGCCTCCGCATGGACGACGTCTATCTGGAAGGTGCGACGCCCGAGGGGCCGGCCATGGTCGGCCACCTCTCCGTCATCGTCGACACCGAAGGGATCACCTTCCTGGGACCGGAACCCGGCGAGCGGCGGACCGTCGGGTGGGACCGCACCTCCCCACTCGAATTCGGCCCCCCCGCCTCCCTTCCGGGCGGGCAGGCGGTGACGTCGCTGGAGTTCGTCGTCGACGGGCGCCCGTTGCGGCTGCTCGTCCCGTCGAAGAGAGATCCCGGGGATGGCGAAGGTGCGCTCGCGGAGGCGAGCGCCGAGAGCGCCATCGTCGCGCCCCCCGTCGCGCCCGTGGCGGCTCCGGTGGTCGCGCTCCCCTCGTCGGTGCTCGCCGAGCCGCTCTTCGCCGAGCCGCTCGTCGCCGAGCCCCCCGCCGCGCCCGTGGCGGCCCGGGTGGCCGAGATCCCCGCGCCGCTCGTCACCGAGCCCCCCGTCGCGCCCGCGGCGGCTCCGGTGGCCGCGCCCCCCTCGTCGGTGCTCGCCGAGCCGCTCTTCGCAGAGCCGGTTCTCGCTGAGCCCCCCGCCGCGCCCGTGGCGGCCCGGGTGGTCGAGATCCCCGCGCCGGTGCCCGAGCCGCTCGTCACCGAGCCCCCCGCCGCGCCCGTGGCGGCCTCGGTGGTCGAGATCCCCGCGCCGGTGCCCGATCCGCTCGTCACCGAGCCCCCCGCGGCGCCCGTGGCGGCCCGGGTGGCCGAGATCCCCGCGCCGGTGCCCGAGCCGCTGTTTGCCGAGCCGCTCGTCACCGAGCCGGTTCTCACCGAGCCGGTTCTCGCCGCGCCCCCCGCCGCGCCTGTGGCGGCCTCGGTGGCCGAGGTCCCCGCGCCGGTGGCCGCCGTCGTAGACACGTCCGGATACCGGCGGGAGCGGTGGAGCACGGATCCCGACGACGAGGAGGTCGACGAAGAGGCAACGGACGAAGCCGATCTGCCCACAGAGCCCCGGGTCTGGTTCCGGCCCTACTCGGGTCACTCCCGGCAGGCCCGCCGGCCCGCGCTGTCGCCTTCCCAACGAATGCTGCGGCTGATCCTGGTGACGGTCCTCGTAGGCCTGGTCCCCATGGCCGCAGGCGTCTGGTACTTCCACCTGCAGCCGCTCCCGACGCGGCCGGCCGGGCATTTCTTGTCGGACGCCGCCATCGCCGCCCGAGTCGGGATCCAGCCGGGAGACCTCCCCGGATGGAGCGCCGAGGCGTCCAGGATGGGGAACCCCTTCGCCGCGGGGGCCACCTCCCATGGGGCGGCCGCGCTCAGGACCGCGCAGCAGTCTTCGACGGTCCTGGCGCGCTGTCTGCACGTTCCGCTGTCGGCGGTCGACGGGGCCTTCGGCATGGGTAGCGCCGTCACTCAGCGCACCGCCCAGGTGACCTCACCCGCCTACGCCGATCCCAGTGGCAACGGAGGTGCCGTCGGCTCCGTGGTCGACGTGGTCAAGTCGCCCCAGATCCAGCAGGCCGATTCGGACGTCTTCCAGGACCCGTCGCTGTTCGCAACCTGCTACCAGCCCTTCGTGCAGGCGATGCTGCCCTACGCCTCGGGTGGCGGGAGCTCGGGCTTCGCCACCGCCACCGTGCAACCGGTGGTCGTCCCGGTCCCCGACGGCCCTGAGACGGTCCAGGTGGCAGCGTTCCAGATCGCACGCATCGGCAACGGCAACGGCCAGACGACAACGGTCGTGACCACGGCGATCGCGGTGTTCGCCGGCCGCGCGCAGGCCACCCTGGGAACGGTGAGCAACTTCGTGTTCTCCCTCGATGCCCAGAACCGGCTGGTGCGCGACGTGGAGATCCGCACCATCGGCGTGAGCCAGCTGTGAGGAACCTCGCCCCGTCGGCGCAGGAGCGGGCCGGGCTCAGCCCGGCGTCATGCGGCCTATGGCCGTGAGCACCCGGTAGGCAGCCTCGGCCGGACCGAGCTCGTCGGGGCGCACCAGGTTGGCCATGAGGCGCAGCAGCCACGCCATGACGCTGCGGGAGTGCATGCCTGACCGCACGCAGATCCGCATCAGGTCCGGCCTGCTGATGAGCCGGACGAACTCCCGGGCGATCCTGAAGTAGAGGCCGTAGGCGGCCTGGAGCTGTGATTCGTAGTCGACGAGGGCGTGCACCCCTTCACCCGACAGGGCCCTCGCCACACACGCTGCGGCCAGGCGCCCCGTCTCGTAGCCGTAGGCGATGCCTTCGCCGTTGAAGGGGTTGATGGATCCCGCCGCGTCCCCGATGGCCAGCACGTTGGGGCCGATGCGGGGACGGACCGACAGGCCCATGGGCAGCTTCCCGCCCGTGGGCGGTCCGCACAGGGTCGAGGGGGACAGTTCCCAGGAGGGGGGAGCCCAGTGGATGAAGGCGTCCATCAGCTGGGTCGTGTTGGCCCCCTTCCAACGGCCCTCGACCGAGAGGATGCCGACGCCCGCGTTGACGCGTCCGTCGCCGAGGGGGAAGACCCAGCCGTAGCCCGGCACGACGTCTCCCGCCGCGTTCCTGATGTCGAGGTGGGACTCGATCAAAGGCTCGTCGTGGCGCGGCGAGCGGAAGTACCCCCGCAGCGCCATGCCCATCGGGTAGTCCCGGTCCCTGGATGTGCCGAGAGCTCGGCCGAAGCGCGAGTTCGCTCCGTCGGCGACCACCGTGTACCGGGCCCGAACCTCGTGATTCCGGCCCGCGTCGCGGTCGAGCACCCTGGCTCCAGCACAGCTCGGGAGCACCTCGGCCTTGGCCCCCACTCCGCCGACGGGCCCGGCCGTGGCGGGGTCGAGGATCGGCCCGATGGCCTCGGCCCCCTCCCACACGGTGGCGCCCGCTTTGGCGGCGCGCTCGGCGACGATCTGGTCGAGGTCGTGGCGGGTGATCACGTAGCCCACCGACGGGAACGACGGGTGCTCGGGCCAGGGTAGCTCCAGGCTGAGCCCGTAGGCGCAGGCCCGCAGGCCGTCGTAGCGGTGCGCGCCGGCCAGGGCACCGCCCAGGCCCATGTCGTTGAGCTGGCGGACCGATCGTGGGGTGAGGCCGTCGCCACAGGTCTTCTCGCGCGGGAAGTGCTTCTTCTCGACGAGCACCACGTCCCAACCGGCTTCCGCCAGCCAGTACGCGCAGGCTGAGCCCGACGGGCCGCCGCCCACGACGACGACGTCATGGACACGGGTGTGGTCCACCGCCTCGGGTCGCCCCGGGGAGGCCGACGTGCGTGGGGTTCGGGGCTGGGTCACCGGATAGATCGTAGGGGACGGGGGTGCGCCGGGACCCCTCCGGCCCTGGCCCCGGAGGGCGGAGAGGCATCGGTTCTCAATGTGCCCGTGCGCAGGGCGCCGTGGTAGAACCGCATTCGGTCATGAGCGACTACCTGCCGATCGTGGTGCTCTTCGTGCTCGGCGTGCTCTTCGCGGGCCTGTCCTTCCTGGCGTCGGGCCTTCTCGCCCCCCGGAAGCGACCCACGGCGGCGAAGGTCGCGCCCTATGAGTGCGGGATCGTCCCCGATCGCGAGCCCCCCCAACGCTTCCCGGTGCGTTTCTACCTTGTGGCCATGATCTTCATCATCTTCGACATCGAGATCGTGTTCCTCTATCCGTGGGCGGTGGTGTTCCGGGAGCTGCACACCTTCGGGCTCGTCGAGGTGCTGGTGTTCGCGGCCGCCGTGTTCTTCTCGTTCCTCTACCTGGTGAGCAACGGCGCGCTGAACTGGGGTCCGGCCAAGCAGCTGCGCCCGGCCGGTTCCGAGCGCACCACCGATTCGACCATCGCCCGTGTCGGGCCCGGTCAGGGGCCCGGCGCCGGACAGGCTGCATAAGCCGGGCGAGGGCGTCATGGGGCTCGAGGACCTTCAGCACAATTTCCTGACCGGGCGCGTCGAGGACCTGGTGAAGTGGGCGCGCCGCAACAGCGTCTGGCCGGTGACCTTCGGCTTGGCGTGCTGCGCCATCGAGATGATGTCGGTGGGGGCGGCGGACTTCGACATCAGCCGCTTCGGGATGGAGGTGTTCCGGGCCTCTCCCCGGCAGGCCGACCTCATGATCGTGGCCGGCAGGGTCTCCCAGAAGATGGCCCCGGTGCTGCGTCAGGTCTACGACCAGATGATGGAGCCCAAGTGGGTCATCTCCATGGGCGTGTGCGCGTCGACCGGTGGGATGTTCAACAACTACGCCATCGTCCAGGGAGTCGACCAGGTCGTCCCGGTGGACGTGTACGCGCCGGGGTGCCCCCCGAGCCCTGAGATGCTCCTCCACGCCATCCTCACGTTGCACGAGAAGATCCGCACCGGGGAGATCACCCGCCGGCGCGGCGCGCCCGCCCAGCGTCCCGAAGAGCTGGCTGGTTGGGTGCCCGAACGCCCCGACGCCGTCCGGCTGGGGACACCGCGTTGACGCCCGAGACTCCGCCGGTCGAATTGTCGCTCCCCGGCGTGGCCCGATCGACGTCCGGCGACGGGCACGAGCTCGTGTTCCCCGACCGCGCCCGGTACCACGACGTGGTGGCGGCCCACCGTGAGGCCGGGTTCGAGATGCTGGTGGGCCTCACCGCGGTCGACTATCTCGGACATCCCGGACGCACGCTCCCGTCGGAGGTGACGCCGGAGCGGTTCGAGCTGGTGGCGATGCTGCTCTCGCTGGCCCAGGTCAGGCGTGTCCGCGTCCGGGTGCAGGTCCCCGAGGACGAGGCCGAGGTGGCGTCGCTGTGGGACCTCTACCGCGGTGCCGAGGCTATGGAGCGCGAGGTGTTCGACATGTACGGCATCTCGTTCACCGGCCACCCCGACCTGACACGGATCCTCATGCCCGAGGACTGGGAAGGCCACCCCCTGCGCAAGGACTTCGGCGTCGGGCGGGTCCCGGTGCAGTTCAAGGAAGCTCCGGGGCCCCGATGACCGATCGCAGTCGCACGGCCACCGACGCGCCCGCCACCGACGCGCGCCCTGCCGGCACCGGCCGCTCCTCGTCGCTGTCGGAGGAGACCTCCGAGGGTGCGCAGGAGCTGGCGGACCGCAGCCACACCGCGCCCGAGGAGCTCGATCGCGAGGTGGGCTCGGTGTTGCGGCTGCCCGAGAGCCACGGCGTCGACGTGTCGGACATCGACGTCGAGTACCCCGACGACGAGACCATGATCATCAACATGGGCCCCCAGCACCCGTCGACGCACGGGGTGCTGCGCCTCATGATGGAGCTCGACGGTGAGACCGTCCTGCGTACCAAGCCGATCATCGGCTACCTGCACACCGGCATGGAGAAGACCGCGGAGGAGCTCACCTACCAACAGGGCTCCACCAACGTGACGCGCATGGACTACCTGTCACCGCTCAACAACGAGCTCGTTTTCTCCCTCGCCACCGAGAGGCTCCTCGGGATCGAGCTCCCCCCGCGGGCGGTGTGGATCCGCATGCTCTTGTCCGAGCTGCAGCGGATGTCGTCGCATCTGATGTGGCTGGCGACCAACGGCATGGACGTCGGGTCGACCACCATGATGATCTTCGGATTCCGGGAGCGAGAGCTGGTGCTCGGGTTCTTCGAGAAGACCACGGGCTTGCGCATGAACCACAACTTCATCCGTCCCGGCGGGACCGCAGCCGATCTCCCCGACGGGTGGGAGGACGACGTCGAGGTCATCCTCGACAACGTCACCTCCCGCCTCGCGGACTACGACGCCCTG
>Ga0310037_10002154_pt1 | contig 10325 bp, 10 predicted proteins | sample Sb_taG_11_FD_200239 | JGI IMG/M metagenome (GOLD analysis project Ga0310037, IMG submission 200239) | Peat soil microbial communities from Weissenstadt, Germany - Sb_50d_3_AS metaG (v2) (version 2) | ecosystem: Environmental > Terrestrial > Soil > Wetlands > Peat | place: Germany: Weissenstadt...
TAGCGCCCGCGCGCAGCCGCCGCCGGCAAAGCCGCCGCCGACGATGACGACGCGCGGCGCCGCTTGCGCGCGCAACGCCCGCGGCCACAAGCCGACGGCGGCTGTGGCGTTTGCCACACCGCGCAGGATTTGCCGACGGGTCGCGCGTTGTCTCGCCATTACGAGGAAGGCGCGGCGGGCTTTTCGGCCCGCCGCTATCGGCTTAAGCGGACGTCAGGTCGTTATCCTTGAGCGGGAAGTTGCGGATGCGCTTGCCGGTCGCCGCGAAAATCGCGTTGAGCACGGCGGGCGCAGCAACCGCAATCGTCGGCTCGCCGACGCCGCCCCAGAACTCGCCGTCGGGCATGACGACGAACTCGACCTTGGGCATCTCGTCGATACGCATCACCTGATAGGTATCGAAGTTCTTCTGCTCGATGCGGCCGGCGCGCACGGTGCACTCGCCGTACAGCATGGCGGAGAGCCCGTAGACGAACGAGCCCTCGATCTGCCGCGCCACCTGCTCCGGATTGACGGCGTGGCCGCAATTGGTGCCGCCGACGATGCGGTGGATCTTGACCTGGCCGTTAGTCACCGAGACCTCGGCAACGGCGGCGACGTAGCTGCCGAAGCCCATGATCTGGGCAATGCCGCGATAGATGCCTTTCGGCAGCGGCTTGCCGTAGCCGGCCTTGTCCGCCACCGCCTTGAGCACCGCGGTGTGCTTGGGCTTGAGATATTTGAGGCGGAAGGCGAGCGGGTCTTCGCCGATCGAATGCGCCAGCTCATCCATGAAGCTTTCGACGTAGATGGCGTTATGGTTGAGGTTGACGCCGCGCCAGAAGCCCGGCGGGATCGGCGGATTGCGCATCGCATGGTCGATCAGCAGGTTCGGGATGTTGTAGCCGAACTCGCCCTCCGGCCCTTTCGGCATCAGTCCATGGACGAAGACGGCCGGGTCCATGCCGTTCACCAGCCGCGCCGGTAGTTGATACGCCAGGATCGATTGGCCGGAAATCCGCATGTGCAGGGCGACGAGGTTCTTCTTGTCGTCGAATGCAGCTTGCATCTTGCACTGCGTGACCGGGTGATAGACGTCGTGGGTGGTATCCTCCTCGCGGGTCCAGAGCAGCTTGACCGGCGTGCCGGGCATTTCCTTGGCGATGGCGACTGCCTGGCGGACATAGTCGGTCTGGCCGCGCCGGCCGAAGCCGCCGCCCAGATAGGTCTTGATCACGTCGCATTGCGGGACCGGCAGGCCGGCGGCCTCCGCGGTCGCCGCCAGCGCCGACTCGCCGTTTTGCGTCGGGCACCACACGGTGCATTTGTCCGCCGTGTAGAGCGCGGTGGCGTTCATCGGCTCCATCGGCGCGTGGCTCTGATACGGATAGGAGTAGGTCGCTTCGATCACCTTGGCGGCGCCGGTGAGCGTGCCCTTGGCGTCGCCTGACTTGTTGCCGACGAAGGCTTCGTCGGCATCGAGGCCCTCCTTGAGCCATTGCGCGATCGAGGCGCTGGAGACTTTGACGTTCTCGCCTTCGTCCCAGACGATCGGCAGCGCGTCGAGCGCCTTGCGCGCCCGCCACCACGAATCCGCGACCACCGCGACGGCGTCGTCGCCGACTTTGACGACCTTCTTGACGCCCGGCATGTCGTGGATCTTGGCTTCGTCGTAGCTCGTCACCTTGCCGCCGAACACCGGACAGGCGCGGATCGAGGCATAGAGCATGTTCGGCAGCCGCACGTCGATGCCGTAAAGCGGTTTGCCGACGATCTTGTCCGGCGTGTCGAGCCGCTTGAGCGGCTTGCCGGCGATGGTCCAGGTTTTCGGATCCTTCAGCGGCACGTCCTTCGGCGGATCGACCTTGGCGGCTGCGGTCGCGACTTTGCCGAAGGTCGTCTTGCGGCCGGTCTTGGCGTGGGTGATGACGCTGTTGGCCGCGCTGCATTCCTCGGCCGGCACCTTCCACTCGTTGGCGGCGGCCTGGATCAGCATCATGCGCGCCGCGGCGCCGCCCTTGCGCACCAGTTCGTTCGAGGAGCGGATGCCCTGGCTGCCGGCGGTGAAGTAATCGCCCCAGACGCGCTTGCGCGCGACATTCTGCCCGGGGGTGGGAAATTCGGTCGAGACCTTCGACCAGTCGCAGCCGAGCTCTTCGGCGGTGAGCTGGGCAAGGCCGGTGAGCGTGCCCTGTCCCATTTCCGATTTGGCGATGCGGATGACGACGCTGTCGTCCGGATTGATCACGACCCAGGCGTTGACTTCGGGCGTCGCGTCGGCGGCCTCGGACGGCGTCAGGTCGAAGCCGAGCGCAAGTCCGGCGCCGGCCGCGGCGGTGCCGATGACGAAGGAACGGCGATCGATTTTGGGCATATATGTCATGGCTGCGTCCCCCTTACGCTTTGCCCGCGGCCGCGTGGATCGCGGCGCGAATGCGTTGATAGGTTCCGCAACGGCAGATGTTGGTCATCGCCGCGTCGATATCGCTGTCGGTCGGCTTCGGGTTGGTCTTGAGCAGCGAAACCGCCGCCATCATCATCCCGCTTTGGCAATAGCCGCATTGCGGCACGTCGAGATCGAGCCAGGCCTGCTGCACCGGGTGCAGCTTGCCGTTCTGTGCCAGCGCTTCGATGGTGGTGATCTGCTTCGAGCCGACGGTGCCGACGGGCACTTGGCAGGAGCGCGTGGCGACGCCGTTGATGTGCACGGTGCAGGCGCCGCATTGGGCGATGCCGCAACCGTATTTGGTGCCGGTCAAGCCGACCGTGTCGCGGATGACCCAGAGCAGCGGCGTGTCGGATTCAACGTCGACGTTGTAAGACTTTCCGTTGATGGAAAGGGCAATCATACTGTCCTCCCGAGATCGAATGGTGCGCATCCCCATATGGGATCGGTTGTAGTTCAGGCGCCCACCCTTCGGGGCGAAGTTTACCCGTTCCAATTCAAATGCGAAATCGCAAAATCGCGAGCGGGGAACTGGCCACGCGGGGAATTCTCCAATAACCTCGGTGTTTATGCCGCCCAATTGGGCAGCCGGAACTTGCGCCACCGGAGCTCGGGCCATCCGGTGGGACGCCGATAGGATATTCGCACATGACTGACGATTTCGAAGACCATTGCTGGAAGGACATCGTCACCTCGGACATTCTCGACATTTATTCCCATTACCGGCGCAAGACCTTTGTCGGGCCGGCGCCGGCGCTCTTGGCCATCGATCTCTACGAGCTGGTCTATCGCGGCGGCCCAAAACCGCCGGCGGAGCTCGCCAAGACCTTCCCCAGCGCTTGCGGGCACTACGCCTATGAGGCGATCGAGCCGACCAAACGCCTGTTCGCCGCCGCGCGCGCGGCGGGCTTGCCGATCTTCTATTCGACCGGCGACACGCGCAGCGAAAGTCGGCCCGAATTCGTCGGCGCCACCAAACGGAAGAATTCGTCGGTCGATCCGTCCGATTTCGTTATCCGGCCCGAGTTCAAGCCGCAGCAAGGCGACGTGGTCATCACCAAGCAGCGCGCCAGCGCGTTCTACGGCACCCCGCTTACCGCGCATCTCACCCAGCTCGGCGTCCAGACGCTGATCGTCTGCGGCGAAAGCACGTCGGGTTGCGTGCGGGCCAGCGCGGTCGATGCCTATTCGCACGGCTACCACGTCGTACTGGCGGAGGAATGCTGCTTCGATCGCAGCGCGCTGTCGCACAAGGTCAATCTGTTCGACCTGCACCACAAATACGCCGACGTGATGCATGTCGACGAGGTCATCGCGCAGCTCGCCGCAAAAACTCCCGCCGTGAAGAAGGCGAGCTGAACGATGAAGCCGTCGCGCTACGGTCCGTTTCCCTATTCGCCGATCATCCACCGCCCACCGCTGCAATGGCCGAACGGCGCGCATGTCGCGCTGTGGGTCATTCCGAACATCGAGTTTTTCGCCCTCGACGAGAAAGTGCCGCCCGGCTCCGGCGGCACCGGCGTGCCGGTGCCCGATGTGCCGACCTGGTCGTCGCGCGACTACGGCAACCGGGTCGGCGTGTTCCGCCTGATGGAAGTGCTCGACCGGCACGGCATCCGCGCCACGGTCGCGCTCAACAGCGAGCTTTGCGCCGAGCATCCCGCGATCATCGAGGAGGGCAACAAACGGCGCTGGGAATGGATGGGCCATTGCGAAAGCAATACGCGCCGCCTCAACGCGGCCGCGCCGGGGGAAGAGCCACGCATCATCAAGAATGCGCTCGCGACCATCGAGCGGGCGACCGGCGCGCGGCCGCGCGGCTGGCTCGGCTCCGGCCTGCAGGAGACCTGGGACACGCTCGATCTGCTCGCCGCCGAGGCTTGCGATTACGTCTGCGACTGGACCAACGACGATCAGCCCTACATCATGTCGCTCGACGGCGGCAAGACGCTGGTCAGCGTGCCCTACAGCCACGAGATCAACGACAAGCCGGCCTTCGAGAAATTCAACCGGACGGCCGATCAGTTCCGCGACATGATCTGCCGGCAGTTCGACGTGCTCTATCGCGAGGGCGCGCAATCGGGCCGCGTCATGGCGATTGCGATCCATCCCTATCTCACCGGCGTGCCGCACCGCATCGACGCTTTCGACGCCGCGCTGCGCTACATCGGCGAGCACGGCCGGGTGTGGAAGACGACCGGCACGGAGATTGCACGCCATTACCGCGCGCAGGCCGGCAAGGCTTGATGAAAGAAGAAGGCCTGAACGGAGGCGACCATGTTGTGTCAGGCGAAGTTGCGTCGTGCTGTGCTTTGCGCCGCCGTGTTGGCGTGTCTTGTCACCCCGCCTGCGCGCGCGGCGGAACCGGTGACGCTGGGTACTGTTGGCCAGGCTTCGGCAAATCTGTGGCCCGAGCTCATCGCCTTGGACCAGGGCTTCTTCGCCGCCGAGGGTTTGCAAGTCGATCTCCTCTACGTGCAGTCGAGTGCGGCTCTGGTGCAACAGGTCGCCGCCGGTTCGCTCGGCATCGCCACCCAGACTGGGCTTGCCGATCCGTTGCGCGCCGTCGGCATGGGCGCGCCGATCGCGGTGGTGCGGATCGACGTCCAGGCGCCGCCCTACGATCTCGTCGCCAAGCTGGGCATCACCAACATGAAGGAGCTCAAAGGCAAGGTGATATCGCTCGGCGGGCCGAAAGACATCACGCGCATCTATGTCGAGCGCATGCTGGCGCCGAACGGCGTCTACCCGGGCGACTTCGACATGGTGTTCGCCGGCGCCACCACGGCACGCGCTTCGGCGCTGCTCGCCGGCGCGGTCGATGCCGCGATTCTATTGCCGCCGTTCAACTTTCAGGCGGAGGCGAAGGGATTCAACAGTCTCGGCCTGACGGTGGATTACGTGAAGGACCTGCCGTTCTCCGGAACCGCGGTCAATGTGCCGTGGGCCAACGCCAACAAGGCGACGCTGGAGAAAGTGCTGCGGGCGAAAGCCAAGAGCATCGCCTGGTTCGAGGACGAGCAAAATAGCGCCGGCGCGCTGCGCATCCTGAAATCCGCCTCGAGCATGAACGAAGACGACGTCTACAAGGCCTACAAATTCTTCCACGACGGCCATTACTTCGAGCCAACCGGCAAGGTTTCGCGAGCAAAACTCAACGCGCTCGCCAAGGCGATGGAGAGCCTCGGCGATCTGCCCGGCACGCTCGATGTCGACAAGGTGGTCCTGCCGGGCGTGACCCAGATGACGGATTGAGACGCGCCGTCATGCGCAATTCGCTGATGAAGGGAATAGTCGTAGCCGCCGCCGTCGCGCTGACGCCGCCGCTGCACGCCGGCGCTCCCGACGTCGTCTCGGTCGGTTCCGTCGATGCCACCTCGGCGAATCTCTGGCCGTTCCATGTCGCCGTCAAGAACGGCTATTTCGACGCCGCCAACATCAAGATCGACCTGGTCTTCGCGCAGTCTAACGCTTCCGTGATCCAGCAGCTCGCCGCCGGTTCCTATGCGGTCGCGCCCACCGCCGGCATGGTCGATCCGATCCGCGCCATCGACAAAGGCGCGCCGGTTGCCCTGGTGCGCATCGTCATCCAGTCGCCGCCCTACGCGCTATTGGCCAAGCCCGAGATCAAGAAAATCGAAGACTTGAAGGGCAAGACCATCATCATCGGCGGCGCCAAAGACATCACCCGCATCTTCACCGAGCGCATGCTGGAGCCGCACGGGCTGAAATCCGGCGATTACGATTATGTGTTCGCCGGCGCCACCAGCGCGCGGTTCGCGGCGCTGAAATCCGGCGCGGTCGATGCGGCGCTCTTGACCATGCCCTTCAATTTCTTCGCCGAGACGGCCGGCTACACCAATCTCGGCTTCACTTTCGAATATCTGCCGGACATGCCGTTCGCCGGCATGGCGGTGAACCGCGACTGGGCTGCGGCGAATGGCGACGTGCTCAAGCGCTTCCTCGACGCCTACAACAAAGGCGTCGCCTTCTTCGACGAACCGAACAACCGCGAGGACGTCGTCAAGCTGCAGATGGAGATCAGCAAGATCGACCGGGGCGACGTGGAAAAGGCCTATGCCTTTCTCCACGACAAGAACCTGTTCGAGCCCACCGGCAAGGTCTCCAAGCGCAAGGTCGGCAGCGTCATCGACGCGCTGCGCGACCTCGGCGATCTGCCGTCAGGCTTCACGGTCGATCGCCTGCTGCTGCCGGGCGTGACGCAGATTTCCGAGTGACGAGCCGACATGAGCGCAACGAGCGAAGGCGTAAAAGCTGCGACACCGCCGGAATCCCGGCCGGCGGATGCCGCAGCGTCGCCGCAACTCGCCGGCGCGCTGCGCCCCAGATATTTCGCCGGCATCCTCTCGGTCGCCGGCGGGCTGTTGCTGTGGGAGCTGATCAGCCGCGTCGTCGTCGACAATGCGCTGTTCCTCGCCGCGCCCTCGGAAATCGCCGTCGCCATCTATCATCTCGCGGTCACCGGGCAGCTCTGGCACCACGTCGGCGTCAGCGCCGCCGAATTCGCGCTCGGCTATGTCATCGGCAGTATTCTCGGCATCGCGCTCGGGATGGCCATGGCATCGAGCGCCACGATGAAGCAGGCGTTGCAGCCGTGGGTGTCGGGGCTCTACGCCACGCCAACCGTCGCGCTGGCGCCGCTGTTCATTCTCTGGTTCGGCATCGGCATCTGGTCGAAAGTGATCGTGGTGATTTCCCTGGTGTTGTTCCCGGTGGCGATCAACACCGAGGCCGGCTTGCGAACCACCAGCGACCGGCTGATCGAAATGCTGCGCTCGTTCGGCGCCACGCCGCGGCAGATCTTCTTCAAGGTATCGCTGCCGTCGGCGGTGCCGTTCATCCTCGCCGGCCTGAAGCTCGGCATCGGCCGCGGCCTGATCGGCGTCGTGGTGGCGGAATTCTTCGGCTCGCGGGCCGGCCTCGGTCGGCTGATCAGTCAGTCCAACGACGCCTTCAACATGCCGGAACTGTTCGCCGGCGTCGTGGTGCTCGCTGTCGCCGGCATCGTCATGACGGCGGGATTCGGCTGGCTGGAAAAGCGCCTGGTGCCGTGGACCAAGGACTAGACATGACCGCGAAGCTTTCCGTCACGCGCTTGTCCAAATCGTTCGGCGATCTCGAAGCCTTGCGCGGCATCAATCTCGCGGTCCAGCGCGGCGAATTCATCTCGGTGGTCGGGCCGAGCGGCTGCGGCAAGACCACGTTTCTGCGCATCGTCGCCGGCCTCGAACACGCCAGCGCGGGCGAGGTGTCGCTCGACGGCCGCGTCGTGCGCGAGCCCGGCACCGACCGCGGCTTTGTGTTCCAGAACGACAGTCTGCTGCCGTGGCGCACGGTGCTGGCCAACGCCATCATCGGCCGCGAGGTTGCCGGCTCGATCGGGGCCGCCGACCGCAAGCGCACCATGGAGCTGTTGAAACTCGTCGGGCTCGAAGGTTTCGAGCATTATCATCCGCGGCAGCTGTCCGGCGGCATGCGCCAGCGCGTCAATCTCGCCCGCGCGCTGGCCATCGATCCGGAAATACTTTTGATGGACGAGCCGTTCGCCGCGCTCGACGCCCAGACCCGCGAGATCATGCAGACCGAGCTTTTGCGTATCTGGGAGCGCGGCCAAAAGACCGTGCTGTTCGTCACCCACCAGATCGACGAGGCGGTGTTTTTGTCCGACCGCGTGCTGGTGTTCGCGCGGCGGCCCGGCCGGCTGCAGGAAGAGGTGAAAATCGCGCTGCCGCGGCCGCGCGATCTCGAGATCAAGCGCACGCCGGAATTCGTTGCGTTGGTCGATCACATCTGGCGCTTGATCGAGGACGACGTGCGGGCGGCGACGCTGTATGAGAATGCATGACACCCGTTACGCTGCGCTCGCCGATCGAGAGGACTCCGGATGAAACTTCCCCGTAGAGCATTGCTCCGACTGACGGCGGGGGCCACAGCGCTTGCGGCATTGCCGCGCGCCGCGGCCGCCCTCGACTATCCGACGCGCCCGGCGCACATCATCGTCGGCTTCCCGCCCGGTCTCGCTCCCGACATCGTCGCGCGCCTGATCGGACAGGTGTTGGCGGAACGGCTCGGCCAGCAATTCGTCGTGGAAAACCGGCCGGGCGCCGGCGCCAATATGGCGACCGAAGTGGTCGCTCACGCCGAGCCGGACGGCTATACGCTGCTGCTGTGCGTGTCGACCAACACGATCAACGAGACGCTCTATCAGCACGTCAATTTCGATTTCGTCCGCGACATCGTACCGGTCGCGTTCATCGGCGGCAGCCCGTTCGTCATGGCGGTCCACCCGGCGCTGCCGGCCAAAACCGTTCCCGAGTTAATCGCCTATGCCAAAGCCAATCCGGGCAAGATCAACATGGCCTCACCTGGCATCGGCACCGCGCCGCATCTGGTCGGCGAGCTGTTCAAGATGATGACCGGTATCGATCTGGTTCACGTGCCGTACCGCGGCAGCTACATGCCCGATCTCATTGCCGGGCAGGTGCAGCTCTCGTTCGTCGCGGTCGCGCCGTCGATCGGCTATATCCGCGCGGACAAGCTGCGCGCGCTGGGCGTCACCAGCGCCAGGCGCCTCAAGGCCGTGCCGGACGTTCCCGCAATCGGCGAATTCGTGCCGGGCTACGAAGGCAGTGGCTGGTTCGGCGTCGGTGCGCCCAAGGGCACGCCCACAGCGATCGTCGACAAGCTCAACGGCGAGATCGACGCCATCATCGCCGATCCGCAGATGGCGGCGCGGCTGATCGATTTGGGGATTCCGCCGACGGCGATGACGCCCGCCGAATTCGGCACCTTCATCGCCGATGAAACCGCGAAGTGGGCGAAGGTGATAAAATTCGCCGACCTCAAGCCGGAATGATCGGCGCCGCCGCGACCGCAAGCTTGCCGCGATTGCGCGGCGGAGCATTCCGGGGAATACTTGCCGCCGTCGCCAAACGGAGCCTGTGATGAACGTCAATGTCGCGCCGGACAAGCCGCAATCGGCCGCCGCTGCCGCCGCCGCCGCGCCGTTCCGTGTCGAGCGCCTGGGCGCCAGCCTCGGCGCCGAGATTCTCGGTCTCGATCTCAAGGCGCCGATGGCCGACGACACGTTCAGGGCCTTCGAAGCCGCCCTGGTCGAGCACAAGGTGCTGGTGCTGCGGGATCAGCATCTGACCACCGAGCAGCACGTGCGCTTCAGCCGCGGGTTCGGCGATCTCGAAGTGCATCCGATGCGGCCGCAAGGCGAGTTTCCGGAAATCCTGGTGCTCGACAATCACAAGGACAATCCAGTGCTGTCGACCGACGTCTGGCACAGCGACACCACGTTTCGAAAAAATCCGACCAAATACACGATCCTGCGGTGCCAGATCATGCCGGAACTCGGCGGCGATACGCTGTGGGCCAATATGGAAGCCGCTTACGAGGGCTTGAGCGACATTTTCCGCGGCATGATCGCGGGGCTGCGCGCGGTGCACGATTTCCAGAATTTCCGCGTGCTGTTCAAGAATACCGACGAGGATCGCGCCAAGCTGCACCGGATGGAGGATATGTTTCCGAATCCGTCGCATCCCGTGGTGCGCACCCATCCGGTTACGGGACGAAAAAGCATTTACGTCAATCCGCAGTTCACGCTGCGCATCGAGGGCATGGAGCCGGCGGAAAGCCGCGCCATCCTCGACGTGTTGTTCGCGCAGGCGCGGGTGCCGGAATACCAGTTCCGGCTGCGCTGGGCGCCGGGCACGATCGTGTTCTGGGACAACCGATCGACCCAGCACTATGCCGCCAACGATTATTATCCGGCGCGCCGGCGCATGGAGCGCACCGCCGTGGTCGGCGATGTGCCGTGTTGAGCCCGGGAGCGCAAAAGAATAGGTGATGTCGATTGTATTTGACCGTCTGG
>Ga0310037_10002159_pt1 | contig 10307 bp, 10 predicted proteins | sample Sb_taG_11_FD_200239 | JGI IMG/M metagenome (GOLD analysis project Ga0310037, IMG submission 200239) | Peat soil microbial communities from Weissenstadt, Germany - Sb_50d_3_AS metaG (v2) (version 2) | ecosystem: Environmental > Terrestrial > Soil > Wetlands > Peat | place: Germany: Weissenstadt...
ACACCGGCGATGCCTGGCCGGATTTGAAACGACTCAGCTGCTCGATCCGCACACCTTCGAATTCACCGCCGAACCCAACTACCTCAATCACCTGCCGCTGTTCTACGCGTTGCTCGCCGCGATCGGGCCGAAGCTGGAAGGCCATCCGCGGGCGCTGTTGGACGATCGATTGATCGATGTCGCGCTCGTTGCCGCGGGCTTGACCGCGCTGCTGGCGCTCGGCCTCACGGCGTCGTTTTCGCGTGCGGAGTTTTACGCCTACGCCATGCCGCTGGTGTGGATTCCGGTCCTGGTGCAGCTCGCCGCCACCGTGACCAACGACGATCCAGCGTTTTTCGGCGGCGCGCTGGCGACGCTCGGCGTGTGGCAACTGGCGGCGACCGGTCGCGGGCTCTGGCTCGCTTGCGCGCTCGTCGGCATGGCGGTGGCGGCATGGGCCAAGCTGACCGGCCTGTTGCTCACCGCCTCGATGGTCGGTGCGGCGCTGATCTATTTGCAGTGGCGCGGCCGCATGCGCTCGAGCTGGATGATAGCCGCCGCCGTCGCGCTCGTTCTCGCCGCGGCGCCGTATGGCGTTTACCTCTGGCAGTATGGCAGTCCGACGCCGGAAACGCCGGCGCAGATCGCGCTGCTTGAGGACGGCGCGCGCGCCGCGGGCTGGATCGATCTGCCGCGCAGATCCTTGGCCGCCTATTCCGCGTCCTTCATCGTCGCCTTCATCGCCGACTGGATGCCGGTCTTGGGTGTGCGCAGCACGTTCAATTACGCCATGCTGGCAATTCCCGTGGCGGCATTCGTTTGTGCGCTGGCCGGCGGCGCGCTGTCGCTGCGCCGCGTATGGCTGCGGCAGGAAACGCCGCGCGACGTGGTGGTCATCGCCGGAATGTTTGCGCTCGCCGCAACATTGGCGATCCATATCGGCTCCAGCTATAGCCGCCATCTGGCGACCGGATGGATGCTCGACGCTTATCCGCGTTATTACCTGCCGCTCGCCGCAATCGTGCCGCTTGCCGGCCTGTCGCTTGCCGCCGTGATCGAGGCGCCGCGCTGGCGCGCCGGATTGCTCGCCTTCCTCATTGCCGGTCCCATCCTTTTCCGCATTTTCGGCGCGCCGCTCGGCTAGCGAAGCCCGGATTTCGCCGAGGATCGATCCGGGCTACGATCGGTTGCAGGAGAAAATCATGATCACCGAAATCGCGCAGATCGAAATCAAGCAGGGCATGGAAGTCGAGTTCGAAACCGGCGTGAAAAATGCCGTGCCGATTTTCCAGCGTGCCAACGGCTGTCACGGCATGGAGCTGCGCCGGTCGATCGAAAAGCCGGGCCGCTATCGTTTGTTCGTCGTCTGGGAAACGGTCGAGCACCACACCGAGCAATGGCGCAACTCGCCCGACTTCCAGGCCTGGCGCAAACTCGTCGGCCATTGCTTCGCTGCGCCGCCCGAAGTCGAGCATGTGCGGCAAATCATGCGCGGATTCTGAGGGCGCGCGGCCGCACTTTTCTCCCCACCGGACTCGGCCCATATTGGGGGCATGGCGAAACGCCCCGGCCGGCAGCGCGACCCGGCAAAGCATTCGAAAAAAGACCCGGCCAGGCCGACCCGCGCCAAAGCGGCGCGTCCGGAAGTGCCGCAACTCGATCCGGCGCTCGCCGATCTGCTCAATCCCGCTATCGGCCAAGGCCGCGCCGGCGTCGGCTCGCAGACCGGCCAAAAAGAGGGAAGCGGGCTTCAACCCCCGCCCGACAATTCCTTCGACCGCCGCGCCGATTTCGCCGGAGCCCATCGCGCGCGCGCCTCGGTCGCGCGCGGCTTCGGCGAGGCGCCGCAGCAGGGCTATGTCGGCAAAACCCCCGTGCCGCCCGGCGAGCTCGATCCCGATCTCGCCCGCGCGCTCGGAATCGACGACCGGGACGAGGATAGCGAAGCCGCAAAGCGCGGGGTGATCACGCCCGACATGGGGCCCGCCCATTTGCGGCTCGCGCGACCGGCATCGGGTGAAGGCGGCGCCTTCGGCAGCGCGGCGAGCCAGCAATCGCTCGACCGATTGCTGCGCGAAGGCCGGCCGGAATTTCACCAGCAATTGTGGACGCCGCACCGGCCGCCGCGGCCGGATAAATCCGAAGGCGGCCGCCGGCTGGTCATCAAATCCGACTTCGATCCGAAGGGCGACCAGCCGCAGGCCATCGCCGAGCTCGTCGAAGGCGTGCGGCGCCGCGACCGCACCCAGGTCCTGCTCGGCGTCACCGGCTCCGGCAAGACCTTCACCATGGCCAAGGTGATCGAGGAGACACAGCGGCCGGCGCTCATCCTCGCCCCCAACAAGACGCTGGCGGCGCAGCTCTACGGCGAGTTCAAGAGTTTCTTTCCCGACAACGCCGTGGAGTATTTCGTCTCCTATTACGATTACTACCAGCCGGAAGCCTATATCCCGCGCACCGACACCTATATCGAGAAGGATTCCTCGATCAACGAGCAGATCGACCGCATGCGCCACTCGGCGACGCGTGCGCTGCTCGAGCGCGACGACGTGATCATCGTCGCTTCGGTGTCCTGCATCTACGGCATCGGCTCGGTGGAGACCTATTCGGCGATGACGTTCTCGCTCAAGCAAGGCGAGCGCATCGACCAGCGGGCGCTGCTCGCCGATCTCGTGGCGCTGCAATACAAGCGCACGGCCGGCGATTTCTACCGCGGCTCGTTCCGGGTACGCGGCGACGTGATCGAGATTTTTCCGGCGCACTACGAGGACCGCGCCTGGCGCGTGTCGCTGTTCGGCGAGGAAGTGGAATCGATCGACGAATTCGATCCGCTCACCGGGCAAAAGACCGACGAGCTGGAATTCGTGAAAATCTACGCCAACTCGCATTACGTGACGCCGCGTCCAACCTTGCTACAGGCGATCGCCGGCATCAAAATCGAACTCAAGCAGCGCCTCGACCAGCTCAACGCCGCCGGCCGCCTGCTCGAAGCGCAACGGCTCGAGCAGCGCACCCTTTACGATCTGGAAATGATGGAGGCGACCGGCGCCTGCGCCGGCATCGAGAATTATTCGCGCTATCTGACCGGACGCAAGCCCGGCGAGCCGCCGCCGACCTTGTTCGAATACGTGCCCGACAACGCGCTGGTCTTCGTCGATGAAAGCCACGTCACCATACCGCAGCTCGGCGGCATGTTTCGCGGCGACTTCCGCCGCAAGGCGACGCTCGCCGAATACGGCTTCCGCCTGCCCTCCTGCATGGACAACCGCCCGCTGCGCTTCGAGGAATGGGACGCGATGCGGCCGCAGACGCTCGCGGTCTCCGCGACGCCCGGCCCGTGGGAGCTCAACGAATCCGGCGGCGTGTTCACCGAGCAGGTGATCCGCCCGACCGGCCTGATCGATCCGCCGGTCGAGGTGCGCCCGGCGCGCACCCAGGTCGACGATCTGGTGGGCGAAGTGCGCGCGGTGGCGCAGAAGGGCTATCGCGCGCTGGTCACCGTGCTGACCAAGCGCATGGCCGAAGACCTCACCGAATTCCTGCACGAGCAGGGCATTCGCGTGCGCTACATGCATTCCGACATCGACACTATCGAGCGCATCGAGATCATCCGCGATTTGCGGCTCGGCGCCTTCGACGCGCTGGTCGGCATCAATCTCCTGCGCGAGGGCCTCGACATTCCCGAATGCGCGCTGGTCGCCATCCTCGACGCCGATAAGGAGGGCTTCCTGCGCAGCGAAACGAGTCTGGTGCAAACCATCGGCCGCGCCGCGCGCAACATCGACGGCCGCGTCATCCTCTATGCCGACGCCGTCACCGGCTCGATGGAGCGGGCGATGGCCGAGACCAATCGCCGGCGCGAGAAGCAGGCGGCCTACAATGCCGAGAATGGCATCACGCCGGAGAGCGTGCGCAAGGGCATCTCCGACATTATGGAGAGCGTCTACGAGCGCGACCACGTGCTCATTGCCACCGGCGCCGGCGGCGGCGGCGAGTTCGAGGAGACCGCTACCATCGGCCACAATTTCGAGACGGTGATCGCCGATCTGGAAACGCGCATGCGCGCCGCCGCGGCCGATCTCGATTTCGAGGAAGCGGCGCGTTTGCGCGACGAGATCAAGCGCCTGCGCTCAACCGAGCTCGCGGTGACCGACGACCCGACGGCGAAAATTTTATCCACTGCCGAGGGCGGCTCGCCGCGCCGAAGCGCACAGCGCAGAGGCGGGAGCAAAGTCCACAAGCCCGATCTCGACGAGATGGGTATCGCTCTCCATCACGAGGTGGCGCCGCATCGGCCGCAAGCGAATGCGCCGACGCGCGGCGGCCCGCGCTCGACGCTTGGCAAACCCGGCATGCGCGGCGGCTGGAAGCCAAGAGGCCGGTAGTTTTCCCGTCACGAGTAGCCATCAGACTGAGCCGAACGCCTGAGGCCGGAGGCTGCGATGGACGTCTTCGTTCCCTATAGCGGATTGCATGCGCTCGCTTTGGTCGTCTGCGCGGCGCTGATCGCCGCGCCAAGTTTGCTCGGCCGGGCCTTGCCGCCGGCCGCTGAAACAGTCTTGCGCAGGATGCTTGCGGCGCTCGCCCATCTGCTACTGGCTCGCCTACAACATTTGGTGGAACTGGCACGGCCTCGATAGGCGCAAGGGCTGCCGCTGCAGATCTGCGACGTCAACGGGCTGATGGCGCCGCTCGCCCGCCTGGCGCTGGACGCGCGCAACCTCGGCGATGATCGTATGCGCGGCCCAGAATGCCCAGAAGACCAGCGAATCCGGTCCGGCCGTGAGCGCCGGCTGAACGAATGCCTGTAGCGTCAGCGCGGCGGTCCAGAAATACCGGCCGCGCCTTGGCCGTCAGCGCGATCTACCTCGCGTGTGTCCGCAGCGCGCGATCATCCTTGCGGCACTGGTGCTCGAAAGCCTTTTCCTGCGCTGGCGATCTCCATTCTTGGAATGACCGCCCCCACGGGAAAACGCGGCGCCCGGCCGCGCCGTTTCGTTACATCGCGTTCATTTGCCGGCACAAACGCCGCGCGGCGCGGTGTCGCGCGGCACCCTCACCAATACCTTCGCCGCCAATACGGTCCGTAATAATAGCCGTATGGATAGTAGGGACCGTAACCGGGCGGGTAATAACCTGGCGGCGGATAATAGCCAGGCGGCGGCGGGTAATAGCCGGGCGGCGGAGGCGGATAGCCCGGCGGTGGTGCTCCGGACGGGCCGGCCGGGACCGGCCCTTGGGCGGTCGCGCCGGGCGGCGGCGGGCCGCCGGGACCAGGTGGTGGACCACCGGCGCCGGGCGGCGGACCTCCAGGCGGCGGGCCTCCGGCACCGGGTGGCGGGCCTCCGGGACCGGGTGGTCCGGCGGCGCCGGGTGCCTCAGGGCCGCCCTGATCGAGGCTGGTGGCGATCGTGTAGCCGGTCTGGCCCTGCCAAACGACAGAACACCACTGACCCTGACAGCCGCTGACCTCGACCGTGCTGCCGCCGGGGATGGTGGTGATGACCGGGAAGTTCGTTCCCGGTCCTTGCCGCAGGTTGACGTTGTTGGTGGCGAGCGCCGGCGCCGCGTGCGCGCAGTGCGCCGACAGCGCCATCACCGCGGCGGCTCCGGCCGCCAGCTGCGCGATTCTCATTGCTGCCCTCCCGCGTTGCACGTTGTGCCGCAGCGGCCTTCTCCCGCCGGCTTAAGGCCAGTCTACGCCAATGCAACTCAATTCGCGGTCAAATTCCAGCCCGGCGGATCGCTCCGGTTGCCGCCGCTCCGGGCAAGCAAATCCTCTACCGCGAAAGCTTTTCCAGCTCGGGGAAAGGCGCATACGTCGCGCCGGCGCACGGTTCGTGCGGCGCCTCATGCCACGGCGCTTGCAATGATGCCTCAGGCGACGGCTCGTGCGATGATCCGTGCGGCGGCTCACGCGCCGCTTCGAAATGGTCGAACCGACCGACCATGAATACGGCGGCGACCTCCTTCGGCCCCGCATAGTCCTTACCGTGTTTCTTGGCGTTGAAGCGCACACAGACGACATAGCGCTTGGCGTTTCCCACGGGCTTGAGCGCCGGCTCGGCGAGGCCGGCGTCGCGGATGCCGGTCGGGTCGTTCAGATAAGCGTGCATGGCGCCGAGAATGTCGGGCTTGTAATTGGCCGGCGGTACATTGACGGGATCGTCGCTGCTGGCGGCCGCATCCTCGCTCGGACGGTGGTCGTGCGAGCAGGCGCCGAGCATCAGCGCCGAACCGAGGATGAGCATCAAGAGCCGCCGGCGAGCGCTAGTGTGCATTGCTTTCCGCCAACCCCTCACCTGCCGCGGCCCCCCGGGCGCAGGTTTAATCGCGAATCGCCAATAAGGCCATCAGCGCCATTTTGGCGTCGTGGGGGGACGGCTATCTGGACTTTAACCGATCCGCTATAAGGATCGCCCACCCGGTGCCCCCGTGCCTCCTTGGTCATGCCTGCTTCGTGTTGTGGTCTTGCCCGCCTTGATGCCCTCAATCGCCCATCTCATTCATGACTACGGCCTTGTCGTGGTCGCCGGCGTCATCGGCCTGGAAAGCGTCGGCTTCCCCTTCCCCGGCGAGTCGGTGCTTATCGCCGCCTCGATTTTTGCCGGCTCCCATCACGAGCTCAACATCATCGAGGTGATACTCACCGCGGCGACCGCGGCCGTCGTCGGGCAGATGGTCGGCTACGTCATCGGCCGCGAATTCGGCTATTGGCTGCTGCTGCGCTACGGCCCCTATCTGCGCATCACCGAAGGCCGCATCAAACTCGGCGAGTATCTGTTCCTGCGCCACGGCGGCAAGATCATCGTCATCGCCCGCTTCGTGCCGCTGCTGCGCGCGCTCGCCGGCATCCTGGCCGGCGCCAACCGCATGCCGTGGCGGCAGTTCCTGCTGGCCAACATCTTCGGCGCCTTCGTCTGGGCGGCCTTTTTTGGCTTCGCCGCTTATATGTTCGGACGCCAGATCGAGCGGCTGGCCGGGCCGCTGGTGATCGTCATCGGTATCGCCACCGTGATCGTCATCGCCATCGGCGCCAACTTCGTCGGCCGCCACGAAGCGCAACTCGTCGCGGAAGCTGAACGCGCGCTGCCCGGGCCGCTGAAGTGGCCATGACGCTGCGCCGCCGCTGCGGCGCCACCCGTCATTCATACGGCGTGCGCACCGACTTGCGGCGATTATCCGGCCACGCCATATAGCTGTCATGCAGTTGGGGCGCCGTCAGGGCCCCGCAAAGTCGCTTGGCAAAGGACTTTGAGACATGACGCGGATATCGTCGCTTTCCAGTCCGTTCCTGCTCGGCTTCGATGAGATCGAGCGGGTGCTCGACCGGGTCGCCAAGGCCGCCGACGGTTATCCGCCCTACAACATCGAACGCATCGCGCGCGACGCCAACGGTCCGGAACGGCTGCGCATTACGCTGGCGGTCGCGGGCTTCACCCGCGATCAGCTCGACGTGACGCTGGAGGAGAGCCAGCTGGTCATTCGCGGCCGGCAACAGGACGACAAAAGCCGGCAATATCTGCACCGCGGCATCGCTGCGCGGCAATTCCAGCGCAGCTTCGTGCTGGCCGAAGGCATGGAAGTGCGCAACGCCGACCTGAAAAACGGATTGCTGTCGATCGACCTGGTCCGGCCGCAGCCGGAACGGGTGGTAAGATCGATCTCGATCAAGGAGTCAGAGTGAGGAAACCAAAGCGGCCTCGGCCGCGTTATCGTCATGCAGGTAAGGAGTTAGCGGCCATGACCTCGGAATTGAGCCGTAGCGAAATGAACCAGATCGACATATCGCCCGAAGCGCTGGCGCAGCTCGGCGACGGCGAGATCGCGTATGTCAAGACGATCCGCTCCGAGGACGTGCACGCTTTGTTTCCGCAAGTGCCGGATATCCAGCCGGGGCTGAAGCTGTTCGCGCTGCATGCCGCCGACGGTACGCCGATCATGCTCACCGACAGCCGCGAGGCGGCGAGCGCCAATGCCGCGAGCCAGCAGCTCGAAATGGTGAGCGTACACTGAATTTCTGACGACGGATGACGGACGACGGAGAACAGAATCTTTCGTCTGTCCTCTGTCGTCCGTTTTTTGTTGTCTGAATTATGCTGCGCTGGCCGATGGCATCGCCAGCACGGCGTAGAGCGCCTCGGCATCCCGCGAGGCGCGCAGCTTGTGGGCGACGGTGGAATCGCGCAACAGCCGCGCCACCCGCGCCAGCGCCTTCAAATGATCGGCGCCGGCGCCCTCCGGCGCCAACAGCAGAAAAATAAGATCGACGGGCTGGCCGTCCAGCGCCTCGAAATCCACCGGCCGGTCGAGTCGCGCGAACAATCCGAACAGCCGGGTGAGATTGGGCATCTTGCCGTGCGGTATGGCGATGCCGTTGCCGACCGCGGTCGAGCCGAGCTTCTCGCGCTGCATGAGGATTTCGAAGATCGCGCGCTCGCTTTGCCCGGTGAGTACCGCGGCGCGCGCGGCAAGTTCCTGCAGCACCTGCTTCTTGCTGTTGACCTTTAGTGCCGGAAGGATCGCGTTCGGGGCGACCAAATCGGTGAGCGGCATGAGTGACGACCTGGGGGCGAGGCCTTGGGCCTGACGCCGAGTCTCTAAAATGACAGCGTGATTCTCTTGCGAAAACCGGTACCTGCGTTTCGGGATCATGCTCGAAGGCGGCGGACCATAGGGGAGCGTAGGCAACCGCGTCAATGGTTATCGGCGGCGTTAGTTCCGGCCCAGGTCGATCATGTCACGGGGTTGAACGGCCGGCGGAGACGTCACCCGCGGTGATCCTTGAGGCGGCGATGATAGCGGCGCAGCTGCTTGGCCACCCGCAGCGCCGCCTGGTCGGCGCTCGCATAGGCGTCCTGCGCCATCCCCTCGGCTTCCAGCGTCACTTTCGAATCGAGGTGCACGGCGCATTCGGTGCGAAAGCCGGAGCCGTCGCGCTCAACCGTGACATGCCCGGAATATCCGCCGTCGAAATATTTGTTCAAGATTTCGCTGATCCGCGTGTTGATGCGCTCGCGCAGCGCCTCGCCGACGTCGAGATTCTTCCCGGAAACGCGAAATGACATGGCAGCCTCCGCGAAATTTCCAGCCATTCTTTCGAGCTAGGTATCGGCGGACGCGGCGTCAATGCGGGCGGATACCGACCGTTCTCCGCCCCGCCCGGCAAGATGGATCAGGTCAGTGCCGCCGCCTGCTTCTCCCGTCGCCGCTGCACCGAGGAGGGAATGCGCATGGCCTCGCGGTATTTCGCGACCGTGCGGCGCGCGATGTCGATGCCGGCTTCGCGCAGCTTGTCGACGATGGTGTCGTCGGACAATACGCCGGTGGCGGTCTCGGCATCGATCAGCTGCTTGATGCGATGACGCACGGCTTCCGCGGAATGCGCCTCGCCGCCGCCGGACGCGGCGATCGCCGACGTGAAGAAATATTTGAGTTCGAAAATGCCGCGGCTGGTCGCCATGTATTTGTTGGCGGTGACGCGCGAGACGGTCGACTCGTGCATGCTGATGGCTTCGGCGACGGTCTTGAGATTGAGCGGGCGCAGATGCTCGACGCCGTGGGCGAAGAAGCCATCCTGCTGGCGCACGATCTCGTTGGCGACTTTGAGAATGGTGCGCGCGCGCTGGTCGAGCGCGCGCACCAGCCAAGTCGCGCTTTGCAGGCATTCGGCAAGATACGACTTCTCGGCGTCGCGCCGCACCGTGGCCGAGACCTCGGCGTAATAGGTCTGATTGACCAATACCTTGGGCAAGGTGTCGGAATTGAGCTCGACAATCCAGCCGCCGTCCGGCCCCGGCCGCACGAAAACATCTGGCACGATAGGCTGCACGACCGCCGAGCCGAAAGCCAGCCCGGGCTTGGGGTTGAGGTGGCGGATTTCCCCGATCATGTCGGCGAGATCCTCCTCGCCGACGCCGCAGATTTTCTTCAATCCCCCGAAATCGCGCTTGGCTAGAAGATCGAGCCGCGAAATCAAGCCCTGCATCGCCGGATCGAAGCGGTCGCGCTCCTTGAGCTGTAGCGTCAGGCATTCGGCGAGATCGCGGGCGCAAATTCCGGGCGGATCGAAGGTCTGCAGGATACCGAGCACCGCTTCGACTTCCTTGACGCTAGTGCCGAGCCGTTCCGCGACCGCGGCCAGATCGCCGCCGAGATATCCGGCCTCGTCGACGAGATCGATCAGATATCGGCCGATCATCCGCCGCGCCGGGTTGGAGATGGCAAGTGTCAGCTGTTCGCGCAGCCAGTCGGCCAGCGTGGTCTCGGCGGGAACGAACGATTCAAGATTGTAGTCGCCGTCATCGCGGCCGCCGGAGCCGACGCTC
>Ga0310037_10002160_pt1 | contig 10306 bp, 12 predicted proteins | sample Sb_taG_11_FD_200239 | JGI IMG/M metagenome (GOLD analysis project Ga0310037, IMG submission 200239) | Peat soil microbial communities from Weissenstadt, Germany - Sb_50d_3_AS metaG (v2) (version 2) | ecosystem: Environmental > Terrestrial > Soil > Wetlands > Peat | place: Germany: Weissenstadt...
TTCGGGGAGCGAGCGGTCTATGAGAGCCCGTACGTGTGGCTGGGTCAGGTCGATGTCGAACTGCCGGGAGGGGAGCGGTTCTGGCATGACGTGATCCGGTTGCACCGGGCGGCGACGATGGTGCTAGTGGATGACGCGAATCGGGTGCTGCTGTTGTGGCGGCACCGGTTCGTGCAGGACAGGTGGGGGTGGGAGGTTCCGGGCGGGCTGGTTGACGAGGGCGAGGAACCGGCCGAGGCGGCCAGGCGGGAGCTGGAGGAGGAGACCGGTTACCGGCGGGGCGGGTGGAGCAGCTGATCACGTTTCAGCCGCGGGCGGGGACGGTCGATGCCGAGTGTTTCGTGTACGTGGGCCGGAACCCGGATCGGGTCGGCGAGCCGACCGAGGTCAACGAGGTTTCGCGGGTGGAATGGGTTCCGCTCGCATCGGTGCCGGGCATGATCGCGGCTGGCGAGATCTGGGATGCCGGGTCGCTGGTGGCACTGCTGCGGTTCCTCATGAAAGACAGCTAGCCGCTCCTCCGATGCGGGTCAGCGCTGGACAGTGCGCACGGTCACCAGACGGTCGGCTTCATCGAGGGCGAGGTACCAGGGGTAGCGGTCGATGAGGTTCCCGCCGGTGCGTGGCGGGTGGGGCTGGATGCCGCCGGGCCCGAGCAGGATGCGGACGCCTTCGGCGCGGAGGGCTTGGACGCTGCGGCGGAAGGGCGGGCGGCTGGCCAGGGCGGTGTTGATGAAGGGCAGGACCACGATCGGGACGTCGAGGCCGGTGATTTCGGCGAGCACGCCGAGGGCGTAGGTGTCGCTGATGCCCAGGGCCCATTTGTTGATGGTGTTGTAGGTGGCCGGGGCGACGATGATGGCGTCGGGTATCGGGGACCGGGGCGCGCCGGGCGGGCTGTACTGGCTGCGGACGGGGTGGCCGGTGGCTTTCTCGATGGCGGCCGGGTCGAAGAAGCCGAGGGCGGCCGGGGTGGCGATGACCTGGACACTCCAGCCGCGTTCGCGGGCGAGCTGGACGAAAGTGCCGATGGCTGTGGCCGGGCCTGCGCCGCACACGATGACCGACAGGACGCGCGGGTGCGGGTCGTGGGTCACCGGGTGATCCCGATCTGGCTGGCGAACTGCTCGGCGTCGCGGCGGGTGCTGGGCGGGGCCGTGGTGATGAGGTCGCGGACGAGCCGGTGGACGGACGGGCGGCCGGTGACTTCCTCGGGAGCGATTTCCCAGGCGGCGCGCAGCGCGATGCAGGCCTTCTCGTGCCGTCCCCACTGCAGGAACGCGCGGGCGGTGTCGATCAGCAGGCTGGCTTTCCGCTCGGTCACGGTGATGGCGCTCAGGTCGATGCCGCGGGCCACGTCGACGGCGGTGCCCGCGTCGCCGAGGGTGACGGCGATGTTGACCCGGTGCTGGCGGGCGTTGACCGGGCCGAAGGCGGTCCAGCGGAGGTTCCTGTCGGTTCCGAGCCGCCGGGCGGCGTCGTCGGCCTCGGCGAGCAGTTCGTAGGCGGTAGCGCGCTTGTCGTGTTGCGCGGCTGCGACCGCGCCGCGCAGCAGCAGCGATCCGTAGACCGACAGGGACTCGGGGTTGTGGGCGGCGATGTCGTGGTCGAGCCGCTGCGCGTGGCCGCTAGCGGTGGTGATGGCCGCCGCCAGGTGGCCGCCGTCCATCAGGGTATGGGTGATGATCCGGGCGCTGGCTCCGATGGTCACGGGGTCCTGGCTGGCCAGGGCGGCGCGCATGCTGCGATCGGCGGCCACGCAGGCCAGGCCGCGGTCATCGAGCTTGAGCAGCAGTCCGGCCGCGACATGATGCACGTCAGCGGACAGCGTGAACGCGCGGAGCTGGTCGTCGCCGTCGAGCGACCGGCATGCGGCGTCCAGGCGGCCGAGCAGGCCCGGCAGGCGCGGGATCAAGCCGGAGTACCGGCAAGCCTGGTACTGCCGCCTGGCGTTGCCCGCGGCGGCGGCCAGTGCCGTGATATCGAGTGCCGGTTCCAGTTCCGCCGTGTCCGCTGCATGCCCAGTGAGCACGGACGCCAGAGCCTCGGTATCGGCTGGCGGGCTGGGCCGCGGGATGCCGTCGAGAATCGCGCTGACCATCGTTGCGCCGGTGAGCCCGACAAAGGTCCGGCGTCGCACTGGGTCGTCCTCCTGCCTGTCCTCTTTATCGAGGGTAGACAGGCCAGAAGCAGAGTGGGCCGGGGGGTGCCGCGGGGCCAGCCCGAGGTGGATCCGGGCGGGGTCGGGCAGGCCGAGGCCATCGGCGATCCGCTCGAATACATCGAGCTTCTCGACCTCCTGGATGCCGCGCATGATGCCGCTGACTTTGCCCTGGCTCAGCACGCATGCGATGCCGATTTGGGTCTGGCTGGCCCCGGCGTGCTGCCGCACGAGAGCGAAGAACCGTCCGATGTCCCGGTTGCGCAGGGCCGCGATGGTCTCGGGCCGCTGCCACAGCGAGGCCGGGATCTGGATCAGGTCGTTGGCGCGGCCGGGCATGCCGTTGCTCGTCCTCCGTCCGCGGTTCCCGTGCGTGGGTGCTGCGTGACTGATTGCGAGCTTATATCCCGTCACGGTATACCGCGCTGATATGGGCACGGTGGCGCCGATCGGTAACCGTATGGTCATGGGAACAACAGGCGTGGCCGGGACGGCTGCCTGCCCGGCGTGCCGCGGGCAGGGCTGGAAATTCCGCCGCTCCCGGCGGGCCCTGGTGATCGGGACCCTGATCCGCGGCACTGCCGATGGCACCAGGCAGTCATGCCTGGACTGCGGCGGCTCGGGGCAAGCCCGGAAGCTGACCTAGCCGATGCCTGCCGACAAGCACGGTGCGCCGCGGACCGATGGCCAAGCCCCCGGTACCACCGCAGAGGAGCATCACGACGCCGCATGGCTGGCTCTGCCCTGGCGGTCGGCCCTCGGCCTGCGGCCGGGGGTTCCATGGCGGATGTGCGCGGAGCTGGCGCGATTGCGGGAAGCGTTCCCGGGGTTCTCATTCCGCATCTGCCCGGGGTGGCGGGGTCCGGCGTTCGAGGCCTGGCGCAACCCACATCCCGGCAGCGGCTTGTACGCGGTGATTACCCGCGATGCCGCTGAACTGTGGCATGAGCTTGAGGACTGCCGGACACCATGAGGCCGACCACTGATGCGTACCAAGAGAGGTGTGATGAAGGTCCACAGGCTGGTGCTCACCGGCCAGCCGGATGACGGTGTGCGGCTGGATGAGTCTTGCGGGCGGCTGGCCGGGCGCGATTTCGGGGCGGGTACCAGGTTGCGCGCGCTGGCGGTGGATCTGGCCAGGCAGGAGGAACTGGCGGTCTCGGCGGTCGCCTATGAGGACGAATCGCTGGAGCTGGAGGTCATGCTGGCCGGTGACCCGTTCCGGGAGCCGGTGACCATCGACCGGGACGGCACCGGCCGCGGCTGCCAGATGTCGTGGCAGCGGTGGGCCGACATCGAGGACGACGCGGCAATGGAGAAGGCCACGCAGATGATCGCCTCCGTCGTCGTGAGCTGCGCTGCCAGCAGGTAACCCCGCCCGGCGGCAGGACGCGCGCGCGGAGGCTGACGGCCACCCCGTGCAGCGATCGGGACGCGTTTTCGCTGGAAGGGGGTGACAGCGGGTAACCTGAGCAGTAGGGTGCTTGAGTAGACAAGCTACTTGAGTAAGGCGCTACCATGCCCTATGAGTACACCCCGCCGAAGTACGCCCAGGTCATCGAGGAGCTGCGGCGGCGGATCGAGTCCGGTGAGTACCCGCCGGGGTCGCTGCTGCCCAGTGAGCATCAGCTCAGCGACGAGTTCCAGATCGCCCGGCCAACCGTGGTGCGGGCGCTTCGGGTGCTGCGGCAGGACGGCTGGATCGAGACCCAGCAGGGCAAGGGCAGCTTCGTCCGCGGCCGGCCGGCGCTGGCGAGCCTGGCGTCGCAGCGGACCGGCGAGGAGGCCCTCAACCGCGACGAGTCCCGTGAGGCGGGCGAGCTGATTGAATCGGGAATCAGTGCCCCGCCTGCCCGGGTGGCCGCGCTGCTCGGCCGGGCCGGTGAGGACGGGGTGCTGGCCCGGCGGCTGCTAAGACGGCAGGACGGCGAGGCCTCGGAGCTGGTGACCTGGTGGGTCCCGGCCGCGCTGGCCGAGGGCACCGACCTGGCCAGGGATGAGCCGCTGCACGGCGGGGTCCGCGGGCATCTGTCGCGGCGCAGGGGAATCCGGGTGGATCACGTCCTGGAGCAGGTCACCGCCCGGCATCCCACCAGCCAGGAGGCCAAGCTGCTGGGGGTCGGCAAGTCGGCGGCGATGCTGGCGATGTACGTGGCCGCGCGGGACGCCTCCGGGGCGCCGGTGCTGGTCCTGGAGGTGGTCATGCCAGGTGACCGGCATGAGCTCGAGGACGCCTACCAGGTCGGCTAGCAGCGGGCCGGAATCTGTCATCCTGATCACTTGACTAAGCAAGTGGTATCGTCTACTGTGAAGACACTTGCTTAGTCAACTGGCCAAGCAAGCCGGTATCTACAAGGAGACAGCATGGCTCTTCAAGGTCCGATCCCGGTGGAGTTCGGCGTGGTGTTCCCGTCCGGGGCGTACGCGGCTGGCGCGTTCGAGCCGGTGCGGAACTTCGACGCCTCCACCGGGGAGAAGTTCGTCCAGTCCAGCGACAAGACCTCGGGCATACCGCTGTGGGTGATCGAGATCATCGACGCCGACCCGGCCGCCCGGGTGCGGGCGGTCAAGGTGAAGGTCGCCGCGCAGGTCCAGCCGGTGGTCCCGGCCGGGACGCCGGGGTCGCCGTTCGTCCCGGTGGAGTTCACCGGGCTGACCGTGACCTACTACGTCAACCAGGCCGGGCGGCTGGCCTACTCGCTCAAGGCAACCGGCATCCGCTCCCCGGGCCGCGGCCGCCCGGGCCCGGAGATGAGGGAGGCGGCATGAAAAGCGGCGGCGGGTCGTCCGGGTACGTCGGCGTGTACGTGGGCGAGGACTGGTGGACGTTCCTGAGCACGTACGAGGATCACACCCCGATCCTGGACATCTCGTGCGGGTCGATGACGGTGGCCATCTGCGTGGCCGACCGGCAGGTCACCGGCCCGGCGGTGGCGTTCGCCCGGGAGCTGGCCGGCCAGGCGGCCAAGTTCGCGGCCGAGGTCGAGCGGCTGCACGCCAGGCATCCCGGCCCGGCCGGCGAAGCCTCCGAGCACGGGGCCGGGGCTGGTGAGGCGGCCTGATGGCGGTCCTGACGGTGATGGGTGGGGCGGCAGGAACGGGCATTCCTGCCGCCCCGGGGCTCTCCCCCTGCTGGCGCATGGTGAGAGGAGGCGAGTCTAGTGCCGCGCGGCGGTAACTGGGTGCGGGGCGAGCAGCTCGCCCAGGTCGACAACCGCGACCCGTTCGCGCCGCCGGTGTGGCGGTCCCCGGTGTACCGCACGCCGGAAGCGGTGATCCTCGTCGTCCAGCTGCTGCGGCTCATCTGGCGGGTGCTGTGGTTCGCCCTCACCCACCCGCTGACAGACGCGGCGGCGCTGCTGGTCTTCGCCACCTGGGTGGGGCTGGGCTGGCCCGGCATCACGGGCCTGGCAGCGGTCGTTGCCGCGGGCCTGATCGGGCTGCGGATCATGCAACCGGCCTGGTTCGCGCGGTTCGTGGCGGTGCCCTTGCGGGACTGGTGGCGGTGGTGGTTCTACCGGCGCCGGTGGAAGGCCACCATGACCCTGGCCGGGCTCGCCCCGGACTACCGGGGCCAGTCAATGCTCCCGGTCCTCGGCAAGGTTCACCGGGCCGGATCAGTCGATCTGGTGCGGGTGGGCCTGGTCACCGGGCAGGCCCCGGCCGACTTCGCCGCCAAGGCCGAGAACCTGGCGCACGCCTTCGGCGCGCGGCTATGCCGGGTCCGTGATGTCGCGCCGGGCGCGCTGCTGCTGGAGCTGGTCCGCGCGGACACTCTGGCCGATCCGATCCCGGCCCTGCCGATTGGCGAGGAGGTGGACCTGGCCGGGCTGCCGGTCGGCCGGTGCGAGGACGGCTCGCTATGGCGGCTGCGGCTGCTGTCGACCCATGTGCTGATCGCCGGGGCTACCGGGTCGGGGAAGGGCTCGGTGATCTGGTCGCTGATCCGCGCCCTGCTGCCAGCCATCGCGGGCGGGTGGGTGCAGGTGTGGGCGCTGGATCCCAAGCGGATGGAGCTGTCGTTCGGCCGGGCCCTGTTCCACCGGTACGCCTGCCATGCGACCGCGATGGTCGAGCTGCTGGAGGCCGCGGTCGCCGAGATGCACGACCGGGCCGGGCAGTTCGGCGGCCGGACCCGCACCTTCCCAGTCTCGACCGAGTTCCCGTTCGTGGTGGTGCTGGTGGACGAGCTGGCGTTCCTGACCGCCTACCAGCCCGACCGCGACCTGCGCAAACGAGCCGAGGCCGCCATCGCCACGCTCACCTCGCAGGGCCGGTCGGTCGGAGTGTGCGTGGTCGGCGCGCTGCAAGACCCGCGCAAGGACGTGATCAGCCTGCGGAACCTGTTCTCCACCCGGATCGCGCTGCGGCTTGACGAGTCCGACCAGGTGGACATGGTGCTCGGCGACGGCGCCCGGGACCGCGGCGCGCTGGCCGACGAGATCTCCCCGCTGCCCCAGATCGGCGCCGGGGTCGGATACGTGCGGCTGGAGGCCTCCCCCGACCCGATAAGGGTCCGTGCCGCCTACGCGACCGACACTGACATCCGCGCCATGGCCGAAGCAATCGGTTACCTGCCTGGCGGTGGCCGATGAGGGAGACCACGTGGCGGACCGACGAGCCGTGCCCGGTGTGCGGTACCGGGCTGGTCCTAGTCGAGGACGGCACAGCGGTAGCGCGGGCCGAATGCCGCCTGTGCGGCTACGCCGGGCCCTTCGACACCCAAGGAACCGACTGGGACGGTGACTGGTGACCGAGCCGGGACGGACGACACGGGCACAGCGGCTGGCGGCGCCGCTGGCCCGGAACATGGTCAAAGAGGTGGCCGCCGAGCACGGCGCCTGCCTGCGCCCGATCCAACTGCGCCGCACCGACATCGACACCGGCCACGTCGGGCAGGTGCTGATCCCCTGCGGGCATACGCTCGCCTCGGTGTGCCCGCCATGTGCCGAGCGGGCCCGGCTGCTGCGCGCCGCTCAATGCCGCGAAGGCTGGCACCTAGACCACGAGCCAGTCATGGAGCCGGACCCGGCAAACGACGAGCAGACGGCCCGGGTCGCCGACCGGGCCGAGGCGCAAGCCGACCGGGACGCCCTGGTCGTCGAAGGCCTCGACACTACGGATCTGGATCAGCGGATCGGCGAACTGGATCAGCGCATCACCGACGCCGGGATGCGAGGCACAGTCCTTCCCGCGCGGCCGCGCCGCCACCGCTCCACCAGGCGCAGGCAAGATGCGGCGCCGCTGCCCCGCCGACCGGTCAGCGCCCGCACGGTCGGCAAAACCTACACCGCGCCGGACGGCAAGACCTTCCGCCCGTCAATGTTCGTCACGCTGACCTGCCCGAGCTACGGCCGGGTCTGCGAGGACGGAGCACCCGCCGACCCGGACACCTACGATTATCCCCACGCCGCCCGCGACACGCTGGCCTTCGCCGCGCTCTTCGACCGGTTCATCCAGAACCTGCGCCGCTTCGTGGGCCATGACATCCAGTACTTCGCCGCCATCGAACCCCAGAGGCGGCTCGCCCCGCACGTGCACATCGCCATCCGCGGCACCATCTCCCGCGCCGAGCTCCGCGAGGTCATCGCCGCGACCTACCACCAGGTCTGGTGGCCCTCCACCACGGACGTCAAATACGACGGCGGCAGCCTTCCGGTCTGGGACGAGCACACCGGCACCTACCTCGACCCGGACACCGGCGAAGTGCTCCCCACCTGGGACCAGGCCCTCGACGCCATCAGCGACCAGGACGAGCCGCGGCACGTCGCCCGGTTCGGCCGCAGGTTCGACGCCCAGGGCGTGCTCGCCGGATCACCGGACGCCAGCCGGTGCATCGGCTACCTCACCAAGTACCTGACCAAGCACCTCGGCAACTGCCACCAGGCGGCCACCGACGCCCAGACCGCCCACGCCGCCCGGCTCGCCGACGCGCTGCGGTACGAGCCGTGCTCGCCGACCTGCGCGAACTGGCTCCTCTACGGCATCCAGCCCAAGAACGCCCGGCCCGGCCTGATTCCGGGCTGCTGCAAGGGCAAGGCGCACCGCCGCGAATACCTCGGCTACGCCGGGCGCCGCGTGCTGATCTCCCGCAAGTGGTCCGGCAAGACGCTGGCCGACCACCGCGCCGACCGCAAGGCCTGGCTGACCGGCATGCTCGGACTTCCGGCAACCGACCCCGGCCGGTACAGCTGGGAACCGGTTAAGCCCGGCGATCCGGACCATATGCCCACCGGCCAGCGGCTGCTGCACGTCGTCGCCGACCGCATCCAGTGGCAAACCGCCCTCGAACTGGCCCGGCGGAGAGCGGCCGAGTCCGAGCTTCCGGCAACGGGCAGAGCGGCATGACGGCCAAGCAGGGCGAGGGCCACTCGGATGACCCGTTCGACGGTCTCCCGCTCCTGATTCCAGTCCCGCGAGCGGCCAAGCTGCTCGGCATCAGCCGGGCTGCTGCCTACCGCTTCGCCAGCGCGGGCGATCTTCCCACCAAGCGCCTTGGCCGCCGTATCTACGTCGTGTCGGCCAAACTGCGCGAGTTCATCGAGACGGAGGACGAAGCCGCATGAAAGGGCACGTCTACAAACGGGGCAAGAACTGGTCTTACCTGTTCAACATCGACCCTGATCCGCTGACCGGCAAGCGCCGCCAGGCGAACGGGAGCGGGTACAAGACCGAGCGCGAGGCGTGGAAGGCCTGCCGGGACGCGATGGCCGACTACGACAAGGGCCGCGGAGTCACCTCGTCCCGCCACAGGGTGGGGGACGCGCTGCAGGAATGGCTGACCCGGATCGAGCATTCGATCAAGCCGTCGATGGCTCAGAACTGGCGGAACTACGCGGCCTACTACGTGTTTCCCTACATCGGGCAACGCGAGGTCCAGGAAATCAACGGGGCCGTCTGTGACGCGCTGTACGCCAAGCTGCTCGCCGAGGGCCGGGTCAAGGCCAGGCCGAAGAAGCGGCCGACCACAAAGGCCGTTCACGTTCGGCGGCTCGCGCCGGACGGCCGAGCGCTACCATGCCGCCCTCATGGGTATGACACCGTGCGCTGCTACAACACGCACGCGGAAGACGACCCGGCGCTAGGTCGGCCCATCGAGCCGAGGAAACTCAGTCAGCGTGCGGCCGAGGACGCCGCCGAGGCGGCACGGCGGAAGCTGAATCCTGGCCTGGAGCCCAAGACGGTCGTTAACACGCACCGCATGCTCCACCGGGCCTGGGAAGATTTCGCGACCTGGGGATGGGCCAAGCGGAACGTCGTCAGCGACGCACACCCTCCCCGTGTGCCGCGCAAGGGCCGCAAGGTCTGGACGGTCGCACAGCTCCAGACGTTCCTGCAGCACGCCCGCTCTGACCGGTTCTTCGCGCTCTGGGTGCTCGAAGCCACCTCGGGCATGCGCCGCTGCGAGCTGGCAGGCGCGCGACGTGACCTGCTTGACCTGGCCGCCGCCACGCTGGAGATCGATGTCACGCGGGTGGTCGTGGACGGCAAGGTGATCGAGTCGGACGGCAAGACCGAAAACGCTCAGCACGTCCTGGCGCTCGACCCGTTCACGCTGGCCGTCCTGAAGGCGCATGTCGAGATGCTCGACCGTGAGCGCAAGGATCTCGGGCCGGACTACCACGATCACGGCGTGCTGTTCTGCTGGCCGGACGGCAGGCCTCCGCATCCCGACACGATCACGCGGCGCTTCAAGCAGCTTGCCGCGGCGGCTGGACTCCCCGAAATCGACCTGCACGACGTCCGCCACAGCTATGCCACCGCAGGCCGCGACGCCAAGATCGACTGGAAGGCACTGAGCAAGCGGATCGGGCACGCCGATGTCGCGTTCACCATGAGGCAGTACGTCCAGACCGACCTCGAAGCTGACCGCCAGGTCGCCAACACGCTCGCGGAGCTGATCATCGGCGGCTCGCTGGCCTCGTTCGAGATCACCGGCGCCGCTCGCGAGACGGGGTGAACTGGCACGAGGTTTACAAATCAGTTTACAAACCACACGCCAGAGGCCCTCTTCCTGTTCGAAAGAGGGCCTCTGGCCTTGGTAGCGGGGGCGGGATTTGAACCCGCGACCTCTGGGTTATGAGCCCAGCGAGCTACCGAACTGCTCCACCCCGCGTCGGTGTGTCCTTTACTGTATGGACTCCC
>Ga0310037_10002165_pt1 | contig 10289 bp, 12 predicted proteins | sample Sb_taG_11_FD_200239 | JGI IMG/M metagenome (GOLD analysis project Ga0310037, IMG submission 200239) | Peat soil microbial communities from Weissenstadt, Germany - Sb_50d_3_AS metaG (v2) (version 2) | ecosystem: Environmental > Terrestrial > Soil > Wetlands > Peat | place: Germany: Weissenstadt...
ATGCCCCCCATCCCGCTGACCACCCCGAACGCCTTGGCACGCGACTCCAGCGAGGTAAACGCCATCGTCGTGAGGATGTAGACGGGTGGGATCAGGAAGGCCGTGCCCACGCCTTCGAACACCGAGTACCCGAGGATCAGCACGCCAAGCCGTGGCGATACAGCCGCCACAACGACGCCGATTCCGTACAGCGAGAGGCCACCGATGAAACACCGCTTGCGACCCCAACGGTCGGTCAGCTTGCTGCAGGGAATCATGAGCACCGCCATGATCAGCAAAAACAGCGTGATCGCGGTCTGCACACCCTTGACGTCCGTGTGCAGGTCGTGGCTGATGTCGTTGATCATCACGTTCATGTTCGAACCCGCGAAGCTGCAGATGAACTGAGCAAGCGCCAGCGGAGCGAGAAATGCGCGCGGCGATTTGACCCAGTTCGCCACCGCCGGACTCTGCTCTGACGGTGTCGCGCTCACGCGGGTGCGAACTCCGTCTCAGACGGCATAGGCGGAGGATGGCGACCCTCGGTTCAGCGAGCAAGGGTGCGTGCACGCCTCTTCAAGGGACGGCATGGGTCGGACCTCAGATGAACGGCGTGCCTTGCCAGGACAGGCGGCAGAGTGGCGCAACGATCGACAAGCGAGAAGCAGGCAGATCGAGTAATGCGCCGAGTGGGCGGTCGGGCGCGGCGGCCTAGTCGAACTCGGCGCGAGCCCGACCGGCAGAGCGCCGCAGCCATGTGATCTGAGCCGCGCCGGTCGACGATCAGGTGCGGCCGCCGCACGAGCTGGGCTCCTGGCGTGAACGGGCTGGCCTGATGGACTCGGTCGGTGACTGGCTGAGCTGCCGGCTGCGGGGCGGCTCGTGGTGCGAGGGCCGTCCGCGCAGGCGAGGACGCGAGCTTGCGAGCGCCCGCAGCCAGCGGGCCGCGGCCCGGCGGCGCGCGCAGCGCGCCGCCCTTGAAGTCGTAGAGAAAGTACTCACTGAACCGGCGTCAACACGGTCGGCAGCGGCGCTCTCACAAGAGGAGCCGCGGATCGCTATGTCGCGGACGGTTCTGTTCGCGCCCAAGTGAGGCGACCGGCGGAGGGACGCCGGGCACTCACCTCTCGGGGGATCCGAGAACGCTCGCAGAGCACAGCGCACCGGCGCAGCGAGGACGATCGCAACGTCTGCCGAAGGACGCGTCGCCGGCGAGCTCGCGGCGCGCCTGTATCCCGTTGATAGGACGCGCCCGGATCGGGATCCGTCCCGGCGAAGAGGAGCGCGCCCTGTTGCCGGCCGCGGCGCGGTGCAGCGAACGAGCGGATCGTCGCCATCGGACTCGTCCGGTCGGCAGCCCCAGATCGTGACGGCAATCGTCAGCGAGATGCGCGTTTTCCGCCGTTCGTGTTTGCCACGCTGACCGCTCCGAGCTTCGGGCACGTCCACCCCCGGCCGCTCGACCGGAACGGCAACGCGAGGCGCTGCCGGCGGCGCCGCGACGCGCCCGTCTGCCCGCACGGCGTCCGGCTTTCCCGCGGCCAGGTGCACGAAGAGGACGACGGGTACCTCGGCCAGCCGTTGTGCGTGGAGTGCTTCGACCACGAGGCCGCGGTCATCTGGAACAACACCCTCTGCGAGCTGTGGCGGCGCACCGCCGTCTACCTCCCCCGGCACCTCGCCGCGGTGCTCGGGATGACTCAGAAGCGGCTGCGGCAGCTCGCGCGGATCGCCTACGTCAAGGTCGCCGAGTACCAGGCACGCGGGCTGGTCCATCTGCATGTGGTGAACCGGATCGACCGCGCGATGCCCGCCTATCGCCGCGACGAGATCCGCCCACCCGACCCCCGGTTCACCAGCCGGCTGCTCGAGCACGCCGTCAACGGCGCCATCGAAGCGGTGTCCGCGCCGATTGCCAAGGACCTCGCCGCGGAGCTCGGCGAGCAACGCGTGCGCTGGGGCCAGGAGCGCGACGTGCGCCCGATCGACGATGCGGGCGAGCTGGCCGGCTATCTCGCCAAATACTCCACCAAGTCAACCGAGCAAGCCGGAGGCCTTCTACATCCGGTCGACGCCGACGCCGTAGAGACCGCTCAGGTGTCCGAGCACGTCCGCGGCTATCTGCGCGCCGCGTTCAAGCTCCACGAGTTCGCGCACCAGGTCCAAGCACGACACCGCGACACGGAGCGCGAGGAATACCGCCGCTCCCGCGCCGAGGAGCCGACGAGGAGCGAATACGTCACGCGGCGAGACGGGGGCGCATGCTTGGCGTGGCGCACGCGGCAGGCGCAGGGGCGCGCGGAGACGGTTCGTATCCGGCTGGTCGACGGAACCCAACACACCGACCGCATCGAGCGGATCGCAACGACGGAGGCGCGACCCGAACAATCTGACGAGACGCTGGTTCTGACGATGGCTGGCGGGCAGGCGATTCGCCTGGCCGAGATTGAGCTGATCGCCGCTCCCCGGCGCTCGAGCCCAAGCGGGCCGCTGACCGCTCTGATCCGCGGCTCGCGGCCAACGCGCACAAGCTCGGCTATCGCGGCCACTGCTTGACCAAGAGCCGGCGCTGGTCAACCACTTTCATGGCGCTACGCCAGGAGCGCGAGGAACACGTCCGCGAGCAGCTGCGCAATGGCGGAGGCGCCCCGGATCCTCAGCGCCGGCTGGCTGAGCTGGAGCCGGAGGAGCGAATATCGCGGTTCGAGTTCGTTGGTCTCGGCAATCTCACAACCGCGGACGCATACCTCGCCGCTCAGGCAGCGGCGCAAGCGCGCGAACACCGGCGGCTGGCGCGCGAAGCGTTTGGAGAGCACCCGGAGATTCATCAACGACGAGAAGGGAGGAGGCGTGACAACCCGTCCTGCTGTCAGTGAGCGATACCTGACGGCGCGAGAAGTGGCGGCGCGTCTCGGGCTGCGGCCGGAGACGGTGCTGCGGTACTACAACGCGGGCCTGATCCCCGGGCGGCGTCTGCCCGGGAAGATTCGGCCGGTTCGGTTCGTGTGGAACGAGGTCGAGGCCGCGTTCGGAGGCGAGGAGCGGTCGGCGTGAAGGCTCGGACCGGACAGATCTTCAGCGCCCCGGCCGGCTCGTGGGCGATCCGTTGGCGTGATGTGACCGGCCGGCGTCATCAGCGGAACGGCCCGATAGCAGGACATTCAGAAGTTACGGGAGCGACGGGACTCGAACCCGCGACCTCCGGCGTGACAGGCCGGAACCGCATGGCCATGCCAGGCCACTCCGGGTCACAGAAAGTCACGAAATGCAGGAGGTCTTGCTCGCGACGGCGAGCACTGCGTGGTGGCAAATAGCACGCGGTGGCCAACCTGCGGGACGCACTGGGGACGCACGCGAGGGGCGCCCGACATGACGAGCCGGACGATGAGACTGAGCCGGCCGCGGGACTGGCTCCAACAGTGGATCTACGTACACGAGTTCGAACGGGCGCAGCAAGCGCCGACCGCAGGAATCGGCTCCGCGCCGCTGTACCCGGAGACAGAGCCCGCGGCCGGGGGGCGTGGTGCCGCTCGCGGCAGGCTCAGACGAGCGGAAAGGGCGTCCGCCCATCGGGGCGCGGCGTTCCGGTTGCCGCGCCCCCAGCCCGCTGCGTGCCAATCGGTTCGCTGCTGACGAACGCCGGAGGCCTCGCGGCCAAGATCGGCGAGGTCATCAGCAGGTTCGTGCGTCAGCTGGTGGCTGCGGGCAGGGGAGGAGGAAGTACGCGCCGCAAACATTCACGAGATGGCAGGTCGGTGGCGCGCGGACGCGATAGTCGATCGGGTCCGCGCGCCACCGGGGAAATCATCGGCTCGGAGCTCCGTGCGTTCGGCTGCTGACAGTGAAGGCTGATTCGGTCGGACTCGGCTTCTACCACGGTCCGTCCTACCGGCCGGGATGGAGGTGACGGACACGAGGTGTGGGTGGTGGGTCGTCACGTCACGGCGAGCCTGTCTTATGCCGCCGGCCGGTAGGTCTCCAGGTCCGCCTGCAGGAGCGCCGCGTTCCACGAGCCGAACATGTTTGTGACCTGGAGGCAGGTCGGGCGGCCCGCGTCTTTCTCGAGCCACTCGTGTGCCCGGGGCGGTCGCCCGCGGCGATACGCGTCCGCGCGCAGCAGCGCGATCACTTGCTCGACTGTCCAGTCGGAGCGGGGGCGGCGGGACAGACCTGCTCGTTCGATCGCGCGTTCCCACGATCCGTAGCCCAGCCTGCGCGCCACCGTGGCACTGTGAGGCCACCCCAGTTCTCCGGCGAGCTGGTTCCAGTCTTGCGCGATCGGGGTGCGCCCGAGCCGCCGGGCGGCGGCGTGCAGCGCGCGGGTCAGCTGGTCGCGCGTCCAGCCGCGCTGCTGGGGCCGGAGCGGCAGACCGGCCATGTCCCTCGCCCGGTTCCAGGATCCAAAGCGGGCGGTGATCGCATTCGCGCTCGGCCATCCGCGATCGCTTGACACCGCCTTGTAGTCCTCAAGGGCGAACGCGGTGCCGAGCTCGGCCGCGGTCGTTTCGCTAGAAGTGGTGTAACGAGCGTCGGGTAGGTCGACCGCTGGAGAGGGGTCGGCCACCGTGGCGCCGAACTCGTCGGCTGTTCTTGGCAGTCAGACGATTGGAGACACCACGATGGCCGATGGTCAGAGCATGACGGTTGCCGGTGTCGTTGCGCAGGTGCGCGATGGCCGGCTTGAGGATTTCGTGCGCGAGGCGGTCGCGCTGGTCGCGCGGGAGTTGATGGAGGCGGAGGTCTCCGCGGAGATTGGGGCGGAACTCGGCGAGGTCGCGCCGGGCTCGCGGGTGACGCATCGCAATGGGTATCGACCCCGGGCGTGGGAGACGCGGGTCGGCGAGATCGAGCTGTTGATCCCCAAGAAGCGGTCTGGCAGCTCGTATTTCCCGTGCTTTCTGGAGCCGCGGCGGCGCTCTGAGCGGGCGATCGTCGCGGTCGTGCTCGAGGCGTATGTGAATGGCGTCTCGACGCGGAAGGTCGATCGCCTCGTGGAGCAGTTGGGAATCGACGGGATGACCAAGGACCGCGTGTCAGCGTTGTGCCGCGCGTTGGATGACAGATCGAGCTGTTCCGGCAGCGGCCGCTGGAGGGCGCCTACCCCTATGTGTGGCTCGATGCCAAGCAGGTGAAGGTCCGCGAGCGCGGCCGTGTGATGTCCAAGGCGCTGGTCGTCGCGTATGCGGTGCATGAGTCCGGGGTGCGGGAGGTGATCGGCCTGGACATCGGCGAGGTCGAGTCCGGCGCGTTCTGGGTCGAGTTCCTGCGCTCCTTAAGGTCTGCGAGCTGCTCGAAGCGGCTGAGGAGGACCTGATCGCGTTCTACACGTTCCCGCGCGAGCACTGGACCAAGCTCCGCTCGACCAACCCGCTGGAGCGGGTCAACAAGGAGATCGGCCGGCGCACCGACGTCGTCGGGATCTTCCCCAACGACGCGGCGGTGATCCGCCTCGCCGGCGCGCTGCTCTCAGACCAGAACGACGAATGGCTCGTCCAGCGCCGCTACCTCTCCGCGGAGTCGATGGCGCTGACCCTCGCCGGGCGCGAGCAGACCGAGCAGCCTCAGGCCGAGCAGGAGGTGGAATGCCCCCGAGGTCGTGGACACTTGATCGCTTGGGTCTGTCCGACCGGGCTGGAAGGGTGTGGTGTCCATGCCAAGGACGCGTCCGCCGTATCCCGTGGAGTTCCGTCGTGAGACGGTCGAGTTGGTGCGTCAGGGCCGCTCGATCGGCGATGTCGCGAAGTCGCTCGGGGTCTCGCATCAGACGCTGCGTAACTGGTGCAAGCAGACCGAGGTCGATCAAGGTCACCGTGAGGGCCTGACCTCGGATGAGAAGGAGGAGCTCACGCAGCTGCGCCGTCGCGTGCGGGTCCTCGAGCAGGAGCGCGAGATCCTAAAAAGGGCGGCGGCCTTCTTCGCGAGGGAGGGCAACGAGATCCGATAGCGGTGTTCCGGTTCATCGACGCGGAGAAGGGCAACTTCGACGTCGCGGTGATGTGCCGGGTGCTGGACGTGTCGCGCTCGGGCTACTACGCCTGGGGGCAGCGCCCGCCGTCCGAGCGGACGCTTGCCAACGCGACGCTGGTCGAGGAGATCCGCCGTGTGCACGCGGAGAGCGACGGGACCTACGGGTCCCGTCGCGTGCACGCCGAGCTGCGCCGGGAGGGCCATGAGGTCAACCACAAGCGGATCGAGCGGCTGATGCGCGTGGAGGGCATCCAGGGCGCGTATGTGCCGCCCAAGCGCCGCGGCAGCGCCGACTGCGCACTCGGCGTCGACGGGGTGAAGGTATGGCCGGATCTGGTCAAGCGCGACTTCCAGCCGACCGGCCCGAACCAGCTGTGGTGCTCGGACCTCAAGCAGATCCCGACCGGCGAGGGGGTGCTGCACCTCGCCAGCGTGCTGGACTGCTTCTCGCGCCGGATCGTGGGCTGGGCGATGGGGGCGGTCGCCGACGCGCCGCTGGTCGCCGGCGCGCTCGAGATGGCCGTCGCCCAGCGCCGGCCCGGCGAGGGAATCATTCACCACGCCGATCGCGGCTGTCAGGGCGGATTCAATCGGTCGTCGCAACGCTGGCTTGTTGACATGATCGTAGATACTCGTCTAGCGCCTCGCCAGGTGTCTTCCATCCGAGTGTCTTGCGAGGGCGGCTGTTGAGCGCGGCGGCGACTGCGGCGAGGTCCTCGGCGGTGTGTCGGGCGAGGTCAGTGCCTTTTGGGAAGTACTGGCGTAACAGGCCGTTAGTGTTCTCGTTAGTGCCACGCTGCCACGGACTGTGAGGGTCACAGAAGTACACCGTCAGGCCAGTGTCAATCCGCAGTTGGGCGTGTTGTGACATCTCGGAGCCCTGATCCCAGGTAAGCGATCGACGTAACTGCTCGGGCAGTGTCGTGACCGCCGCGGCGATGGCGTCGCGCACCGCCTCGGCGCCGTGGCCAGCGAGCGCGGGCCCATTCTTGATGCGCGGACCACGGTCGTCCATCGGCGGCAGGTGCATCAGGATGACAAACCGGGTGCTGCGCTCGACCAGAGTGCCGATCGCGGAGCTGCCCAGCCCCAGGATCAGATCGCCCTCCCAGTGTCCGGGCACCGCGCGGTCCTCGGCCTCGGCGGGGCGCTCGCTGATCAGGATCTCCTCGGTCACGAACCTCTTCCCGCGAGCGCGGCTGCGGGCTCTCGGCACGCGCAGCGCCCGCCCGGTCCGCAGACAGGCCGTGAGCTCGCGGCGCAGCGCTCCGCGGCCCTGCACGTACAGCGCCTGGTAGATCGCCTCGTGCGAGATCCGCATCGCGTCATCATCCGGGAAATCGAGCGGGAGCCGGTGAGCGATCTGCTCAGGACTCCACGCCCGCCCCCAGCGGCGATCCGCGCGGCGGCCGTGACGCCGGCCGATCCAGCGCACCTGCGGCCCCGCGACCGCGCTCCCATCCGGCCGCTCCACCTTGCCCGCGAGTCGCTCCTGGACGTAGCCTCGCAGCTGGTCCTTAGCAACGAGCTTCGCGACCTTCGGACGCTTGGCCCGCCGATCAGCGTGCCACTGCGCAGTCGTCGCGCGATACTCACAACCGCCGGAGCGTGTCGCCGCGTTGCGGCGCAGCTCGCGCGAGATCGTCGACGCTGAGCGGCCGAGCGAGCGCGCGATCTCCCGCACGCCACACCCGCGAGCGCGCAGGATCGCGATCTCTTCTCGTTCGGCGAAGGACAGGTAGCGCCCCGACAGCGGGGCCTGGGTGACAGTGGGCATCCCGCCACCCTCTCGAAACCACCGGACACCAACCGCTGCTGACACTCCCGCCTCGCCGGCCGCGTCCTCGCTCGACACTCCACGAGCGATCGCCGACCAGAACTGCTGCCGCTGCTCGCGACGCGCCACCGGACGACCCGGCGAGTACAACGGCGGCCGGCCCGCTGAATCTGACCGTCGACGCCTTGCTCCCATCGCAACTCCTCTCGTCGTGGTGTTGCGAGGACCGGTTGAGCCCGGCCTGTACACGACGATCAGGACGATCCAGCTGACCGGAAGCGCCGCGCGCTCGGCGAGCACGGCCAATCGCGCCGGCTCCATCCGCCCCGGTGCGGGTGCGGCGCGCTCGGTCGGGTTCTCCGGTGTGGCGGCGGCCCGTGTGCTCGTCATGCGACCATCGCTCCTTCGCCGGTCGAGTAGTGGTAGACGGCGGTGCTGATCGCCTCCTCGGAGACGCCGTCGCCGGTCAGCTCCGACCGGAGCTTCCCTCCGGCCATGATCAGGACCCGGTCGTACACCCGGGCGAGCTCTTCGAAGTCGCTGGACACCCAGACGACGGCCATCCCGCCGGCGGCGCCCTGGCGCACGAGCCGGTGGATCTCGGCCCGGGCCGCCACGTCGACGCCCTGGGTCGGCTCGTGGAGGAGGAGCACCGTTGGCGGGCCCGACGATCATCTCGACCAGGTCGTCGTCGGAGATCGCGCTCAGCGGCGCCTGGCCGGCGACCTCGCCGTCGCGAAGCACCACCGCCCGCTGGCACAGCCGCCTGACCGCTGCCAGGTCGTGCGAGATGAACACGGTGCTCGTGCCGCCGCGCGCGATCGAGCGCACGAGCTCGAACAGGAACTCGACCTCGGTGTCGGGCATGAACACGGTCGGCTCGTCGAGGAACAGCACGGAGTGCTGGAGGTCCTCGCGCTCCCGGTAGCGCTTGAGCTCCTCGGCGGCCCGCACGATCGCCCCGAGCGCCTGGGCGACCGGCGGGAGCGGTCCACGGTCAGCGACGGGTCGACGTCGAGGTTGTAGGACGCCAGAACCCCCTCGACCCGGCGGCGTTCCCGGCGCCAGTTGATCGCGCCGTGGGAGGTCTGCACGCCGCCGATCGCGAGGTTCTCGACGACCGACAGGGTCCGGCTCAGCCCGAGGTCCTGGTGCACGACGCTGAGGCCGAGGTCCCGGAACTAACCCGGGGCCAGCGGAAGCGGCACCTCGCGGTCGCCCAGGTACAGCCGCGAGCTCTCGTCGGGGACGTTGATGCCGGCCAGGATCTTGACCAGCGTCGACTTGCCCGAGCCATTCTCGCCGAGCAGCGCGACGATCTCGCCGTGGCCGACGTCGAAGTCGACGTCACGCAGCGCGACGAACGCGCCGAAGCGCTGCGTGATGTTCCGCAGGCGGAGATCCCACGTCCCGCTGGTTGGCGAAAACGGCTCGCCCACGTCAGCCGAGTCCCCAGAGCTTCGTGTAGGCGGTGACGAAGCCGGTGCCGAACCCACCGTTTGACGTCGTTGACCGCCTTGTAGTTCTGGGGGGTGAACAGCCGCGACGGATCGGGGTCCTTGTTGGGCGGAACCGCGCCGGCGCCGGTCAGCACCCGCAGCACCTCGTCCATCGTCGCGTACGCCCGCCACAGGTGGGTCGGCCCGATGTCATCGGCCGTCGGGATCTTGCCCGCTCCCATGTCATGGATGTACGCGGGCGTTCCGCCGTAGTCGCCGTACAGCTTGCGTGTGGTCCATCACGACGCCGGCCGGGACGTCGTTGGACTGGATCTCGAAGATGTCGAACGGCTTGGCCTTGTTCTGGAGCGCATGTAGGCGACCGACTGCTGCATCGACAGCGCGTTGGGGATGTTTGTCTGGGCGGTGACCAGCGGCGAGGTCTGGCTGCCCTGGACCGTGCTGTCGTACAGCCCCGAATCGATCACGGCGATGCCGGCCCGCTTGGCCGCCTGCAGCTGTGGCGTGATCAGGTTCGGGTCGATGCCGCAGATCAGCACGATCGCGTTGTAGTGCTGGCTGATCGCCTGCTCGATCCCGGGGATCCAGCCCGAGGCGCCCCCGCTGTTGTCGAGCACCTTGCCGGTCATGCCGACCTTCTGGGCGATGGCCACGGTGCCGTGGGCGATCTGCTCGCACACCGGCAGCTGGCTGGCGGTCGGGATCACGAGCATCTTCTTGCCCGCCGCCTTGCGGGCGTCGAACGACGGTCCCGGGCTGACGTACGACGGCACCTGCTCGGCCTGGTTGACCATCGTCTGCAGCGCCGAGAGCTGCGCCGCGCTCATGTACGGCCCCGACCCCGAGGAACCACCCGACGCCGTCGCCGAAGAGCCGCATGCGCCGACGGCGAGCGCCAAGAGCACGGCAACAACCGGTGCGGCGAGAGGCCTCCACCTGTTCGCAGAGATCCTCATCGACTGACCTCCTCCCCTGCTTGAAGGACAAACGCGCGCGCGGACACTGCTTGGACGGACCGGCGACACGCACCGATGGAGCTACCCGCCGAGCGGCGCTCGCGGGCCAGTTGTGCGCTCAACGGCAAGACCAGAGGCCATTGCTTCTCT
>Ga0310037_10002167_pt1 | contig 10281 bp, 9 predicted proteins | sample Sb_taG_11_FD_200239 | JGI IMG/M metagenome (GOLD analysis project Ga0310037, IMG submission 200239) | Peat soil microbial communities from Weissenstadt, Germany - Sb_50d_3_AS metaG (v2) (version 2) | ecosystem: Environmental > Terrestrial > Soil > Wetlands > Peat | place: Germany: Weissenstadt...
CTGAGGGTGCCGGGGCGGCTGGCGGCACCGGGGATCCGACGCTGGGATCGGTCACGCTCGGCCCTGGCGACACCTGCCACCTGGACATCGCCGACCGGTTCGGGAATCTGGTCTCGGCCACGCCGAGCGGCGGCTGGCTGCAGAGCTCGCCGGTGGTGCCCGGACTTGGTTTCTGCCTGGGAACGCGGGCGCAGATGTTCACCCTCAGCCCGGGCTTCGCCAGCACGCTGGCACCCGGCCGGCGGCCGCGGACGACGCTGTCACCCGGCCTGGTGCTGCGGGACGGCGAGCCGTACCTGGCGTTCGGCACGCCGGGCGGGGATCAGCAGGACCAGTGGACGATCGGTTTCTTCCTGAACCACGTGCTGTTCGGGATGAACCTGCAGGAGGCGATCGACGCGCCGGCGTTCCACACCGATCACTTCCCCTCGTCGTTCTATCCGCGGGGCAGCGTGCCACGGTCGCTGACCGTGGAGTCCAGGGTCGGCGATGCGGTCATCGGCGAGCTGCGGCGGCGCGGGCACGAGGTGACCGTGTCGCCGCCGTGGTCGCTCGGCCGGATCAGCGCCGTGGCCAGGGACCGCGGACTGCTGTACGCGGGAGCGAACCCGCGCGGTATGCAGGGCTACGCGGTCGGCCGCTAGTCCTGACCACTTAGGCGCGCTGCTGGCCCGTCCGGTCCGCCGAAACTGTCATTCCGCTGATCGTCGTCCGTTCCAGCGGTGGCGACTTCATGATCACGCGGTTCTTTCAGCAGGGGCTCCTGAAAGAACCGCGTGATCATGGACAGGCGATGCTGGGCGCTGGACAGGCGACGGCGGCGCCCCGCGGGCACCGGCGGCGGCTGGCGCCGGACCGGCGGTTGCCCGGCGCTGGACCGGCGGCGCCTGGCGGGGGTCAGACGGGGAGGGTGAGAGCTGCCACGATGACGGCGGCGATTGCCGCCAGCGCGGCGAGCCAGATGGCAATGCCGCCGAGACCGGATGACGGCAGGGCGGCGGCGCCGACGGACAGCGCCAACAGGCCGAGGCCGGCGGCGATCAGCGGCAGGTGCGGCCGGAACACGGTCGGCCGGGCCGCGGACTCGGCGAGGTGAGTGGCCAGCAGCCAGGTGAACAGGACGACACCGAGCACGGCGGTGTGCCACGGGCGGGAACGATGCAGCGCCTCGACCGCCAGCGCAGCGATGATCATGCCCTCCGGCCACGGGGTGATCCGGAGGGCGCGCAGGATCCGCTGCCAGAGCCGGGCGACGGGCGGGACGTAGGCCGCGGCCCCGCGCGGCCCGCTCAGCGGTCGGTTGGCCAGGATGTGATCCGCCAGCTGCGCCACGCTGAGCACCGCGCAGCCAACTGCCACGATCAGCGCGGGCCGAGCCCCGACCGAAGCGCCGGACATCGGCAGCGCTGCCCAGGTGAGAGTGCCCGCCGCGAGCAGTGCCGCCGCGACCACGGCTCGGGCCGGCTGGGCGGCTCGGGCCGGCTGGGCGCCAGCCCCCGGCCGAGTTCCCTGCCTGCGCTGGGAGCCCGCTCTGGGCCGCGCCGACTGGTCGGCAGTCATCGCCGCGTCACCATGACCCGCCTGCTGTACGGAGCCAGCGGCTCGTCCAGGCTCGACTGCCCGTCCCAGTGCACCACCGGGATGCCGAGCTCCCGCAGCGAGAACCTGATTGCCTGCTGCTCCATTCGCCACAGCCGCCGCGCCAGATCGGCCATGTCGCGACCGCGGCCCTTGCCAGGGTCGGGCTCGGCACAGAGCACGTCTATCACCAGGACGGCGTGGCCGCGCTCGCGAAGTTCGCGCAGGGTCTCGATCAGGCTCAGGCTGAGCAGCGGGCTGAACACCATAATCAGGGCGCTGGGTGGCAGTGCCGCCCGCGGCAGCGACGTGACCGCGTCGGTGCGGACGCCGTCACCCGCGTCGGTCAGCAGCAGGCCGGTGATCCGGTGCGCCTGACGGCGGCCGGTGCCTGGGGCGACCCAGCGGATTCGCTGGCCGTAGCTGACCAGGCCGACCCGGTCCCTGGCGCCCAGGTATGCCGTCGCGGTGCCGGCCGCGCCCCGGACCGCCAGGTCCGCTGAACTGGCTCCGGCCTGGCCGACGTCGGAGCTGACATCGGCCAGCACGACCACCACCTGGGCCCGCTCGGCCGCGTAGGTGTTCAGCTGCAGCGTGCCGCGCCGGGTGGTAGCCGGCCAGTTGATCCGCCGCTGCCGGTCGCCGGGCACGAACTCGCGTACCCCGGCGAACTCGGTCCCCTCGCCTGCTGTCCTGGCCGGATGCTCGCCGAGCCGGGCAGGCAGCTTGCTGAGCACCACCAGTGAGTCAAGCCGCGCGGGCAACGGATGGCAGGTCACCCGGGGCAGGCTCACGGTCAGTCGTCCTTCGGTGAGGCGCCACCGATCGCGCAGCACCACCTCCAGGACGCCGACCTGCCGGGCGCCCCACCGCTCCACTCGGAACGGCAGCCGGATCCACCCGTCGTCCTCGAGAGTGGCTGCCCCCGCGCTGATCCAGGCCGCTGGGCGCAACCTGGCCTGCACCGAGTAATCGCGGTGACCGGTGATCCGGGCCGCCAGCACGGCCTGCTCGCCCTCGGTCACCGGCCCCGCGCCGTCGGCCAGCGACAGCTCGACGGCGGCCAGCCGGTCCCGCTGCCAGGGCGCGAGCAGCAGCAGCGCGGGAGCGGCCAGCCCAGCGAATTCGGCCCGCCTGGTGATCACCGCGAGGAACAGTCCGGCGAGTGCCGTCGTGACCAGCCGGCCCGCATGGCCGGACAGCCGCCACCTGACCGCAACCTGTCGCGGCGGGTCGGCGGTTACCACGCGGGATCCGGTTTCAGCTTCATGTCTTTCACAAGCTCATGGCGTAACAAGGCCAGCGGGGTCGGTCCGCGGCACCGGGACGCTGGCCAGGATCCTGGCGATCACGTCCTCGGCGCTGACCTGGCGGACCCACAACTCGGGACGCAGTGTGACCCGGTGTCCGAGCGCGGGCACGGCGACGGCCTTGACATCGTCAGGGATGACGTAGTCGCGGCCATGCAAGACCGCCTGGCTGCGGGCCAGATGCACCACGAACAGGCTGCCGCGCGGGCTGGCGCCGACCTGGATCTGCGGGTTGTGTCTGGTCGCCTGGATCAGCGCGACCACGTACTCAAGCAGATCGGGCGAGACCTCGACCTGCTCAAGCGAGCGGCGCATGGCGATCAGCTCGTCTGGGCCGGTCAGCGTGGTGAGCGTGACCTCGTCGGCGGCCCGGTCAAGCCGGCGCTGCAGCATCTGCGCCTCATCGGCTCCAGTCAGGTAACCGAACCGCAGCCGCATGCTGAACCGGTCGAGCTGCGCCTCTGGCAGGTCGTAGGTGCCCTCGTACTCGATCGGGTTGGAGGTAGCCAGCACGATGAACGGCCGCGGCAGCTGCCTGGTCTGGCCGTCCACGCTGACCTGACCCTCGCCCATCGCCTCAAGCAGGGCGGCCTGGGTCTTCGGGGGAGTCCGGTTGATCTCGTCGGCGAGTAGCAGCTGGGTGAAGACCGGCCCCGGCCTGAACACCATCTCACCGGTCCGCTGGTCGTACATCGAGGCGCCGACCACGTCCGACGGCAGCAGGTCCGGGGTGAACTGGATCCTGATGAATTTCAGCCCGAGCACCCGGGCGAACGACCGGGCGGTCAGGGTCTTGCCCAGGCCGGGCAGGTCCTCAAGCAGAATGTGGCCGCCTGCCAGGATCCCGGTCAGCACCAGCTCAAGCGCGGTTCGCTGGCCGATGATCGCGCGCTCGACCTCGTCGAGCACGGCGGCGCAGCGCTGCGCGGTCTGTGCCGGGGTCAGTGTCAGGGCCGTCGGCTCGGTCACAGCTGCTCCAGTCGGTCGATCAGGGCGGTCAGCACGGCCGACGGTATGCCCGGCGATGCGTCAGCGTCGGGCGGGGTCAGGCGCTGCGGGTCGATCCAGTACCACAGGTCACGGCCGCCGCTGCCGGTGCCGAGCAGCAGTCGCCGCGCGGTCTCCGGGTCGGTCGCCAGGCTGATCCCGTGCCGCTCGGCGAGCTTGGCGGCCAGCAGGTTCTGCAGCCTGCGACGCGGGCCGCGATCCCAGGCATTCAGCGACTTTGTCCCGTCGGTGAGGTCGGCACGGGCCCGCCAGAATCCGGTGAACGACTGGACCGGGCTGGCCGGATAGGGTTCGGCGTCCTCCCGCGGCTCGTCTTCCTGGCCGACCAGCAGGCGCAGGACGACCAGGCTCACGGCTGCGCTGACGAGCACGACGAGGCCCGCCGCCGCCGGGCCGGCCAGCGGGTAGCTTGCCGCGGCCAGCGCAGTCACCAGCGCGACAGCTACCGCGAGCTCACGTCGTGCGCCCCGCCAGCCGCTGTCCCCGTTCGCCTCGCCGGCGCCGGTGGCCTGGCTGGTGCCGGTGATTTGGCTGGCGCCGGTGGCCTGGCTGGTGCCGGTGGCCTGGTCGGTCTCGATGACGCTGCCCTCCTGACTCATCGTTCCGGCTGGCCTGGTCCGGTGCCGCTGGGCCGGCCAGCGGCGGCGACCGGAGCAGCCGTGCCTGCCCGGCCGGTGCTGGCCGTCGGCCGGGCGGCCGCCAGTTCGGCCAGCGCCCGTTGGGCCTCGTCCCGCTGCGACCCGGGCATCAGGTGGGTGGAGAACCGCGCCTCGTAGAACAGCCTGGTCAGCCGGCCGGCCGGAGCTGCGCTGATCAACCCGGTGGCAACTGCCCTCGCCAGTAGCTCGCTGGGGGTTTCGGCGACCTTCCTGGCGGTGCCGGCGTCGGCGAGGCTCCGCTCCATCGCGACGTAGCAGGCGATGATCGCTGCCCTGGCGTCGTCGAGGTCGCGCAGCGCTGCCCGGCCCGACTCGACGGCACGGGCTAGTTCGGCCGCAGTATCAGCCGGCTCACCGAGTGGACCGCTCGGATGACGTGGTCGGCGGGCCCGGTACAACCGCCAGGCCGCGATAGCGATCGCGATGACCGCGGCGAGCAGCGCGGCGATCAGCACTTCCCGGACGACCGCCAGGCTGATCACGTCATTGGCGGCCCGGCCGCCGTGGGCGCCGACGTGGCGGCCGCGGCTCGGCAGCGGTACCGGAGGCGGGGCGTACCTTCGGCGGGTGATTGGCTCTACGCTCGTGAACAGAATCGTTACCGGGATCGCGACCAGTCCGATCACCAGGGCGCCGTTGAGATAGGTCCGCAGCTTCGTGCCGAGATCTGCTGCGGATTCGGCCGCGCGCTGTGCGGCACGGTCGCTTCGCGGTTCGGCGTCCTCGTTCTCGCGCTGGGCGGCCGATCGCCAGTGCAGGGCGACCAGCAGCCCGCCGAGGACCGCTTCGACGACGACGCCGATCGCGATGATGACGCCGCGGGCCGGCAGATCCCAGCTGACGGCGGGACCGGCGGCGTGGATTCCCGCCGCGGCCAGCAGGATGAGCAGCGACAGCAGCGTGATTCGGACTGGGAGTCGATCCGGCATTTCGCGCAAATGATACCGAGCAATCACCGCCAGCGGTTTCGCCCGTCCGCGACCTGGCGCTGGCGGATCAGGTGCAGGCCAGGGACCAGTTGCGGCACCCGCTGGCAGCCTCGATGTCATCCTTGCGGCCATTGCCGCCGGCGTCTCCAGGTACGGTCCGGCAGGGTGGGGACGTGAACGCTGCGCCGGATGGGAAGAGTGACCGGCGGAGCGCGGATCTGGTACCCCAGGCGGACCGTGGATCAGCCTGCGGGCTGATGACAGCGGGCCACCTGGGCCTGGAGAGTTGGAGTGCGGCGCCGGTCTGCCAGGGCGCAGACCGGCTGCGTGGTCGGCGCTCAGCGACCCCCGCTGACGACCGCATCGATGAGAGTGAGGCCACAGCAACGTGTCCGCAGATTCAGCCTGGCCAGCTCAGCGCCCGCCAGGGAGCCCACCGGGGGCCGACGATCCGCTGGCGCCAGTCATCGCGACGACCGCGCTCACCAAGCGCTACCCGGGACCGGTGATGGCACTCGACGAGCTCACGGTCCAAATCGCGCCCGGCATTACCGCACTGGTCGGCGCCAACGGAGCAGGCAAGTCCACGCTCGTCAAGATCTTGCTCGGGCTGCTTCCGGCCACCAGCGGGACCGCTGTCGTGCTCGGCCACGACGCCGCGGGCGACGGCCATCAGATCAGGATGCGCACCGGCTACATGCCCGAGCACGACTGCCTGCCGCCGGACGTGACCGCGACCGAGTTCGTCACGCACATGGGCCGGATGTCGGGCCTGCCGGCCACCGCCGCCAAGGAGCGGGCGGCTGACTCGCTGCGGCACGTCGGACTTTACGAGGAGCGCTACCGGCAGATCGCGACCTACTCCACGGGCATGAAGCAGCGGGTCAAGCTGGCTCAGGCGCTAGTCGGCGATCCGCGGCTGCTGCTGCTTGACGAGCCGACCAACGGCCTGGACCCGGCGGGACGCGGCTCGATGCTTGATCTGATCAGCCGGATCGGATCCGAATTCGGCATCTCGATCCTGGTCGCCTCGCACCTGCTCGGCGAGGTCGAGCAGATCTGCGACCAGCTGGTGGCGATCGACGGCGGCAGGCTGCTGCGGGCCGACACGATCAGCTCCTTCACCCAGTCAAGTGAGGTCCTGCTGATCGAGGTGGAGGAGGGCTCGGATCTGCTGGTCGCCGAGCTGACCAGCCGCGGCCTGGCCCCGGTTCGGTACCAGCGCGCGCTGCTTGTCCAGCTCGCCGACGAGACCACCTTCGACACCGTCAGGGACGCGATCGCGGACCTTGGCCTGCCGCTCAACCGCCTGGAGCAGCGCAGGCACCGGCTGGAAGAGCTGTTCAGCGACAATGTGCCGCCCGCTTTCGAGACGACAGGAGCTGCCGATGTCCGCTGATGCCGCCCGCGCTGCCGGGCCGCCGGAGCTGGCCAATGGCGGCGTGATCCACGACATCGGGTACCGGTCCTACGAGGGTCAGCGCCTGGGGCGGGCTGAGATCGTCCGCACGCTGTGCTGGCACAGCCTGCGCACCTCGTTCGGCATTGGCCGCGGGGTCAAGGCGAAGATCGTGCCGGTGATCACGTTCGTCATCATCTGCCTGCCCGCCGTGATCGACGCCGTGATCGTTGCCTTGAACCCGGCGCACACGCGGCAGGTCAGCTATGACACCTACACACCGCAGCTGCGCATCCTGGTACTGCTGGTTTTTGTCGCCGTCCAGGCGCCCGAGCTGGTGTCCCGCGATCTGCGCAGCCACTGCCTGCCGCTGTACTTCGCCCGGCCGATCCGGCGGATTGACTATCCCGCGGCGAAGCTCGCCGGGTTCTTCCTGGCCGTGCTGGCCATGATCGAGATCCCGCTGCTGCTGCTCTACCTGGGGACGGTCACCCAGCTGCACGGGGGAAGCACGATCTGGCACGAGACCAAGGCGCTGATCCCCGGCCTGGCGCTCGGAGTCGCCTGGGCGCTGGTCCTGGCCGCGCTCGGACTGCTGTTCGCCTCGCTCAGTGGCCGCCGGGCGTATGCCACTGGCGCGGTCGGAATCTTCTTCCTGATGACGCTGACATTGGCCACGCTGCTGACGAAGATCGGTCAGCAAGGGTTCGGCCCGCCGTCAGGCGCGCCTTCGGCGCTCGCCAGGTTCTCCGGCCTGATCAGCCCGTTCACCGACCTGGACGGCTTGCGGATGTGGCTCGGCGGCACGACGCCGGGCATCATCCCTGACCCTGGCAGCTTCGGTCCGCTATACGGCCTGATGTTCGTCGTCTTCGTGGCTGCCGGTATCGGCGGCCTGGTCCTGCGGTACCGAAGGGTGGGTGTGGCATGACCACCATCGAGCTGGACCACGTCTCGCGCTGGTATGGCAATGTCGTGGCGGTTAACGACGTCTCGATGACGGTGGGCCCCGGGGTGACCGGCCTGCTCGGCCCGAACGGCGCGGGAAAGTCGACGATCCTGCACATGATCGCCGGCTTCCTGGAGCCGTCCCGCGGCACGCTCGCCGTCGCCGGATCAGCCAGTTGGCGGAACCCGGACATCCTGCGGAAGCTCGGCCTGGTGCTGGATCGTGACACGGTCTATACGTTCCTCACCGGCGCCGCGTTCGTCACCGCCATCGCCAGACTGCATGAGCTGCCCGACCCGGAAGCGGCCGCCCGCCGGGCGATCGGCATCGTCGAGATGGCCGACGCCCAGGACCGCAGAATCTCGACCTACTCCAAGGGAATGCTGCAGCGGATCAAGGTGGCCGCCGCCCTGGTGCACGATCCCGAGATCATCGTGCTGGACGAGCCGTTCAACGGGATGGACCCGAGACAGCGGCTGCAGATGATGGACCTGCTGAACGCGATGGGCCAGCAGGGCCGGGTGATCTTGTTCAGCTCGCACATCCTGGAAGAGGTCGAGCGGCTGTCCGGCACCATCCAGGTCATCGTCGGCGGACGGCTGGCCGCCTCCGGGGACTTCCGGGCAATCCGGCGGCTGATGACCAGCCGCCCGCACGTGTTCCTGGTCCGCTCGTCCGATGACCGGCTGCTCGGCTCGGCCCTGATCGGCCGCCCGGCCGTCACCGGCGTGGAACTGACCGGGCGCGGGCTTCAGGTGCGCGCGTCCGACTACGGCACCTTTACCAGGGAGTTGGCGGGACTGACCAGGGCCGAGGGAATCAGGCTGCGCGAACTGCTGCCGGCCGATGAGTCGCTCGAAAGCGTCTTCGCCTATCTGATCGCGCCGTGATCAGCCATGATCCGTTGTGATCCGCTAGGGGCGAGTCTGATCAGCGCAGCGCGCGACGTGGCCGCGACCCGCGGCCAGGGAAGAGAGAGTCGAGTCTGATGACTGATGTCGTCAACACAGTGGTTATGCGGCTGACGGTCCGGGCCACCATGGGCCGCAAGCGCGCGCTCATCTTCGCGATCGCACCGGTGATAATGCTCGCCGTCACCGCCCTGCTGAAGCTCCAGGCCAAGAGCCCGGTGTGGCCGCCCGAGTTCCTCGGGATCTTCGGGTTCACCGTGGTGCTCCCGCTGACGGCGCTGATCATCGGCACCAGCGTGCTCGGCGCCGAGATCGACGACGGCAGCGTGATCAGCCTGCTGGGCACCCCGGTTCGCCGGCTGACCGTGGTGCTGAGCAAGTTCATCGCCGCGGTCGCCCTGACGATCGTGTTCGGCGCCATTCCCCTGTATCTGGCCGGTGCGATCGCCACCGGGCCGGGCAGCAAGCTCGCGGTCGGGCTGTTCGCCGGCGCGATCGCGGCCTGCTTTGTCTACAACGCTCTGTTCGTGATGCTCTCGACGGTGACGACCAGGGCGATCGCGGTCGGCCTGCTGTACCTGCTGGTCTGGGAGGGGCTGCTCGGCAATCTCGTCGGCGGGGTACGGCTGCTGTCGGTTGACCAGTACGCGCTGGGGATCTCCAACGCCGTCGCGAACAACCCGCAGCTGCACGCTCATCTCACGCTGAGCTCGGCGGTTGGCATGGCGGTCGTCGTCATGTGCGCGGCACTGGCCTTCGCCGCGCGGCGGCTGGCGTCGTTCTCGCTGAAGGGGGACGCCGTCTAGGCGGGCGTCTTCCGTGATCACGTGGCCTGGTCAGGGATCGCGACGGCGCGGGTGATCACGATCTGTCGGGCGGATGAGCGGCCCGGTCAGCGCGGCGTGTCCGGCCCGGGCACGAATCTAGGTCCATGGCCGGGGATGATCACCGAAGCCACGGCGAGGATCCTGGCCCGGCTCGCGGCCAGGACCGCAGGATCGGGGCAGAACGGGTCGTCCGCCGGACCGTCGGAGCCCCACCAGGCGTGGGTGCAGACGTAGACTCCGTCGGCGGTCGAAGCAACCGTGCTGATGTCCTGGATGGTATGACCCGGGGTGGCGATCAGCCGCACGGACGGGCTGAGCACGGCCCCGTCGGCCGGCCGGCTGACCCACAGGTCACCGTCGTAGCTCGCCCAGTGGTCGTGCACGCGCGCCGCTGGGAACAGCGCCGCATTGACGGTGTGGTCGGGATGATGGTGGCTGAACACCACATCGGTGACCGCCTCTGGTGCGAACCCATGATTCGACAGCGCGCCAAGCAGGGCTGCCCGCGAGGACACCATGCCTGGGTCCACGACCACCACGGTGCGGCCGTCGACGATCAGCGTCACGGTGCTGCCGACGTGCTCGCCGTCTTCGTCTTCGCGAACGTAGCCATCATGCAGGATGTGCACGCTCGCTGACCCGGTCGCTGGGATCTCGGAGTCTGACATGAGGCGAGACATTACCGGGCCGACATAACCGGCCCGATGGCCG
>Ga0310037_10002169_pt1 | contig 10275 bp, 9 predicted proteins | sample Sb_taG_11_FD_200239 | JGI IMG/M metagenome (GOLD analysis project Ga0310037, IMG submission 200239) | Peat soil microbial communities from Weissenstadt, Germany - Sb_50d_3_AS metaG (v2) (version 2) | ecosystem: Environmental > Terrestrial > Soil > Wetlands > Peat | place: Germany: Weissenstadt...
ATCTTAGGCACGCGCGCAGGGCAAGACAACGGCGCCCGCCACTCTCGGCACATCCCGTGACGCGCCCCGTTCGCGGGTCGACCCCCTGGTGGACGCGGGAAAACCGGGCCCCGGCATGCCCCGGGGAACGTCGGCCTCGAGCGGCGCTCACCGGCCGCCGGCGCCCGGAGCAGGAGGCGCGCTCGGGCCCCACTGGGTGTCACCACGCTCCTTGACGGCCAGCCCGTCCCGCCCGACGAGCGTGGCCGGCCCCACCGACGCGTTGCCATAGCGGGCCCGGATGGCCGAGACCGCCGCCTCCACCTCGTGCCAGGCCAGCTCGCGGGCCGCCGCCGCGGTGCCGTCCTCGGGGTCCCCCTGGACCACCCGGGCCCGGCCCGAGGCGGGATGGCCCTCGAGACCCGCGGCGTCGGGCGACGGAGCCTCGTCGTCGTCGAAGGAGAGCTGTCGGGCCGTGGTGTCGGTGTCGACGAGCCCCGACACCGACACCCCCAGGAGCCTGATGCCCGGCGAGACGTCCACGGCGTCGAGCAGCGCACCGGCGACGGCCCCGAGCGCACGGGGGGAGTCGAGGGGTGCCCCCACGGTGTGCGAGCGCGTGATGGTGGCGCGGTCTCCGTAGCGGACCTTCACCGTGACCGTGCGCCCGGCCAGGCGCGCCTCGCGCAGACGTGTCCCCACGGCGTCGGCCATGCGCAGCACGTGGCGGTGGAGGCCGTCGTGGACGGAGATGTCGACGGCGAAGGTCTCCTCGTGTCCGACGGACTTGATCTCGCGGGTGGCCTCCACCTTGCGGTTGTCCTCGCCCCGGGCCAGCTCCGAGAGCAGGCGCCCGTTGGCGGTGCCGAGCGACCGGCACAGCGTGTCCGCCGGGATGCGGGCCAGCTCACCGACGGTGGTGACGCCCAGGGCGTCGAGCCGCCGGGCGGTGGCGGGCCCCACTCCCCACAGGGCACGGACCGGCAGCGGGTGCAGGAACGACAGCTCCTCGACGGGCAGCACCACGACGACGCCCGGGCCCGGCCGCGGCCCCTCGGGCGTCGGGACCGGCTTGGCGGCACGCGACGCGAGCTTGGCGATCAACTTGGTCCGGGCCACTCCCACGCCGCACTCCATGTGCAGGTCCTCGTGCACCGCCTGCCGGATCGAGCGCGCCACCTCGGGGGGCGGGCCCAGCAGCCGTCGTACCCCGGCGACGTCGACGAACGCCTCGTCGAGCGAGATGCCCTCGACGACCGGGGAGAACCGGCGGAGCACGGCATGGAGTCGCTCGCTCATCTCCGTGTAGCGCGAGAAGCGGCCAGGCAGGAACACGGCGTGCGGGCACCGGCGCCTGGCCTCGACCGACGGCATGGCGGAGTGGATGCCGAAGGCGCGCGCCTCGTAGGTGCACGACGCCACCACGCCCCGGGCTCCGGCACCACCCACGATCACCGGACGCCCGGCCAGGGAGGGGTCGTCGAGGACCTCCACCGACGCGAAGAACGAGTCCATGTCCACGTGCAACACGGTGCAGGCGTCGGCACCATCGGACCCGGACGTGCCGGCCCCGGGCCCAGCGCCTCGGTCAAGCACCGAGCCGGAGACGCCGGAAGCCCTCTGCGAAGCCCACGCCGGCCCGGCGCCCGTCCTCCCGGGCGCGCTCTCGCACGGCTCGGCGTGCCCATTCGCCCCCGTCGGGGAACTGGCTCCGATGGCACGACACCGCCGCCACCTTGTCCTCGATGGTGGCCGTCACGTCCACCCACGCGTCGGGCTCGAGAGTGCCCGACAGCAACGCCGTCTGGACCTGGAAGGCCGGGCCCGCTTCGGGGAAGTAGAGCGGGAGGGCAGCCGCGGGCGACAAGGCGTCGAGGAGGGCGAACCCCGTGGTCCGGTGGTCCCGATGGTTGAAGTAGTCCTCTCCGAAGAACACGGCGGTGGGGTCGGGCCCCAGCACCGTGAGCGGCCGGAGCTCGCGCACCCAGCGCACCAGCGTGCCCCGCAGGGCCGGGTCGTCCACGAGCTCGCCGTCGGGGTATCCGAGGAAGTGCTGTCCGGCGATGCCGAGGAGGCGCGCCGCCTCGCCCGCCTCCTCCGCCCGGCGACCGGCCAGCACGCCGGGGTCCACGTCGGGATCCGTCGTGCCCTTGTCCCCGTCGGTACAGATCAGCACGTGGACCTCGGCCCCGGCGCCGGACCACAGTGCCAGCGTGCCTCCGCACGAGACGTCGGGGTCGTCCGGATGGGCGTAGACGGCGAGCACGCGCTCGGGGACGCTGTCGAGCAGGTCCGTCACCGGCGTCAGACCCTGCGCTTGGGCTCGGTCGTCTTGGTCAGCAGCCCCACCTCGCGCTGGAAGTCCCCCACGTCCTCGAATCCCTTGTAGACAGAGGCGAAACGAAGGTACGCGACGTCGTCGACGTGGCGTAGGCGCTCGAGGACGGCCACGCCGATCTGCTGGCTCGACACCTCGGCACCCTCGCCCCGCAGCGCCTCCTCCACCTGCTGGGCGATCTCCTCGAGCCTCTCCTCGGTCACGGGACGGTTCTTCGTGGCCGCTCTCACCCCCGACACGACCTTGACGCGGTCGAACGGCTCGCGTTGCCCGCCGCGCTTCACGACCCACAGTGGAGCCTCCTCGAGGCGCTCGTAGGTAGTGAAGCGGCGGTTGCACGACAGGCATTCACGTCGACGGCGGATGGCGCCACCGTCCTCCGCCAAGCGCGAGTCGACGACCTTGTCCTCGAGACTTTGACACCACGGACACCGCACCGGGTCAACCGTAGTGCCACGCTCCGGGCGCTCAGGGAAGGACCAGCTGCTCCCCGGGGACGACGTTGTCGCCCCCCACCTCGGCCTCGAGCCTCGCCACCAACGGTCGGGGATCACCGGTCGGATCGAGCCGGACGGCGATGGACCACAAGGTGTCCCCGGCCTGGACGACGTACGGCGCGTGGTGGGTGACGGACCCCCCCGCCAGAGCGGGACCGGGGGTGGCGAGGGAGCCCCCGGTACCGCTCCACGGCAGGGCGAGGGCGACGAGCAGGCCCGCCGCCACCGTTCCGAGCAGGAGCCGCCGGCGCCGCACCGCGACGCCCGGACGGGTCGTCCGGCCGTCGGTGACGCACCCGGCACGCGTGGGACGCGCCTGGTCGCAACGACGGTCGGGCTCGGACTGGGGAAGAGGCCGGGGAGGATCGACCCTGGGCCGGGAAGGCGCCGGCGGCGGGGCCGGGGCCTCCCGGGTCACCACGCGCAGCGACGCCCGGCGCGTCCGGCCCCGGGAGGGGATCGGCGACAGGACGACGGCCATCAGCTCCGGCCTCCCAGGCGATCAGTCGAACAGGTGTTCGCCACGGGGCCATCACAGCACGAACAGGTGTTCGTGTCAAGTGCCACGCTGTCCCACACACACTGCTCGGCGACGGCCACCTCCAGAGGCTCGCACGAGGGTGTGACACCGGCTCGGGCCCTGGTGGAGGCACCCGTGGCGAACAGATGTTTGATCTTCGACCCTCCCGGCGCTACCGTGTCCCGAACAGGTGTTCGCCTTCCGAGGGGCGCCCCCGCCCGGATGGGGCCGGTGGAGCCGGCGGGACGGCGAGGCGCCCGGACGGGAACCAGGAACCGCAGACCGGCGGCGGGCCGGGACGAGGAGGACGGCATGGCCGAGGCACTGACCGGGAAGAGGCTCGAGATCCTCGAGTACATCGGTGACAGCCTGCGCGAGCAGGGCTATCCGCCCTCGGTGCGTGAGATCGGCGAGGCCGTGGGGCTGACATCGTCCTCGACGGTCCACGCCCACCTGGCCGTGCTCCAGCGCGAGGGATACCTGCGTCGTGACCCGACCAAGCCACGTGCCATGGAGGTGCGCTTCGACCCCTCCTCCCGGGCCGCCATGGCAGCCAGCCCGGTCCGCCACGTGCCCCTGCTCGGTGACGTGGCGGCCGGTACCGGGGTGCTCGCCAGCGAGAACGTCGAGGAGCTGCTTCCGCTCCCCGAGGACTTCACGGGCCCGGGGTCGGTGTTCATGCTCCGGGTACGCGGCGAGTCGATGATCGAGGCCGGCATCTTCGACGGCGACTACGTGGTCGTCCGCCAGCAGCCCGACGCCGACAACGGCGACATCGTGGTGGCGGGGATCCCCGGCGACGAGGGCACCGTCAAGACCTTCTCCCGGCGCCGCGGGAAGGTGGTGCTCTCCCCCGCCAACGCCGCGCTCTCCCCCATGGAGTTCTCACCCGACGAGGTGACGATCTACGGCCGGGTCGTCACCGTCCTGCGCCGGCTCTGACGGCACCGGGCCGGGGCAGGAGCTGCCGCGCCGCAGCCCCGTCCCTCCCTCCCTCACCACAGGGGCCTCCCTCACCACGGGGGCACGGCGCGCTCGTGCCCGGTCGGTGAGTGGATGTCACCCGGCGAGGAGAACCGTCGCCAGCACCTCGCGCGCGTGGTCGAGCTCGCGGCGCGACACGTGTTCGTCGGCGGTGTGGGCCAGCAGGGGGTCGCCGGGGCCGAAGTTGGTGGCGGGAACCCCGATGGCGGCGAAGGTCGCCACGTCGGTCCACCCCACCTTGGCTCGGGGCGGCACCCCCGTGGCCGCCACGAGGCGCGACAGCACCGGGTGCTTCAGGGCGGGCGGCGCCCCGGCGGCGGCATCGACGACCTCGAACGTGTCACCCCCGGCCGCGTCGAGCGCACCACCGAGCAGTTCCCGGAGGGTCCGCTCGGCCGCCGGCACGTCGGCGGGCGGCGCGAAGCGGTAATTAATTGTGACCGAGGCCCGGTCGGGCACGACGTTGCCGGCGACGCCCCCTTCGACCCGGACCGCCTGGAGCTGTTCGGTGTACTCGCAGCCGTCCTCCATCACGCGACGGGGCTCGTAGCGTCCGAGGACGTCCAGGACCGGCGCCAATCGGTGCACGGCGTTCACCCCCATCCACGGCCGGGCCGTGTGGGCCCGGCGGCCCCCGACCGAGACCACCGCCCGCATCGTGCCCTGGCACCCCGCCTCGACCACGCCGCCCGTGGGCTCACCGAGCACGGCGGCGTCGGCAGCCAGGAGCTCGGGGCGCGTCGCCGCCAGACGGGCCAGCGCGTTGTGGCGCTGGGCAACCTCCTCGCACGCGTAGAACACGTAGGTCACGTCCAGGGTGGGATCAGGGATGGTGGCGGCCAGGTCGAGCAGGACGGCCAGGCCCCCTTTCATGTCCACCGAGCCGAGACCCCACAGCGTGTCGCCCTCGAGGCGCGCCGCTCGGTCGTCGAAGGGGGGCACGGTGTCGAGGTGGCCGGCGAGCACGACGCGACGGGCCCGCCCGAGCGCGGTCCGGGCCACCACGGTGTCCTCGACGCGCTGCACCTCGAGGTGCCCGGCACCGCGTAGCCCGGCCTCGACCCGGTCGGCCAGGCCGGCTTCGTGGTGGCTGACCGAGGGAATGGCCACAAGCTCGGCCGTCAACGCCAGCAGGTCGCTCATGTGATGTGCACCCGACAAGGACTCAGATGCCGACCTGGTGCTCACGCAGTGCCGCTTCGAGCTGGGCCTTGTCGTGGCGCTCGCCGGGCGCGAGCTGCCTGACGACCAGCGCGCACGGCAGGAAGAACTCGCCCCCGGCGAACTCTCTGCGCCGCGACGCGCCGACGACCACGCTCCAAGGCGGCACCACCCCCCGGCCGAGCTCCTTGCCCGTGGAGGCGTCGATCACCGGAATGCCGGGGTTGAGGATCACGCCCTCGGCCAGGACGGCCCCCTCTCCCACCCGGGCTCCCTGGGTGACCATGCACCGGCTCCCGATGTTGGCGTCGTCACCCACCATGACCGGCGCGGCGTTGGGCGGCTCGAGCACCCCGCCGATGCCCACTCCCCCCGCCAGGTGGACGCGCGCCCCGATCTGTGCGCAGGAGCCCACCGTGGCCCACGTGTCGACCATGGTGTCGGCTCCGACGCGCGCCCCGATGTTGACGTAGCTCGGCATGAGGATGACGCCCCGGTCGAGGAACGAGCCCCAGCGCGCCGATGCTCCCGGGACGACGCGCACGCCCGCCGCCGCGTACCCGGTCTTCAGGGGCAGCTTGTCGTGGAACTCGAACAGCCCGACCTCGGTGGTCTGCATGGCGCGCAGTCGGAACAGCAGGAGGATGGCGGTCTTGAGCCAGCTGTGCACCACGACCTCGCCTGTGGCGGGGTCGACCTCGGCCACGCGGGCCTCGCCCCGGTCGAGCAGCTCCACGGCCTGGGTCACGATCCCGAGGGCATCGGTGTCGGCCGGGCTCAGCTCCGACACACGGGACCACAGTTCCTCGATCTGGGACGGCAGGTCGGCCATCTGCCGAAGGTTACCAATGATGATGTCTCTTTCTTCCTGGGATCCACCCGGGGGAAGTAGGTGCTCAATAGCTTCTGCTTTGTCAATCAAAGCGGCACGCCCCGTTCCGGAGGGGTGATGGCCCGGGCAGCGGCAACTGCTCGGACCACACCGTCACTCCTTCCCGGGACGGCCGTGCCACCCCTTGACCAAAAGGAGAAGAAGGGATGGCCATGACCACGATAGAAGCTGCGCGTCCGGTGACCGGGGGTGTGGACACCCACGGCGAACTCCACGTGGCGGCCGCTGTCGACCAGGTGGGTGGACTGCTCGGCACTGAGAGCTTCGCCGCCTCGCCGGCGGGATATGTAGCGCTGCTCGACTGGCTCTCTGGCTTCGGCGGTATCTCGAGCGTCGGCGTGGAGGGCACCGGCGCCTATGGGGCGGGGCTGGCCCGTTTCTTGCGCCGCTCGGGCATCACGGTGGCCGAGGTGGACCGTCCGAATCGCCAGGCACGGCGGCGGCAGGGCAAATCCGATCCCCTCGACGCCGTCGAGGCGGCCCGGGCCGCACTCTCGGGGCGGGCTGGGGAGGCCAAGTCCAAAGACGGCGCCGTCGAGGCGCTGCGAGTGCTGCTCGTGGCCCGGCGTTCCGCCGCCCAGGCCCGCACCAAGGCCCTCGTCCAAATGCGCCACCTCGTCTATGCCGCCCCTGACGATCTGGCGGTGGCCCTCAAGGCACTCAGTGTGAAGCAGCTGGTCGAGCGGGCGAGTGCGCTGCGTCCGCTCCGCTCGCCCGACCAGGTGACGGCGGCGACCAAGCTGGCACTCCATGCACTCGCCGGGCGGGTCCGCTTCCTCGATGAGCAGCTCGGCGACCTCGACCAATTCCTCGCTCCGCTCGCCTCTTCCACCGCCCCCGAGCTGCTCGAGCTCGTTGGCGTCGGCCCTCTGACCGCGGCCACGCTGCTCGTGGTGGCCGGCGACAACCCCGAGCGACTGCGCAGCGAGGCCGCCTGGGCCCACCTGTGCGGGGTGGCGCCGCTCGAGGCGTCCTCGGGCAAGGTCGTCCGCCACCGCCTCGATCCCGGTGGCAACCGCCAGGCCAACAGCGCCCTGTGGCGCATCGTCATGGTCCGCCTGACATGTGATCCCGAAACCCAGGCCTATATGGAGCGCCGGGGCAAAGAGGGGCGTTCCAAGCGGGAGGTTGTGCGCAGCCTGAAGCGCTACGTAGCCCGCGAGGTCTATCGACTTTTGCCTCACCGCTGAGATCTCCGGGCCGTGGATCTGACTCCGAGGTTACCTGTCGCCCGTCCAGGGTTGGCTTGCAACCGATCTGTCGATCCACGGCTCGGAACCCGCAACGAAGACCTGTGGCTTCTTAAGAGGCTGTCTCCGAATTCGGATGGCTCGTCATTGGTCCGCCCGGCGTCTTCAACCATGCTTGACATCATTAGGAGGATCGGCCCGCGCCGTCCCCCCCCGAGACGGTCCGACCCGGCACCGACGCCATGCGCCCGAGACGGGGGTGGTCCGACGATGCCAGGCGGGTGGACAGCAGCTCGATGCGTTCGTCGGGTTGCACCGCCGCGATCCGCACGAATCCCGCGGCCTGCTGCCCGTAGAACTCACCCGGGCTGACGAGCATCCCCGCCGCCTCCGCCAGCGCGGTGGTGAGCACCCACGCCCCGGGACGCCCTTCCGCCACGCCCTGTTCGTCGGCCCACGCCGGCACGGGTACCCACAGGTAGAAGCCGCCCGCCGGCGGCTCCGCCTCGAGCCCGGCGGCGCGCAGGATGTCGGCCAGGCGGGCCAGGCGCCGCCGGTACCGCTCGCGCTGCACCGTCACGTGGGCGTCGTCCTCCCAGGCCACCACGGCCGCGGCCTGCACGGGACCGGGCACCATGAGCCCGGCGTGCTTGCGCAGCTCGGCCAGGTACTCGACCAACACGGCGTCGCCGGCGTAGAACCCGACCCGCATCCCCGCCATGTTCGAACGCTTCGACAGCGAGTGCACCGCCAGCACGCCTTCGCTGCCGTGCTGGACCACGCTGGCGGGCGGCCCCTTCCAGGTGAACTCGGCGTAGCACTCGTCGGAGAGGACCGGCACGTCACGCGCCCGGCCCCAGGTGGCGGCCGCACCCAGGTCACTGAGCGCCCCGGTCGGGTTCGAGGGGCTGTTCACCCACAGGCACAGCGCCCGCTCGGCGTCGCCGTCGGCCACTGCCGACAGGTCGAGCCCCCCGTCCCCGGCGGCGGGCACCTCCACCACACGACAGCCCGCCAGGGACGCCCCCATGGCGTAGGTCGGGTACGCGAGCGCCGGCGCCAGGACGGTGTCGCGCCCGGGAGTGCGCAGCCGTAAGAACCACGCCGCGCTGGCCACGAACTCCTTGGTGCCCACACACGCCGCCACCTGCGCCGCGTCGAGCGACACCCCGAGGCGCCGTCGCATCCAATCGGCGGCGGCACCCCGCAGCGCAGGGCTGCCGATCGAGGCCGGGTAGCCGCGTTCGGTTCCCGACGCCCCCAAGGCGGCCACCACGGCCTCGGGCGGCGCGTCGCACGGGGTACCCACCGACAGGTCCACGACGCCGCCGGGGTGGGCTGCGGCGATCTGGGCCGCGGAGGCCAGGCGGTCGTAGGGATACGGAGGTGGGGAGAAGCCCACCGGCTCGCCCGGCGCGCTCACGACGCCACGAACTCGCGGAACCGGGCCCGTCCCGCGTCGTCGAGCACGACGTGCACGACGGTGGCGCCCTCGCTGTGGGACTCGTCGACGACCTCTCCCTCGCGATGCACCGCGGCCAGCACGTCGCCGCGCCCGAAGGGGACGACGAGCTCCACCACGCGGTCGGCGACACGCAAGCGGTCCCCCATGGCCCGCAGCAACTGCTCGATCCCGTCGCCGGTGAGGGCCGACACCACCACGGCCCCCTCGTGGGCGTTGGCCATCCGAGCCGCGGCCCGCGGGGCGCGGTCGGCCTTGTTGACCACCAACAACTCCGGGACCCCGGCGGCGTCGATCTCGTCGAGCACGGTGCGGACCGCGTCGACCTGCATCTCGGGCTCGGGAGCCGAGGCGTCCACCACGTGAACCAGGAGATCGGCTTCCCGGACGACCTCCAGCGTGGAGCGGAACGCTTCCACCAGCTGGTGGGGAAGCTTGCGGACGAACCCGACGGTGTCCGACAGCAGGACCGTCTCGCCCCCGGGAAGGGCCAGGCGGCGCGTGCGGGAGTCGAGCGTCGAGAACAGGCGGTTCTCGACGGGCACGCCGGCATCGGTCAGCCGGTTGAGCAGCGTCGACTTGCCGGCGTTGGTGTAGCCCACGAGGCTCACGACCCGTTGGCGCGAACGTTGGCGCGCCCGACTCTGGGTGCGGCGGGTGGCCGACACCTGTTTCAGGTCCGCCTCGAGCCGGGTCATGCGGCGTAGCAGTCGACGTCGGTCCACCTCGAGCTGGGTCTCGCCCGGTCCCCTGGTGCCGATGCCTCCGGCCTGCTGGGACAGCCCCAGTCCCTTGCCCCGCAGCCGGGGCAGCCGGTAGCGCAACAGGGCCAGCTCGACCTGGGCCTTGCCCTCCTGGGAGCGGGCGTTCTGGGCGAAGATGTCGAGGATCACCGCGGTCCGGTCGATGGCCGTGCGGCCCAGGATCTTCTCGAGGTTGCGTTGCTGGGCGGGCGACAGCTCGTCGTCGAAGACCACGGTGTCGGAGTCGAGGGTCTCCGACAGCTCGTGCAGCTCCTGGGCCTTGCCCCGCCCGACGAAGGTCGCCGGGTCGGGCCGGTCGCGGCGCTGCACGACCCGACCCACCACGACGGCGCCGGCGGTGTCCACGAGGAGCGCGAGCTCGTCGAGATCGGCGTCGACCGAGTCGGCCGAGGTCCATGGGAACACCACACCGACGAGCACGATGCGCTCGCGGAAGCTGCGCTCGATGAGCGTCACTGTCGAGTCGCCACCTCGGTCGCAAGGCCGTC
>Ga0310037_10002186_pt1 | contig 10231 bp, 15 predicted proteins | sample Sb_taG_11_FD_200239 | JGI IMG/M metagenome (GOLD analysis project Ga0310037, IMG submission 200239) | Peat soil microbial communities from Weissenstadt, Germany - Sb_50d_3_AS metaG (v2) (version 2) | ecosystem: Environmental > Terrestrial > Soil > Wetlands > Peat | place: Germany: Weissenstadt...
TTATCTATGGTGAGTACAGCAGTTCATCGCGGCTATCGCCCCACACACGCATTGAAAAGTGGGCTGAGACGACCATCCCAGCCCACAGAAAGAAAGGACACACCCAGAGAGTATGGCACATACCCCACACGATACGAAGAGGGTAATCGAAAAGGCCTTTATTGTGCGGCTTTTCGCCGATGGTGGATTCCGCGTCGAGGGCCCATTTCCACCTCTGCAAGTGCAGTCCCTTATCGATACCAACGAATGCCAGGCGTGGTTAGGGGACCCTGCACTCTTTGCCATCTGGGGGAGGGAACCCATCGCCAGTATCAGCCAGCTGTTCACGCTCGCGCCAGAGATCACCGAGATCGCGTCTCGCCTCGCACACAAGCAGTATCAGCCGCTGAAAGCGAATCACTACCGTGCGCAACATGCCCGCCATTGGCAGGGCGAGAAAGGACAAACCCCATGAAAGGACATCGTATGCATAAGAAACGACTCTCTGCCCCAGAGCGTCACGCCATTGAAGCAGCACTGAAAGGCGAGCCGTTCCCTGGCCTGGTGTACCGGCGTGGCGAGTTCTCTATCGCAGGGAACATGCTGGTTCTGCCAGACATTGGGCGCATCCCTATCCCCGGCGATATCCCGCCGAAAGGCAGGATCGTATCGGTCACGCTCCAGGAAGACGGAGATGGTTGGTCAGCCACGGTCGAGGTCGAGAAAGATGGCGAATGAGAGGTACCGCTAAGGTGTAAATCATACGATTCCGATCATGGAATTCCAAAATTTACACCCGCTTGAGTACAGAGGTACTGGTACAGGTGATCGCCACCATGGTCACGGACCAGGCCAGGAGGCAGCGCGTGGCAACATTGGGAGAGCGAATCCGGGCGGAGGATGGTGAGGGAAATGTTGCCCTATCTCAAGCTATTATTTCCCGATTTGAAACTGAGTCACAATGAACTGATCGAATATTGTTTACGTCCTGCTTCTTCACTTCGACAGACTATTCGCGACCAATTATCAGGAATGGATCCAGAATATAAGCAGCTTAAAATAAATGTAGCGTAAATTGTCATCATAATACGGACCCCGTCGTCTTTAAGCAGGACTCACTATCTTTGAGAAGTGATTCTCAGTAACTGTGACCATAGCCTCAATAACTATGATCACATTCTCACTATCTGTGAGATCCTACAAAACTGTCATTTTCCATACATATCTGGCATTAGCTCAAGCACAAACGAGCTTAACCCATATCCTCATTCCACATATACCTGGCCAATTATTCCACAAATATCCAGGTTGACCGTACTTATTTCCATAAATATTTGGGTTAGCCATACATTATTTCCGATACATTGGATTGGGCGATTGCTCCATTTGGCTTGTGTAATAATTACGTACCGAGCTTCAGGTCTATGAGGAAAGGTTCAAAATTGCCTCAGCATACCACATCCCTCATCAGCGGGCCTGCGGAAGAACCAAACTATGGCAAAGTCACACTTGCGATCGCTATCAGAGTGGAACGTCTCTCCCCTATGCGTTCTGCCCCCCAACTACGTTTCCTTCACTTTTCGTGTGCTCGGACTCAGTGGTGGACGGTTGTAACCATCCAGGTTGGGGATTCCAGCCGATGGTAAGCACGAGCGCTGACCTGTCAGTTTCCACTGTAACGACACTGACGGATGCATTGTCGATCCATAGGGAGCGCGCCCGTCCTGCCTCCAGACCGAGGTAGTGAGCGAGCAGCAATTTAATGACATCGGCATGCGTGACAAACGCAGGGAGAGGACCTGTTGCATCTTTCTTCAGCCAACGATCAACGGCTGTCACGACACGCTGTTCGAGCTCGGGAAAGCTCTCCACATCCACAGGTGCGATCGTGGGATCGTGCACAAAGGCCTTCCATGCGGGGTCACTGTGAAAGAGGGCATCGCGATTCTGCCCTGACCAGTGACCAAGGTCGATGTCCATCAGGTCGGGCTCATGTTGAATGGTGATCGCTCGTCCCTGTGCAAGATACTCTGCCGTCTCAACGGCACGTGCCAAGGGACTGCTGATAATGCTGCTGAGCGGGAGCATGCTTATGGCTTGCGCTAGACGTTGTGCCTGTGCTTGTCCTGCCTCAGTCAGTTCAATCCCTGGCAACTGTCCAGGGAGGCGGTGCTCGACGTTCCATGTCGATTCTCCATGTCGAATAAGTAGTAACAGGTGTTTCATCCTACCTTTTTTCCGTTGCGGCTAATTGATATCGGGACACTTTTGCAGTTCAAGTTCGACCGTATTGAGCGTCTTTTGGAGACTGGTGATAATCGTAGCTGTTTCAATTGGATTGACGACACCCTCGAGTTCCTCTTCCCGGAGGTTTTCTTTCAGTATCCTTAACTCCTCAAGAAGACGGCCGTGTAACTCGCGTAATTGTTGGCATGTTGTATTGTTGTCGTTCATGTTATTCAACTTCTTTCCCAAGTTCTTCTGACCAGAAATACCTCTGGTTGAATGCGTACAAGTTATGATCATTTGATCCTATGTAGACGACCCCATTGGCCACCGCAGGTGAGGAGACGATTCCGCCCGCTGCGATGTAGCTCCACACTTTCTCGCCAGCTTGAGCGCTCAGTGCATAGAATGTATGGTCCTGCGAGCCGATGTAGACAATCCCCTCCGCCACTGTTGGCGACGAATCAATGATCCCGCCGGTGGTGTAGTCCCAGTACTCCTCACCTGTGATGGCGTCCAGGGCATAGAGCCGGTGGTCATGCGAGCCGATGTACACGACCCTGCTGACAACTATTGGAGATGACTCAACAGCGTCTCCAGTTCTATAGGTCCAGGCTCTTTGCAAGCTCGGTACATTTGCTGGATAGATCACAGTAGTATGAGGAGTGTTCTGTACCATCCTGACCTCCTTTGCTTCATACAAGATAGCATAGTATCAATTGTCTACGGTTAGTTTACCCTACTTTTTAGCGTTATGAAATGCCCTCCACTATGTGTCCAAATTTGACTCTCCCGCAAAAATAGTGCTCAGCACTTTACTCGTCATTGGCCCAATCCTCGTGTGCCCGCTCGTCTAGATCCTCTGCGTCAAAGCCTGCATGTTGCTTGCCCTGCTGCCTCTGTGTATCTGCGCGCAAGCTCTGCTGATAACTTTCATCCAGCAGCTTGTTAGAGTGCCTGCTGAAATAGGCCTTGCCCAGCCGTGCACCGTGAGTGTTCGCTTTGCTGAAATCTATACCACTGAGGTCTGCGTCGCTGAAGTCCACCCCGCTGAAATCTGTCCCGGTCACCTCCGCGCCGGTAAGGATAGCGCTACTGAGATCTGCATCGCTCAAGACCGCATTGCTCAAAATCGCATCGCTCAGGTTGGCGTCGCTGAGAATCGCTGCTCTGAGATTTGCTCCTTGGAGATCCGCTCTCACCAGGTTTGTCCGGCTCAGGATGGCCTCGCTGAGATCAGCCTTCATTAGAAGCGACTCTCTGAGGTCTGCGCCGCTGAAATCCGCGCCGTTCAGACGTGCCCCGGCCAGGTTCACCTGGCCCAGTTGTGCTCCTTTGAAGTCCACACTAGAGAAATCGGGCTGGATCGAGTGATGCTCCTGCCTCCATTGGTTCCATACATCTATTCCCTGGTGAAGCACATCAAGGTGATACTGTTCAGCCATTGTCTTTCTGTCCTTTCCTGTTCCTGTTTCAATGTGTCATAATGTATTGTATCCTGTCTCTTCAAAGTCGATGAACACACGGCTCTGTCTGCCAGCAATACACGCAAGTCTGCAACCATTGTGCTGAAGTGTGCGACGAGATAGGCGAAAACGACTGTACCAACGCCTATCGTACCAGCGCGACATCCTGCGAGCAAATGACCAGGTTGATTCTCTAAAATGTCGTCCTGTAGTTGCATTGATCGCCACACACGGGAGGAATAACTTTATGACTGACTGCGAACAGCTAGCTGGTGAATTGAAAGTGCTGGAGGAACTACTGAAGAAGACTTCCACCGAGCACAAGCGGCAGGAAATCATTGACAGAATCGACCAGATCAAAGCAGAACAGCAAAAACATGGCTGTCTAGAGGCAACGAACTCACAGTAGAAGATTGAGACAATCCACTGCCAACCAGCATCACTGTCTAAAGCTCAAGTTTCAGAACGGATATCCCAAGTAGCCAGTACAGTTGGTTTTCAGCCGACGGGAGCCATCTTGGGTGATGAACCAGTGTATCGGCTTTACTTCAAGTCCTAATGGAGACAAAAAGCGCTGGTGAGGCCCAGCTTCTGCACCATCGGGCCTGCGGAAAAACCGCCTTATCAGTCATGAAGTCGCACCTGCAAAAGTAGGTTTTGTGAGGCACTCTTATTGCTGCTCCATGCCGCGATAGAGTTGGAGCGCCTCAGTCAGGAGCTTTCGCGCTTGGGGGGTGTACGGCTCGCATTGAAACATTATGTGCTGCACGCCGAGTTCCGCATAGCCGCGCATAGCCGCTGCGATCTCCTGTACCGTACCTGTCAGGGGATGGTCGAAGAAACTCGGTTGCTTTGCTTGCAGATAGGGGAACCAGAGGCCGATGAGCGCCGTGATGCCAAGCGTCGCCGGGTCGCGCCCGATCTCGCGGCACGCGGCTTCGATTTTGGCGAGCGGTTCGGCCATTGTTTCTGGTTTGCCCATATAGCCAGTGTTCCAGAGGTCGGCATACTGTGCGCTCAGCTTGAGCATGCGCGGACCTTCGCTTCCCACCATCAACGGCGGCCCTTCTGGCCGCGGACCGCGAGGCACGACGTCGCAGTTTCGTGCTTGATAATACTGTCCCGCGAAATCGACATGCCCTTCCTGCAGCAGTGGCTTGAGGATCTGCAAGGCTTCTTCGAAGCGGTCCACGCGATGATCGAATGGTAGCCCGAACGCCTGATACTCCGGCTCGTTCCATCCCGCGCCGATACCCAGGATCAAGCGCCCGTGGCTCACCTCGTCAACAGTAGTCGCCATTTTCGCCAGGATCGCCGGATTGCGGAAGGAATTGCACAGCACCAGTGTGCCGATCTCCACGCGCTGTGTCGCTTCGGCCAACGCCGCCAGCATGGTCCAGCATTCCCAAATGCCCCGGGTCGGCTCACCGGGATTACGATAGAAGAGGTGGTCAGCGAGCCAGATGCTATCAAAGCCATCCGTTTCCGCCTGTTGCGCGATGGCGCGGATCGAATCATAAGGACGCTTGCTGTTGTTTTCGCGGTCGTTCGCCAGGAAGACCATCAGCCCAATCTTCACGGCTTGCCCTCAACTTTCTTCGGAACACGAGATCTCCTTATCAGAAGTGTACTGCTCCGCAACCCGCAAACCTTGCTCTCCTCTGTTCATTGGATCTGTAAGGGAGTTCTCTCGGGAGTGCTCGTCCATCTCCTTAATTGTACTCTGGAAACAGGAGAAAATCGTTCCTCATTGATCGTGTTTTCACCGAGGAGCATGAAAATAGTTTATCACCCGACGGCTCGCGTACTCAGCGTCTTATGTGACATAAAGCATAAAATGGATCTGGAAACGGTCTTGTTGAAGGATTTGTTCGGTTCTTTAGTATATCATACTATGCATCATCGGGCCTGCGGAAGAACCATATCTTTTCTCTTTTTCCTCATAACGAGTAAGCTTTTCCACATTGCTCTTTATCCTCTTATTTTTGGACGGATGACCTACATAGCCAGTACAGTGGTATTCGGATCACACTTCACTCACAGGAACATATGGTGACCCCTTAATTAGTCCGCCCAATATTTATTGTAGTCTGCCCAATATATGTGATAATTGAGGGCGTTTCATAACTGGGAATCCTGCTCCCAAAGATGAGCTAGAACGCGCTTAGGAGAACGGATGAGATCAGGACGACCAGCAGGCTCGAGCAGCAAGGCCAACAATGACGGAAGCAGCATAGGTCAAGGCAACCTGTGAGGCAATCTCGGACCAGCCACACAGGGGAGGGCGTTGGAGATGAAAAAAGAGAAAGACGCGACCAAAGAAGCGCTCGATGCCACTGCGTTTCCCGAGTTCTTCTTTGGTCCAGGTAGGAGCTAAACAGGAGCGATTCTTGTGACGCTTGGGGTTCCACGCAATGACGGCGACGGCTCCCAGGACCGCATGAATCCAGGCAATGAGGTGCAGACCCCAATAGGCAGCATCCAGGCGAACGATGCGGGGACGGATGTGGTAGAGTTGTACAGCCCAGGCTACGAAGCGCTTTGCAAAAGGGGCATCATGAGCAGGAGCAGGAGAGAGCAGAAAGAAGAGAGGCAAGCCAGAACCGCGACAGATGAGGGTATGAACCCGGTAGCCCAGCAACAGAGGACGAGGATGGTGAGCAGGAGCGTGCCCGAAGGCGGCATCAGGGTCACGGTGTCTCCAAGCCAGGATGGGGGCACTGTCAATGATGAGATCACGGGCTCCGATGAGTCGTCGTCGGAGAGCTTGCACAACAGTGAGCACGAAGAGTGACTCGTGCAGAGGCGCTCCTGCGGCGTGGCGACGTTTGCACTGCTGGGATGTGCTCGGAATACGGGGGAGTCCCTGGTTGTCCACTGGCAATCCACAGGCAAGGGCCAGAGCAGGCCAACTCTTCAGCCAATCGTGCATATCCTGATAAGATAAGCGCCACAAGGTACGCAACAAGCCGATCAACAGTAAGCTCTCCTCACGATAGATACGCGGAGCTCCGCCAGGGCCTGCTGGCAATGGTGGGGGACAACGACGATGGGCCGTATGAACCGCCATACGACATAACAGGAGGAGATGCAACGTCGTGACTAAGGTCAGTGCGTTGATGTGGAGGGCAGAACCCTGTTTCGCTTGCGCACGCTGGTAGGATGGTGGTGGGACAGGTGCCTGTTCTTTGACGATTGTAGGCATCATAAGCTGATCTCCTTGACGAGGGAACTAGCCTCGTCAAGAGTCAGCTTACCTTACTCTGACAAGTATGAGCTGGGGTTGCTCTTCATTGAAGAGCTTTTGGGGGTTAGGAAACGCCCTCGTAGATAGGAAAAGTAAGCGAGAGAGTCATGACCGAAACGCTCATATCGGATAAAGGTATCTCCCTGAATGAGTATCATGATTCGTGAAATTGGCCATCGAGTACGGACGAAACGAAAAGCAATTTCGTCTGTACTCGATGGCCAATTTCTACACTTTCGATATGCATGTAGGCCAGTCCAAGTAACTCTGAAAATTCAATCCAAGTAACTTTGATTACAATCCAAATAACTTTGATCAGAATCCAAGTAACTTTGAGATCCTACAAACAGCCTTGAGGCCTACACATCCAAATTCGCATTCTTTGCATGGCTCTCGATGAATCTTTTGCGAGGTGCAACCTCGTCGCCCATCAGCATGTTGAATGTCTTATCGGCCTCAACGGCCTCCTCGATGCCTACCTGCAGGATTGTGCGGCGGGCGGGATCCATGGTCGTGTCCCAGAGGGTCTCGGGATTCATTTCACCCAGACCTTTGTAACGACCGACCTCTGGCTCTTTGCCGTTGTGGGAGGCTTTGTACTCTTCGATCAGCCTGTTTCTTTCTTCATCGCTGTAGACGTAGTGTATGTTTTTGCCCATTTTGACATGGAAGAGCGGGGGTTGCGCGATGTAGAGATGTCCTTCTGTGATCAGAGGCTCCATGTAGCGGAAGAAGAAGGTTAGCAGAAGGGTGCGAATATGCGCACCGTCTACGTCAGCGTCACACATGATGACAATGCGTCCGTAGCGCAGTTTGGCCATGTTGAAGTGATCGCCAATGCCAATGCCGATAGCCGTGATGATGTTTTTCACTTCCTCGTTGGCAAGCATCTTGTCGAGGCGGGCGCGTTCCACATTCAGGATTTTCCCTCGTAGTGGCAGAATGGCCTGGAAATGGCGGTCACGACCTTGCTTGGCGCTACCGCCAGCGGAATCGCCCTCAACAAGGTAGAGTTCGCAGCGATCGGCGTTTTTCTCTGAGCAGTCGGCGAGTTTGCCGGGGAGCGTTGTGTCCAGGGCGCTTTTACGCTGGATCAGATCGCGGGCAGCACGAGCCGCTTCGCGCGCGTGAGCGGAAAGCACGCACTTGGCGATGATGGCTTTCGCCTCGCTGGGAGTCTCCTCCAGGTACTTGGTCAGCATGTCTGCCGTGATGGTCTCAACTATGGGGCGCACTTCGGCGTTGTTCAGTTTGGCTTTTGTCTGAGCCTCAAATTGTGGATTGGGAACCTTGACGCTGACCACTGCGGTCAATCCTTGCCGCACATCGTCGCCGGTCAGGTTACTGTCTTTTTCCTTGAGCAGGCCGATTTTTCGAGCATAGTCGTTCAGGGTGCGCGTGAGTGCGCTACGGAAGCCTGTAATGTGCATGCCGCCATCAGCGGTATTGATGCCGTTGGCAAAGGAAAACTCGGTGGTATTCCAGCCATCGTTATATTGTACTGCCAGTTCGACTTTCACATCGTCCAACTCGCGGACGGTGCTCACCGGACGAGCCTGTAAATGGCCACGACCCTTATTCAAGTAGCGCACGAAAGAGACCAGTCCACCCTCAAAGTAAAAGGTGACTTCGCGATCGGTGCGTTCATCACGCAAGTAAATTGTCATGCCACGATTCAGATAAGCCATTTCGCGGAAACGCTGCGCCAGGATATCAAAGTTGTAGTCGCGGGTCTCCATCACTTCCAGGTCGGGCAGAAAGGAGGTAATTGTACCTGAGTCATCCTCTTCGACGAGATCTACTTCTTCTAGAGGTGTAACGGCTATTCCACGTTCGTAACGCTGCCGATAAAGAATGCCATCGCGTTTGACATCGACCTGGCACCATTCAGAGAGTGCATTGACAACTGAAACACCTACACCGTGCAGGCCGCTGCTGATTTGATAGCCACCGCCGCCAAACTTACCTCCGGCATGGAGAATGGTCATGACCACTTCAAGTGTGGAAAGACCGGGGCGCTGGTGATGTTCCTCTATGGGGATGCCTCGTCCGTTATCTTCTATGGTGACTGAACTGTCGGCATGGATAATGATCTTCACAGTGTCGGCATACCCGGCCATCACCTCGTCGACACTGTTATCGACAACTTCAGTGATCAGGTGGTGCAGGCCGCGCTGGTCGGTTGCGCCAATGTACATGCCTGGACGCACACGGACCGCTTCAAGCCCTTCGAGAATCTGAATATTTTGCTCGCCATATTCGCCATTGCCGTTTATTTTGCCGCCGTTCCCGTTGCCTTTACCGTTCCCTAAGCTATGTTCAATAGTATTGAGTAGTGCGCCTGTATCATCGGATATTGGCTCTGTCATAATAGATTCTCTCGTTTTTGCCATAGAAACAGTACATTCCTTTTAATATAGAGGCTCTCCATATTGCCTGTGATTGCTCGCCTTCGCATTGTTGATGACTGAAAGCTCATTTCGTACATATATTCTATATTATACACTATTTACGAGTCTTTTAGAGCCATTGATGCGAACAATGAGCAGGACTTTTCAAAATTCCTATTTTCCCCTCCCCACGCTGGGAAAGAGGAAAAATGTGGGAACACCCCACACCCTGTCAAGGGTTGCAGTCCTTGAAACCCTGCTTCATTTGACTTTCGAAAAGCTCTGGAACAGGAGTCAGGTATGTGACGAAGGAGACGTCGTTGGGGTTCCTAACTACCAATTTTTATGCCACTACATTATACCACTAAACCGCTCAACAGGCAAATTGAGCCATATAAATGGATCAGTATCGATTACCGGTCATTGGGACGCCTGGTGCTCCTTGTCTATTCTGCATGACTGGCATTCCGGGCATATTCTGCATTTGGCCGGAAGCAAGGTTTGTGGCGCAGTAGGGGCAAAATGCCCAGCGCAGTTCGAGTAGTCGCTCGCACTTTGGGCAGGGCCGCTTGAGCTTTTGGCCGCAGGAGGGGCAGATCTGGAAATCTGATTCGACACGAGCATGGCAGTTGTTGCAGGTTTGGCGCTCGGTCATCTCTGCGAGGAGTGATTCTTCTTCTAGCTGGCGTTCGTAGATCTCTGCCAGTGTCTGGCGCGGGCGGAGAATCAGGTAGATGAAGAGCCCGCCGATGAAAAAGATCGCGACTAATAGGGTGGCGGCGATTTGTAGCATGAAGTCTTGCGTGCGCGCGCGTATGTCGCGGAACGTCCATACGATGAGGCTTATCCAGAAGATGACTGTAAATGCTACGAGAAATCCAACACTTACGCCTAAAACTTTACTTAATGTATCTAGCAGGGGA
>Ga0310037_10002193_pt1 | contig 10207 bp, 7 predicted proteins | sample Sb_taG_11_FD_200239 | JGI IMG/M metagenome (GOLD analysis project Ga0310037, IMG submission 200239) | Peat soil microbial communities from Weissenstadt, Germany - Sb_50d_3_AS metaG (v2) (version 2) | ecosystem: Environmental > Terrestrial > Soil > Wetlands > Peat | place: Germany: Weissenstadt...
GTGTTGGGCTGGGGGTGCTGGGCGAGTTGATGGAGGAGGAGCTGAACGAGGTCGTCGGCTCGAAGGGCAGATGGATCCCCGAGCGGACCGCGGTGCGGCATGGTCAAGCCCCCACCCCGGCGCCGCCGCCACGGATCCGGTCGTGCTCTGACTTGGGCAGCTTGCCTGCAGGTTGCGCAGGCGATGAACGGCGCAGTGCTGGCGATCGGCGCGCGGCCAGATCTCCTCGACCGCGCTGATCAACCTGGGGGCGCCATCGGCCACGACCAGGCGGGGCGCGGCGAGGCCGCGGGTGGTGAGGTCGCGGCCGAGCTCGAGCCAGTCCTCCTTTGAGGGAACCTACGCCGTCGCTCTGACAGCACCCGCCACGCATTTACAGCAGTTGTTCGCCGCGACCGGAGCTGAGGGTCTGTCCTGCTTCCGTCACTCCACGCGTCTTCAGCGGACACTGGCGCGCGATCGCATGCGTGGCTGGCCGTGCGCTCGTCCAGCGCCGGCAGCCGGCGTGATCTAGACGTCGCCGATGCGATAGCGCATTCCGAGCTGTCGGCCGCACCGAATGCGATCGTGAGTAGGCCGCGTACATCGTGCACCCGTTGGGAAGACGTTGCGAAGGGGATGGCAGGTGCATTCGCCCGCCCCGAGCTGCTCAATTGCCTGCGGTTCGCGATCGTCTGCCTCGATTGTGTCTCGTCCTGACCGGACGGGCTTGGCTGACATACGCGATATCCACCAGATGCTGAGCGGGATGAGCTCCTGGTCGTCCCACTTCAGCCGTTTGACGTCGACCACGAGATCGGGATGTAACTCGCAAAGCGCGGCGATCGCGGGCGTCGGGATCCGGCCGGCGCGGAACCCAACCACAAGGCAACGCGGACCCCGTGCTGCCCGCGCCACCCCGGCTGGGTGAGATGCAGCGCCTCAGCGGCCCGACCGAAATGCACGTGTTCCCGGAGCTTGGTCAGGTCAAGCTCCCCGATCAAGAACACAGTCTTTCACGCCGGAAGCTCAACCCCGGTCAACGATGAGCAGCTCTCGAGCAGCAACTGATGAACCTCTGTCTCCTGAGCGAGCCGGGCCGGACGACGCGGTCGGCGATGATAGAAGTAGCCGCCGGTGACGTCGCTCGTCTCCGAGTCCACGGCCAGCCACACCTGGGTCAGCGGAGCCTGCGAGATGTCGTCTGGCGCTCCGCTCCCGCCCATCTTCGTCGCCACCCAGCCGGGCTCCACCGCGTTGGCGGATACCTCCGGCCATCGTCGGGCGACAATGAACGCCAGGGCCGCGTCCAGCAGCTTAGAGTCGGCGTAAGCCTGCGCACTGTTCCAGCGCCGCTGCTCCCACTGCAAATCAGCGAAGTCCGGATCCCCGGACTCATGCATGCCCGAGCTCAGGTAGACCAGCCGGTCGGGGCGCTCGACCAACGCGGTCAGCAGGAACGGCGCCAGAACATTGATCACAAAAACGTGCTCCAGCCCATCCTCGGTCTCAGTTCGTCGCTCTCGGTAGCCGACACCTGCGTTGTGGATCACCGCGTCAAACCGACCCGTCGCGTTCACCGAGTCGGCGAGGTCACGCGTTTGACGGATGCTGGACAGATCGCCCACAAGCACCCCCGCAGCGCCAGGCGCACCCAGTAGCGCTTCCTCTCCACGCGCGCGGGAGCGTGCATGTAAGAAGACCTCGTGGCCATCAGCAATCAACAACCGCGCTGCCATCAACCCGAGGCCGTCGGCGGACCCGGTGATAAAAACCCGACTCATGGCGTTCAGTGTCTCACGGGCGCGCGCACCGTAAATCCCAAGACAGCCTCAACTGATGCGGACTCAGCATCGAAAGCGACCAGCGACTGCCGACCGCCCCGAGGATGGTCAGCACTCGTGATTGGCCGTGCCCACGGAGACCTCCTTTGCAGCTCCGACGAGCATCTCGTCGCCGGTCGCGACGGCCTCCCTTTGCGCGGACGGATGAAAGTCAAGGGTCCGGCGACCAGCTTTGGGGTGGGATTCGGGCGACCGGTTGGTCGCTGGGCGGTTTCGGAGGGCGGCAGATCGGTTCCTGTGGGCTTGATCCGGTCGGGATTGACCAGGATCGGGGATTCGCGGTCGCTATTTGCGCGCGGTTGGTCGCTGCCGGCTTGTCGGCGTCGTGTGGCAGTGGTAGGTTTTGGACGGGCGCGGGTGACTGACGTAGCGAAGCGCAGACGTCAGGAGCTTTGAGTCTGCCGCGCGGCTTGCCCTTCGAGGGCCTAATTTATGCGCGCTCCGGTGTCGCGCTCGCGCCCACTTTCTTCGGTGCCGTGGCTTGCCGGTCGCGGACCATCCGCACGTAGGACGCCTCGGCCTGCCGAGCGAGCCGTTTCTCGGCTTCGCGCACCGCTCGGTTGGCGACCCAGATCCCGGCGGCGGAGCCGTCAAAGCGCTTGGCGCCGGCGATCAGCTCGAGCTTGCGCAGCTTCTTCGCGGTCAGCGATGTCTGAGCTGCGGGTCGCTTCGACCAGCCCCCACCGCGCCTGCGAGGACCCTTGCTCGGAAATCCGCCCGAGCCGTGCAGGCTCTGACCCGGACTGTCGGACCTTCGGATCCAGACCGAGATAGGCGACCAGCTGCCGGCTGGTCCTGAACCGGCGGATATCCCCGATCGCGGCCAGGAACGTCGCCGCGCACACCACGTTCGCACCGGGGACGGTCAGCAGGTGTCGCGTCGCATGAGCGCAGCGTCTGATCGGCGATCACCCGGTCGACCTCGGCGATCTCCGCGTCGAGAAACTCGATCTGGCGCATCGTTGACTCGACCGTCTCGCACTCCTCGACCGCCAACTCCAACGCGCGCAACCACTCCCGGCCGGCCTTGCCGAACATGTCCGAGAACGGGCACCGGCCTTTCAGCCGGCGCATCAGCACCGCGTGGATCTCGTTCTTGCACCGCGTCCTTGAGCGGACCAGCTGCTCACGACGCGACAGCCGCCGGCGCAACACGCCCGTGCGTCAAGCCGGTCCGTCTTCGCGCGCGTGCGCGATCCAGTGTCACCCGGGCTCACCACGATCACCCTCGCGACATGCGGCTCGAGGATCCGCACGATCTCCCAGCTATTACCCGTCACCTCCAGCGCCACGCGGTCCGTCGCCAACAGACTCGCCGCCAACACCTCCAGCGCCTCCGGCTTGGACTCCACACGACCAGCAGAACGAACCCCACCGTTCTCACAGACCGCGACCTCGCAAAACTCCAAATGCACGTCCAGCCCAATCGCCTCGATCGGACAACGGAATGGAGAACCAGTGGGCAAACGACACGGACGGATACGCGCTCGAAGCGCAACCGGGCAAGTCGCAGGGGCGGCCACAAAAAGCACGGGCTCGCAGCCCACCGCGCAAAACGGCCTGCCCAAACTGCGTTCTCCCAAACGCCCCTGTCCCAGTCAGCCGGACCCTAGGCCCAGCCCCGGACACCAACCTCAAACAGCATTTCCATCCCCCGAAACCGAGCAGCCGCCAAGCTGCCCAGAACCCAGATTATGTGGCCCTCCTGGCGCCGATCGAGCCAGCTACACCGCGCATCTCAGCCCGAGATGACTAAGCCGAGAGTTCCCATCATCCGTGCGAGCGTGCTGCCTCCGATCCTCGTTGTCGGGGTCACGTTGACCGTTCAATGAGGGCGAGTGAACGCCGGCATGATCTCGGTGGAGAACCGCCGGACGCTCTGCCTGGTGGACTCTCCACCGTGAAGCAGGACGTGCTGGACGCCGACCGCGCGCAAGGCTTCGAGTTCCGCGGCGATTCGGTCGGGCGTACCGTAGAGCGCGCTCGCCTCAGTCGCGCCAGGTGCGCCGGCATAAGCGGTGATGTGCGATCGATTGCGCCCGTCCGGATGCTGCGATAGAGCGACCATGCCAGCATGCATCTGCGCTAGCCGCGCCAGCGCCGTCTGCACATCGGCGGCGTCGCGGGCAACGTGGAGATTACGCGCAACCGCAACGTCCATAGGATCGAACGTGCGCCCGCGCGCCTCGCACTCCGCTCTGAACAGCGCGAGCCGCTCGCCAACGGTTTCAGTTGATGCGAACTGGTCGAGCAGCAATTTGCAGCCGCGCGCGGCGACGCTGCGTATCGAATCCGGTTTGCCAGCGGCGATCCAAACTGGCGGATGCGGCTTTTGCGAAGCAGGAGGCTCAACGATGATGTCTTCGTACTGCCAGAACCTGCCGTTGTGCGAGAACCGCGCGTTGGATGTCCAGGCCCTGATGATGACCTGCAACGCCTCCTCGAAGCGCGCCTCCGCCTCCTCGTACGGGATGCAGAAGCCGGCGAACTCGGAGTGGCGATAGCCCTTGCCGACGCCGAACTCCAAACGGCCGCCGGACATCAGATCGAGGGTCGCCGTCCGCTCGGCGAGCAGCACCGGATTGTGCCAGGGCAGAACGATGACCGCTGTACCAAGCCGCATCGTTGTCGTGCGCGCGGCCACCCATGCGAGCAAGTCGAGTGAGGCCGACGCCTGCCCGAGGTCGCTGAAGTGATGCTCGACCAGGAAGCTCGAATCGAACCCCAGCGCCTCGGCCTCGACGCACGTGTCGACGTAGTCCCGGAAGCCTCGCGCCGGATCGCCGTCCCCACGTCGCGCCTGGGCGCTGCCGAACAGGCCGAACCGCATGCCTCCCCCTCTCGGAGATGTCTCGCGCCCGACTGCGAGCGCAGTCGGATCGTGGATAGGGTCAAGCGGGGCAGATGAGCTCACGGTGGGCGGTCTCCTCGGGAAGCCGCGGCGATGGCCGCAGCAGATGGACGCAAGTTGACGACCGCTGAGAGCCGTCGGAGGGGAGGGCTATCTGACGCTCGGAAGCGTCAGATCCGAGGTACTCGCCAGCCCAACCCGAACAGCAGGGCCGGGGCAACACCGAGGCGGTACATAGCCACCATTGTATCTACCACGAGGCGAGGTCACGCTCGCGCGGGAAACTCGGCGTCCCCGATCCAGCCGCGCTTTGCCGCGCCACTTGCTGCATCGCTACGCACGCGGCCGTCTCGGTCTTCCAGGCCGAGAGTTGCGAGATGGACGACCGCCAGCGGTCTCGCTTGGCCGCCCCTTCCCTGGGAGCAGTAGCGCCCCCCGCCCAGCGGCGTTGGCGAGACCTGCTTCGCTCGCGTGACGCGCATTTCGACGCCGTCCGGTGCGGTCTCGCAATGCGCGGCAAGCAAGGCTCCGCGACGCGCTCCTCCCAGCCCGGTCGTGCCTAGGTACTGATCGCTTACGGCGGCCGTTCCCCGCGCTTGCTACGCAGGTGACGGGGCAGCATGCTGATACGTAGACGCATTGCGGGGTTTCCGCACGAGAAACCGCGTGTCCCACCGATGGCACGACGCCCCGCATCGAGGATGTTATGAGCACTCCGGATGACCGGTGACTACCAAAGTGAGTGCCGAGCATTGTCTCAGGGCGCGACTCCTAGCTTGCTGTACGGTGCGGCGTGGTGCGGGTGTCTGCTCGGGTTGTGCCCGTAATGAAAACGGTGTGTGCCCGTAATGAATACGGTGCGCTGAGGCTTTTGACGCACTCAGAGGAGGGATTGCATCATGGCAACCATTTCTGCACCGCCATTGGCTCGGCAGGAGGCTGAGCTCAACGGCGCGCGACCGCGCGCCACGAATCTCGACTGGGGCAACTCGGCGCCGCTTGCGCTGTTGGCGTTCGCCGTGACGACGTTCATGCTGAGTATGGTCAACGCGAACGCGGTCTCCGTGGGCGTGACGCCTGTGGTGTTCGGGGTCGCCCTCATGTTCGGCGGCCTGGCGCAGCTGATCGCCGGCCTCATCCAGCTGCGGACCGGCAACACTTTTTCGGGTGTGTTGTTCGCCGGCTTCGGCGCATTCTGGCTGTCGTTCTTCGCGATCGGGCAGTGGTTCCTGAAGGACGTCCCGCTACTCCAGGTGGGCCACGCACTGGGCCTGTTCATCTACGCGTTCGGCATCTTCGTCGTGGTGATGTTGGCCACGTCGCTGCGCACCAACGTTGTCGTCGTACTGGCGCTCGCGATCCTCGTGGTCACGTTCTTCTTCCTCGGCGCGGGCAACTATGGGGCTGATACGACGTTGATCCATTGGGGTGGCTACTTCGGCCTCGCGGCTGCGGCATGCGCGTTCTATCTCGCGTTGGCGGAGCTCTGCGAGTCCTCCTATGGCCGAGCTGTGCTTCCCGTCTGGTCGTTGGCCGGTCGGTGACGAGCGGAGTGACGACATCCGCGACCGATCGGTCCGAATTGACATCCGCGACCGATCGGTCCGAAGGAGGCTCTGGTGGGCGATTACGATGAGACATACCGGCAGTGGCGAGAGGACCCGGAGGGGTTCTGGCGAGCCGCTAGCACAGCGATCGATTGGGATCGCCCCCCGGATGCGATCCTCGACCGGTCGATGACACCAAGGCCGGCGTGGTTCCCGGGTGGGGAGCTCAACACCTGCTTCAACGCGCTGGATCGCCATGTGCGCGACGGGCGCGGCGAGCAGGCGGCGCTGATCTACGACAGCCCGGTCACGGGTGTTGTACGACGCTACTCATATCGGGAGCTCCTCGATGAGGTGGCCCGGTTCGCCGGCGCATTGGCGCACGAAGGCGTCAGTCGAGGCGATCGCGTGGTCATCTACATGCCGATGGTCCCCGAGGCGGTAATCGCGATGCTCGCGTGCGCCCGCCTCGGGGCCATCCATTCGGTCGTGTTCGGCGGTTTCGGCGCCGACGAGTTGGCCGCCCGGATCGCCGATTCGGGAGCGAGGATTGTCGTATGCGCGTCGTGCGGCATCGCGCCTGCCGGGGTCACGCCATACAAGCTGCTGGTGGACCGCGCACTCGAGCTGCTCGACGGGCAGCAGGTTCGCTGCATTGTGCTCCAGCGCCCTGAAGGTCCGGGCTCGATTCAGCCGGGGCGGGACATCGAGTGGGATGCGTGCATGGACGCGGCTCGGCCGGTTCCGTGCGTGCCGGTCGCGGCTGGCGACCCGCTGTACATCCTCTACACGTCGGGGACCACCGGCCTGCCGAAGGGCATCGTTCGAGACAACGGCGGCCACGCCGTGGCCTTGGAGTGGTCGATGGAGGCGATCTACGGCGTGCGCCCCGGAGAGGTGTACTGGGCTGCATCGGATATCGGTTGGGTCGTCGGCCATTCCTACATCGTCTACGCGCCGCTGCTCCACGGATGCACGACGGTCCTCTACGAAGGCAAGCCGGTCGGGACGCCCGACGCCGGCGCGTTCTGGCGCGTCTGCGCCGACCATCGCGTGGCGGTGATGTTCACCGCCCCGACCGCGATCCGCGCGATCAAGCGCGAGGATCCGTCGGCCCAGCACATAGGGGGTCACGATCTCAGTGCGTTCCGGACGCTGTTCTTGGCCGGAGAGCGCTGCGATCCGGACACGCTGGCCTGGGCCGGCCGGCACCTCAGGCGGCCGGTGATCGATCACTGGTGGCAGACCGAGAGCGGGTGGCCGATGGCCGCCAACTGCCTTGGGCTCGAGTTGCTGCCCGTCAAGCCCGGGTCCCCGACCAAGCCGGTCCCTGGCTACGACATCCGCATCCTCGATCGCGAAGGCACCGAACTGCCGCCGGGCCAGACCGGCGCGGTCTGCGTGCGGCTCCCACTTCCGCCGGGCTTTTCGCCCACCCTGTGGCGCGGCGAAGAGCGCTTCATTGACGCCTACCTTTCCACGTACGCCGGGTTCTATCTCACCGGTGATGCCGGATATTTCGACGAAGACGGCTACCTGTACGTGATGAGCCGGATCGATGACGTGATCAACGTCGCCGGCCACCGACTCTCAACCGGACAAATGGAAGAGGTCCTCTCGAGCCACCGGGATATTGCTGAGTGCGCGGTCGTCGGCGTTGCAGATGAGTTCAAGGGCCAGGTCCCGATCGGGTTCGCAGTGATGAACGCGGGCGTCGAGCGCTCCCACGAGGACATCTCCGCCGAATTGGTGGCCCTCGTTCGCGAGCGCGTCGGTCCAGTCGCCTCATTCAAGACGGTGGCGATCGTCGATGCACTTCCGAAGACCCGATCAGGGAAGACGCTGCGCGCCACGATCCGCAAAATCGCCGACGGCGAGCGCTGGAGCGTACCGCCGACGATCGAAGACGCCACAGTGCTGGACGCCTTCGTGCATCTATTGCCGGAGCTCCACGCCAGCGGTGCGCCGACGCCGACGCCGAAGTGACACTACGAACCAAAACACCCGGCAGCCGCGGCCGGCGATCCTAAATCCGAGCTTGAGCAATGGGAGCACTCTCCGCGCCCCCAGACGACCCATCTCGAGGGAGGGAAGCCGCGACCAGTGATATCTGCGACGGCCCGCCTCGCGGCTGTCGGACGCTAGCAGCTGCCAACATCTCCCGCTAGCGCCTAACTCGACGAGGGTGCGGCTCTTCTGGAGTGATCCTGGTGGCGGTCTGAACTGACAGTGAATCGCCCGTAGATACGGGAGTTTGTGCTGTCGTGCCGGGGCCTTGGGGTTGCGTCTGACCGGCCGGAATTGGGGATCGCCTGGGTTTGGGGGCTTCCAGCGTGCCGTTGCTGGGGGTTTGAGGCGTTCCGGCGGGTTGTGGGAGCGGCGGGCCTGGCTCGAGGAGTCATAAGGGGGGTGTCGAAGTCGGCGTTGCTCATATCCAACGTCGACCACGGAGGTGGCCAACGTGACCGCCGATCTCGACACCCGTTGTGGCGAACTTTACGCCTCGGGCGATGAACTCCTGCCCGCGAGGCGGGCTGGCAGCGATCGTGCGGCTGCCTTTGCGTTTAGCCGGGAGCAGTTCGAGTCGCTGGTCAGCTTCCTGGACGGGACGGACGCGGCCGGGCGCTCGCATGCGGAGCTCGAGCAGCGGCTGGAGGTCGACGGCCGGGAGCTGTTGCGCCGGTTGTTGGATGATCACCTCGCGCTGCGGGCAGCGCGAGAGCAGCGCTTGGAGCAGGTGGTCGGCGACGAGGGCGTGGTCCGCACTCGGGTCGAGTCCGGTCATGAGCGCGCCTTGGAGACGGTGTTCGGCACGGTGAGCGTCGAGCGGCTGGCCTACCGAGCGCGCGGGGTGGGGAACTTGCATCCCGTCGACGCGGCGTTGAATCTGCCGGTCGAGCGCCACTCGCATGGGCTGCGCAAGCTCGCCGCGCTGGAGGCCGCCCGCGGCAGCTTCCAGGACACGGTCGAGGCGATCGAGCGCAGCACGGGCCTGCGGCTGGGCAAACGCCAGGTCGAGGAGCTCGCCACGCTCGCCGCGGTCGACTTCGAAGACTTCTACCAGACCCGGCGTCCGGCGCGGTCAAAGCCAGACGAACTGTTGGTGCTCTCCTGCGACGGAAAGGGGATCGTGATGCGCCCCGACGCGCTCAGAACCGCCACCGCCGCCCGCGCCGCCAGGGCGTCACCCAAGCCCACCGCCCGCCTGTCACGAGAGGAGCAGCGAAACCGCAAGCGGATGGCGGAGATCGGCGCGGTCTACGACGCCAAGCCAGCGCCGCGCACGGTCGCCGACATCCTCGCCTCCGCAGCGCCGGAGGGACATGAGCCCGCCGTGGGACCGGTCGCGGCCAACAAGTGGTTGTGCGCCAGCGTCGTCACCGACGCGGCGGTCGTGATCGCCCGCGTCTTCGACGAGGCCCAGCGGCGCGACCCCAAACACCGGCGCACCTGGGTCGCGCTGGTCGACGGCAACAGCCACCAGATCCAGCAGATCAAGTACGAAGCGAAGAAGCATGGCGTCAAGGTCACGATCGTCTGCGACTTCGTGCACGTCCTGCAATACCTCTGGGGCGCCGCCGGCTGCCTACACCCCGACAGCGACCCCACCGCCCTGGAGCAGTGGGTGCACCACCACGCAGTCCGGGTGCTCGAAGGCCACGCCACCAAAGTCGCCGGGCAGATCCGCCGCCAAGCAACCAACGCCGGCCTCGATCCCGCACGGCGCAAGCCCGCCGACGACGCCGCCAACTACCTGACCACCCTCGCCCCATACCTCGACTACCCCACCGCGCTCAGCCTCGGCTGGCCGATCGCGACCGGGATCATCGAAGGCGCCTGCCGCCACCTGATCAAAGACCGGATGGACATCACCGGCGCGCGCTGGGGGCTCGCCGGGGCCGAAGCCATTCTCAAGCTACGCGCGATCAAGGCCAACGGCGACTTCGACGCCTACTGGCAGTTTCACCTCAACCAAGAACGACACC
>Ga0310037_10002194_pt1 | contig 10202 bp, 9 predicted proteins | sample Sb_taG_11_FD_200239 | JGI IMG/M metagenome (GOLD analysis project Ga0310037, IMG submission 200239) | Peat soil microbial communities from Weissenstadt, Germany - Sb_50d_3_AS metaG (v2) (version 2) | ecosystem: Environmental > Terrestrial > Soil > Wetlands > Peat | place: Germany: Weissenstadt...
GCGGCAAGGTGGTGGCCGAGGGGACGCCCGAGCAGGTGGCGAAGACCACCGGCAGTTACACCGGGGCGGTGCTCCGCAACGTGCTCAGGACCGAGGAGCCAGCGGCCTGAGCGACACCCACTGAGCGACGCCGACTGAGCACCCGGCCGGAGCGACTCGGTGCGGTCACACCGGATACGGTGCCGGCGAGGTGCCCACCTTCGACCCGCGACAGGTCTTCCGGCGTCGGCTCACCGAGCCCATGGAGCAGCTCGCCCAGGCGGTGGCCGAGCGCATCGTGCAGCTGGTCGTCACCGCGATCGACGTCAACGCGGTGCTCGAACGGGTGGACCTCGAGCGGCTGATCGATCGCATCGACCTGAACGAGCTGGTGGCGTCCGTCGACCTCGACCAGGTGGCGCGCCAGATCGACGTCGAGCGGATCGTCGAACGCGTGGACGTGGAGGCCCTGGTGGCGCGGATCGACATCGACGCGCTGGTGGCGCGGATCGACATCGAGCGCCTGGTCCAACGGATCGACGTCAACCGCGTGGTGGATCAGATCGACGTGTCGAAGCTGGTGAGCCAGACCGACCTCGGCCGCGTGCTGGCCGCGTCGACGACCGGTGTGGTCACGGGCGTGCTGGACCTGGTGCGGAGCCACGTGGCGGGGCTCGACCAGTGGATAGAGCGCGTGGTGACCAAGGTGTTCCACGGGCGGGCCGGTCGCCCGCCCGGGCCGGGATGGCCCGCCGAGGCGGCGGGACCAGGAGAGCCACGCCAGCGCCGCTACGAGCGCGACCTGGCGCTGCAGGGCCGCTACGCCGGCCCGGTCTCCCGGCTGGCCGCCGCCGCGGCGGATACCGCGGCCAGCGTCGGCATCTTCAACCTGCTGCTGGCCGCCGTCGCCTTCGCCTGGCGCGTCGCCACCGGGCACGACGTGTCCTTCTCGCACCACCCGGCGGTCGTCGACCCCATCTTCGGCGTCTGGGCCCTGCTCTACGCCGCCTACCCCTGGGCGCTCAGCGGCAAGACGCTCGGCATGGCGGTGCTCGGGATCCGGGTCGTGACGCCCGACGGCGGGCGGGTGCGGTCCTGGCAGGCGGTGGTCCGCGCGCTGGCCTTGCCGTTCAGCGTGGCGCTCGGGGGCCTCGGCCTGGTGGGGGTGGTCGTCCAGCGTGAGCGCCGCGGCCTGCACGACTTCGTCGCCGGCACCGTCGTCGTCTACGCCTGGAACGCTCGGGCGGCACAGCTGCGGGCGATCGCCGGCACCGGCGTCGCCCCCGCGGCCTGAACAGGGCCTAGGTCGTCGACAGCATCCGGTCGAGCGCCACGCGCGCCCAGCGCGCGGTCTCGGGGTCGACCGTGATCCGGTTGCGCACGTCGCCCTCGACCAGGCCCTCGAGCACCCAGGCCAGGTGGGGCGCGTCGATGCGGAACATGGTCGAGCAGGGACACACCAGGGGGTCGAGGCAGACCACCGTCTTGTCGGGGTGTTGGTCGCCGAGGCGCTTCACGAGGTGGATCTCGGTGGCGATGCCGAGGACCGAGCCGGGCGGCGCGTCGCGCACGGCGCGGATGATGAAGTCGGTCGAGCCGACCTGGTCGGCCAACGCCACCACGTCGTGGGCGCACTCGGGGTGCACGACGACGACCCCCGCCGGATGCTCGGCCCGGAAGGCCGCTAGGTGCTCGGGCCGGAAGCGCTGGTGCACGGAGCAATGGCCCTTCCACAAGAGGAGCGTCACCGCCTTCACCTCGGCGTCCTCCAGCCCGCCCAGGGCCGCCCGGGGGTTCCACACGGCCATGTCGGCCGCCTGGTAGCCGAGCTGATAGCCGGTGTTGCGCCCGAGGTGCTGGTCCGGGAAGAAGAGGACCTTGTCGCCGCGGGGCCCGGCGTCCGGCTCGGTCCGGTCGCCGAGCGCCCAGGCGAGGACGGCCCGGGCGTTGGACGAGGTGCACACCGCGCCCCCGTGCCGGCCGACGAAGGCCTTCAGCGCGGCGGAGGAGTTCATGTAGGTGATCGGGACGATCCGCTCGGTGTCGGCGACCGCGCCGAGCGCCTCCCAGGCCTCCTCGACGGCGTCGATGTCGGCCATGTCGGCCATCGAGCAGCCGGCGTTCAGGTCGGGCAGGAGGACCTGCTGGTGGCCGCCGGTCAGGATGTCGGCCGACTCGGCCATGAAGTGGACGCCGCAGAAGACGATGTACTCGGCGTCGCGGTGCTGGGCGGCGATGCGCGAGAGCCCGAAGGAGTCGCCCCGGGCGTCCGCCCAGCGCATCACCTCGTCGCGCTGGTAGTGGTGGCCGAGGATGAGGAGCCGGGTCCCGAGCTCGGCCTTGGCCGCGCCGATCCACTCGGTCAGCTGGTCGGGATCCGCGCTCGCGTAGCGGTCGGGTAAGGCGCCCTGCAGCCGCATCATGCTGTACCCCCTCGGTGGGGAAGGCCCTGATGTGGCCGGCGGGGACAGCCTGGTCGCCCATCCGCGGGGTTGTCGGCCTCAGAGCACGTATGTCGCCGGGATACCAGGCCGGCCATCCCAGTGTAGGCGCCGTGGCCCCCGTCGGCCTCGCCCGGGCGCCGAACGCACGGGAAACGCCGGCCGGGCGCGAGAGTGGTGGAGATGCAGACGCGGCCGCCCACCGGCACCATCCCCGACGCCCCGGGCTCCTACCAGTTCTTGGACCGGGAGGGCCGCGTCCTCTACGTGGGGAAGGCCAAGTCGCTGCGCCACCGGCTCCCCAACTACTGGGCCGACCCGGTGGCTCTCGCCCCCCGGACCGCCCAGATGATGGCCCAGGCCGACCGCGTGGAGTGGGTCACGGTCGACACCGAGGTCGACGCGCTCATCCTCGAGCACTCCCTCATCCAGACCCACCAGCCGCGGTTCAACGTGCGGCTGAAGGACGACAAGAGCTATCCCTGGCTGGCGGTCACGGTGAGCGACGAGTGGCCGCGCCCGGTCGTGTTCCGCGGCAAGAAGCGCAAGGGGGTCCGTTACTTCGGCCCCTACGGCCACGTCGGCGCCCTGCGCGAGACCATCGACCTCCTGCTGCGCAGTTTCCCGGTGCGGACCTGCTCGGACGCCAAGTTCGCGCGGCACCATCGGCTCGGTCGCCCCTGCCTCCTCTACGACATCGAGCGCTGCTCGGGCCCATGCGTCGGCGCGGTGGACGCCGTGCGTTACGCCCACCTGGTGGACGAGCTGATGCGCTTCCTCTCGGGCGAGACCGCGCCGGTCGTGGCCCGGCTCTCAGCAGAGATGCAGGCGGCGGCCGAGGCGCTCGAGTACGAGCAGGCGGCCCGCCTGCGTGACCGGCTCACCTCGGTGCGCAAGGCGGCCGAGACCCAGCAGATGGTGTCGGAGCGCCCCGAGGACCTCGACGTGGTGGGGATCGCCGAGGACGAGCTCGAGGCGGCGGTCCAGGTGTTCTTCGTCCGTCGGGGGCGGGTCATCGGACGCAAGGGGTTCGTGGCGGACAAGGTGGAGGACCTGTCGAGGCCCCAGCTGGTCGGGCGCGTCCTGGAGGAGCTCTACGGCGCACCGGCGGCGGAGGTCCCGCGGCGCATCCTCGTGCCCGAGATGCCCGACGACCCAGACGTCCACACGGCCTGGCTGTCGGGGCTGCGCGGCGGGCCGGCGCAGCTGGCCGTGCCCCTGCGCGGCGATAAGCGGGCGTTGCACCAGACCGTGACGCGCAACGCGGCGGAGGACCTGGCGCGCCACCGCCTGAAGCGGGCGGGGGACCACAACGCGCGGTCCCGGGCCTTGACCGAGCTGCAGGCCGCCCTCGGGCTCTCCCAGGCGCCGCTCCGCATCGAGTGCTTCGACATGAGCCATCTGCAGGGGACCGACTACGTGGGGTCCATGGTCGTGTTCGAGGACGGCCTGGCCAAGAAGTCCGACTACCGGCGGTTCACGGTGAAGACCGTGCGCGGCAACGACGACTACGCCGCCATGGAGGAGGTGCTGCGGCGGCGCCTCACCAACCTCCTGGCCGACCGGGCCCGCCCGGCCGAGGCGCCGTCGGCGGTCGAGGAGGCCACCGAGGACATCGGCCGCCGCCGGGCGGCCGGGCGCCGGCGCTTCGCCTACGCCCCCCAGCTCCTCTTGCTCGACGGCGGGAGGGGCCAGCTGGGGGTCGGGATCCGGGTGCTCGACGAGCTCGGCCTCACCGGCGAGATCGAGTTGGCGGCACTGGCCAAGCAGTTCGAGGAGGTCTACCGGCCCGGGCGGAGCGACCCCATCCGCATCCCGCGAGGGTCTGAGGCCCTCTACCTGCTGCAGCGGGTGCGCGACGAGGCGCACCGTTTCGCCATCACTTTCCACCGCGAGCGTCGGGGCAATCGCATGACGGCCGGCGTGCTGGAGGGGATCCCGGGCCTCGGCCCGACCCGCACCAAGCGCCTGCTCGCCCAATTGGGGAGCCTGAAGGCGCTGCGGACGGCCACGCCCGAGGAGCTCCGGGCGATCAGCTGGCTACCGGCGCCGGTGGCCGACGCGGTCTTCACCCGGCTGCACCTGGGTGGGGCGCCGGCGGGCCGTCCGGGCCGTGCCCCGGGCGAGGGACCGCGTCGTTCGTGACCGGTTGGGCCAGACTGGTCGGGCCATGAGCGAGTTCCTGGTGGTGGCCGGGATGTCGGGCGCCGGACGCTCCACCTCGGCGGCCACGCTCGAGGACCTCGGCTGGTTCGTCATCGACAATCTGCCGTCCGCCCTCGTGCCCAAGGTGGCCGAGCTGGTCGGCGCGCCCGGGTCCGAGACCGAGCGGGTGGCGCTGGTCATCGGCCGGGGCGGCGGGGAGCAGCACGAGGACGTCCTGCCGGTGCTCGACTCGCTGGCCCGGGCCCGTCACCGCGTGCGGGTCCTGTTCCTCGACGCACCCGACGACGTACTTATCCGCCGATTCGAGGACACGCGCCGCCGCCATCCGCGCGCGGCGCGCGGCGTCGAGCAGTCGATCACCGACGAGCGGCGGCTGCTCGAGGTGCTGCGGGCCCGGGCCGACGTCATCATCGACACCGGCGAGCTCAACTCCAACCAGCTGCGGGCGCGCATCCGGGAGCTGTTCGGGAGCGAGGACGGCGCGTCGCCGATGCAGACGTCGGTCGTGTCCTTCGGGTACAAGCACGGCATCCCGCTCGACGTCGACCTCGTGTTCGACTGCCGCTTCCTGCCCAACCCCTACTGGGACGAGGGGTTGCGCAACCTGAGCGGCCTCGACGCGCCGGTGCGCGACTACGTGCTCTCCCAGCCCGACACCCAGGTCTTCTTGGAGAAGGTGGTCGACCTCCTGTTGATGCTGGTGCCGGCGTTCGGGCGCGAGGGCAAGTCGTACCTGACGGTGGCGCTCGGCTGCACGGGCGGCCGGCACCGGTCGGTGGTCTTGGCCGAGGAGCTGCGCTGCCGGCTGGCGGGCAACTCCGTCTCGACCAGCGTCTTCCACCGGGACATCGACCGGTGAGCGGCGGGCGGCGGGCGTCGCGACCAAGCGCGCCGAGGGTCGTGGCGATCGGCGGGGGTCACGGCACGGCAGTCACCCTGCGGGCGGTGCGGCAGTACTGCTCGTCGGTGACGGCGGTCGTGTCGGTGGCCGACGACGGTGGGTCGAGCGGGCGCCTGCGCGAGCTGCTGGACGTGGTGGCCCTGGGGGACATGCGCAAGTGCCTGGTGGCGTTGGCCGCGCCGGACTCGGTGCTCGCCCGCGCCTTCGAGCGACGCTTCTCGGAGGGGGAGCTGGCGGGCCACGCCCTCGGCAACCTCGTCCTGGCCGGGCTGGTCGGGGCGACCGGCGACCTGGTGACCGCGGTCGAGGCCGCCGCCCGGCTGGTCGGCGCCGTCGGCTCGGTGCTGCCGGCGACCACCGAACCGGTGGTGCTGAAGGCCGACGCGGAGGACGGGGAGGTGGCGGGCCAGGTCGCGGTGTCCCGGACCGGCCGGATCCGCAGCATCTCGCTCGTCCCGAGCGACGCCGGCCCGCCGCCCGAGGTGGCCGTCGCGGTGCGCAGGGCCGACCAGGTGGTGATTGGCCCTGGGTCGCTCTTCACGAGTGTGCTGGCCGCCGCGGCCGTGCCCGAGGTGGCCGCGGCCATCGCCGCCACCTCGGCCCAGCGGGTGTTCGTCTGCAACCTGCACCCCCAGCTCCCCGAGACGACCGGCTACGACGTGGGCCGCCACGTGGACGCCCTCCGGGCCCACGGGGTGACCGTGGACGTCGTCCTCTGCGACACCGGCGGCGGGATGGCGCGCGGCACGGTGGGGTGCCCGGTCCTGGACCGCCCGCTGGCGGGTCCCAACGGCCTGGTGCACGACCCTGGCAAACTGGCGTCCGCGCTGTCGGATCTGCTCCGATGAGCGGTCGTTCCGGCAGCCGGAGGGGTCGTCGGGGGCGGCCTCGACAGGAGCGTGATCCGTTGGTCGACGAAGGACACAGCCCATGAGCGTGCGGGTCGGGATCAACGGCTTCGGCCGGATCGGCCGCAACTTCGTGCGGTCGCTGCTCGAGCGCGGCGCCGACATCGAGGTGGTCGCCGTGAACGATCTTCTGGCGCCCGAGGTCAGCGCCCAACTGCTGCGGTTCGATTCGACCCACGGCACCCTGCGGGTGCCGGTCGCGCTCGAGGGGTCCGACCTCCTCGTGGGCGACCGGCGCATCGCCGTCCTGTCCGAACGAGACCCCACCGCCCTGCCCTGGGGCGAGCTCGGCGTCACCATCGTCATCGAGTCGACGGGCCGCTTCACCCAACACGCGGACGCGGCGGCCCACCTGAAGGCGGGCGCGGAGCGGGTGGTCATCTCGGCACCCTGCAAGGACGCCGACGCCGTGTTCGTGGTCGGGGTGAACGAGCACGACTACGACCCGGTGCACCACCGTGTGGTGTCCAACGCCTCGTGCACCACCAATTGCTTCGTGCCGATGGTGAAGGTCCTCGACGACGCCTTCGGGATCGTGAGTGGCCTCATGACGACGGTCCACGCCTACACCAACGATCAGAACCTGCTCGACCTGCCGCACACCGACCTCCGGCGGGCCCGGGCGGCGGCGATCAACATCGTGCCGGCCAGCACCGGCGCGGGTCGGGCGACGGGCCTCGTGCTCTCGGCCATGCAGGGCCGCCTCAACGGCTCGGCGCTGCGGGTCCCGGTGGCCGACGGCTCGATCACCGACTTCACGGCGGTTGTGCGGGGCTCACTCGGGGTATCAGAGGTAAACGAAGCATTCGCCACCGCCGCCCAGAATCCCCCCCTCGATCGGGTTCTCGTCTACAGCGAGGACCCGATCGTGTCCTCGGACATCGTCGGCAGCCCGGCCTCGTGCATCTTCGACGCCGGACTGACCATGGTCCAGCCCATCGACGCGGTCACCACGCTGGTCAAGACCTACGGGTGGTACGACAACGAGTGGGGCTACTCCAACCGCCTGGTCGACCTGATCGAGTTCATGGGAGCCGCCCGGTGACCGCGCGCCGGAGCTCACCGCTCGACGGCGTGCCGCTGCTCGCCGACCTCGGCCCGATCGACGGCGCGTCGGTCCTCGTCCGGGTCGACTTCAACGTCCCGGTGGAGGCGAACGAACCCGGGCCCTGCGAGGTCGTGGACGACTTCCGGATCCGCATGGCGCTGCCCACCCTCGAGTGGTTGGTGACCCGGGGGGCCAGGGTCACCGCCGCCTCGCACCTCGGCCGCCCGGCCAAGGACGGGCGCGAGCGCTGCTCGATGGAACCGGTCCGGCGGTCGCTCGCCGCCTTGGCCCCCAAGGTCGTCCTGCTCGAGAACCTCCGGTTCGATCCGGGCGAGGAGGCGAACGACCCGGCGTTCGTCGACCGGCTGGTGGACGGGTTCGACGCCTATGTGAACGAGGCCTTCGGGGTGGCCCACCGGGCCCACGCCTCGATCGTCGGGCCGCCCCGCCGGCTCCCGAGCGCGGCGGGGATCCGGCTGGCCGAGGAGGTCGAGGTGCTGGGCCGGCTGCTCGACGAGCCCGAGCGGCCGTTCGTGGCGGTCGTCGGCGGCGCCAAGGTCCACGACAAACTGGGGGTGCTGCACTCGCTGGCCGACAAGGCCGACGTCCTGCTCATCGGGGGCGCCATGGCGTTCACCTTCTTCGCCGCGCTCGGCCGCGACGTCGGCGCGTCCCTCCTCGACGAAGGGCAGATCGAGTCCTGCCGGCTGCTCCTCCAAGGGCACCCGAACATCGTGCTGCCGACCGACGTGCTGGCTCTCGAACCCGGCGGCGTCTTCGGGTCGCACGCACCGGGCGTCGGGCCGCGCAGCGACACCAAGGTCGTCGGCCAGGAGCTCCCCTACGGCTGGAAGGGCCTCGACATTGGGCCCGACACCGCCGAGGCGTTCGCGGCCACCATCGCCGGCGCCCGCACTGTCTTTTGGAACGGCCCGCTCGGCGCCAACGAGGACGAGCGCTTCGCCAGCGGGACGCGCCGGGTGGCCGAGGCCGTGGCGGACTGCCCGGGCTACACGATGGTGGGGGGCGGCGACAGCGCCATGGTGGTCGACACCCTGGGCCTGGCCGACCGCATCGACTTCGTCTCGACCGGTGGGGGAGCATCGCTGGCGCTCATCGAGCACGGCGACCTCCCGGCGCTCGCCGCCCTCCGGGCGGCGCCCAACGCCCCAGGCGTCAAGCCCCGCCGCTAGCCGCGTGTCGACCGCCGAGCCCGAGGCCGCGGGCGCACCCTCTCGCAGGCGGTCGCGCCCGGCCGCGCCGGTGCGCCGGGCCCTCGTCAGCGGTAACTGGAAGATGCACCACGACCACATGGCCGCGCTGCACCTCGTGCGCGACCTGGGCCTGCGGCTCCACCCGGCCGACCTCGCCCACGTGGAGGTGGCCGTACACCCGCCGTTCACCGACCTGCGCTCCGTCCAGGTGCTGGTCGAGGGGGACGACGTGCCGATCGCCCTCGGTGCCCAGCACTGCAGCGATCAGGACGAGGGGGCGCTCACCGGCGAGGTGGGCCCGCCCATGCTGGCCCGCCTGGGCGTCCGCTACGTCCTCGTCGGCCACTCCGAGCGGCGGCGGCTCTTCGCCATGACCGACCCGCTGGTCGCCAGCACCCTGCGGGCGGTGCTGCGCCACTCGATGATCCCCATCTGCTGCGTGGGCGAGACCGAAGAAGAACGGGACGCCGGCCACACCGAGCGGCGCCTGGCCGAGCAGGTCCGGGCGGCCCTGGACGGCCTGGAGCCGGCCGCCCTGGCGTCGCTCGTGATCGCCTACGAGCCGCTCTGGGCCATCGGGACCGGGCGGGCGGCCACGGCCGTCGACGCCGAGGACGCCTGCGGGTTCATCCGGGGCCTGGTGGGCGAGCTCGGGGGACCCGAGGCGGCGGCCGGGGTCCGGATCCAGTACGGGGGGTCGGTGACCCCCGAGAACGCGGCCGAGCTGGTGGCCGAGCCCGACATCGACGGCCTGTTGGTGGGCGGGGCCAGCCTCGAGGCGGGCCCCTTCCGCGACGTCATCGGCGCAGTCGACGGCTGCTACCGTTCCCTTGCCACATGAGTTGACCGCGCCCGCGAGCTGCGGCGACGCAGGTGAAGGAGCGTGCCGGTGCTGACCATCATCTATGTGGTCCTGGAGGTCATCACCGCGCTCGCGCTGATCTTCCTCATCCTCATGCACAGCGGCAAGGGGGGCGGCCTGTCCGACATGTTCGGTGGCAGCGTCGGGAGCGCCGCCGCCGGATCGGCGGCCGTCGAGCGCAATCTCGACCGCATCACCGTGACGGTGGCCGTCATATTCGCCCTCACCTCCCTCACGCTGGATCTTCGGCTGCAGTGAGTCGCCGGGGCCGCCCCCATGGGCGGCACCGGGCGGGGTGGGTCGGCGCGGCGAGCCTGATGGTCGCGCTGGTGGCCTCCGCCTGCGGGTCGGCGCCCTCCACCCCAACCGCCCCCGCCGTGACCTACGTGCCGGCCGTCGGCGGCACGCTGCGGGTCGGGGTGGACCAGGAGCCGACCGGGTGCAACCCCAACACCGTCACCGGCAACACTGCGGCCGACCGGCTGCTGCTCGAGCCGGTGCTGCCGAGCTCGTTCGTCGTGAGCGACGCCGGGACCTCTCAGTACGATTCGGCGGTCATCGTCCAGGCCGAGCTACAGAGCACCACCCCCGAGACCGTCGTCTACACGATCGACCCCAAGGCGGTCTGGTCCGACGGCGTGCCCATCACATCCGCCGACTTCATCTACGCCTGGCAGGAGCAG
>Ga0310037_10002195_pt1 | contig 10201 bp, 8 predicted proteins | sample Sb_taG_11_FD_200239 | JGI IMG/M metagenome (GOLD analysis project Ga0310037, IMG submission 200239) | Peat soil microbial communities from Weissenstadt, Germany - Sb_50d_3_AS metaG (v2) (version 2) | ecosystem: Environmental > Terrestrial > Soil > Wetlands > Peat | place: Germany: Weissenstadt...
AACCTAACGCCACAGGCCGACGTCGACAACCTCGACGAAGACCCCACCATGCGCATCCAAGTCAACGACCACGCCCACCGAGGGGCACACAAGGCGATCTAAAGACACCCAACGACCCCCTCCGCGACATACCTCGCCCAAAATCGGGCGCAAATTCCGTCAAGTAGTCGCAGGGCCACCGTTGATTTTCATCGGTCGTCCTTTTCGAAACTCTGCGACCGCCTCACCGGCGTGCTCGCGTTCGTGGCGGAGCAGAAGCGCTGCGGTTAGCTCGTCAGGGCGGATCGAGCAAGCGACGACATCGTGGCGCATATGGAGCTCCGAGCCAGCGACGGACGTGCCCGCGATCTCCCGGCTCGCTTCGCCAGTCCGCCCCGCTTGGCAGGAGCCGCCGGGTGAGCGATCATGTCCGCAACAAGATGGGCAGCACAGCGCGGGAGGGGACCGCCACTGGGCTCGTTGGTCGCGACCACGAGTGCGCGGTGATTGATGGCCTCCTCGACGGCGCTTCGGAGGGCAACAGCGGCGCACTCGTCCTGCGCGGCGAGGCGGGGACGGGCAAGACTTCGCTGCTGCAGTGTGCGGCGGAGCGCGCCGACGAGCTGACGGTCCTGAAGGTGACCGGAGTGCAGGGCGAGTCGGATCTCGACTTCGCCGGCCTCCATAGCTTGGTGCGGCCGATCGTCGGGTATCTGGCGAAGTTGCCCGAGCCGCAGCGCGACGCGGTCGAAGGCGCTCTCGGTCTGGCTCCGAGCCGCGGCGCGGACCGCTTCCTCGTCTCGGCCGGTGTGTTGTCTCTGCTCGCGGCGGCAGCAGAGGAGTGCCCCGTCCTGTGTCTGGTCGATGACGCCCAGTGGCTCGACGTCCCCTCTGCCGCTTCGCTCGTGTTCACCGCGCGGCGGCTCGGCGCGGAGGGTCTCGTGATCATGTTCGCGGCGCGCGAGGGCGAGCGTCGCCGGTTCGACGCCCCCGGACTCGGGGAGCTGGTCCTCGGCGGGCTCGATCACGAATCGGCGTCGGTGCTGCTCGGCCGGTCCGCGCCGGACGCGACGACGTGGGTTCGCGAGCGGCTTCTGGCTGAGGCCGCGGGTAACCCGCTGGCGCTGCTCGAGCTTCCGGCGGCGTTGTCGGACGGGCAGCTTGCCGGCCGCGAGCTGCTGCCCGACGCGCTGCCGTTGACCGCCCGGCTACGGGCAGCGTTCCTGCAACGCATCAAGCGGCTGCCCGAGTCGACCCAGGCCGCATTGCTGGTCGCGGCCGCCGAGAACGCCGGCGAGCTCAGGGTGGTTCACCGCGCCGCCGCGCAGCTCTCGCTTCCGCCCGACGCGCTCGATCCGGCGGAGGACATTGGGATGGTCCAGGTCCGCGGCGACGCGCTCACGTTTCGACATCAGCTGGTGGGCTCGGCGGTGTACGAATCGGCCCCGCTCGGGCGGCGGCAGCAGATCCACGCGGCGCTGGCCGAGGCGCTCGCGGATCTCCATCGCGCGGACCGCGCGCTCTGGCACCGGGTGATGGCCGCGCGGAGCACCGACGAGGAGATCGCCGCGGCACTCGAGGCGTCGGCTTGGCCGTCCCAGCGCCGCGGCGGCCACGCCTCGGCCGCGAGCGCGTTCGAGCGGGCCGCGCAGCTGAGCGAAGACGAGCCCACGCGCGGGGCTCGCCTGATCGCGGCAGCGGAGGCAGCCTGGGAAGCTGGACAGGCGGACCGTGCCCGTGCGCTGATGAAACGCTCGCCGCCACCGGCGGACGATCGGCAACGCGTGCAGCGGCTATACCTGAGCGGCGTGATCGAGGGGCGAAGCGGGTGGCTCGAGAACGGAGCCAGAACGCTGGAGCGAGCCGTCGAGCTGAACGAGGACCCGTCGCTGAGCCTCGAGATGCTACGCGAGGCCGGCGTGATGGCCATCTACGGCAGCGACTACGAGCAGGTCATCGCGCTCGGCGACCGCGCCGCCGAGCTTCCGTGCGCGACGGACGCGGACTGTTTCAATCGGGCGGCGCTCGCCGCCTACGGCGCGGATGTGTCGGGGGACCACGCTCGCGCCGCGGTCCTGTCGAACGAGGCGATCGCGATCGCCGAGCGCCTCGACGATCCGACCTGCCTGACCTGGGCGGCGCACACCGCCGGGCGGATGACCATCCCTGGCGACGGGCTGGGGCACGCTAGCCGGGCGGTCGACCTCGCCCGCGAGCGTGGGCTCGTCACGACGCTGCCGCTCGCACTCCAGGAGCAGGCGGCGCAGCTGATCGGGCGCAGTCAGTTCGATCTCGCGTACGCCGCGGCGGAGGAAGGCCGGCATCTGGCGCTCGACGTTGGACAATCGGTGCTGGCGGGCTGGAGCCTCTGGTACCTGGCGGAGGTCGACGCGTTGCGCGGCGAGAAAGACCGGGTGCGGGCACACGTCTCAGGGCTGCAGGCGCTGACCGGGTCCAGGAGCGCGAACGTGGTCGCCAAGTTCGTCGGCCGGGCGCTCGGGCTGCTCGAGCTCGGCCTCGGCCAACCCTCCGAGGCGCTCGATCACCTGCTGTTTCCGGTCGCCACCGTCCGTCCCGAATCCCACCCGCTGGTCGTGCTCGGAATGGCCGACGCAGTCGAGGCCGCGGCTCGTGCCGATCGGCTCGGCGATCGATCCGTTCGCCTGCACCGCTACGAGGAATGGGTGAGGGCGTTCCCCAACCGCGCGCGCCTGGCCTTGCTCGCTCGTTGCCGCGCAATGGTCAACGACGCAAAAGCCGAGCCGCACCACGCGCAGGCGATCGAGCTCGCCGACGCGCTGCCCCGTTCGAACGGGCGCGAACGGAGCTGCTGTAAGGCGAATGGCTTCGCCGACAACACCGGCGGGTCGACGCCCGCCCCCACCTGCGGAGCGCGCTCGAGACGTTCGACCGGCTCGCCGTCCGGCCGTGGGCGGCGCGCGCCGGCTCGGAGCTGCGCGCCAGCGGAGAGACCGCGCGAAAGCGCGACCCATCGACGCGCGGCCACCTCACCCCTCAGGAGCTCCAGATCGCGCGCCTGGTGTCGACCGGCAAGACCAATCCCCAAGTGGCCGCCCAGCTGTTCCTGAGCCCCCGGACGATCGACTACCACATGCGCAAGGTGTTCGCGAAGCTCGAGATCACCTCACGCGCGGAGCTCACCCACGTCGATCTCGGTGAGCCGGTCGCCGCCTGACCCAGCCAGCCGGGCCTGTGGGCCAGGTCCGCGCTTCGCACGAGATCAACGAGCCAGGGAGCGTGGCCTCCGGGCACTTCGCGGAGGGTTCGCCGCCCGCATCCGATCGATCGACGGCTGCGCGCGTCCCGCGGACAGGTACGGGGCATCTGATCCCCGGACGAACATCGTCGGAGCCGCGATCGCGGCGAGCTCGGCGTCGGTGAGAACGCTCTCGCTTCGCGGTCGGCGGAAGTGGTTGATCGCGTACATGAGCGAGCCGACGGTCCTCGCGTTCTGCGGGCCGGTAGCCGGCGCGAAGCTCATTTGCGCCACGATGCCGTCGCTTGCTCGATCGGCAACGACGAGCTAACGCAGCGCCTCTGCTCCGCCACGAACGCGAGCACGCCGGTCTGTCGGTCGCAGAGTTGTGAAAAGGACGACAAAGGGCGCTCTGTTCCGGCCTTTCCTCGCCGATTCTGCGCGGGGTAGAGCCGTCCGTGCGCGAGCGCCGCAGCGCTCCCGCAGAACGGGCGCTTCAGAGCTCGAGCCCGGCGTTAGCGTGCATCATCGGTGCCTGCCAGGCGTGGACCGCGCCGATGATCTCCTCAGAGGAGATCCCTTCCAGGTAGGTACCGGCGGTCGAGACGTATGCGTGCCCGAGCTGGCGCTGGATCAGCGGCAACAGGATCCCCTCGCGCAGCAACTCGACGGCGTGCCCATGCCGGAGTTGGTGTGGCGCGAACCGTCGGCGGACCCCAGCGTGGAGGGCGAGATGGCGCAGCTCTGCGCGTACCGCCGTGGCTGACCAGGCGCGACCGCGGTTGGCCCGTCGATCATGCACAACAGCGGTCCGGGCGGCACGGCTGCATGGTTCGCCGTCCAGCCGTTCAAGACCGACCATGCCCAGGGGGTCCATTCCGTTCTCGCGACGTCGGTCACCCTTCCCACGAACACGAGCAACACCACCACCGCGAGCACGAGCAGGCCGGCGCCGACGCCGATCGTGACCATCGACCATCGACGGAAACCCCGCCAAGACGAACCGCCGACTCGGGTTCCCGTTGCGATGGCATGTTCTCTGACTCCAGGTGAGCAGCCGGCAGGCGCTCCGAGGCCGTCAGCGCGCCTGCCGATGAGTGGAAGATCAGCTGGACCCGGCGGTCAGCTGCGCGAGGCTCGGAATGGCCTCCTTGATCGATTGACCGCTGGCCGAGGCGGTGCTCCCGATCTGTCCCAACTGCGAGTTGACGCTCTCGATGTCGGCCTCGTTCACGGAACCGTGCGCGATCGACGTCTTCAACGAGCTCAGCTTGTCCCCGGCAGCGGTCAGCGGAGCGACCAGCGGGCTCAAGAGCTTGCTGCTCTTCGCGTCGTCGGCGGCGATCTTGAGCTCGTGGTACACGAACACCGAGGCCAGTCCTGCCTTCACCAACGCGAGCTTGTGTGCCGTCGGATGACGTAGGACGCCGGCCTTGATCGGCTTGTAGATCCAGTGGTGAAACGCGCCGAACGCGAGCCCGGCATGGATCGCGAAGCTGGTCGTCGCGAAAGACTTCGTTGGTGAGCTGGTCCCGACGGGCGATGCGCTCGAAGCCAGTGTGGCTGCGGTCGGCACGGACAACGACGAGCTGCTGCCACAGCCCGTGATCGCCAGAACCCCGACGCAGCAGACAAGTGCCAGTAGGGGGTGAGTCGTTTCATGCTTGCTTACCTCCAAAATGTCTGGGAGCGAGGTGTCTTGAGATGGATGCTGAGTTGCTGATTGGTTGCTCGGCCGGGGCGGCGCGGACGAGTGCAAGACCTCGGGACCGAGTCAGTCTGCGGCGCTCCGAGCCTGCCGGAGCGCCCGCCGACTGCAATCTGACCGCCTGTCACACGAGGGCGTGAGGGCCGGGCGGCCGGGTTATTGCAAACGATCGGCTACCGCCACTCGCTCGCCAGGCCGCTCCCCTGCGGCTCGTCACCATAGCCGGCCGGAGCGGCCTGGTCTCCGCAATCGGCGCGGTTCTCCCGCTGCTTGGTAGCGTAGGGATCCTGGCTGGCCTGCGCCCCGTAGCCGGTGTCGTCCTGGCGCTGGCCACCAAGGTCAGCGTGCTCGGGCTGCGCTCCGCAGCCCATGTCGTCCTGCTGCTCGTCGTGCGAGTCACTCTGGTCGATGTTCCACTGGTCGTAAGTCATGGTTGTGGCCCTTCCTGTTCGAATCGTGCGGGTCGTAGCCCGCTGGGGGAGTAGTGGTTGCTGCCGTCCGACAAACGTGTCGGTGTGGTTGGTGGTGATCGGTGCCCGGCCGCACGGTTCTCGTGCGCGCTGACGACCGGGCTGAGCCTCCTTTCAGATTGGCGGTGCCCCACGGGTCGTATGCTGGATCGCTGACCCTGGGGAAAAGCTGTGAAAACCCTGTCGGTCGCTCTGATCGCCCAAGCGGGGACGGCGCTGGCATCGCCCCACCGTGGTCTCAGCCGCCTCTACGGCCCCGGGCATCGGGGCGGCGCTCGCGCCGCCCCTGGTGTCACGTATCGCAGGCCTGCGGCCGGAACAGGCCGCGAGGGCGACCAACACGGACCGGTTGCTCCAGCAGGTCGGCGGATCCGTCGGGCTTGCTGCTCGCCGTCGGGCAGCGCCGACCGCCGCGAGCTGCGCTGCCAGATCGTCGCTACGGGCACGCGCGCCGCCGCGCCCAGCCTGCGATGCGAAGGTCATCGTCGTGTGCCCTTCCAGTTCCACCCACGAAGGTGAACTGCAGACACCTAACCTCGATCCGCCGATAAGCGCCTGGGCCGGGGTCGGGTGACGTCCTCCCGGGCCGTGAGAATCGGGATTGCTCAGATCTCGAACTCGGACCCAGGAGGACACCCGGATGGTGAAGCCTACGGCTCGCTGTGGAACGGTAGAAGTCACGGCGGACGGCGAGGGGTTGGTGTCGCACGCGGGCGTGGCGTTGCTGGTCGAACTGGCCGATCGCTCGGGGTTGACGGCCGCGCTGTCGGAGGCGTTGGCGTCGACTCGGGAGCGGCGCTCGGCGCACGATCCCGGCTGGGTGCTCCGCGACGTGGCGGTGATGCTCGCCGACGGCGGTGATTGCGTGACCGACATGGCCGCGTTCGAGGGGCAGGAGCGGCTGTTCGGCGCCAAGGCGTCGGAGACGACAACGCACCGGGTGCTCAAATCGGTCGACGAGCAGTTGCTCGATCGGGTCCGGGCGGCGCGGGCTGCGGCTCGTGTACGGATGTGGGACGCGGGTGCGCGTCCGGGGACGATCACGCTGAACATCGACGCGACGCTCGTGAGCGCCCATTCGGATAAGGAGCAGGCGGCGGGGAACTACAAGCACGCGTACGGGTTCCACCCGTTGGGCTGTTGGCTGGATGAAACTGGCGAGGCGCTCGCCGCGATCCTCAGACCGGGGAACGCCGGCTCGAACACCGCCGAGGATCACTTCACCGTGCTGTGTCTGGCGCTCGCGCAGCTGCCCGCCGAGGACTTGGGCCGCGAGATCCTGGTCCGCGCCGACATCGGCGGCTGCACGCACGCGTTCGCCAGCGACTGCCGTGATGCCGGGATCCGGTTCTCGGTCGGCTACGAGCTCAACGCGACCATTCGCGCAGCGATCATCGAGGTCACGGAACCAGCGTGGGTGCAGGCGATCAACGCTGACGGCGAGGACCGCGACGGCGCCTGGGTCGCCGAGGTGACAGACCACCTCGACCTGTCCGCCTGGCCGGAGGGATCGCGGCTGATCTGCCGGCGCGAGCGCCCGCACCCTGGCGCGCAATTCACGATCTTCGACGAGCACGGCTACCGGTACACGTGCTTTCTCACCGATCAGGACGGCAACGACATCGCCGTGCTGGAGCCGCGCCATCGCGGCCGCGCCCGGGTCGAGGACAGCATCCGCGCCGGCAAGGACACCGGCATGCGCAACCTCCCCCACCACGCCTACGAGCACAATCAGACCTGGCTCGAGGTCTCGCTGATCGCCCAAGACCTGCTCGCCTGGACCAAGCTGATCTGCCTCGATGGTGAACTCGCCAGAGCCGAACCGAAACGCCTTCGCCAACGGCTGCTGCACCTCGCCGCCAAGCTCGTCCGTCACGGGCGTCGCACCCAGCTCAAGCTCGACCGCGACTGGCCGTGGTCCGAGGCGCTCGCCACCGCGTTCAAGCGCCTACGCGCGATCCCGTCGCTCTGCTGAACAAGTGGCCGCGATCCGCGGGCCACGATCCTCACGACCCAACCTCGCAGCGCCGACCATCTCCGACTGCACAAAAACGCCCGGCTCGGAGGCAACACGAAACGAATGCTCGCTCCGACCGGACAATCCCCCCCGATAGCCACCCACCACCCCCGTTCACACCCGGACGACCGAACCACAGTCACCATCGCGCCGATAACGGCGGATCGAGGCTAACGCGATGGCGCGGGCGTGGCTTTCCGCTCGGAGCGGGCCTAGGACCACGGTATCTGCCCCAAATGTTGGCGCGACTGGAACGCCGCATGCGTGCGACCCGCAATGTTGTGGAGGTGCCCGGCGGACAGCAATGGGACGAACGCATGTATGCATATGGGTCGTCAGCACCCGCGAGGACTCAGGGGTCGTTGCGCGTCTGGGTTTCCGCCTTGGGGCCTGCGGCTCTTGAGGCGAGAAGCTGTGGTCACGCCACACCCGCAGGGACTCGGCGCGCTGAGAAATGCATCGGGAGCGTGACCATTGGGCAGATCTGGACGGTTTGTAGCGTCGACAGACTCGCTGGGCGAGGTGCCACACACCGATGAGCAAACCCCGCGATTGCCGACGGCTGGGTCCCCGTGCAACGAGTTCCCGCATTGAGCGCGAGATGCTGCTCCTGTGACGTTGCTGTTACCGAGTCGTTGGCGTACGTTCAGCCCGCTCAGACAGCGCTGCTAGGCCCGGGCGACGATCAGGCGCCGGAGGCCGCTGACGCAGGACATGCCAGCTCTCAACCCGGAGGAACTCGAGCGCGACGGTCCCGAGCCCGCGCGGGCTCCATCGATCGTCATCGAAGTCGGCTCTCGGCGGAATGGACCCGAGGACACTCCAATCACGCGATCCGCCGCGATCCCGACCACCACGCGCAGGTTGCAAGCGCTCGCTCGAGCCAATCAGATGCGCCGGGCGCGAGCAGCGCTCAAGCGACGAATCGCCGCCGGCGAGCTATCAGCCGCCGAGGTGATTCTCACCCCGCCGCTGGAAGCGACGAGCTGGCCGCTAGGCGAGCTGTTGGTCAGCCAGCGCGCGTGGGGGCGCGCGCTCCGCCAAGTTCCTGCGATCCAACCGCATTCAGAACAGAAGCCGCTAGGCGAGCTGACCGAACGTCAAAGGCGGCTCCTTGCCCCGCAGCTGGCAACGCATCCGCGCGCGCTCGCTGTCGACGAAGCTCTCGGGCCAGGCAGCACCGCCCTCGGCGAGCAGGCGCGAGCATGTGGTCGGTAATCACGTCGCGGCATTCTCCAGCCTGGACTGCACCTCATCGTCGTGCTCGCCGTCGGCACCGGCGTCGCTGGAGCGGCCGAGTTTCTGCACAGGTTCGAATGAATGGATCACCTCGCGTGCCATCTCACTGAGCACGACGCCCGCCAACGGCCGCGACATAACTCCTGAGACGCCGCTCAACGTCCCGCCGGCGAGAGGATCGACGGACTTGGGCGCGGCATCAGCGCGCGCAGCGAGTACCTACTGCCGCCAAATGCGACCGAGGCATGTAGCCGTGGTATGAATCTTTTACTGAAAGAGTCTTATGTCGGAAGGCGTCGCCGCCGTGCTCGGCGCCGCCGCCCTGCCTGCGAATGGGCAACTGGGGCTTCGGGGTCGAGGCGGGTGCGCGTTACTCGTCACGAGAAACGCCCCGTGGCGGGACTGCCGCTATCCGCGCTGCGCGGAGGTGCGGCAACTCGAACGCTAAGGGAGGTCGTCGTCGAAGGCCAGCTCACCGGCAGCGGTGGTGTGCAGCAGATGGCGGGGCTGGGACCGTGGGCTCGGTGGCCCTCCGCGGTGATGGGCTCGAGAGCATTGTGATGAGTAACCGGCTCTCTCGGTGAGTTCCATGTTCCCGCCGGCGCGTGGGTGGAGATGCCGAACAAGGACGGCAGCTCGGGGATGCTCGCGTTCTGACGGTCACTTCATGCGGCATGGCCGCGCAACGTGCTCTTGGGTTCGGTGGTCGTCACTCATTCGCCTGACGCGCTGCATGGCAGCAGCCAGAGGTGCTCTACGTGCATCGTGCTGCGGCGGTAGATTGGATCTGTGGGGTCGTGGCGGGGGCGTAATATGGCGCTGACTGAGGACGCGCTGGATCGCGGTCCGTTGCCTTGACGGTTGGCTGGATCGAGCTAATCTGATGTCGGTCAACGTCGGAGGATCGAGCAGCCCCGAGGTCGGAAATGAAGGTCGTGGACCCCATGTATGCTGCGGTGCCCTAGCGTTGGTGCCGCTTGCCGTCGCCGGCTGTAGCAGCTCGAGCGATTCGAGTGTGTCGGGCGCGGCCGCGGCGAGTTCGTCGGGTTCTACCTCGAGCACGCCGAATGTCGACCAACTCCCGAGGGTGACGTTCGTGCTCCATGCGGGGCTCGCGTTCGGCGCGTTTCACCGTTGGATCTACAAGCCGTTCAAGGCTGGCGCGCGCAGCCCAGTCCGGCTGGAGAAGCTGGTGGCGCCGATCACTGCGCTCGCGGGACAAGATCAAGTCGATTGGCTCGAGCATCAAGAGCGGGAGGCCGGACGCATGGTCGCTGTCATCGGCGAACGGTGACATCACGAGCGTCTCTGGCCTGGCGAGCGCAGCGGGGGATCTCGGTTCCGGATCAGATCCCGTCCGCGGCACAGCTCGCAGCCGGCGGCACAAGCTAGCGAACAGCGCGATTACTCCAAGAGAGCAGAGCCTCAGATCATGGTTGACTGGAAGAAGCTGGCTGACAAGGCGAGCGATGTCGTGCAGAAGCGCGGCGGCACCAAGTCGCTCGAGGAGGATGCGGGCGAACTGGCGGATATCGCCAGGGGCGGCGGAACCTTGTCCGATAAAGCCAAGC
>Ga0310037_10002200_pt1 | contig 10187 bp, 9 predicted proteins | sample Sb_taG_11_FD_200239 | JGI IMG/M metagenome (GOLD analysis project Ga0310037, IMG submission 200239) | Peat soil microbial communities from Weissenstadt, Germany - Sb_50d_3_AS metaG (v2) (version 2) | ecosystem: Environmental > Terrestrial > Soil > Wetlands > Peat | place: Germany: Weissenstadt...
GCCCGCCGCCCGGGGACCAGCCCGTTGATCAGCCATGTCCCCAGGCCGAGCTCGATCCAGGAGACCACCGCCGCCGCGATCCCGAAGCCCGCGACCGCGAGGCCGGCTAGGCGCGCGCCGCAGCGGCGGGCCGCGCTGGCTACCGAGATCGCCACGATCGCCAAGGCGATCGCCGCAGCGCCCTCGGCGAGCGCGAACATGGTCATCGTCGGCCCGCGGTGCCGAGCGAAGGCGGCCACCACCTGGGCGCCCGAGGCGGACACGCTGGGGTTGGGCACCCCGACCGACAAGCCGGCGATCCACGCCACGGAGTAGCCAATACCGGCGGCCGCGGGCAGACTAATGAAACTCCAGCGCACGGCGCGGGCGGGCAATTTCGTCATCGTCTCGGTTGTCATGATGGTTCTCCTTTGTGGGCCGAGTGCACGGGATCGCTGGACTGGCCAGCGGCTGCCAGGACCGCCGCAGACGGGCGCACTGACCAGCGGCAATACCCCCGCAGAGTCCGATGGGTTCTATGGCGCTTCGAGCCTACGCCGTGCAGGGCTTGCTGGCCAGTGTCCGGAACGACATCCTGCGCAAGAAAAAAGACGTTGTCCCGAACCGCTGCATGCGGCAGAATCGAGTCATGGCAACCCAGCGTCACCGCGTGGTGTGCGTGCTCGCCGACGGGATGACCTCCATCGGCGCAGCCATCGCCAACGACTTCTTCGGCGCCCCCTGGGACCTCGGCGTCCCGTGGTACCGATACACGATCTGCACCGCCGACCCGTCACCGATCCGCGTCGGCGCTCTGCACGTCCAGGTCGAGCACGGCGTCAGCGCCCTGTCTCGCGCCGACACAGTGATCATCCCGGGACGCGGAACCCGCCCCCCCGACCCGGAACTGCTGGCCGCGCTCACCCGCGCCTACCGGCGCGGCGCGCGGATGGTGTCGTTCTGCACCGGCGCCTACGTACTCGCCGAAACCGGGCTGCTCGATGGGCGGCCCGCCACCACCCTCTGGACCCACGCCGAACGGTTCCGCACGCGGTTCCCCGCCGTACGGCTCAATCCCGCCGTCCTGTACGTCGACGACGGCCAGGTACTAACCTCGGCCGGGAACGCCGCCTCCGCCGACCTCGCCTTGCACATCCTGCGCAGTGACTACGGGGCAGAGATAGCCAACACCGTCGCCCGCCAGATGGTCGTGCCCCCGTACCGGCGCGGCGGCCAGGCCCAATACGTCGAGACACCAGTAGCGGCCCGGGTCGAGGCAGGAGACCGACTCGCGGCAACCTTGGAGTGGGCGATGCAGCGACTCGATCAGCCGCTGCCGGTCAGGGCACTGGCCGCGCTCTGCGCGCTCAGCCCGCGGCAATTCACTCGCCAGTTCCGCCAGGCCACCGGCACCACCCCTCACCAATGGCTGCTTACCCAGCGACTCGCCCTCGCCCAGCGGCTCCTGGAGAACACCAGCCAATCCATCGACCAAATAGCCGCCAGCGCCGGATTCGGCACACCAGCCGCGATGAGATTGCAATTCCAGAAGACCCTGGACACCAGCCCCGCCGCCTACCGCCGAACCTTCCGCACCACATCGGTCGCCTGACCACGCTGTTGCCCAAGCCACGCCGCCACCCCGCACGCCGCCGCCTGCCCTGTTCGGCGCTAACTCGCGCTTTCGCGCGGAGCTCTGAGAGGCGCGCTCATCGGGCGGCCGAACTGCAGCAGCCCAACGGCGATCGGTTTCGCACCGGTTTCCAGCTGAATCCCACGCCGATCAACCGTACTCGAGGAGTGCATCGTGCGACGGGACCGTCCATCTCCCAGCGTCGGCTATGCACGTTTGCGACTCTGTCCAGCGCCAAAGCGCCGGCCAAATGCTACGACCCGAACGATCATGAGCGGGTCGTCGTCGCGTGGCCAATCCGACTATTCGTAGAGTGGAAGCAGAGGAGGACGTGATGCCCCTGGTCAGTGTCGATGTACTCGAGGGCTACTCCTCGGATGAGCTTGATGCGATCTCCATCGCTGTGCACGATGCGATGGTCGAGTTGCTCGACGTCCCAGAGCGTGACCACTTCCAGATCATCACCGAGCACGCCCCGTCCGCGTTTCGGTTTGATCGCCATTACCTTGACATCGATCGCAGCAATGCGTTCGTGCTGATCCGAATCACGCTCGCCTCGGGCCGCACGGTCGCCGCAAAACAAGCGTTCTACGCACGGCTCGCCGCCCTCCTCGCAGAGCGCGTCGGTCTACGAACCGAGGACCTGACCGTGGTCTTGACCGAGAACACCCGGGAGGACTGGTCCTTCGGCCGCGGGCAGGCCAGCTACATCGAGCTCCCTCGCGAGGCGTGGCGCTGACTCAGTTAGCAGCATTGAGGCTTCCACGGTGAACGTGGCGAAATGAGCAGCCCGCCCTCGCATCAGCGAGCCGCCGAATCCCCTGGCGATCGCGTTAGGACTCGTCGCGACTGTGTTGAGCTTATGAACGTCGGCCCAGGCATCGACATCCTCGAGGAACTCGCCGGTGAGATCGCGATTCTGGACCGTCGCGCTGCGCCACCGCTCGGTGATCGTTCCCGGAACCGGGAGCCAGGATGGGACGCCCTCCCGATGCCTCCGGAATGCTAGTCGCGCGAGGACAGCAGGACCGGCGCATCCAAACGCGCCTTCCCCGCAATTCGCCACGAGCGCGCCCGGCGACAGACGCGCTGGCGGCCGGGAGTCGGGAAGCCCCCTGATCGCCGCGCATACGGGGGAGGATTGGCGGAGCATCGAGATGCTCGTGCTTGAAGGGGAGCACGTGTCACCGTTCGGGATCGAGCGGGTGCTGCTGCTCCACGCCTAAAGCGATCATGCCGCGGCGGTGGCCGCTTCGGTCGAACATGGGTAGTCCGCCACGGCTCCGGCAGTTCCGCGAAATGCCTGTGCTGAGCGGGTCGCGTCCGCTCTTCGGCCGGTTGCGCTCGTGGCGACTTGGAGGTGAATCCACACTTACGCCGCGACACCTGCGTTGAGCTCGCGGCGGTAATCGCCGGCGGCGGCGGCGGCGTTTCGCGCAGGTGAACCTGGTCGGTAGGTTGGACTTGCCGGCGGTGATGAAGAGGGATCTCCGGCGCGCGCTCCGGCGATACGTGTGCTGACCCGTTGGCTCAGACGCTGAGCGTGCCCTCGGCCACGACCAGTCCTGAGCCGCTCACGCAGACCCTCTGTCCGGATACCGTGACCTGGATCCTGCTGGGCCGTCCGAGTAGGTGGCCTTGCTCGACGACGGCGGTGATGCCACCGGGCACCTTGCCCGAGGCTACGAGCAGGGCGACGAGTGGTCCTGCCGCGGTTCCGGTTGCCGGGTCTTCGACGATACCCATAGTGGGGTTGAAGAATCGCGTGTATGCGACCGCGTCGGCTGCATCCACCGGGTCCAGGCCGTAGAGGTAACAGCCTTCGCCGCCCACCGTTGCAAGTAGCGCCCTCAGCCTTACGCCATCGGGTGTTGCTCTGTCGACCGCATCCCGGTCGCGGAGAGGAACCATCAGATGCGCCGCCCCGGTCGACACGACTTGCGCCGGCTCACTCGTTGTGAGGTCATCTTGGTCTAGGCCGAGTGCGCCAGCGAGCTCAGCGCGATCAGTTACCGATTCACCGAAATGCGGCGCCAATTGGTCCATCGACACTGTGACCGGGTGTCCAGGCTCGCGGATGATCTGGACCGGCAGCACCTCTCCCGCGATCTCTTGCGCGAGATCAGGACCTTGGTCGGAGAGTCGGCCGGACGCTTCGAGCCATAGCCATGCGCCCAGGGCGTTGTGGCCCGCGCCGCCAACCTCTGCCCCGGCCGGGGTGAAGGAGCGCAGTCGCCAGTTTGCTCCGGAGCGGGTTGGACGAAGCAGGAAGGTCGTCTCCGATTGGTTGAACTCCCGCGCGATCGCTCGCATCTGGGACTCGTCGAGGCGGTCGGCATCCGGCACCAGAGACAGCGGGTTTCCCGTCAGCGGTCGCGTCGCGAACACATCTACGAAATAGAAGGACACTCGCCCGGGCACAGCCGATCAGTCTCGCACTGGAAGCTCGTGGGAGGGTGGTGGCGCTTGCTCAGGCGGCTTCGGGTGCCATGAGACCGGTCGCAGGCAGCGCGTGATGGGTAGCAGTCGATCCGACGCCGTCGTTGACGCCTCGGACCGGACTCGGCGTTACCCATGGGGTCCGGGAACGGCAGCCCTCGCCCCGCCGGATGCGCCAACACGGCTGCCGGTTCGATGGACCAGCAGGCTTGCGAGACCACCAATGCCATTGGGCGAAGGCGATAGCGAGCGGCGATCGTCAGGCGGTGTGACCTCGGCCATCGCTTCGTCGCCAACGCAATCGCCGGACGCGGGCGGCAGGGGGGATCGAAGTGATCATGTAAAGAGCGTCAGCTCGACGCTCGAGACTGGGGTACACGCCCAATGGTGCTCTCCGCCGACAGCGAGGCGTCCGTAAAGCCGAGCACACTGCTTTCCAGTCTTGAGTCGTGAAGCCGCCGAAACGCCGCTGGTCCCGCTCGCCCGTGATCCACCACGCTTGTTCGCCTGCGGGATGTGCTGAGGATCGAGGATCATCCCGCGGGACTCCGGGCACCAAAGCATGGATCGGGCACAGAGATGGAGGAGGCGGCAATGAACGCATTCCGAGAGGACGCGATGAGCGTTGGCGAGGTCAGCAGCCACCACGTGGGCGGCTGGCTACCGGCAGATCACGCGGCCTTGGAGGCATGGCTCGCGGGCCTGAAGAGCACGGCCGAAGCGAGGGAGCCACGCGAACTGCATCCCGTGGTAGTGGAGTTCCAGGAGCTGATTGCGACCGATCCGGTGGTACGCATGTACCTCAGTCAGATGATCACTGAGGTGCCGAAGCGCAAGAAATACCGCCAGCGTCACCTGAAGAGCGTCGAGCAGATGCTCACCCTGATCGACGAGGTGCTGACGCAGGCCCCCGAGTACGACGCGACCGCGCTCGTGGGTGTGCCCTTGAATGCCATCCTCGACTGGGCGATGGGCACGCCGGCGGGGTTCGCCGCGTTTCGCGATGACGCGATCAACGCGATGTTCAAGAAGATCCTCGACGCCTGGCGCGAGTTCCTGAGCGGGCCGGATTCGCTCTACGTGCTCAACGATGGCCCGACGGGCTGGAAGAGCCCTGGCGCGGCCAAGGCGATCCAGATCGACCAATACGAGTACGACCCGGACGACGAGTACTGGGGTTTCACGTCGTGGAACGACTTCTTCACGAGACGCTTGAAGGAGGGCCAGCGGCCGGTCGCCGATCCAGACGACGACAAGGTGATCGTCAGCGCGTGCGAGTCGACGCCGTACGCGATCAGGACGGACGTGAAGAAGCGCGACCGATTCTGGCTGAAGCGCCAGCCCTATTCGCTGCAAGACATGCTGGCCAACGACGAGGCCGTGGACCAGTTCGTCGGTGGAACGGTCTACCAGGCCTTTCTAAGCGCGCTCAACTACCACCGCTGGCACAGCCCCGTGTCGGGGACGATCGTGAAGGCCTTCGTCAAGCAGGGGACGTACTTCTCGGAGGCCGACGTCGAGGGCGAGGATCCGGCCGGTCCCAACAACTCGCAGGGCTACATCACGCACGTCGCGACACGGGCGCTGTTCCTCATCCGGGCCGATGACCCCGGAATCGGGTTGATGTGCTTCATGCCGGTCGGGATGGCCGAGGTCTCCTCGTGCGTCATCGCCCCGGACATCGTTCCCGGTTCTCACGTGACGAAGGGGCAGGAGCTCGGGTACTTCCAGTACGGCGGCTCGACGCATTGCCTGATCTTCCGGCCGGACGTGATCAGGGACCTCGCGATCGGGGCGATACCCCAGCCCACGAACCCGAACGCACCGCTCGTGCCCGTGAACTCAAAGCTCGCAACCGCAAATTAGCCCGATACCACGGAGTCGAACGACACGGTGCAGCCGGGGCTGACCGCTCGCGACCCAGTCCCGCCGCTATTACTTCCATGCGCAGCAGTAGGTGGGCCGCGACCGCGCTCCGCTGGCCAGGGCCCCGCCGACATGACGGCCGGTCTCCCGGCCCGACGGAGGCGCGATTGCTTTTGCTTTTCGGGCTGGCTCGCGCGCGCGATTGCCCATAGGCGACATAGCGCCGGTCCTGATCGGCCCGATCCGCGCGCGGCCCGCCTCGGTCAGCAGTACCGCCACGCGACCTACCGAGAGTTCCGTCAGCGCCGACTCGATGACTCGGCGAGCGTCGCACGCTCCGCAAGAACCTGCCGGATTGCCTCCGCGGGATCGCGGCGAATCAATCGCGCCCACCGGACCTGGCGGCCGCGGCGCGATTTCCCGTACGGCGGCGATCGGGCGCGATCGGGACGATCCTGAGTCGCCAATTCGTGTGAGCACGATGCGAACCACCGTCCGATCGCGCGAGTATCGGTGGTCGCGCCGTCGCCGCGAGAGCCGCCGCGCGCCCGGCGAGCGCGACGGGACCCGTGAACAGAGCGACGCTCGCACGCGTCGTGCTCGGGATCCGGCAGATGATGCCCGCCCCACCGTTGTCGTCTGCGGTTCAATGCAGACCCATGTGCCACGGCGAAGGCGATGGACCAGCATGACCAACGTGCTAGAGCGAGTGATGAAGCTGATCATGTGGAGCATTGCCCATTCAAACGACCGCATCCTCGAGCTGACGCTCGGCAGCCGTCTCGCCATCCGGGTGATCTTCGCCGTCATGAGCCGGCAGTTCGTGCCGTCCGCCGCTGAAGGATTCGAGGGCTCGATCTGCTACGAGCTGCGCCGGCACAGCGGAGCGATCATCGAGGGTTGGGCCCTGCGCATCACGGCATCTGCGGCGAAGGCGTCGTTTGGCTTCCCGAGCGACCCGGCGGTCACGCTCAAGCTCACCGTCGGCGACTTCGTCCGCTTCAGCCTCGGAGCGGTCTCACCAGTCACGCTGCTCACCGAAGAGCGGCTCAAGCTCGACGGTGACCTGACCGTCGCCACCAAGCTCGCCCCGATGTTCGGACGACCCCTATCTCAGTCCTGATTCCGTCAGCGTGCGCCCCGGTTGGGACCGGATGGTCAAGGCATCCTCGGAGTTCGCTTTCGCTGTCGGCACGGCACCGTTCGGGGACCTTTCAGACCCGAGCGTCGCGGAACGCGCCACACAGCTCACCGTGGGGAAATCCGACCCGCGCTCCACGTGGTCATCGCCCGCGCGCACCACGCTCCCGAGCGGTCCCGCGCACCGCGGCCATCCCTCTGATCGCGGCCTGTGTTACGGATCCCGCGATCCCTGCGCCACCAACGTGATCGCACCGCGGCTCCCTGCCCGACCATCGCTTTGATCTCCTGCCGGGCGCGCGACGCACGATTCCTTCGGCGACGAAGCGACGGCCGAGGTCACACCGCCTAACGGCCGCTGCTCGCTATCGCCTTCGCCCACATCCAGGCGTGCGCGGCCTGGGCGCGCCACGACTGCTTCGGCTCTGGCGGCTGCTCCGGCCTCGCTATGCCTTTGCCACGGAAGGGAACGCCAGCGCCGGTCGACCCTGACGATCGCTTCGACGATTCAGGCCACCTCCGCCGGACGCTCGCGTCCAACGGCGAGCAGGCGTACGCATCTGGGACCGGCTGCAGCGGCGACCGCGTGACGCGGCGCGCGAGCGCTTTCCGGGAAAGCGCTCGTCCGGTTCTCGGCGGATCGGGCGGCTGCCGGCTTGCGGGTTCGCCCAAATCCGAGCGCGAGGATTGTCCACTGAGCACGCCCGGCGTGGGTTCTCCTTTGTCGCCCACGCGGCAGTCTCAGCCAGACTGCCCCTTTTCGCGTGGAGCGGTAGCCCCGCCAACATGGCCGCTTTAGGCGTCAAGCAGCAGCGCCGCCGCCCGGCAGCAGGCTGCCGCTCGGGAGCCGGCGCACCGGAGCCACGTCGCCCCGCCGTTACCTATGCAGATCGGTGATTGTGCTCGCCACTGCGCGAGCCCCGCATTCGGCGACGCGCGAGCCCACTCTTCGCCGGCCACCGGGCCTGGCCCGATCGGACTCTAAGGCCCTACGCCGCGGTCGCAGCGGGCCTCGCTCGCCGCGCAAGGCAGGTTCGTCCTGAGCTCAGCCGATCGACCTCCGCGGTGACAGGTCTCTCGCTGAGGGCTCGCTTGCCGGCGCTGACGGTGGCCATGGGAATCTCCCCACTGGCGGCCACCTGAAGTCCCCAACTGATGGCCATCAGATCTCCCCATGGGCGGCCATCTTTTCTCCCCACGCTTTTGTCCTGATGTGTCGGTTATCCATCCGCGTCTTTGCCGAGACACGAGTTGGAGGCCGGATTTGAAGAAAGCTGAGGAAGTGATGGAGATCCTTGAGGCATACGACCTGGCCGGCACGTTGCGCGGAGCGGCGGCGCTGGCCGGGTGTGATCACAAGACGGTCGCGCACTGGGTCGTCGCGCGTGCGTTGCCGAGGACTATTGTGGGAATTCGGGGTTGGCGCGCGTGATGACGATGTGCGAGCGCGCCTCCGGGGATCACTCGCTGCGCGTTCCGCCGGTCCGTCGGTAGGGTTCCAGTTGGCGCCGCAGCGCGGGCACGTGTCTTCTTGTCGGGTCATCGGTGCCTCACAAGAGCGGCACAAGCGTGGGAAATGTCGCTCGTGCATAAGTCAGCGCTTGTTCGCTTGTGACTCTGCCGGCGCGGCGCGCTCGGCCTCACCTGGCTCCGGTTGCGCGGTGGATCGAACCTTCGCGGTTCGCGCGTCGTCGTGGTTCTGGCGGACCAACCCGTCGCGGTCGCGTGCCAGCGCATGGCGGTGCCACGCGGGCGGGGGGCATCGATCGTGTACCTATCGCCGCGGATGACGCGCATCACCCTGGCAAGCACGATGCTTACCGGGTTTCGTTGGCGGGGTGCGGGCAACAGCTTGGTCGCGCGGCCTGCCGGTGGCTGCCCGGTGCGGCGTGTCGGCTTGGCTGGTTGATCGTGGAGGTGCACCGGTTCTGGGATGATCCCGGGCGCCGGCGAGTCATCGGACTCGATCGCGAAGGTGGCGTGCATGCGGAACCTCAGCGAGCGCGGATCACCAGCTGTGAGCGCTCTGTGGGGGAACGACTCTTCGGTCGCTAGGGAGGTAACTGTCCGAGGGGTTGCCGCTTGGCGTCTGGCCGCCTGCTCCTTGAATGCCTGGCGTGCCTTCTGGGCATCATCGTTGGTCCGTCGCTGTGTAGCCACGCGAGCGTCCCATTCGGCCTTGGCTTGATCAGCGCGCCGGGAAGCTTCCTCACCCTTGTTCTTGGCTTGTCGGGCCTCTTCACAGATCCGAGCGTAGGCCGGATCGCTTCGTTCCCATCGCGCTTGTTCTTCGGCAAAGGTTTCGTGCTCCCACGCATCGGTGTGACGCACGGCTTCATTGGCATCGCCGAACTTGTACCAGCCCTTTGCGGCGTGTCTGTCGCCGTTGTGTCGCGGTTTTTGCAGGATCGTCATCACTGACCCTCCTACCAAGACCCCCGCAAATTAGGGCGGGTCCTGGGTCCTGCTTGTAAACGGCGTTTCTGTCGCTGTGGACGAAACGGCCCGTGAGGTCAGCGAGAGGCAGGTGTTGCCCACCGGGGGCCTGCGCGAGAGATTCGAGCGGTAGCGGCCGTAACGGCCCTACGACGACCATACTCCTTTTCGAGGCGTATAACGCCAATTTGGTGGATCGGGTATCGCCTCGGTCGAGTTCCCTGATTTCATGCCAATCGCGATGAATTTTGGGATTGCCGCACACAACGCTGGCGATAGGAGTACTGTCGGTAGGTGGCTGGCCCTGCGGCCAGAATTCTCGACCCAAGCCCGGATGCCACCAACGGCGTTTCTTGCGCCACGAGGCGTGAGGCGGGGGTTACTGGTTTTGACTGCGGGGCTGGTGCCGGACTCCTATCGGCGTTATCCCACCGGCCCGGTGGCTTCGTCCCTATCAAACGCGCGGGGTCCCTGGCCCTCTTCCTTCCGCGCTATCCCAATGGAGGGACGGGAAGGCTCGAAGATGACGACACGGACTGAACACGATCGGGCAGTACGGAGGCGAGTCGAGTTGACTCGCGATCGCGGACGGCGGCGGCTCGAGCCGGCAATTGACACCTGGCGACGCTTGAACAGTCGGCGAGCGGATGGCGCCCGGACCGGCGCTGATCCGCACGGTCCGAGCGAGCTCCGG
>Ga0310037_10002206_pt1 | contig 10170 bp, 9 predicted proteins | sample Sb_taG_11_FD_200239 | JGI IMG/M metagenome (GOLD analysis project Ga0310037, IMG submission 200239) | Peat soil microbial communities from Weissenstadt, Germany - Sb_50d_3_AS metaG (v2) (version 2) | ecosystem: Environmental > Terrestrial > Soil > Wetlands > Peat | place: Germany: Weissenstadt...
TCGCCGGTTCGGCGGCATCGGTCGTTTTGGTGTCGTCGGTGACCAGCGCGGCCTTCGTCGGTTCCGGCATCTCCGGAACGGGTGCTGCAGCGGCCGACGTTTCCAGTTTCGGAGCGGCGCCGGCGTCGGTCCTATTATTTTCGTCGCCGGCCTGCGCGGTCCTGGTGGCTTCAGGCGCAGCGGGAGCCGCCGCGGCCGGCACGGGAGCCGGTGCAGCCGAAGCAGCAGCCGGCATCGCCTTGTGCACGAACAGATGCGCATCCGCGAACGGCACGGGCTTCAATTCGTTGCGCGCGATGATGACGCGGACGCCGACCTTGGTGACGCTGAACAGCTTCATGGCAAATTCGCGCGGCATGCGGATACAGCCGTGCGACGCCGGATGACCGATATTCTCGCCCTCATGCATGGCGACCCCGGACCAGGTGATGCGCTGCATGAACGGCATCGGCGCGCCGCTGTAGATATTGGAGCGGTGGAAGCGCTCCTTGCCGATGACGCTGAAGATGCCGGTCGGCGTCGGCAGCGCGGGCACGCCGGTGGCGACCAGCGTGTCGGCGACCTCGGTGCCGTCGGCGTAGAGGTGGAGCTTCTGCTGATTGATGGAAATGACGATTTGCATCGGACCTTTCGGCAGCGTGCCGAAAGGTTCCTTGCTGACGTGCTCGGTTTCCTTGGGCTCGGGCTGGTGCCGGACCCGCGCCGATGCCGGCGATGCCAGCGTCGCCGCAACGACAAAACCGAGCGCGTAAATGCTGCCGGTCAAAGCACGCCGGCGAAGACGCAGAGCGCTGCCTGTGAAGTCAGTGTGCACGATCAGCCCCGGACAATGTTACCCACGATTCGAGTTGCAAATCTTACTCAACACCGCCGCCCGGCACCACCACGCCGCACCCGGTGACCTCGAAATTAATCCATTATGGTTCATGGAAGACACAGCCGTGACACCGTCTTCCGCTCACGATTGCGGCACCAGCGCGAACGCCTTGGCCAACAGCTCATAGGAGCGCTTGCGCGCATTATGGTCGTAAACCATTGTGGTAATCATTAATTCGTCGGCGCGGGTGGCTTCGATCAGCGCCTGTAAACGGCCCATAACTTTCTCGACACCGCCGACCACGAGCCGGGCACGCTGGCGCGCCATGCGCTCGCGGTCGGCCGGCGTATAGGCGTAGGCAGCAGCTTCCTCGGGCGAGGCCAGCGGCAGATATTCGCCTTTGGCGCGGCGCACATAATGCAAGTCGGCGCTTGCCGCAATGCGCTCGGCTTCGGCGTCGCTGTCGGCCGCGATCACCGCGGTGCCGAGGATGGCGTAGGGTTCCTTGAGCGTCGCCGACGGCTTGAAATGATTGCGATAGCTGAGCATGGCGCTCGCGGCGTCGTAATCTGCGAAGTGATAGGCAAAGGAATATCCCATGCCGACGGCGGCGGCGAGCTCGGCGCTGTAGCCGCTGGACCCCAGCAGCCAGATCGGCGGCAGCGCGACGTCGGACGGCACCGCGCGCACGTTGCGGAACGGATGCCCTTCCGGGAACCCGCCGCGTTCGAGCAGCAGCAGTTCCTGGAAGCGCTCGAGAAAATCATCGCCTTGGCGCGGATCCTGCCGGGCACGCAACGCATAGGAGGTGACCTGATCGGTGCCCGGCGCGCGGCCGAGCCCAAGATCGATGCGCCCGGGAAACAGCGCCTCCAGCACCTTGAAGCGCTCGGCGACCATCAGCGGCGCGTGGTTCGGCAGCATCACGCCGCCCGAGCCGACGCGCATGTGCGACGTCACTGCCGCGATCTGGCCGATCATGATGTCGGGCGCGGAACTGGCGATATTCGCCAGATTGTGGTGCTCGGCGACCCAATAGCGCTTGTAGCCGAGCCGGTCGGCGAGCCGCGCCAGATCGAGCGAGTTGCGCAGCGCCACCGACCCGGGCGTGGCCGTGGTGACGGGCGACAGATCGAGGACGGAAAGCGGGACCACGCTGAATTGCTTCCAGTTGCGGAATTGGTTCTAGTTCAAGGATTATGCCGAACGCGTCAGTCTATGTGGCCTGAGCACGCGCCGCTATCAATGCCGCGCCGCAATTTGGCCGGCGCTCATTGGTTCGGCGGCGGCACGAACGGACCGCCGACGCCGGACGGCCGGCTGGCGGGTTGAACGATCGCACGGGCCTGACGTGCGCGTTGCGGCTTGGCGGCAATGCGTGGCGGTGGGACGAAGGGACCGCCAATAGCGGGCGGTTGGCTGCCGGGTTGAACCGCCAAACGGGCTTGACGGGCGCGTTGCGCCTTGGCGGCAATGCGGTGCCGGTGCGCGGCCTTATGGTGCGCCTCGGCGGGAGGTTCTGTCGCGGCTTGAGGCTCCACCTCGGCAGGAGACGCAGCCACGGTCGCGGTGGTGTCCGGCTTGGTATCCGGATTAGGCTCTTGGACAACTTGTTCCGTAGGCGCAGCAGATTCGGCTGGCGTAGTCTGCTCCGCCGGCGGCTCGGCGGCCGCAGTGTCTGATGACGTTGTGGCTGGCGGCACATTCGGCGTGCCGACGGCTTCGTCCTGCTTCGGTTCGGGAGCTTGCGCGACCGCCGCTTGCTCGGGCGCCGGCTGGTCCGGTTCGGCAGCGTTGGTTTCAGGAGCGGTCGCCGCGGTGCTCACAGCCACGCTCGGCGCGCTGTCCTCGCGATCGGGCTGTGGCGGTGCCGCTGCCGCGGGAGCGCCGGAAGGCTCGGTCTGGTTCACCGGGAAACGGACGCCGAATGAATCGGCCGCCGCCGGCATCGCGGCGAGCGGCGGCGGATTGCCGACAGCGAGTTGCAGCGGCGCGGCGCCGGCAGCGAGCCGGCTCAACGGCTCGTGGTTGACGCGGAAGGTGGCGAACATCGCGAAGCCGCAACTCAGTGCGACGATCGAGGCGACCACAGCCGCGATCAAAAGCCGGGCATTGGGAAACATTCGACCTCGCATTACGGCCGCGCGCGATCTCGGGCGAAGCACGCGTCACTAGGATGCAGATCATCGCGAGGGCAGATGGCGCCGCCATCAGCGCGGTTACGCGCGTCTTCGACGCGCTATGGCCGGCCTACAGACCGGCGTCCAACGGGCGCAACACTAACTGAGTCGGCGGCAATTCAATGCAAAGAAAAAGCAAAGAAAAATCCGGCCGGCGCGGCAGCGCCAGCCGGATTAGCCAAATCGGATCGGCTAGCGCGTGATCGTGCTTTGCGCCGAGGCCGAAGCCGGCGCCGAGCCGGGCAACACGACGACGCGGGTGCCGACGGTGACGCGGCTGAACAGGTCCTCGACATCCTCGTTGGTCAGCCTGATGCAGCCCGAGGACACGAAGGTGCCGATGGTCGACGGCTGGTTGGTTCCGTGGATGCGATAGACCGTATTGCCGAGATACATCGCGCGCGCGCCGAGCGGATTGGTGTCGCCGCCGGCCATGAAGCGCGGCAGGTAGGGCTGGCGCTCGATCATCTCCTTCGGCGGGAACCAGTCCGGCCATTCCTTCATGCGTGTGATGCGCTCGGCGCCCGCCCAGGTGAAACCTTCGCGGCCGACGCCGACGCCGTAGCGCATCGCCTTGTTGTTGCCGAGCACCAGGTAAAGGTAAGTGTTCGGCGTATCGATGACGATGGTGCCGGCCGGCTCCCGGGTGACGTAATCCACCAGCTGGCGGCGGAACTGCGGCGGCAATTCCTTGCGCGGCCCGGTCTCGGGCTGCTCGTCAGGCGGCAGCGCGGCAATGACCGCATCGCGGTTTTGCGCGGCCGCGGGCGGCGGCGCATAGGTCGGCGCGCGTACCGAGCCGGTGACGTCGTCGGATCCGGGACCGTTGGCGACGTCGGCCGGCGGCCGTTGAAAGCCTTCGACGATCGGCGCTGGCTGCGGCGGCAATTCGCTATACGAACCGGGATAGACGCGCGCTGCGGGCGGCGGCGGGTACGGCACGTAGGGACCGCCGACCGGAGCGTCGTTTTCGTCGTCGCGCGGATCGTAGATCGCGCCGGGCGGCGGCAACGGCGGGGCCGCATAGCCCGGCTGCGCATAGGGCGGCGGGTAAGCCGGCGGCGGCGGCGGATAATACTGCGCCGCGGCAACGCCGACGGAACCGGCAAGGGCAAACGCAATGACGACAACGCTGAGGCTTGAACGCAAGGCAGATCCCCCGAGGCAAATCCCCAAAATGACGCCGTATCTCTAGCGGCGACCTTGGCACAAGATGGGGCAGGAAAAAGGCAACAAAGCAGCAGACGACGGGTCTCGGCAGCGGCGAGACGGCGCAGGGGCGATTTCAACGCCGATAGCGTAAATCAAACACTAACGATTTGGGTCCCACCGCAAGGCTGCTACCATGCGCAAGGCTATTCCTATGCTAGTGACCGCCGGGAATCACAAGGCGCGACCAGAGTTCTTGGAGAGATCGACGTGAAGCGCTTTGCCTGCGGCGCGATGGCTCGAGGCCTGATGCCTGCCTGCCTGATCCTTGCCTGCCTTACTGCTTCGGCGCCGGTGCGCGCGCAAAATCAGGCCGCCGACGACCTCAAGGGCAAGATTTTCGATGCGCGCATGGCGAAGCAGACCTTCGCCGGCGGATTGAAATTCTGCAACGAGCTCGACGGCAAGCATTTTTACTTCCAGGCGCGCGATCGCGTCCTCGATTTGGATGAGTATCACCGGTCGCTGGAAAACCTGGCCAAGCAACAGGTCTTCAATCCCGAGAAGCATCGGCCGTGGACCGAACAGGACGCCACCGAACGCTGGGACCAGGTGCAAAAACAGGCGGCCAGCGACCAAGCCAATTGCCAGCTGGTGGCGAGCCTGCCGGCGCTCGAGAAGCAACTCGACGAGCTGGAAAAAAACCCGCCGACGGCCGAGAAGAAAAACTGACCCGGCCGCGCTCGCTTCGCCAGCATCGGCGCGGTACACTTGCGGATATTGCGGCGGCGCTTTCTCGGCTACAAGGAAGCGAACGATCTCGTGCCGCGAACGAGGGAATTTGAGATGCCGTCCTTGAGCGACTGGAAGGTGCCGGCCTCCGCGCAGCCGAAGCCGGAAGATTACGGCTACGATCTCGAACAGGCCTTCAATGCCGTGGTCGGGCTGCGCGCCATCATTCCGGGCGACGCCTATACGGCGGAGACGCTGGGCACCGAGCGTGCCGGCAACGGCGTGTTCATTCGCGGCAACGGCTTGGTGCTGACCATCGGCTACCTGATCACGGAAGCCGAGACGATCTGGCTTAGTCTCAACGACGGCCGCTCCGTGCCCGGCCACGTCTTGGGCTACGACCAGGAGACCGGCTTCGGTCTGGTTCAGGCGCTCGCCAAGCTCGACATGCCGGCGCTCGAAATCGGCCAATCGGCCGCCGCCGCGATCGGCGAGCGCGTCGTGGTCGCCGGCGCTGGCGGCCGGCAGCGCTCGGTCGCCGCGCGCATCGTCGCCAAGCAGGAATTCGCCGGTTACTGGGAATACGTGCTCGACGAAGCGATCTTCACCGCGCCGGCGCATCCGAACTGGGGTGGCACCGCGCTGATCGGGCCCGCGGGCGACCTCCTCGGCATCGGCTCGCTGCAATTGCAGCACGCCGTCGAGAAGGGCCAGGCGCAGAACATCAACATGATCGTGCCGATTGACCTGTTGAACCCGATCCTCGACGACCTCATGAAGTTCGGCCGGCGCAATGCGCCGCCACGGCCGTGGCTCGGGCTTTACGCCACCGAAGTCGAGAACCGCCTCGTCATCGTCGGCCTCGCCGACAAGGGACCGGCCAAGAAGGCCGACTTGCGCACCGGCGACATCGTGCTCTCGGTCGCCGGCAAGGAAGTGCGCGATCTGGCGAGCTTCTTCCGCCGCGTCTGGGCGCAAGGCGAAGCCGGCGTCGACGTGCCGGTCTCGATCTACCGCGACGGCGACACTATGGACGTGCGGGTGAAATCGAGCGAGCGCAATCGGTTTCTCAAGGGGCCGAGCTTGCATTGAGCGATTTACGTTTCCCGGGCGCAGCGCACCACCATAAGCGCGTTCACGCGCGTCTTGCGCGCGCTATGGTGGTGCGCTGCGCCCGGGATCGCAACAAGCTCCGAGTCTGCAACGATCCCGGATCAGCGGTGCACCACTTCGTGCTGCACCGCATCCGGGAAACACAGACCGCGCTTACCGCTCCTCGAACAATGCCCGTAACCCTTCCCGATAAGTCGGATAGCGCAAGCTGACGCCGAGTTCGCGTTTGAGCTTGGCGTTCTTCACCCGGCGGCATTCCTGCCAAAAGCTCAGCGCCATCGGCGACATCGACGGCGCCGCTAGCTCGAACGGAATTTCCGGCGGCGGCGCGACGCCCATGAGCTGTGCGGCGAAGACGATCGGATCGGCGGGCGGCGTCGGTTCGTCGTCGGCGACGTTGAAAATTCCCGAGGCCCGGCGCGCGATGGCGGTGTCGATGGCTTGGGCGATGTCACCGACATGGGTGCGGTTGAACACCTGGCCGGGCTTGACGATGCGGCGGGCCGTGCCGCGCGTGATTTGCACCAACGCGTTTTGCCCGGGTCCGTAAATGCCGGCGAGGCGCAGGATGGCGACGGCGATGCCGCGGCGCGCGCCGAAATCCAGCCAGGTTTGCTCGGCGGCGAGGCGTTCGCGGCTGCGCGCCGCGCCCGGCTGCGGCGGCGTTGCCTCGTCGACCCAGGCGCCGCCGCGGTCGCCATAAACGCCGATGGTTGAGAGATAGACGACGGAGCGCAGCCGTTGAGCGTGGGCCAAAACATCGCCGCAGGCGCGCAGCACTGGATCGCCGCTCTCGTCGGGCGGAACTGAGACCAACGCGGCATCGGCTTCGGCAATGGCGCTGCGCAAGTCCGGCGTCGCCGTACTGCCGTCGAAGATGAGCGCGTTGAGCCGTCCCGAAGGATGCGCGTTCAACGCGGCGGCGCGCTCGGCGCCGCGCACGGTGCCGACGATGCGATCGAATTTTTTTCGGCCGAATTCTTCGACGAAATGCTCTGCCGAATAGCCGAGACCGAAACAGATCAGCATTTTTTTGTCACTCGCACGCCGCCGCCCATTCGGCGATGACCTCGGGATCGGATTCGGTGGCGCGACGTTTCCATCGTTCAAGCCGCGCGCGATCGAGACGGCCGAGCGCCCATACCGCGGCGCCGCGTACCAGCGGCGAGGCATCGCCGAGCAACCGCTCGGCCTCGCCGGCAAGGCTGGCATCTTCGGAATTGCCGATCGCGATCAGCACGTTGCGCAAAAAGCGATTGCGGCCGATGCGCTTGACCGCGCTTTTACTGAACAGCGCGCGGAAGCCCGAGTCGTCGAGCCGCGCCAGTTCGGCGAGCGCCGGCGCGCGCAGCGCGTCACGCGCGGCAAGCTTCAGCTCGCGGCCGGCCTGGGCGAATTTGTTCCATGGACAGACCGCGAGACAATCGTCGCAGCCGTAGATGCGGTTGCCCATCAACGCACGCAATTCGCGCGGGATGGCGCCCTTGTGCTCGATGGTGAGATAGGAGATGCAGCGCCGCGCATCGAGCCGGTACGGCGCCGGGAAAGCGTCGGTCGGGCAGACGTCGAGGCAAGCGTGGCAGGTGCCGCAATGATCGTGCGCCGGCGCGTCGGGCTCTAGCTCGAGCGTGGTGAAGATGGCGCCGAGGAACAGCCAGGAGCCGAGCTCGAGCGACACCAGATTGGTGTGCTTGCCCTGCCAGCCGAGACCTGAGGCTTCGGCGAGCGGCTTCTCCATCACGGCCGCGGTATCGACGAACACCTTGATGTCGCCGCCGGCTTGCTCGATCAGCCAGCGGCCGAGCTTCTTCAGCCGCGGCTTGATCACCTCGTGGTAATCGTCGCCCTGGGCATAGACCGAGATGGCGCCGCGCGTGCGTCGTTTCAGGATCGCGAGCGGATCGCTGCGCGGGCCGTAATTGACGCCGAGCATGACGATCGCGCGCACTTGCGGCCACATCGCGCGCGGATCGCCGCGGCGGTCGGCCTTGGCCGCCATCCAATCCATGTCGCCATGGGCGCCTTCGGCGAGGAAGGTTCGCAAGCGCTCGGCGGCCAGCGGGATCGCATCCGGCCGCGCCACGCCGACGACATCAAAGCCTTGGGCGCGGGCGGCCTCGGCAAGCGCGGCTTTCAGCTCAGCCGGCGTCAGAAGTCGAGATCGGCGTAGCTCGGCGCCGGCTGCAGCCCCGCCAGCGTCTCGGTGAGCAGCGCGCGGAACGCCGGCCGCGATTTTATGCGCGCGTACCAGGCCCTCGCGGTCTTGTCTTCGTCCCACGGCACTTCGCCCAGGTAATCGGCGGCGGACAAATGCGCCGCCGCGGCCAGATCGGCAAAAGTCAGGCTTTCGCCGGCGAGCCAGTCGCGGGTGCGCACCAGCCAGCCGATATAGGCCAGATGGTAGCGAATATTGACGCGCGCGGCACGCAGCGTGTCGGTATCGGGCGGGCCGCCGCCCTGGGCGGCCGGGATGTAGCGCTTGTAGATGCGCTCCATCACCATCGCGCCGGAGACTTCCTCGAAGAACTTGTCGTTGAACCAATGGGTCAGGCGACGGACTTCGACCCGGGCGCCGGTCTCCGGCGGCATCAGCCCGAGTTCGGCAAGCTTGCCGCCGCGCGTCTCGCCGAGATATTCGGCGATGACGGCTGCGCCCGGAACCGGCGGCGCGCCCTCTTCCACCAGCACCGGCGTGGTGCCGGCGGGATTGAGCACCAGGAAATCCTGGCGCCGCTCCCAGGTCCGCTCCTCGACCAGGCGAGGCGTTTGCCCGAGCTCTTCGAGGACGAGCCGGACAAAACGCGAGTGCGGACAGAATGGATGGTGAAACAGCGTCAACATGCCCGAGATCAGCCATCCGGCGTCAGGCATCGGGACCTGCATTGCCCCCAAGACCTGACGTATGACGCCTGATACATTCTCCCTGATTCCTGATCCCCGCTTCCAGGAGATCATCCCCTTATAGGCGACGACACCGCGCAGGCAACCTCACCGCCGCCGCAACTGTGACGAAGCAGTACTGTGAGGAAGCAGTCTTGCGAATTTCCTACCGAACCGGGCGCGGCAAGCGCCCTTCCCCGCCGCGGAGCTACCTATGACGTTGGACGTAATCAAGGCGATCTTCCTCGGTATCGTCGAGGGGCTGACCGAGTTCATCCCGGTGTCTTCGACCGGGCACCTGCTGCTGGTCGGCCATTTCTTCGGCTTCGACGACGAGGATTTCGGCAAATCCTTCGACGTCCTGATCCAGCTCGGCGCCATTCTGGCGCTGCTGTCGATCTATTTCTCGCGGCTGTGGAAGCTGTTCCTCGGCATGTTCACCGACCCGGAAGCACGGCGCTTCATCATCGGCGTGCTGGTGGCGTTTTTTCCGGCCATGGTGCTCGGCGCGCTGTTTTACGGCATCATCAAAAGCGTGCTGTTCAACGTCTGGATCGTCTGCACGATGCTGCTGATCGGCGGCTTCGTGCTGCTGTGGATCGACCGGCTCGATCTGAAACCGCGCTACCACGATGCCACCAAGTTCTCGCTGCCGATGTATTTCGGCATCGGCGTGGTGCAGTGCCTGTCGATGATTCCGGGCGTATCGCGCTCCGGCGCCTCCATCGTCGCCGCCATGCTGTTCGGCGCCGACAAGCGCGCGGCGACGGAATTCTCGTTCTGGCTGGCAATGCCGACCATGGTCGGCGCCTTCGCGTTCGAAGCCTTCAAGAACCGTCACGAATTCGCCGCCGGCAGCAACACGCTGATCATCGCCATCGGCTTTGCGGTGTCGTTCATCTGCGGCTGGTTCGTGGTCAAGACGTTGCTCGGCTACGTCTCGCGACACGGCTTTGCACTGTTCGCCTGGTGGCGCATCGTCGTCGGCGCGCTCGGGCTGATCGCACTGGCGTTGGGGATGTGAAAGGGCCTTAGAAAGCGGCCTGGGTCTGAGCTAAGATGACGCCACGCGGCGCCATATCGCGCGCGCGTCCAGCTTGAAAGGACCGCTTCAATGGCGAAGAAACAATCAGACAGCGTTTACCGCATTGTCGACGTCGTCGGCGTCAGCGATAAATCATGGGAGGACGCCGGCCGCCGCGCGGTGGAAACCGCCGCCGGCTCGCTGCGCGATCTGCGCGTGGCCGAAGTCACCAAGATGGACATGCGGGTCGAGAACGGTAAGGTTTTGGCGTTTCG
>Ga0310037_10002208_pt1 | contig 10160 bp, 10 predicted proteins | sample Sb_taG_11_FD_200239 | JGI IMG/M metagenome (GOLD analysis project Ga0310037, IMG submission 200239) | Peat soil microbial communities from Weissenstadt, Germany - Sb_50d_3_AS metaG (v2) (version 2) | ecosystem: Environmental > Terrestrial > Soil > Wetlands > Peat | place: Germany: Weissenstadt...
TTCAGGGCGGTGGCATCATCGACGCGATCGAAGTGGCGCCGGGTGAGGAGGGCGATGGTCGTGAACGCGATCACGATCAGCAGCGACACCCAGGCTCCGGCGGTGAATTTGGTGACGGCGGCGATGAGGAACACGATCGCTGACATCGCGCATCCGACCGCACCCATGACAATGCTGGCGCGCCAGCGCGCGCCCCGCACGCGCCGCCAGTGAACGACCATCCCAGCCTGGGAGAGCGTGAACGCGAGGAACACGCCGACCGCGTAGAGCGGGATCAACGAACTCGTGTTCCCGCCAAACGCGACGAACACGAGGGTCGCCACGATCGACAGGACGACGATCCCGTTGTTGAAGGCGAGCCGATCGCCCATCTTGAGGAACGGCGTTGGCGCGAAGCGGTCGCGGGCGAGCAGGAACATCACACGCGGGAAGTCGTTGTACGCGGTGTCGGCCGCCAGCAGCAGCACCAGCGCCGTCGCGGCCTGCGTGTAGACGTAGAGCGGGCCGCTGCCGAAGTCCAGGTGCGCCAGTTGCGAGAGCACTGTCTGACTCGACTCAGGGACGATCCCGTCGAGGTGGACCAGGACGATGATGCCGGTGAACATCGCGATCAGCAGCCCGATCATCCAGGTCAGGGTGCTGCGCGCGTTACGCCACTCCACCGGCCTAAGCGCCGGGACCGCATTGGAGATCGCTTCGATGCCCGTCATCGCGGTCGAGCCCGACGCGAAGGCGCGCAGCACGAGCAGCAGGGTCACGGCTTGGGAGGCATGGAGCGCGGGCGGGGGTAGCGCACGAAAGCCGCGCCCGCCCGCGTCGATGAGGCCAACGGCGACCAGCAGCGCGATCGCGACGATGAACGCGTAGGTCGGCGCGGCGAACAGCGCGCCAGCCTGGCGCACGCCACGCAAGTTGGCCGCCAGCAGGAACGCGATGAGCGCGACTCCGATCGGCACGACCGCCGAGTGCAGCGACGGAATCGCCGATGTCACGGCCGCCAGACCGGAGGAGATCGAGACCGCCACGGTCAGCACGTAGTCCGTGATCAGGCCCGCCGCGGCAACCAAGCCCGGGACGCGGCCGAGGTTCGCGCTGGCGACGATGTACGAGCCGCCGCCGTGGGGGTAGGCGCGGATCGTCTGTCGGTAGGACAGGCCCACGGCCAGCATCAGGAAGGCGATGGCGGCCGAGACGGGCAGCGACCAACCAAGTCCGGAACCGCCCGCGAGCACGAGAACTGCGAGCATCGCCTCCGGGCCGTAGGCCACCGACGACAGCGCGTCCGCTGAGAGTACGGGCAGCGCAATCAGCTTTCGCATCCGCTCCTGCGCGATCGCCGTGCTCTTGAGCGGGGGCCCGAGTAGCGCGCGGCGGATGTGGTGGCCGACCGTCTGAAGATCGAGCGCCGGGCCCTCGTCGTCGATCGTCGCCTCGAGCTCGTCCGGCGACGCACTGCCGGGCTTGACGTGAACGAGGCGCCCCCACCGAGTCGGCGGGCTCAACTCGGGGTGACCGCCGAGCGACCGATCGACTGGGAGCGAAGCGGCGTCTGCGTGGAAAGCCGGTCCCCATTCGGAGCCCACCTGCCGCAGGGCCTCGAGCTGGTCCGCATCGAGTGGGGCAAGGATTGCATCCGGGCTCGGAGGAGCGTTCGCACCGAGGCTTGGCGCGTCCGGGTCGACAACATCATCGAGCCGATCGTCTCCACTTGGTTGGGTGAGCGGAATCGCTGCTCTCCTCCGGGGGGTTGAACGTGACCGCGGACAGACTGTTGGGCGTCCTGGTGAGTCGTCGTCATGCGGTTTGAGTGATTTGTCCGGGCGGGCAGTTCCGGGTGCTGCCGGATGGCCGCCCGCCGACGATCACCCGGAATGCGTGATTACTGCTCACTCGGCCGCGCGCCACCTTGCGCGCTGAGGAACACGATGAGTTCATCGATCTCGAGGCACCGGGTCGTGATAGTCGGCTCCGGGTTCGGCGGGCTGGCCGCCGCGAAGGCCCTGCGGCGTGCTCCGGTGGACGTGACCGTGATCGATCGCACCAACCATCACCTGTTCCAGCCGCTGCTCTACCAGATGGCGACGGGCGTCCTGGCCGAGGGTGACATCGCCCCGCCGACCCGGGACATCCTCCGCCGCCACGCCCATACGCGCGTGCTGCTCGGCGAAGTGGTCGATGTCGACCTCGAGGCGCGCGAGGTGACGCTCGAGACGATTGGAAGGAGCGCCCGCGTCGCCTATGACAGCCTGATCGTCGCCGCCGGGGCCGGGCAGTCTTACTTCGGGCACGATGAGTTCGGCCTGCATGCCCCCGGGATGAAGACAATCGACGACGCGCTCGAGCTACGCGGACGGATCTTCGGCGCGTTTGAGCTGGCCGAGCTGGCGCGAGAGAAAAGCGAGCGCGATCCGTGGCTGACGATCGCGGTGGTCGGGGCAGGACCGACCGGTGTCGAAGTCGCCGGTCAGATCGCCGAGCTCTCGCGCCGGGCGCTCAAGCGCAACTTCCGCGGGTTCGACCCGGCGCAGGCACGTGTCGTCCTGCTCGACGCCGTCGATACGCTCCTGCCGTCCTTCCCAGAGTCTCTCCGGCGGCGCGCGCATCGTGACCTGGAGCGCCTCGGAATCGAGATCGAGCTGGCAACGAGGGTCACCGGCGTCGATGAGCGTGGACTCGATGTCGTCCGCCCCGACGGATCGTCCGGAAGGATCGAGGCCCGCACTAAGGTGTGGGCGGCGGGCGTGGAAGCCTCCGCGCTCGGGGCGCGCCTCGGGGAGCAGAGCGGCGCCGCGGTCGATCGCGCAGGCCGCGTGGCCGTGCTTGCCGATTGCACATTGCCGGGCCATCCGGAGGTGTTCGTCATCGGCGACCTGATGAGCCTCAACCACCTGCCGGGCGTCGCTGAGGTCGCGATGCAATCCGGCCGGTACGCCGCACGTTCGATCGTCCGCCGGCTCCGCGGCGACAACGCGACGCGCGCATTCCGTTACCGCGATCTCGGCACGATGGCGACGGTCGCCCGCTTCCGGGCCGTCGCCTGGTTCGGTCCGGTCCGGGTCGCTGGGCCCGTAGCCTGGCTGCTGTGGCTCGTGGTCCACCTGGCGTTCCTGACCGGCTTCAAGAACCGCGTGGCCACGCTCGCCAGCTGGACCGTCGCGTTCCTAGGGCGTGGCCGGCCCGAGCGCACGATCACCGAGCAGGAGGTGTTCGCACGAACACGCGGCCAAGCGCATCAATGACCCATCGCCTACGCCGCTGCCGGCCGCGTAAGCGCCGCCAGCTCCGCGGCCGCCGCCTTTTCGAAATCGAGCGCTTCCAATCATCCAATCCGCGTGACGACGGGTCACCCGGGTGGACGGCAACCTCCTGCCGACGCCAACGCGAACCAGGAAGGCTGCGACGTGAAAGTCGAGCGAGCAGATTCACCGAGCTTCGCCGCTGCGCGCTGTCCGGGTCTGACGGGCGAAGTCGATGAGCGATGAACTTCGCACACTCGATGATCTCGACGTTGACGGGCAGCGGGTCCTGCTGCGCGCGGATTTCAACGTGCCCCTCATGGCGGCCCCCGCCGGCGGGCCGGTGCGGGTCGCCGATGATTCCCGCATCCGCGCTGGACTGACCACGATCGATGAGCTCCGCCGGCGGGGCGCCCGCCTCGTGATCGTCTCCGACCTGGGCCGGCCCAAGGGCCAGGATCCGGGCTTGTCGATGCGCCCGGTCGCCAACCGTCTCGGCGAGCTGGCGGGCGCGCCGGTGCAGTTCGCGGCCGGGGTGACCGGGCCGCAAGTACGCGACCTGTCCGAGCGGCTCGAGCCCGGCCAGATGCTGATGCTGGAGAACATCCTGTTCGAAGCGGGCGAGGCGCGCGGCGAGCCTGCGCTGGCGGCAGCGTTGGCCGAGTTGGCGGACGTGTACGTCGGCGATGCCTTTGCCGCCGCGCAGCGGAGCTATGCCAGCACATCGGGCGCGGCTCACCACCTCCCCTCGGCCGCGGGCCGCACGATGGAGCGGGAAGTGCACGCCTTGGGCGCGATCGTGGACCGGCCGGCACGACCGCTGGTCGCCATCCTCGGAGGCACCAAGATCCGCGACAAGATCGGCGTGCTTCGGCGCTTCCTGGAACTGGCCGACGCCGTCTGCATCGGCGGCGCGATGTGCTTCCCGTTTCTTGCCGCGCGGGGCCACAGCGTCGGCTACTCGCTATGTCGGAAGGACGATGTCGAGCCGGCGCGGGCGGCGCTCGCGACCACCCGCGGGTCGGCATGCGGACTCGAACTTCCCACCGATCTGCTGGTGGCCAGGTGGGGCCAGGACGGGGGTTCCCACACGCGCTACCTGGATGGGGTCGAGGTACCCCACGGTTGGATGGGGCTCGACATCGGCGCCGAGAGCGCAGCTCGGTACGCCGCGCTGGTCGCCGCGGCGGGCACGGTCTTCTGGAACGGCCCGATGGGCCGGTTCGAGCTCCCCCAATACACCGCGGGCACCCGCACGATCGCCGACGCCGTCGCTTCGACATCGACGATGTCGGTGATCGGAGGCGGGGAAACGGTCGCGGCGCTGCAGCGCTTCGGCCTGCGGGATCGCGTGAATCACGTCTCTGCGGGGGGTACGGCGATGCTTGAGTTCCTGGAGGGCCGACCGCTACCCGGTGTGCAAGTGCTGCTGCGAAACCGCACAGGTGCGTATGCCGAGGCGCCTCGCCCGTAGGACGCTGTGGCATGTCGTGGGCGCTGGCAAGCGCCAGCTGACGATCCATTACGCGGCCGCTGCAGCGGGCGGTCAACCGACGAGCTGTCTCTGTCGCGGCTATCGGTGATCAGCGCGCCCGTCAATCGGCGGCGCGCTCGGGCTGACCGTGAGAGGCCCTCGCCCAGCCGAGCGTCGGCTCGACGTACTCGCCGTCGAGGACGGCCCCCCGCCGAAGATGCGTCGCGACGGGCTCTTTATGGTGCTCGGGATAAACCGGCCGTTAGAGGCGTTCACGGCCTGCAAGTCGAACGTCTCGGGGTGGACAGCCCGCATCCCCTCGGCCTATCCCTCGACGGGCGGGTCGGCGGAGGCCTCCTCGGGCGGGTCGAACTGGTCGAGGGGGCCCTGCGCGTGGTCACCCCGCGCCGCTCATAGATCAACCATCAGCCTGCGGTGATGACCTTGATCTCGCTTGTGATGCCGCCAACACCGGGCAGCGCCGAGACAGCCTCGAACGCGGCGTCGTTCTCGTACGGGTGCTTGACCTCTCCCTTCAGGGTCAACCAAGCGTTGGAGACAGTGACGTCAATCCGGTCGGCGGGCACCGCGTCAGTCGACATCAGCGCCTGCAGCGCCGCACCGCGAACCTCGTTGTCCTGCCAGCGATCCCGCGGGTCGATCCCGAGCTCGTCCTCGACGGCGAGGACGCCCGGCACGGCGCGCGCGATCTTGACGATCGCTCTACGCTGGTGAAGCGTGCCGACGCTGCCGCGCAGTATCACAGCGCCATGCCGCTCTGAGACGGCCACCTCTGCAGGATGGGGGACGCGGTCGTCGCGCTCGAGCCTGGCGCGTATCTCGTCGGTGATCAGGTTTTCGTTGGACATGGCGGGAGCTCCTCGTGTTTCGTAGGGACTGCGGTCTCCGCGAGCATCAACGCTCCCGCGGTGAGCCGTCATCACGCGATTTGCGTGATCGAGGTTCGTGGACATGGGCGCCGTAAGCCAGTCCGTTTTCCGTTCTGCCAATCACTCGAAATGCGTGACGACGGCTCACCGATCTGCAGAAGACGCTCTCGGGCGTGGATTTCCCAACGGAGGAATGAGCAATGGCGCTGCTGGCTGAGCCTGATCGGCCGGATCATGATGATCGTGCTCGCGTTCTGGGTCAGCGGCCAGTTCTTCCTGGTCCGCGCGTCCACGCTGCTGACCTTCGCCGGAGTCTGGGGGATGACCACCGGCATCATCGACGTCGTGCGTGCCTTCGAGATTCGCGAGCTGGGTCGGCAGCTACGCCCTCGTTCCCGTTGACGAGGGTCTTTCTTGACGGCATGAGTCGATGAGCGCGCCCGACCACCCCACGCACACATCGCTGCGCACAACACGCGAGAGCTCTGAAGACGGCGCCGCCCCGTTGCGCGTCCGATTGACGGCCCCGCCCTTGAGTGGCGTGCTGCGGCTCGTGCTCATCCTCGTCGCGACCGTGCTCGCGCTGTACATGGTCTGGAGGATCCGCGGCGTCATTCAACTCCTTGTCATCAGCCTGTTCTTCGCGTTCGCGCTGTTCCCAGTGGTCGACGCGGCGGCAGTCAGAACCCGAGCACCTCGCGCCGTCGTGATCCTCGCCGTTTACACGATCCTTGCCCTGCTCGTCGGCCTGATCGGCTACGTGGTCATCCCGAGCGTGGTCAGAGAGGTGCAGACGCTCTCACGCGACGCTCCCCATTACGCGGCGGAGCTGCGGCGGGACGCGACGTTCCGCCACTACGATGATCGCTACCACATCACCGCGAAGCTCTTGCGGGACGCGCACCGGCTGCCGCAGCTGCTCGCCCGGGCGGCCGGTCCGCTGAAAGACGTGACCGTCGGCGCGGCCAGTTTCATCGCGCAGCTCATCACAGTGCTGGCCGTCACGTTTCTGCTCGTCCTGCACGGTCGGGGTTACTCCGAGCTGGGGCTGTCACTGGTCGGCCGCCGCCAGCAGCGCTACCGCCAGGTGATCATCGACATCAAAGACTCCGTCGCCCGCTACACGCTCGGCAACATCTCGATCAGCGTCCTTGCGACCATCGCGACCTGGATCGTCCTCTCAATACTAGGTGTCCCGTACGCGCTTGCGCTCGGCCTCGTGGTGGGCTTCTTCGACTTCATACCGCTCATCGGCGCGACCCTCGGCGCGATCGTCGTGGCGCTGGCCACGGTCCCCGTGAGCTTCCCGACGGCCACGATCGTCTGGATCGCGTTCATCATCGTGTGGCAGCGGTTCGAGGACTACGTGGTGCAACCGCTCGTGTACGGCCGAGCGGTGAACGTCAATCCGCTCGTGACGATCATCAGCCTGCTCGTGGGCGCCGAGCTACTGGGGATCCTCGGCGTACTGCTCGCCATCCCCAGCGCGGCCGCGATCCAGATCATCCTCCGCGAATGGTGGTCCGCAAAAGGCCTCAAAGCTCCGGACCTCGGCGCAGACGGCGTCCGAGCTGACGAGGGGCCGACGCGCTGACGCGCACGCCGGCCCTCGTGATCAGAGCTCAGGAGCGGCGCGACCGGCCAGGATCATCCACACGCTGACGATCAGGCCGATCGCGCCGACCACCATCAGGATCACCCCGACGGTGGAGATGCTGATGCCGGCCACCTGGGCGGTGACGGCAAACTTGAGGATCGCCCCGGCGGCGATCACGAACAAGCTGAATCCAATGGTCATCTTGTGACCGCCTCCGTGAGATCCTTGGCCAGCTCGTCGGTGGTGGCGTTCAGCTCTCGCTTGGCCGTCTTGGCGGCTCTGGTGACCGCCCGTTCGAATCCCTTCGCGAGAGTTGCCTCTCCGACTACGATCAGCGCCGCTTCGCCTGCGTCGAGCGCCCGCGCTGCATCGTGCAGCTCACGGCGGGCGAGCGTGCCCGATCCCAGCCACTCCGGAATTATGCGGACGGCTGGGCGGTCCACACGCTTGACTATGTGCGGCTCGCCGTCCTTCCTGTCGACGACGGCCGCATCGTACTTGCCGATCATCTCGGCCTTGTGCAACTGCTCGAAGGCGGCGAGGTCGGCCAGCGCCGCGTCGACGTCGTCGTAGACGGCGGTGTACAGAACAGCGCTTCCAGAAGATTGAGCCATGTTTCCTCCTCAGGACGTGGGTTGGTACTGGAGAGCTGCGTTACCGACCGAGCATGAGCGGACGTCCGGTGAGCCGTCGTCACACGCTTTGCGTGATTGGCCTCCGATCACGCAAAGTTGGTGATGTCCGCTCACCCGGCTGCGTTCGACACTGCCGCTGCACTCGCCAACGCCAAGATCCATCGGACGACCAACCTTGTTCATCGATACTCGAATCCAAGAAGACGTACCGGCCGCGCTGCGATGCGATCCGCGCATCAAGCATTCGGAGCTGATCGCCGTATCGGTCGACGAGATTGGAACGGTCGTGCTGCGTGAGGCGGTCGAGAGCCTTCCCGAGCGTCTCGCCGCAGCGCACGACGCCCGACACGTCGAGGGCGTCTTTGACGTGATCGTCGACGACGTGAAGGTCCATCCTCCTGTGGCGCACCGGCGCCCCGACGACGAGATCCGCGCTGCGGCGCTGCAGCGCCTGACCGCCGACGTCAGGATTCGCTCGACGCACATCCACGTCAAGGTTTTGCGCGGCCACCTGACACTGACGGGTTATGCCAGGCACGATGCGGAGAGCGCCGCTGCGGTCGAGGACGTCACGAGCCTCAGCGGGGTGGTCGGGGTGACGAATCAGATCAAGGTCAGGTAGCGCCAGGCGCGCGTGCAATGACCGAGCCATCGCCCGACATTCCTGCGCTGCCCGCCGAGTCCTCGATCGATCGCCTCGTCTCGCTGCTCGAGCCCTTCAGCCGTGTCATCCAGCCCAAGCTCTACGGCGTCGAGCACCTGCCCGCTGACGGCTCGCTGCTCGTCGGCAACCACACCATCTATGGGTTCCTGGACCTGCCGTTCATGATGGCCGAGATCTGGAAGCGCCGCCGACTGGCGATCCGCGGCCTTGGCGAGCACGCCCACTACGCGGTTCCGATCTGGCGCGATCTCCTGGCGGTGGGTGGGATGGTTCGCGGTACCCGTGACAACGTCCGGGCCCTAATGCGCGGTCGGCAGACGATCTTGGTCTTCCCCGGCGGCTCGCGTGAGGTCAACAAGCGGCGCGGCCAGGAGTACCAGCTTCTGTGGAGGGAGCGCATCGGCTTCGCCAGGCTCGCGATCGAGCACGGTTATCCGATCGTCCCGTTCGCGGCCGTGGGGGCCGACGACATGCTCGACGTGATCATCGACCAGAACACGCCGATCTACGGTCAGTTCGCCCATCTTTACGAGAAGCTGATGGGCTTCCCGACACCGCCGGTCATCCGCGGAGTCGGGGCAACTCCGATACCCCGGCCCGAGCGGCTGTATTTCTGGTTTGGAGAGCCGATCGACAGCACTCGCTTCGGTAGCCGCTTCGACGACACGTCTGGCGCCCGGGCGCTCCGCGATGAGGTCAAGCGGGCCATCCTGGTTGGAATTCAGTTCCTGCGCGATGAGCGCGACCAGGACCCGAACCGAGCGCTGATGGCGAGGCTACGCCGCCGCGGGATGTAGCTGGCCAATCACGCGAAACGCATGATGACGGCGGCGATCGCGCCGCTCGCGCCGAGCTCCGGTACGGGATCTCTCGGTGAGTGCTCCATCCGGGCGAAATCACGCGAAACATGTGATGACCGCTCACCCAGGCGGGCTTCACCGTCTGCGACATGGATGATGGAACGCCAGCCTTCTTCTCAGTGCGCTTTAGCCAGCAGCGCGCGGCGCGCGCCCACGATCGCGGGCACGAGCGGCTCGAGCAACTCCTCGAGCGTGACTGTGGGGTCGGCCTGAGAGGCTACGAACGCGCCGTCGACCGCGGCGAGGGCGATCCGCGCGAGCCGAATGGTCACGGGGTTGTTGGGATCGTCGCCGAATGCGAGCGCGATCTGCTCCCGGAGGCGGTCGAGCCCGAGCTGGCGTACACGCGTCACGACAGCCTCGATTTCACCGCCGGCGCGCGCGGGCGGCTGCACAGCGAAGACGATCAGCAGGCGGAGAAAGTTGGGATGGCGCTCGAGCGTTCGGGCCGCGGTCGAGAGGACTGTGGCCAAGTGGGTTGCGGGGCGTCCGAGCCGCCGGTTCGGGATGGGCAGATCGTCGAAGAAGCGTTCTGCTCCGCGTTCCATGACCGCGAGCAGGATTCCGTCCTTGGAGCCGTAGTAGTGGTAGACCGAGCTCATCGGGATACCGGCTTCTTCGACGACGCGGGCGAGGGTCGCGGCTTCGAAGCCGTGCTCCGCCATGACGTGCTCGGCAGCGTCCAGCACGAGTTCGCGGGACTTCATCCCGCGGCGGTTGGGGGTGACGTCGGCGCGGACAGCCATGGTTCGACGATATCAGACAAATTGGAGTTGACACTTCAATTCTTGTATTGTAGTGTTC
>Ga0310037_10002215_pt1 | contig 10149 bp, 10 predicted proteins | sample Sb_taG_11_FD_200239 | JGI IMG/M metagenome (GOLD analysis project Ga0310037, IMG submission 200239) | Peat soil microbial communities from Weissenstadt, Germany - Sb_50d_3_AS metaG (v2) (version 2) | ecosystem: Environmental > Terrestrial > Soil > Wetlands > Peat | place: Germany: Weissenstadt...
GGATGACGGCCGGACACTGGGGCCGCAACTCTGGGCCGGCGTCGTCGACTGTGTCGGAGGGATGGCGCTGGCGGAGGCGCTCCGCACCGTGCGTTACGGCGGCGCCGTGGCCGCGAGCGGCCTCACCGGAGGCAACGACCTTGCCACCACCGTGTACCCGTTCATCGTGCGTGGCGTGGCACTCCTGGGGATCGACACCGTGGCGACGCCGATTGAAGAGCGGCGTGCCCTGTGGGCCGACATGGCCGACGCGTTCCCGCTCGAGCACTGCGAAGAGATGGTCAACGAGGAGATCGGCCTGTCCGGGCTGACAGCTGCGCTCGATCGCGTGCTCGACGGTGCGGTCCGAGGGCGGATCCTGGTCGCCCCCGGCCGCTGACCAGCCCGTCAGGAAGCCGGGTACACGGGCGAAACCCGGATGGTCCCGTTGCTGCAGGGGGCGATAGCCAGCGGAAAGAGCGAGGAGGGCGTGGTTGCGCCGGGCAGTGTGACGGCGGCCGTCTCGGAGGTGGGGCAACTCGTTTCACTTCCGGTCGGCACGTCGGAGTACTGGTAGGCGAACTGTGCGGTGGACGACGGCGCCACCGCGACCGGCGACGGTGCCGCGTTGGCCGGGGGTGACAGGGTGACGGAAAGCCCGTTGACCATCGTGACGGTGAGCGGCGCCGAACTTCCTGAGAACAGCGCGACCCTGGGGTAGCCGGTGGCGGTGCACGTTGACGTCCCGGAGTTGGTGACCGTGATCACCCCGGTGATGGTCCCCGCCGCACCTTGCGACTGGCCCGCCGACGCCGTGATGTGATTGCACGCCGTCGAGGCGGCCGACGTCGTCGTGCTCGACCCGGTCGTGCTCGTGGTCGTCGAGCTCGAGGTCGTCGGCGCCGTCGTGTGCGTGGTCGTCGTGACGTGCTTGGGCGTACTGGGCGTGTTGCTGCACGCGGCAAGAACGACCCCGGCGCACGCCAACAGGGCGAGCGCCCAGCGAGGTGGCGTCACCCTTCGAAGTCCTCCGGACGCACGGAGTCCAGGAACTGGCGGAACTGCCCCACCAATTCGTCCGGCGTGTCCTCCTCCTCGTCGTCGGCGTCGAGCGCGAGGATGATCCCCTCGGACTCCATCAGCTCGTCCGACACGAACAGGGGCGTCTCGGTGCGCACGGCCACCGCCACGGCGTCCGACGGCCGGCTCGAGACGATCGTCCGCTCGTCACCCCGTACGAGGTGCATCTCGGCGTAGTACGTCGAGGCCCGCAGCTCGGTGATGATCACACGCTCGACGCTGATGTCCAATGCGCCGAGCATGTCCTTCATCAGGTCGTGTGTGAGAGGTCGGGGCATCGTGACGCCCTGCAGGGCGTAGGCAATCGCCGTGGCCTCGGGACTCCCGATGAAGATCGGCAGCGTGCGTCCCTCGCCCTCGGTCTCCTGCAGGAGGAGTACCGGCGTATTGGACTGCAGGTCCACCCGGACGGCTCGGAGTAGCACACGGACCATGACTGAAATGTAGCGCCGGATACCGGCCTTGCGTCACCCCCCCAGATGGCGACGCAGCGCCAGGCGGAGCAACGTGGCCCGCATCGATTGGCCCAGCGCCGCCAGCTGCTCGGCTCCTTCCAGCGCCCGCTGGCGGGACTCGGGGTTCCGCTGGCGCAGGAGAGGGATCACGACCTGCTCTATCAGCCCCATCTCGCGGTCCACGGCATTGCGGAAGAGTCGCAGGTGGCGCGGCTCGATCCCGAAGGCCCCGAAGGCCGCCGCCAGATTGGCCACGGTGAGGGCGTCCTCGTCGTAGGTCGGGATGCCTGCTACCAAGACCGGCTCGATGAGGCCGAACCCCTCGAGGCCCGCCACCTCCTCGGGCGGAAGGCCACTGGCCGCGCAGAGCTCTTCGGCCGTCAGGCTGGCGCCGGTCACGATGGCGGCAGTCGTGCCCGGCGCCGTGGCGCCGGCGCGCCCTGCCGCACCGCCGCCAGTCGGTGTGCTCTTGCGCGTCGCCGGCTCACCGGCAGAGGACGACGTCCGCGGGCCTGCCGCTCCGGCCGCCTCGGCGCGGCGGGGACCGGGCGCCCCGTTGCCGGGTCCCGTCCCTCCCGCCGGCGCCCGCCGGGCGCTGCTCTGCGGGGGGGTCGGTCCACCGGCGGCGGCTGAGGTGGGCACGTCGCGGGAACCGCGCTCGGTGACGGTCGAGGCAGCGGCGCGCGCATGCCCAGGCTCGGCCGCCACGTGCGCCGTCTCTGCTCCGGCCCCCTCACCCACAACCTGCAACCCGCCTCGAGCCTTCGCTGCCTCAGGCATGCGGGCGGCCCGACGCGAGGCGTCCGCCAGGATGCGGGCCATTGCCTCCTCGTCCGCCTTCGTCGGCTGCTGCCCCCCGGCGGGGTCGGCGCCTGCGTGGGCCGGCTTGCCGTTCGGCCCGTCGGCCGCGCCCTCGTCGAGCTCGCCGTCGGCCAGCCGGTCCCGGATGACCTTGAGGGGCAGGAAATGCTCGCGCTGCTGGCGCAACACCCAACGCAATCGCTCCACGTCGTGGTCGAAGAACTTTCGGTAGCCCGACGGCGATCGCTCGGGGTTCACCAGGCCCTGGCTCTCCAGGAAGCGGATCTTCGAGATCGTGACGTCGGGGAATTCCTCCCTGAGCAGGGTCAGGACGTCACCGATGGAGAGGTACGTACGGCTGCTCACTCGTTGCCAGCCACCAGGTAGACGAGCTTGAACTTGCCGATCTGCACCTCGTCGCCCGGGGCGAGCTGCACCTCGTCGATCCGCTCCCTGTTCACGTACGTCCCGTTCAACGAACCCACGTCCCGCAACGAGTAGGCGCCTCCGTCGCTGGGCGTGATCTCCACGTGGCGGCGCGACACGGTGATGTCGTCGAGGAAGATGTCGCTCTCGGGGTGCCGGCCCGCCCGGACGACCTTCTCCCCCAGGAGATAGCGAGCCCCCACATTGGGGCCCCGGGTGACCACGAGGACCCCGGCCCCGTGCGGGACCTCGACGAGGGTGACATCGGGGTGCTCCTCCGACGTCTCGGCTTCATCGGTCGGGTGGAGCGTGATGGTGGCGTCATCGCCATCTGCGAGCAGCGCATGACCGCACGAGGAGCAGAAGTTGACTCCCTCGGGGTTCCGATGCCCACAGTTGTGACAGAACACGGCGACCACGGTACCCCACCGCACGGCCCGCTTCTCCTGCCGTCATCTTGGCCCCGAACGCCTGCTCAGTCAGCCGTCAGGTCACCGTAGGCGGCCGCGTCGAGGAGGCTGCCCGGATCCGCGCCCGGCGCGAGCTCGATCTCGCAGATCCACCCCTGTCCGTAGGGATCCTGGTTGATCCGTTCGGGTCCACCCGCAAGTGTGTCGTTCACGGCCGTCACGGTGCCGGCGACCGGCGCGTAGATCTCCGACACCGACTTCGTGGACTCGAGCTCGCCGAGCTGTCCGCCGGCCTCCACCTCGCTCCCCACCGCCGGCAGGTCGACGAACACGATGTCACCCAGCGCGTCCTGCGCGTAGTCGGTGATCCCGACGCGCACTCGCGCCCCTTCCACGCGCACCCACTCGTGGTCCGGGGAGTAGCGCAGATCCTCGGGGATGTTCATGGGGGGCGACCATACCGGACGGCCGCCCCGACCCGCAGCTTCGGCTAGGCCAGCATCCGGGTGATGCGATTGACGTACGCGGCCGCCAGCGCCTCCGAGGCCGCCAGGTCCGCGCCCTCGGCCCAGAGGTGGGTGACGGGGTCCTCGGGGTCGGGCACCACGAGGACCCATCCCTGGTCGGACACGACCTTGATTCCGTCCACCAGCACCAGATCGGCTCCCTCCTCCGTGAGCTGCTCCATCAGGGTCCGCATGATCAGGCCCTTGTGCTCGAGCGGGGTCGGGACCTCCTCGTGCAGGATCGGCATGGGCGGAGTGGCGTCGACGATCTCAGCGATGGACGTCGACCCCTGGCCGAGCAGGGAGATCAGCCTGGCCAGGGTCGCTGCGGCGTCGAAGGCGGGCAGGAACGCGGGGAAGACGAACCCTCCCCGCCGGTCCGACGCGAAGGAGATGCCGCCGGACGCCGCCGTGTCCAGCAACCCCGAGGGCGAGAGTGGCGTCAGTGTGACGGCGACCCCGCGCTCCTCGCACACACGCAGGATGCGGTCGCTCGCGGTCACCGGCAGGGCCACGCGGTCGGCGTCGCCCGCGATCGTCGACAGCTCGATGAAGACCATCACCGCCTCGTCGTCGGTCAGCACCCTCCCCGTGTCGTCGATGAGCGTGAGTCGCTCGCCGCCGGCGTCGATGACCGCGCCGAGGTCCGCCCCCGAGGCGCGCACGGTGTCGGCCACCCGTGCCTCGCTCACGATGCGGTCGACCGAGATCATGGCCGGGGTCTGCGCGTACGGGTTGATGCTGAGGACGTCGGCGCGCACCTTCGAGAGAAGGTTGGGCATCACGAAGCTGGCGGCACCGTAGGACAAGTCCAACACCACCTTCACCTCCCGTACGGCGTCACGGCGCAGATCGAGTGCCTCCACGACGTCGGCCGTGTAGAGCTCGATGGACCGGGGGGAGAAGTCGATGTCCCCGATCTCCCCCGCCGTGACACGACGGAACTCCTCGCGGTGGTACATGCGCTCCACGCGCCGCCGGTCGCTTTCCGACAGGTCGATGCCGCGGTCGTCGAAGAAGCCGATCACAACCTGCTGGGGGTCGTCGGGGCTCAGGCGCACGGTGAGGCCGGCGCGGTTGCCGCGCCGTCGCACGTGATGCCGGGTCACGGGGATGGTCGCCAGCTCGAGGTCGGTGACGTTGACCCCCACGGAGTTGCACCCGACCATCAGGGCGCGCTTGAGTACCCGGGCCACCCTGCTCGTGTCGCGCGAGGCGGTGATGTACGAGCCTTTCTCGAAGCTCGATGCCCACGCCTTGGCGAGCCGTACCGCCAATTCGGGACTGATATCGACGTTGGCGATGCCCTGGACACCGTCCGGTCCGAACAGGCTGCGCGACCCACCCGACTCCCACACGATGGAGGCATTGACCTGGGCGCCGGCCTCGACGACCTTGTAGGGGTAGACCTTGACGTCGCTGCGCACCTCGGCATGGGCCCCGATGAGGCAGCCCTCGCCGACGACCGCCCCAGGCTCGACACGCGACCCGGCACGCAGGTCGCACGACCGTCCGAGCACCGCCCCCTCGACCCTGACGGCGGGTCCCAGGTACGAGTTCTCCCCGATCACCGTGCGTTGCACCTCGGCCCGCTCCGCGACCTGGGTGTTGGCGCCCACCGTCGTGTAGGCGCCCAGCACGGCGTCGGCGTCGATCGTGCAGTTCTCCCCGATGAACGACGGCGAGTCGATCCGGACGCTCGGGTCGATGGACGAGCCCTTGCCCACCCACACGCCGGGGCGGAGCTCGAAGCCGGCCACGTCGACCCGGACCTTGCCGTCGAGGATGTCCTCGTGGGCCTTGAGATAGGCCGCCGTCGTACCGACGTCCTCCCAGTACCCGTCGGCCACATACCCGTAGAGGGGATCCCCGGCCTCGAGTGCCGCCGGGAAGACCTCGCTGGAGAAGTCCACGGCGCGATCTTCGGGGATGAGGTCGAAGATCTCCGGCTCCAGCACGTAGATCCCTGTGTTGATGGTGTCGCTGAACACCTGGCCCCAGCCCGGCTTCTCCAGGAAGCGCTCGATGGAGCCGTCTTCACGCGTGATCACGATGCCGAACTCGAGCGGGTTCTCCACGGCACACAGGGCGATCGTTGCCAGTGCCTCGTTCTTCTCGTGGAAGGCGATCACCGACGTGAGGTCGATGTCGGTGAGGACGTCGCCCGAGATCACGAGGAAGCGTTCCGTCAGCTGCTCGCGCGCGTTGCGGACCGAGCCGGCCGTGCCGAGCGGCGACTCCTCGGTCGCGTAGGCCATGCGGACGCCCAGCTCAACCCCATCCCCGAAGTAGCTGCGGATGGCATTGGGCAGGAACGCGACCGTGACGACGATGTCGGTGATGCCGTGGCGCCGAAGCAGCGAGACGATGTGCTCCATCATCGGCCGTCCCACGAGCGGCAGCATGGGCTTGGGGAGGTTCGACGTCTGCGGACGCAGGCGGGTGCCCTCGCCCCCGGCCATGATGACCGCCTTCATACCGCACTCCTCCGGGCGGCTCTGCCGTCGCGCAGTGCACGGCGTGCTGGCCCGATGTAGCTCCCCGCAGCCCACCAGGCCAGTGCGAGGCCGATCAACCCGGTCACCCATGCGATGGCCCGGATGGGCTCCTGCCAGCTCGCGGTGCCGTAGCCGAGGAGGAAGGTCGGATAGGCGAACATCAATCCGAATGTGCCCGCCTTGCCGACCCACAACACATCGATGCGGGCGGCGCCCATGGTGGCCAGCAACACCACCATGGCCGACACGAGCACCTCGCGGGCAATGGTGGCGATGCCGAACCAGAGGGGCACGGCGCCGTAGACCATGATGGCGATGACGGCAGTGCCCACCAGCAGGCGATCAGCGGTCGGGTCCAGCACCTTTCCGAACGTGGACACCTGCCCGTAGCGGCGAGCCACGTAGCCGTCCACCCAGTCCGTTGCCCCGAGCACGGCCAACAGCACCGCCGCCGCCGTCTGGCGGTGCAGACCGAAGAGCAGCCACAGGAAGAACGGGATGCACAGCAGCCGCACCAGGGTGATGACGTTGGGCGCCGTGAGGATCCGGTCCAACCCGTCGTCGTCCACGCACCGAGTTTAGGGAGTACCCCGCAACGGCCCCGTCCGGCGTGTGCCAGAGTGGGCGCGATGCCTCGCTTCGAACCTTTCCGGGGATTGCGCTACCGGCCGGCCGTGGCACCCATCGCCCAGGTCATCGCCCCTCCCTACGACGTCATCTCGTCGGCCGAACGGGTGCACCTGGCCTCCCGCCATCAGGCCAATGCGGTCCTCGTCGAGCTCCCCGAGGCCGACCTCTCGGCCGGGCGCGACCGGTACGCCGTGGCGACCGACCTCTTCACCCGCTGGCAGGGACAGGGGATCATCGGCGCCGAGCCCGAGCACAGCCTCTACCCGTACCGGATGACCGACAGCTCTGGCCACGCCACCACCGGCGTCATCGGGGCGCTCGGCCTTTCGGAGCCGGGCGACGAGAGCGACATCCTCCCCCACGAGCAGACCCTGCCCAAACCCAAGAGCGACCGGCTGGACCTGCTGCGAGCCACCCGGGCCAACCTGTCACCGATCTGGGGCCTGTCCATGGCGGCCGGGGTCACGGCCACGTTCGACCCCACCGACGACGAACCGGTGGCCGACGCCTACGACGACGACGGCGTCCGCCATCAACTCTGGGTGCTCAGTGACGCCGACGCCGTGGCCGCCGTCGGAGCGGCGGTGGCCCGGGCACCCGTCGTGCTGGCCGACGGCCACCACCGCTACGAGACCGCCCGCGCCTATCAGGCCGAGATGCGCGAGGCGAACGGTGGCCGTCCCGGGCCCTACGACCTCGTGATGGCCCTCGTGGTCGAGCTCTCCGAGGACCAGCTCACGGTGGGCGCCATCCACCGCACGATCAGCGGGCTGCCGGAGGGCTTCGACCTCGTCGGCGCTCTCTCGGCGTGGTTCGACGTGGTCCGGGCCGGTGCCGCCGACGCCCGGACGCTGGGCGCCCTGGCGGACTCGAGCTCGCTGGCCCTGGTCACTGGTGGCCGCGCCTACCTGCTCCTCCCCCATGCGGAGCTGCACGAGCAGCCGGGTAACGACCTCGATTCGAACCTCATTGCCGGGGTGCTCGACAGCCTGCCTCCGCACGACGTCATGCACCGCCACAGCGTTGCCGAGGCGATGGAGGCGCTCGAGCACGGCGAGGGGCAGGCTGCCTTCCTCCTCCGGCCGGTCACGGTCAAGCAGATCGAGGAGTGGGCCAACGAGCGGCGCCGCATGCCCCCCAAGACCACGTACTTCAGCCCCAAGCCACGGACCGGCATGGTGTTCCGTTCCCTCGACCTCCCCTGACATGCCGTCGATGCACGTGGCCGTCACGGTCCACATGGCGGCCCCGGCCGAGCGCATCTGGGAGCTGGTGAGCGACGTCACCCGCATCGGGAGCTACAGCCCCGAGACCTTCGAGGCGGAGTGGGTCGACGGCGCCAGCGGGCCGGCAGTCGGGGCCAAGTTCCGGGGTCACGTCAAGCGAAACGGGATCGGGCCGACCTACTGGACCTCGTGCATGGTCACCGATTGCGAGCCCGGGCGCACGTTCGCCTTCGGCACGGTGTCCACGGAGAGGCCGCTCGCCATCTGGGGCTACGAGATCGTGCCGGCGGGCGACGGAGCAGACGTCACCGAGTCGTTCACGCTGACGCCCACCTTGGGCCTGCGCATCTACTGGGCGCTGTGGGGTTGGTCCCGCGGCAAGGTCAACCGCAAGGGGATGCAGACGACGCTCGAGCGGATCAAGGCCGAGGTGGAGGCCCGAGCTTCCTAGTCCACCGTCCAGCTGGAGCCGGAGCGCAGGAGGGCCGCCACGTCGCCCAGACCGCGCTTCGCCTGCGCGTCGGTGATCTGCTCGGACATCTGGGTCCCGTATTCGGGGCGCTCGACCGCGCGGAACACGCCGATCGGCGTCGGCTCGTAGGGACCGTGGGCGAGACGGGACAGTGCGAAGGCCAGGCCCGGGTCGTGGCGCGCCTCGTCGTGCACCAGCAGGGCGTCGAGGCCGACGTCGGCGACCGAGACGATCTCGAGGCTGCCGTCGGCCCGCTGGACGACACCGCGCTCCTCACCCTCCGCCCCGAACACGATCGGCTTGCCGTGCTCGAGCGGGATCAGCATGCTGGCGCGGACGTCGCGCCCGGTGATCTTCTCGAAGGCCCCGTCGTTGAACACGTTGCAGTTCTGCAAGACCTCGACGAAGGCGGCACCGTTGTGTTGGTGGGCCCGGCGGAAGGTCTCCTGCATGTGCGCCCGGTCCATGTCGTGGGTCCGGGCCACGAAGGTCGCCTCGGCGCCGAGCGCCAGCGACACCGGGTTGAACGGCGTGTCGACCGAGCCGAAGGGCGTCGACTTCGTGACCTTGGCCACCTCCGAGGTCGGCGAGTACTGCCCCTTGGTCAGGCCGTAGATCTGGTTGTTGAACATGAGGATGTTCAACCGCACGTTGCGGCGCAGCGCGTGGATCAGGTGATTGCCCCCGATTGACAGCGCGTCGCCGTCCCCCGAGATCACCCACACGTCGAGATCGGGCCGCGTGGTGGCCAGGCCGGTGGCGATGGCGGGAGCGCGGCCGTGGATGGAGTGCATCCCGTAGGTGTTCATGTAGTACGGGAAGCGGGCGGCGCACCCGATGCCCGAGAGGAACACCGTGTTCTCGCGGCGCACGCCGAGCTCGGGCATGAGCATCTGGACGGCCGCCAGGATGGAGTAGTCACCGCAGCCGGGGCACCAGCGGACCTCCTGGTCGCTGCTCCAATCCTTGCGGGTGGTGACGGGTACGGCGGTGGCGGTGGCGGTGGCGCCGTTGGACTCGCTCATGACTTCCCTCCGAGCAGCGCGGTGATGGCGGCCTCGATCTCGCTGACGCGGAACGGCACACCCTGCATCTTCGACATGGTCTGCGCGTCGACCAGGTACTCGGCCCGCAGGATCCGGCTCAGCTGGCCGAGATTGATCTCCGGCACCAGCACCTGCGTGTAGCGCTGCAGCACCTCGCCGAGGTTGGACGGCAACGGGTTCAGGTGGCGCAGGTGGACGTGGGCCGCCTTCATGCCGCGGGCACGCACCCGCTTCACGCCGGCAGCCACGGCGGCGTAGGTCGATCCCCAGCTCACGAGCACGAGCTGCGCGTCGCCCGTCTCGTCGTTGACCTCGACCGGCGGGATGTCGGCGGCGATCCCGGCGATCTTGTCCCGGCGCAGGTGGACCATGCGCTCGTGGTTGACGCCCTCGTAGGACACGTTGCCGCTCCCGTCGGCCTTCTCGAGGCCGCCGATACGGTGCTCGAGCCCGGGCAGTCCCGGCGGGGCCCAGGGCCGGGCCAGGGTCTCGGGGTCGCGGACGTACGGCCAGAAGCTCGGCGTGCCGCCGTCCTCGGTGTGGTTCGGCTCCGAGGCGAAGGCGGGGTCGATCCGCTCGAATGCATCGAGGTCGGGCAGACGCCAGGGCTCGGCCCCGTT
>Ga0310037_10002218_pt1 | contig 10147 bp, 10 predicted proteins | sample Sb_taG_11_FD_200239 | JGI IMG/M metagenome (GOLD analysis project Ga0310037, IMG submission 200239) | Peat soil microbial communities from Weissenstadt, Germany - Sb_50d_3_AS metaG (v2) (version 2) | ecosystem: Environmental > Terrestrial > Soil > Wetlands > Peat | place: Germany: Weissenstadt...
CGGTCTGGTACAAGATCCGCGTCCGCGGACTCCTGGGCAAGACACTACTCGGGGCCTTCCCCGGCATGTGTGCGCGAGCTCACGAAAAGGAGACCGTGCTCTGCGGGCCAGTGGCCGACCAGGCGGCTCTGCACGGCGTGCTAGCTGAGATCGAGGCGCTCGGCCTCGAGTTGCTCGAACTCCGCCGCACGCGCGATTGAAACCATTTGCGATCTCACTTACCGGCCGGGAAGCACGCTGTTATACACGAACTCTCGGGAATTGCATCAGCCGGGCGAGAAACCGCAGGTCAGCAGTTCACGGCGGGGTCGGGATAGCGTTCCGCGCCTCCGGACGGCGGCAACGTGACCAGGCAAGTCTTCAGAGTCCTCCCGTCTGATGCAGGATCCGTCCGCTGGAGGGTCGAGGTGGTCAGGGGGCTCTCTTCAAGCGCATCGAGGAAGACGAGGGGTTGGGTGGCTGGGCTCCGGCGCCCAGGCGGGGCATTCGGACAGTTGAAATAACCGACTCCGCCATTAGATATTTTGCCCGGCACGACGACAAAGAGATGACCGCGGTGATATGCGGTGGGCGTCGAGCTTGACGAACAGGTGGCGTATGCGCGTCCGCACGGTGGTCACCGGCACTGACAGTTCCCGCGCGATATCCGGTGCGGACAGATTCGTCGGCAGGTAACGCAGCACCCGCATCTCGCTGCGGCAACGGCTCTATTAGCACCCAGGGGTGAGTTACCCGAGTGGGGCGCCCCCTGGGATCCCCCGCGCATGGGGAGACTGCCCGTCCCCCATATCCCCTGGGCCCACGCCCGGCTGGAAGCAGTCGGGTCGTCCTGGGCCAGCGGCAGCCACCGCCTCCTGCCGCCAACGCCTCGGCAACGCGGACCCATCCGCGGTCACGGTCCTGGTCACAAGGCGTCGGCTCGCCGGGGATTGATGCTCATCAAGCGTGGCCCGGGGGCGGGCAGAAATCATCGCAATCGCATGACGATGATTCATCCAGCCAGGCGCGAGGCTCACAGATACAAGCCGGCAACGGCATCGTGACCCATCGAATCAAGATTGGCCTGGTAATGAACAGCAGCAGCACGGTATCAGCCGAACTCGGACGACGGCTGGTCACAACCCCGCGGACGATCGTCCCGCTGACGGGCCGCCTTTCCTGCTCCCGTCAGGACCCCTACGCCGTCCGGATCACGTTCCACGCCGGGCTGGAAGAGCCCGTCGAGTGGATCTTCGCCCGCGACCTGCTGCCGCGGGGCATCCAGGGCCGCCAGGGCACCGGCGACGTGCACGTGCGGCCGTCGCCTGGACCCGCGGGCGGCGAGCCCGGCAGCGTGCTGAACATCGAGCTGATCTCGCCCTACGGCCAGGCGCGCTTCGAGACCCCGGCCAGGGAAGTCACCGACTTCCTGCGCCGGGCCTACCAGATCGTCCCCGACGGCCAGGAAAGCGGCCACACCGACATCGACGCCGAACTGAACGACCTGCTCCGCCAGGCGTCATAAGAAATCATCCCGACTGTATGACGGCGGCTCATCTAGCCGGGCGAGAGGCTCGCAAACAGCCGGAAGTATCCGACAAACCGCTTAGCAACGGAGGAAGCACATGTGTCAGCATCAGCCGCGGTGTCCGCAATCGCGGGCGCCCGATCACCTGGCGGCCCGGATTGTCGCCGCTCACCCCGAGCAGGGCTGGAGCATGCTCTGTAACGGCGTCATCGTGTTTGACGACGGCGGCGAGCTGCTCCCCGACGGCCGCGCCGTCGCACCTGACCGGCCCGCCCCGGCCGTCCCGCTGGCAATGGCCGCCTGAGGTCGTAATGACGCTCATGACGTCATGGGCCAAAGCCCCGCGAGCCCACGAAAACAGAGCCTACGTACGCGAGCTCTTGTGGAAGCGCGAGCCGGCGTTCGCCGCCGAGCTGGCAATCGCCGAACAGGACTTTCCCTGTCCTGCGTGCCCATGCAGGTGGTGCTCGTGTTCTACCGCGAGGCGTGGTGCCCCTACCGGAACCTCGCACCGGCCATCTACCAAACTCTTCTGCTGCCCCAACTCACCGACCGCGGCGTCGCCCTGGTCGCGGTCAGCCCGCAGACGCCCGACGGGTCGCTCAGCACGCAGGAAAAAAGGAGCTGACGTTCAGCGTCGTCACCGATGCCGGCAACACCTCGCCGCGCACCTCGGCGTCCTGACCGCGCCCTCGGCCGAGGCCCGCGCCACCCAGCTGCAACTCGGCCTGGACCTCACCGCCGTCAACGCTGCCACCACCACGACCGTGCCGATGCCCACGGCCGTCATCCTCGACGCGGACCGCGTCCGGCGCTGGATCGACATCCACCCGGACTACAGCACCCGCACCGAACCCACCGAGGTACTCCATGCCCTCGACCGCATCGGCCTCTAAGCGATTGGGGTACCCGCCGCGGGTCACCGACGACCTTCGCTCACACCGCGCTGCCCTCTCGAGAGGAAACACCGTGTCCACTGTCTTCGCCGACCCGAGCACGCTCGAGGACGCCTTCGCGGGCGCCGACGCGGTGCTGCTGGTCTCGACGACGACGGTTGGGGAGCGATTCGACAATGCCCGCAACGCCATCGACGCGGCAGCCCGAGCTGGTGTGTCCCGGATCGTGTACACCAGCATCGTCAACGTCTCGACCGCGCAAATGACCCTCGCTGGCGAACATCGCCGCACCGAGGACTACCTGCGCGACAGCGGCTCGGCGTTCGTCATCCTGCGCAACGGATGGTACTTGGAGAATTACACCGACCAGCTCCCGATGATCACCCAGTACCACGCATTGCTGGGCTGCGCGCATGACGGTCTCGTCAGCGCGGCCAGCCGACGTGACTACGCGGCCGCCGCCGCCGCGGTGCTGACGCAGGACGGGCACCTCGGAGCGGCCTACGAGCTCGGCGGGACGCCGTTCACCCTGACCGAGCTCGCCGCCACGATCAGCGACGTCCTCGGCACCCCCATCGCCTACCACGACATGTCGGTCGCTGACTACACCGGCGTCCTGACCGGTGCGGGGCTGCCCGCAGAGATGGCCGCCGCCGTCGCCGACGCCGACGCCGGCCTGGCTCGCGGGGAGTTGTTCACCGCCAGCGAGGACCTGGTGAAGCTCATCGGCCGGCCGGCAACCGCAGCCCACGAAGCCGTCCAGAACGCCGCCGCCACCCTTACTAGCTCCTGACGCTGCCACGCCGCCCAGGCGCCACCACCCGGCTGACCAGCGGTGGAAGGTAAGGACCCGCGGACGGTGTGCTCACATACGCGAGGCGCCAATCATCTCGCGCAATCAGGACCAGCCCGCTGCGCAGTGCCGGCCAGTCGCGGATCGAAACGTACCGTGCCCGGCGAGCCGCCCACCCCGCACCATGCTTCATCCAACCGGAACCGGAGATCAGCTTCCAATGACAACAACGCTCAGCCAACCCAAGACGACGCCGCTGTACACGCCCCGCGCGAAAAATCTCGCGCTCGTGCTGCTGGCGATGACCCAGTTCGTGATCGTGATCGACGCCTCGATCGTCAACGTCGCGTTGCCGTCGATCGGCGCCGCCCTGCACTTTGCGCCGGCTGACCTGTCGTGGGTCGTGAACGCGTACGTACTCACCTTCGGCGGGTTTCTCCTGCTCGGCGGGCGCGTGGCCGACCTGCTCGGGCGCCGGCGCATGTTCATGCTCGGCCTGGTGGTGTTCTCGCTCGCCTCGTTCGCCGGCGGGATCGCCCAGTCCGAAGGCTGGCTGATCGCCGCCCGCGCGGTCCAGGGCCTGGGCGCGGCGATGGTCGCGCCGGCCGCGCTGTCGATCATCACAGTCACGTTCAGTGAGGGCGCCGAGCGCAACCGCGCTCTCGGGATCTGGGGCGCGGTCGCCGGCGCCGGCGGCGCGGCCGGCGTGCTGCTCGGCGGGATCCTGACCAGCGGCCTGAGCTGGCGCTGGGTGCTGTTCGTCAACGTCCCGATCGGGCTCATCGCGGCGCTGCTCGCCCCGCGGACGCTCGCCGAGAGCCGCGCCGAGGACGGGACCACGACGTTTGACCTGCCGGGAGCGGTGACCGTCACCGCCGGCCTGTCGCTGCTCGTCTACACCGTCGTTGACACCGTCAACGTCGGCTGGGGATCGACGGCCACGCTGGCGCGTCTGGCCGGGGCCGCGGCCCTGCTGATCGTGTTCGTGGTGATCGAGCTGCGCCAGCGCCACCCCTTGATGCCATTCTCGATCTTCCGCCTGCGGACGCTGCGGGGAGCGGACATCGTCGGGCTGCTGATCGGCATGTCCCTGTTCTCGATGTTCTTCTTCATCTCTCTTTACCTCCAAGACGTTCTGCACTACTCGCCGATCAAGACCGGGATCTGCTACCTGCCGCTCGCGGTCGGGATCGCCCTTTCCGCCGCCGCCGCCTCCCAGCTCGTCACCCGCGTCGGCTTCAAACCACCCCTGATCGCCGGCATACTGCTTGTCGCCGGCGGCCTGCTGTGGTTCTCGCAAGTACCAGCGGCAGGCGGCTCGTTCGCTGCGGACGTCCTCGGCCCATCGCTGCTCGCCGGAGCCGGGTTCGGACCGGCGTTCGTATCCGTGACGATCGCCGCCGTGACCGGAACCGAGCCACACGAGGCGGGCCTGGCCTCCGGGCTGATCAACACCTCCCAGCAGGTCGGCGGCGCGCTCGGGCTCGCGATCCTCGCGACCGTCGCCAGCAGCCGCACCCAAAGCCTGTTCCACGCCGGCGTCCACAGCTCGGCCGTGGCGCTGACCAAGGGCTTTGACCTGGCCTTCCTCGTCGGCGCCGGCTTCGCCGTCGCCGGAGCGATCCTCGCCGCCGTGCTGATCTCCTCCCGCGACAGCCGCGAACACTCAAAGGCCGCCCGCAGCGGCCAGGCCGCCGGCGCCGATGCCGCAGCCGTTCCCGCCGCCGCGGACCCGTCCCCTTCAGCGCGCGGGGTGCTCCGCCCCTGACCGGCCGCCGCGCCCTGCGCCAAACTCGCCCCGAAAACCCGAATATGACCGATGAGTTCCTGGAGGAACGATGAACCTAAGCGAAAACGAGAAGACAACGGTCCAGGCCGCGTCGGCCAGCCGGATGAATATGCGCCGCGAGGCCCGGAACCAGCTCGTGTTCCTGTCAGCACAGTTCCTGCTCGGGATGGCGGTCAACCTGATCGGGCAGCCGTCGCAGACCACCGGGGCTGCTCACGCCGTCAGCACCGTGCTGCTCGGGCTGCACGTCGTGGTCGCGATCGGCCTGGTCGCCGGGGCCGTCATGGTCATCCGGGCCGCCCGCGGCGGCGGGGACCGGCCGCGTCAGCTCGCACGCTCGGGCGCCGTCCTGATCGGCCTCACTGTCATCGCCGGGGTGATGACAGTGATCACCAAGAACAACTGGTGGTCCTACGCCATGGCAGCCGGCTTCATCGCCTCCGTGCTGCTGTACGGGAGCCTGCTGGTGTGGGCGCAGAGCCTGGCGCCGCAGCCAGAGCAACCGAGCTGATCCAGGTCCGCTCCCCGCGGTTGGGCATCGCGCACCTGCCCGGCCTCGCCCATACCGGGCTGACAGAGCTGACCGCTAGGCGCGATCTATCCAAGCTCGCTGTCAGGGCCGTCCGGCCCCGGGTGCGGGGGCCGACGCCGCCGTGACGCGCCGGGTCATCGACAGCCTGGACGGCCCGGTCGTCCTGGTCGGCCACTCCTACGGCGGAGCGGTCATCACCGAGGCAGGCCCGCACGAGAAAAGGGAACTGCGGCAGGAGCGCAAAATCCCGTATCCCCAAGCCGGCGCTACGAAGGAAAGAAGGAAACAATGACCATCAAGGACACCATTGCCGACCGCGACCTGGGAGCCCTGCGGGCGGCTCTCGCGGGCCAGGTTTTCGTCGCGGGCCAGGCCGGCTACGACCAGGCGCGCCAGGCATGGAACCTGGCCGTGGACCAGCGGCCCTCCGTTGTCGTAGAGGCCGGGTCGGCCGCCGACGTGGCCCAGGCGGTCCGGTACGCCCACGCCCGCGCGATGCGGATCGCCCCGCAAGGCACCGGCCACGGCGCCGCGCCGCTCGAACCGCTCGACGGCGCGATGCTGCTGCGGACGACGCGCATGCGGCGGGTCGACATTGACCCGGCTACCCGCACCGCCCGCGCCGAGGCCGGCGCGGTGTGGCAGGACGTGATCGTCCCGGCAGCAGAGCACGGCCTGGCCGGGCTGGCCGGGAGCTCGCCGGGCGTCGGTGTGACCGGCTACACCCTGGGCGGCGGGCTCGGCTTTCTGGCCCGCCGGTACGGGCTGGCCGCCAACAGCGTCACCGCGGCCGAGCTCGTGACCCCCGGCGGCGACCTGGTCCGCGCCGACGCCGGCCACGAGCCGGACCTGTTCTGGGCGGTCCGAGGGGGCGGCGGGGTCGGCGTGGTGACCGCGCTGGAGATGCGGCTGTACCCGGTCCGGGAGCTGTACGCCGGGGACCTGTTCTTCCCGATCCAGCGCGCCGCGGAGGTCCTGCACGCCTGGCGCGAATGGACCGCAACGGTCCCGGACGAGGTCACCTCCATCGGCCACCTGCTGCGGCTGCCGCCGCTGCCCGAGGTCCCCGAACCGCTGCGCGGCCGGGCCTTCGCCATCATTGAGGCTGCCTGCCTCGCCGACGCGGGCACCGGCGCCGAGCTGATCCAGCCACTGCGCCGGCTCGGCCCAGAGGTGGACACCGTCGCGATGATCCCCGCCGCCGCGCTCGGCCAGCTGAACATGGACCCCAGCCAGCCGGTACCCGGCGCGGGCGACGGCGCGTTCCTGGCCGGCTTCCCCGCCGCGGCGATCGACGCCCTGGTCGCCGTGGCCGGGCCCGAAGCCGGGACACCGCCGGCCAGCGTCGAGATCCGCCACCTGGGCGGCGCGCTGGCCCGCCCCGCCCCCGGCGGCGGCGCCCAGCCCAGCATCGACCCGAGCTACCTGCTCTACGCCGCCGGCCCCGTGCGCACGCCCGGCCTGGCCGGCCCAGCGCGCGCGCACGTGCAAGCGGTCAAGGACGCCCTGGCACCCTGGCACGCCAGCTACGACTACTACAACTTCGAAGAGACCCCGGCCCCGGCCGCCGCGGTGCTCCCGCCCGCCTCCGTCCGCCGCCTGCAGGAGATCAAAGCCGCCTACGACCCCGACCAGGTGATCATCTCCGCCCACCCCGCCTGGCCGGCCCGGCCCCGACCTGACGCGCCGGGGCGCCGACTGCCATGAGCCGCGGAACCCACGGCGATGGGAGGACCACCCGCCTGCTCGCCGGCGAGCCATGGCCGCCCCCACGACGACACCGGCGACCTGGAGGAGGTCACAGACAGACCGTTCTGGTGCGGCTCGAGGCTGCATGTCGGCTGCTGGGGATTTGGCGCCATAGCGGGTACGCGCGCGCAAGCTACGCCAGCGGCGGTGGCGGTGCGTCACGGGTGCCGCGGATCGCAGGCGACGTGACCGCCGGCCCTGCCCTTGTCAGCTGCGTGCTGGTGGGCTATGCGCCGTGCGCGGAAAGGCGCCGCTTTTGATCTGCTCGGGCGCGGCTAGCCGCCGGGGACTGCCTTATGGGGGTTCAACTCGGTTTTATGGGGGTTCAACTCGGTGGCAAGGTCATCTGGGCCGGTTTACGAGGCTGCGGCTGCGGTTGGGGAACTGCCGGGCAGCAGCGGGAGGCTGTCACCGTGCTTCCCTGATGATTAAGCGTCGTGCTGCGGCTGCCGCGGTCCGGCCCTGCCTGCGGCCCGATCCCGGCTCACCGTCCTCGTCGTTTCCGCAGGTCACATGCCTGGACTGGTCGGGCAGGCCGGTGCTGCCGCCTCTTTTCGTCTGCGAAATGCGGGCCCGGCCGGCCCTTGCCGTGTTAGTTTGGAGTGGTGATAGATCCCCGATTCGGGGATGTACCACCACGATCGGGGATCAAGTCCCCCTCGGACACAGTAATTCCCCATAAGCGGCTAATCGGGGACACGACGGATCGTCACCCGGGCCCGGCCTCCGGCCAGCGCGGGTGCCCTGGCTGCTGGTTTGCCCTCCTTTCTTGTTTTCTGGTTACGTCGGGGCGTTAGCCGACGCTGACGGCAACGGCCTGCTTGGTATCGGTGCGTATAGCCCGCGTGGCTGGGTCGTAGATGATGGTGACGCCGGTAGCGCGCAGGTGATCGATCAGGTCTGCGGCCTGAGCTGGCGTCGTGACCTGGGCACTTCCGTGCTTCCTGCCACCCGGGGCACGATCATCACTGGCCTGCAGGATCGCCAGGGCCGCCAGGCGGGGCAGGATCTGGTCTTCGCGGACGTACAGGTTCTTCGGCCGGCCGGGATCGGGACGGGCGGCGCTGGTGTAGCCGTGCCGGCAGCGGTAGGCGGGCTTGCCGTTGGACCAGGCGGATTCCAGCCGCCGCCCGCATGTGCCGCAGCGCAGCAGCCCGGCCAGCAGGTACCGGCGGGTGGCCGGGCCGGCCGGGCCGCGCGGGGCGCTGGCGTCCTGGGCGGCGATGTAGTCGGCTTCGCTGACGATCGCCGGGTGCGCCGGGCGGGCAGAGATGACCCACCCGGCGGGCAGGTTCCACCGCTGGACCGGCCGGTGGCCCAGCCCGGTGTTGGCCGGGTCGACCAGGTCGAGGTCGGTGCGCTGCCGGTTCCATACCTGATGGCCGGTGTACCGGGGGTTGGCCAGGATCGCCGCCACTGTGCTCAGTGTCCACGCTATCCCGGTGCGGTGCGGGTTGCGCTTGGGGTCGGCGGCCGACGGGCACGGGATCCCGGCGTCGTTCAGCGCCCGGGTGATCCGCGCGACGGAGTGCCCGGCCAGCCGCTGCGCGAACATCCACTTCACTACTGGCGCGGTGGCCGGGTCCGGCTCCAGCCGGTGCGCCCGCCGCCCCCAGGAGGCATGGACCTTGTTCGGGTGCGGCCCGGCATCGGCCAGCCGGTACCCGTACGGCGGCCGGCCGCCGAGGTAGCGGCCCTGCTCGCGGGTTTGCATCGCCATCGCGGTGCGGACCCGGATCTTCGTCCGCACGATCTCCCGCTTGGACTGGAACCCCAGCGCCAGCATCGTCTCTTCATGATCCTCGGCGCCGAAGTCGATCCGCCTGCCCACCTCCGGGGTCCACAGCTGGATGCCGTAGTGCTCGAACAGCGGCGCCATCGAGGAGTACTGGCCGCCGTAGAAGGCCCGCTCATATTCCCCGATTACGATCGCGTCCCACCCGCGGTCCGGGTCGGCCAGCGCGGCGACCAGGGCGGCGGCCTGCGGGCGGCGCGCCCATGCCAGCATTCGGCTGTACCCGACGTCGCAGAACTCGGCCACGATCTGGCCGTGCCCGGCCACCAGCGCGGCGGCCTGGTCCCGCTGCCGCGCCAGCGACGTCACCGGATCCTGGTGATCCTCGGTAGAGACCCGCCCGTAAATCGCGAACCGCAGCCCGCCGCGGCCATGACCGGCTGCCCGGCGGCGCCCGGTGCGCTCCGCCCACGCCGCGAGCGCATCCCCGCCCTTGCCGCCAGGCACCTGTCGTCCCAGATGACCGCGAGCCGTCAATTCAGCAACCACCGCTGCAGGCTGCCGCGGCAGGTCCCCGCCCGCACAGAGCCCAATGTCACATCCGGCCCCGCAAACGGCCCAGCCACCGCCCAGGCGACCCGCAGGTCATCAGCCAGTGCAGGGCTCGCCACGCCCAGGCAGCCAAAGACGCGTGATCCACCTCAGACGCCCTCCCCGCCAGCCGCGGAGCCAGGCCGAGCGCTTCGCGATGGGCCTGTCGGCACTGCGCGGCCAGGGCCCGCTGAGATTGCCGGGCCGGTGCGCCACGGTGCGACCGCAGACCCGCCATTGCGTGACCGGCAAAGGGGTGACGGTCACGGGAAATCGGCGGGAAGGTGCCTTGCGATCCCTTCGATGATGATGCAGGCAAGCCCATCCCGGTAACCTTGCCCGGCCCGCTAGTGAGCCTGTTCAGCGCGGCAGACGCCACACGCCGTCACGAGATACACGGCTCGTCCTGCTGCGCTCGGTCCAGATGCTTCGTGGCGAGCATGCACTTAACGTGGCGGTCTAGGTGCCGGCGTTGATCAGCGCGGTGATGGCCGGGTGACGGCGCAGCTTATCCAGGCAGCGGCGGCGGCTCGGCCCGATGCTGCCGGCCGGGAT
>Ga0310037_10002221_pt1 | contig 10135 bp, 5 predicted proteins | sample Sb_taG_11_FD_200239 | JGI IMG/M metagenome (GOLD analysis project Ga0310037, IMG submission 200239) | Peat soil microbial communities from Weissenstadt, Germany - Sb_50d_3_AS metaG (v2) (version 2) | ecosystem: Environmental > Terrestrial > Soil > Wetlands > Peat | place: Germany: Weissenstadt...
GAAGTACCTGGCAGCGGCATCGCCCTCGATGCCGAGCAGCTCCGGCAGAGATGAGGCGAGCCGGGCGCGTGCCTGGAGGTCTCGCAGCTCACTCACTGTCGCGGAAGCGGAGCCATGGCGCCGCAGCAGCGTGGCCTGATTGCAGATCTTGGCTGCCACGAACTCGCGCGCCAGGCCCGCCAGGACGCCGCCGCGCGGATCGCCGCCGCGGAAGCCGACCGTGACGCCGCGATCGAGCAGGCCCAGACCGAGGCCGGTGAGCAGGTGAGCGCGGCCGAGGCTGACCGGGACCAGGCCCGTGCCGACGCCTCCCAGGTGGAGGAAAGCGCCTGGCTGGCGCAGCAGGAAGCGACCCGCGCGCAGGCCGCCTCCGACGCCGCCCGTGCGGAGACCGGGAGGGTCCGCGCCGACGCGGAGAAGATGCTGGCCGGCTTCCGCGCGGAGGCGGCCGCCGAGCTGGCCGCCGTCCGCGCCGACCTGCGGGCGCGCGCCGAACGCGCCGAGCAGCAGGCCGACGCCTACCGCGCCGAGCTCGCGCAGCTGCGGGACCTGATCGGCCGCGACAGCACGACCGCCATGGCGGACCAGCGCGGCCAGGCATAAGCACCGAGACCCCAGCAGTGGGGAAGCCTGCTGGGGTCTCGCGTTGCCGCGGGTCAGTGCGTGCGCTCCGCGGTTGGCTGTCTGAGCCATCGGCGGTATGCCTTCTCTGCCAGTAGCCAGGTCCACCGGTCCGCTGTTGCCGACGTGGGCGGCTCGGCTGGCGGGACGATGTGACCATGCGAGCTCAGCAGGCCGACCCCGCACAGCTTGGCTTCCAGTACCGCAGTGTCCGGGATGGCCGCTGTCTGGGCCTGGGCCCCATCGGCGGGTGACGCTGGCGAACAGCCTGGCGTCCTGGACCGCGTCCAGTTCCCGGCCGCGCGACGCGGAGACGATCACGTCCTCTACGACCTGCGGCGGTTCCAGCAGCCGGGTGATCGTGCAGCCGTCGGTGCCGCGGTCCGCGATGCCGGGAGCTGCGGCTGACGTTTCCGCCCACAGCGCCGGGTCACGGCAGGGGTACCGGACCGGCAGACCCAGGAGCCTGTCCAGTAGCGCCGGATCGGTGATCGCGCCCAGGCCGAGGCTGCTGCGGCGCCCGTGTTCGGCGCAGTTCAGCAGCGCGCGGACCGTTATCTGGACGCCGAGCAGGTTCACCCGCCCGATCGAGACGACCGAGGCCCCGGCAGTGATCACCGGTCGTGGCCCTCGTCGCCCTCGTAGCGTTCATCGCTCGCGCACCTGCCCGTTGGTACCCGCCCTAAATGAGCGTGTACCATCTGAAACCTGATCTAGATCACTTCTAGGCAGCATAGCAGTCAAGGCAGCGAGATCATCGGCCGGGTGGCGAAGGCGGACGGGCGCGGTCAGTGCCCAGCCCTCCACACCACGGCATTAACAAATGATCTTGGTCCGGGCCGCGGCGCCTGGCGGCGCCGCGGGGGAAGGGCAGGCACCCGCGTGGCCGTGCACGTGTCGATCCAGCCGGGGTATGACCCGTCGTACCCGTGGAAGCAGATCGGTACGGGCACCGGGGTGGCGGCGGCGCTGGGGATGGAGTACTACCTGGCCCCGTCGGAGAAGGACGGGGAGCCGCCGGGCCGCTGGCACGGCCGCGGCGCCGCGATGCTCGGCTTCACCGAAGATGAGCTCGTGGAGCGGGCGGTGTTCGAGAAGCTCTACGGTGACCGTCATCTGGATCCCAGAGACCCTACTGATAACACCAGGCTCGGCCGTAAGCCGCAGAAGTTCGCGTCGGCTGACGACATCCTCGCCAGGCTGGCGGCGGCCGAGCCGCAGGCCAGCCCGGCCCGGCTAGCCGAGCTGCGGTCGCTGGCCCGCGCCCAGACCCGGCGCGCGGTGCCGTACTGGGATGTGACGGTCTCGCTCTCGAAGAGCATCAGCTTGTTCTACGGGTCGCTGCTGGCCAAGGCCGAGCGGGCCCGGCAGCAGGGGAACATGGCCGAGGTGCGGCGGTTCGCCGCCGATGCCGCCGACCTGTGGCCGATCGTGGCCAGGGCCCGGGAGACCGGCATCTCGTGGCTGGAGGACCAGGCCGGGTACGTGCGCACCGGGTACCACCGCGGCACGGGCGCCGAGTCGCGGGCTGAGCTGGGCAAATGGGAGCACGCCGGGGACTGGGTTCGGGCGTCGTTCGCGCAGCACACCTCCCGGGCCGGGGACCCGCAGTTGCATGAGCACAACCTGGTGCTCAACCTGGTCCCGGCCGACACGGACGGGAAATGGCGCAGGCTGGACTCCAAGGGCCTGTACAGGCACAAGGCGGCGTTCTCCGCGATCGTTGCCGCGGAGCTCGAGCGGATGCTGACCGCCCGGTACGGGGTGGCGTGGGTGCCCGGATTGATGGGCACGGCCGGGAGATCGCCGGCGTCCCGCACAAGGCGATCGAGGAGTTTTCCACCCGCCGCAAGACCATCACCGCCGAAGCGGCCCAGGTAGCCGCGCTGCGCGAGGCCGAGTGGGGCCGCAAGCCGGATGCGCTGCAAATGGACCGGATCATGCGAGATGTCACCCAGCGCACCCGGCAGGGCAAGGAGGAAACGCCGCTGGACCTGGCTGCGGCGCTGCACGAGTGGGAGGACAAGGCCCCGGCTGCGGACCTAGCCTCGCTATGCGACATCCACGACTCGGTCATGGCCGAAGCCCGAGCCCAGGCCGAGCGGGACCGGGCGGTGACCGGGCTGGCTCGCCAGATCGCCTGGCACCTTGCCCGCGAGCACGGCGCGGCGCCGGATGCGGCGCAGATGGCGCGGATCGAGGGGTACGCGCGATGGATCACCCGGCGCGGGGAGATCACCGTCTCGTTCGACGTGGCGGCGCTGGCACGTAGCTTCACCCAATCCGAACACGCCGACCTGCAAGCGGAGCGGGACATCCGCCGCGGCACGGCGCTGGCGCAGGCGCAGCACCCCGAGACGCTGCGCGAGCAGGCGCGGGAGCGGGCGGCGACGCAAGCCTATGCCGTCGCCTACCCCGTCCAGGACGCGCACGGGCTGAGCGAACTCGAAGCCAGCCAGGTGATGGCCGAGGCCATTGCTGTTCTCCAGACACGACGGCCCACCTGGACCAACGCCGACCTGATCGGGGTGATCGGACAGCGGATACCGGCCCACGCGCACGCCAGCCGGGCCGTGCTGGAGACCCTGGTGGAGCGGGCGCTGGCCGGGGATGCGGGGGAGCAGGTGGCGTTGCTGTCCGCGCCGGTATGGCCGGTGGTCCCGCCGAGCCTGCGCCGCCCCGACGGGGAGAGCGTGTTCCGGCCGCACGGCGCCGAACGGTACGCCTCCCAGGCGCAACTCACCCTCGAAGAACAGCTTCTCGCCCTGGCGCGAACCAGCGGCGCGCCACGGCTGCGCCCCGACGAGGCGGCGCGGCTACTCGGCGCGGCGCGAGAACAACTCGACGCCCGGCTCACGCCGGACGCAGGGGCTGCCGCGGCGGCCTCGGGCGAGGTGACCGGCTCGGGACTGCGGATCGACCAGGCCGCCGCCGCCTACTTCATCTTGAGCTCGCCGCGCCGTGCCGAGGTGCTGATCGGCCCGCCCGGAACCGGCAAGACCTACACCGCCATCGAGATGGCCCGCGCCTGGACCGCCGCCGGGATGGGGCCGGTGGTCGCGCTGACCACCTCCAACAACGCCCGCAACGTGATCCGCGAGGAAGCCGCCCGCCACGGCGTCACCCTCCAGGCCCACAACATCACGAGATGGCTCGGGAATGGCCTTCCTGGCCAGGGCGCGCTCACGCCCGTGCAGGTGGAGCCGGGCACGCTGATCACCGTGGATGAGGCGTCCATGGTGCCACTGGCCGACCTGACCGCCGTCATCCGCCGCGCGGACCGTCACGGCGCCAAGGTCGCCGTGACCGGAGACCCGCTGCAACTCCAGGCCCCGGAGGGCGGCGGCGGCATGGACCTCCTCGACCGGCACCTCGGGCACGTCGAACTGTCCGAGGCCAGCCGGTTCCGGCAGGCATGGGAACGCGAGGCCACACTGCGGCTGCGGCAGGGCGACATCACCGTCCTGGCCGATTACCGCGAACATGACCGGCTGCACGCAGGCACCGCCGAGCGGATCGCCGACGAGGCGGCCCGCGCCTACCTGCACGATCGGCTGTCCGGCAAGGACGCCCTGCTGATGTGCGGGACCGATGCCCTGGCCGCCGAACTGTCCCGCCGTGCCCGCGACGACCTGATCCACTGGGGCCTCGTAGACGGCGTCGGCCCGGCGGTCACGCTGATGAACGGCTACCAGGCCAGCGCTGGGGACCTGGTAATGGCCCGCAAGAACCTGAACCGTGTTGACGCCGGGGCGAAAGGCCGTGGACTGGCTAACCGGGACATCCTGCAAATCGTCACGGCCGACGCTGACGGCTCCGGGCTCCGCGTCAGCGTAGAACGGCTGATCGGCCGGGACCTGGCTACTGGAACCGAGCAGTGGTCCGCTCCGTTCAAGCTGAACCGATCCTACTTCTGGAACCATGCACAGCTGGCCTACGCGGTGACGTTCCATAGCGCGGAAGCCCGCACGGTCGACTCGGGCATCGCAGTGTTCACCGGCGCGGATGACCGGCAGGCGGTCACCGTGGCGATGACCCGCGGCCGGGACGCCAACCACGCCTACGTGATCACCGGATGGGGCATCGCCGACCCCAAGCCCGGCCCGGAACCGGCCCCCGAGCTGGCCCGGTCGGCGCGCATCCGCGCCGAATGGGCCGGACTCGACCCCGGCACCGCCACGATTACCGAGGGAACGCACAAGGACGCCACCGCCGAGGAAGTCCTCGGCAAATGCCTGGACAACAACGGCCAGGAGCTGTCAGCCACCGGTACCCGCGAGGCCGAGTGGTCCGACGCCGACCGGCTCGACGTGCTCGGCTGCCAGTGGAACGAGGTCCAGCGCCAAGCTAGACAGCAGCGCTACGAGCGAGCCCTCCGCGGCGTCCTGGACGCCGACCAGACCCGGCAGGTCATGAGTGACCCGGCCGCCACCTGGCTATGGCGAACGTTGCGCGAAGCCGAGGCCGCCGGGCTCGACGGCCCCGCCACGCTTCGCCGTGCCGTCGCATCCGGCCCGCTCACCGATGCCGACTCGGTGGCGAAGGTGCTCGACTGGCGAATCCGGCAGCAGACCGCGGGCATGCCCGCGCTGGCCGCCCACACCTGGAGCGAGCAGGTCCCGGAGACCGGCGACGCGGACACCGACCGGTACGCCTGCGAACTTGCGCAGGCGATGGATGATCGTGCACGGCGTCTCGGCGAGCACGCCGCCGAGCATCCGCCTGCCTGGGCATACGCTCTCGGGCCTGTGCCCGATCATCCGGTGGGCCGGGCGGAATGGGAGTACAAGGCGGCCACGATCGCCGCCTACCGGGAGATGTGGGGCCATGCTCACCCGCACGAGCCGATCGGCTCCCGGCCCGGCGACCACTCGCCGCAGGCCCGCGCCATGTGGCAGGCCGCCGCTGAGGCTCTCGGGTACGTGCCCGGCCAGATGCGCGAGCACAGCGACGGGCAGCTGTGGGCCTGGCGCAGCGCCTGGCACCGGGAGATGGCCTGGGCCCCGGAGTACAAGGGCGACGACTTGGCCCTGGTGCGCGGGGAGATCCGCCGCGCCCAGATCGAATCCGACCGGGCCCGCCGCAACGCCGAGGCCGCAGGCACGGACGAGGGCCGCCAGCGGCTCGAGACCCTGGCCGCCATCCACGCCGGCTGGGAGCACACCGTCCGCGGGCTCGCCGGACGGCTCGCCGAAGCCCAGGCAGGCTACGACGCCTGGGAAACCGCCACTGCTCCCACCCGGGAGCGCGCCATCGCCGCGGACGCCGAGCTACGCCGCCGCCACCCCGACACATGGATCGAACCCCTCCGCCCGCAGCATGCCGACACCGAACGACCAGCCAAACCAGAACCAGGTGCGCCTACGCCAGGAGCCGAACAGGAGCCGCATAGCATAACCGAGCGTGTCCCGGTCACGGACGCCGAAATCGCAGCCGCGTCGGCAAAGCCGCGGGAGTACCCGGCGCCCGACCCGGCCGAGGCGGCCAAGTGGCGCGCGGAGCAGGCCGCACAGATCGACGCCGACCGGCAGGCCCGTGCCGAGGCCGCAGCCCGAGCCTGCCCGGTGACCGACGCCGAAGTCGCCAAGTACGGTGCCGGACCGCAAGAACCCGAACCATGGCAAGCGCCGCAGCCGGAATCGGGTAAGGCAGAGCCAGCAACGGCCGAACCGGACACGACGGTCCTGGCACCGCAGTCCGCCAAGGTGGACGAGATCCACCAGAAAGTCCAGGAGATCAGCGCTCGGCTCGACCAGGTGGCCATCGCCAGGGCACGGCAGGCCCAGAAGAAGGCCGCCGAGGTCACCTCCATGACCGTCCCGTCTGAAGACCCAGACGCGCTCCCATCCGCAGCCTGGATCGACACCGTACAGGCCCGGCAGCAGGAAGCCGTCCGGCACGAGCCGATGCCCCGCGTCCCGGCCGCCGAAGCCATCCAGCCCACCGCCGAAGCTAGCATCAGCGACCCCGAGGCCGCAGACTAAAAGGACGGAGGAAAGGACTCCGCCCATGGACGCCATCCCGATCCCCGGCCGGCTGCCCGCCACCATCACCCGGCCCGGGCCGCTGATTGAGGCCGTCATGGCTCAGTCGCTGCGCGAGCAAGGGCCGGCCAGCCGTACCGCGTCCGCATGGCGATGGATCCTCACCGGCCACGGCCCAGCGCCCGTTACCGACACGCCCGGCACCGGATGCCCACCCGCACACGATGCGATCTTCGCTGAAGCACGGTACGGCGATGGCACGCAATGGAACCGCTGGCCACCGTGGCGGAACGCGTTCGATCATGACGCGGACCGGCAGCAGGCCCGTCGCGTGCTGCGCTGGCTCACCGGCGCCGCCGACGCCATCCCGCTGCTCGACCTGGACCGCGGCCGGTACGTAGGCGCCCGGCTGTACCTCGCCCGCACCGACGACGAGCTGCGCCAGGTCCGCGGCTGGGCACAACACGGCATCCGCCAGCACGGCGACCTGCCCGCGGACATCCCTCGGTGGCAAGCCGAACGGCCCTGGCAGTGGCCCAAGTCGTGGTTCGACGCCGCATGGCTCCGCGGCGCCATCGCCTACCTGGACTGGATACTCGGCGACACCCAGCTCACCCCCATCACCCGCCAGCCGAAGCCCGTCTCATCTGGCCCTCACTCCAATCCCGTGGTCATCGAGGGGCAGCGCGATATGTACGGCGTGGGCGCAGGCCGGTACGACATCGAAGAGGAAATCTTCGACTACGCCGAATGGGGCTCATCGCAGGGACGCGAAGGCGAGGATCCCGCCGAGCCTGACAGGTACCCGCCGCCGCAATGGTGCGAGGCAGTCATCCAGGCCCATGACTGGGCAACTGGCGAGGACGGCGAGCCGCCCGCTGACCATCACGGCTGCGGAGCCTACTACCCGTGCCCCGGTGATCGGCGCTGCTGCTGCGAAGCCGCCGGGCACTGCCTGCGCGGCCAGTGCCCGGCCTGTACACAGCGGGTCTGTAATGCCGGATGGACAGCGCTGGTGGAGAACTACTGATCACGAAGCAGCTCGGACTGGGTCCCGGGCTAACTCAATTGGCGTGCTGAACTTCTCGATGGCCTCCGCGCCCGTGTCTGACGACACCAGGTCCAGCGTCCAGGGCCCGGAATTGACCTCGCCGTCCTTGCCGAACCCGGCCCACTGGCCTTTCATCCGGTGCCCCGACGGCCCGATCGTGAGCTGGATTGCCCCGTGGTAGGTCGCGCCGCGGTAGTAGCCGTCCGGATCGGTTTCCTCCCGCCAGGTTCCGGGGAGCACGTTTCCCTCGGCGGTCAGGTCCATGAGCAGCTTGCTCGGGTTGCCGATCGAGCGGGCCTGTACTTTGCTGCCGCGCTGGATAAGCACGACGTGGTGCGCGGCGGAGTACACCTTGCCCCTGCTGCTCGACGGGTACTCGTATTTCGATAGCCAGATCCCGGTGAGCGGCCCCCTGGCCTTTGCCTCGGTGATCGGGATGACTGCTGCTGCGGCCACGCCCATCGCCTGCCGACGGCTCATGCCGTAGCGGTCATCGGCTCCCTCGAATCCAAGGTTCTCCACCGGCATGCCGGTGACGTACTCGAGCGCCCTTGCGTAATTCCCTCGCGGAGTGCTCACCAGCCCGCTCTCCCATCGCTGAACGAGCCGCTTAGTACAGTCGTTCGGCTCGCCGAGTCGTTCCCCGGCGTCCTTGATCGCCCTAGCGAACTCGTCCTGGCTCAGCCTGAGGCTCTCCCGCACCGCCCTCAGCGCGGTATTCGCGGTCACTGCAGGCAACTCGCTCATGGTTACCACCGTACCCATAGTCGACGGGTTATGACGCCTTTCCGACGCCGGCTAGGACGCCGCTTGGACGCCAGCTGCGCCGTCGCCGAACCGCCCACCCAGGCCGTCCCATGGAGACACAGGACCAGAGCATCGATCGTCGGGAGTCGCGATGCAAGATCAACTTACCGTGGCGGTCGCTGGGCAGGTCAACGGCGGTCAGGCACGGGCGGGCATCGGGAGTGCGTGCCTGGTCAGCGAGGTGCCGTCGTGCGCGGTGGGGTCGGTGATCTCCTGCGCGGTGCTGCGAGCGGTGCGGGAGGGATGCGGCGAGTCGCAGGAGGAGTTCGCGACCCGGACTGGCCTGGCCCGCGCCGCGGTCAACGGGATCGAAGACGGAAGCTGCTCGGCGTGGGCGCTGCCATGGCGGCAATACCAAGCGGTCGAGGCCGCGATCGGCGTGACGGACCCCGGGCTGTGCGAGGTGTTCTACGTGGCCGCGGCGTGCGACCTGTACCTGACGGCCATGATGGAAGGCGACGACCAGACCGCGGAAGGCGCGCTGGCCACGCTGCGGCAGCATCCGGGCCTAGCGTTCTCACTACTGGGCTGGGCCGTATCCGGCGTGCTGGACGGACAGGCCAGCGGGTACCTTGCGGTTCCCGCCAGCGCGCCGCTGCTCCCAGTAGGGGTGCTGGCCGAGATGGCCGGACAGTACCTGATGGTGCTGGTGGACGGCTGCGGATGCCCAGGCAGCGTGCTGTAACGACCATTGCCGCGCACCCTGGCCAAAGTCACGGCACGTCAGGTTCCGGATCAGTCGGCCGTTACCGCGGCGCTCTTTCTTACTAGGTCAGTTGCCGGTGAGAGTGCCCGTACGGCTGTGGCGGGCACCGGCTGGGATTGTGGTTGCGACCTACTCGATCAGCTTGCCGTCAGCGGCATAGTGCTGGGCACGGACGGTCAGGACCGGTGAGCCGGGGGATGCCGAGCGCGGCGGCGGTGTCGTCGGCGGGCACTGCAGCGTAGTCCTCATTGGCCGTGCTGGGCAGGTTGCGGTGGCCTCAGTGATGTACGCGAGGGTTTCGGCGGGCAGTGGCCGGCTGTCGGCTAGGCTCGGCGCTGGCCCGGGGCATCAGGAGACGGTGATGCTGGCGACCTGGCCGTCCTCGCCGCGGAGTTTCGGTGCGGCGCAGGGGCGGCGCCCGGCGGAGATGCCGAGGATCTCGGCGACCGACCGAGCGCGGCGGCCTTACCCGCGCCGGCCGAGGTGACCACAGTGGCGGGGCGGGGGCGGGGGCGTGAGCGATGCCCTGGCCGGCGGCGATGCGCGACGACGGTTTCGCGGCCGACGCTGGGCACCGTGGGTCCTTCCGTTTTCATGGCGCCAATGACCTTGGATGCGGTCTGCGTGGAGAAGCGCCAGAACCAAGATCATTCGGTAATGGCGGGGTGTGAGGGTCGGTGGCTTGAGCGCGCTGCCCTGCTTCGCCACCTCGGCTGATGATCCTTATCTTGGCTGGTATGCTACATGAAGGTGATCTAGATCAAACACTAGATGGTAACCAACCTGCCAGGCGGCTGCCAACGGCAGCAGGGCAATCACGCCGATTGGGGACCATGCCTCGGGTCCGGAACGGAGCAGCGATGGAGCCATATGAGGCCGCCGAGCAGCTGGAGCAGCTGATGGCGCAGAGGGACGCGCTGATACCACCCGCGAGCGCTGCGCGTGACTCGGCCGAGTTCAGGGCGT
>Ga0310037_10002224_pt1 | contig 10133 bp, 18 predicted proteins | sample Sb_taG_11_FD_200239 | JGI IMG/M metagenome (GOLD analysis project Ga0310037, IMG submission 200239) | Peat soil microbial communities from Weissenstadt, Germany - Sb_50d_3_AS metaG (v2) (version 2) | ecosystem: Environmental > Terrestrial > Soil > Wetlands > Peat | place: Germany: Weissenstadt...
CTCACAGATCGGCTTCACGCTCGGCCGAACCTTCACTTGACTCCCCGTCCTACTTGTACCGATAGGTGATCCGACCCCGGTTGAGGTCGTACGGAGTGATCTCCACCTGGACCTTGTCCCCCGGCAAGATGCGGATGCGGTGCATCCGCATCTTCCCCGAGCTGTGCGCCAGCACCTTGTGTCCGTTCTCCAACTCGACGCGGAACATGGCATTGGGCAATGGCTCGACCACGGTGCCTTCGAGCACGATGGCATCTTCCTTGGGCTTGGGCAGGTGACTCTCTCCTGGTTGCGTTCTGATGTGCTGCCCCGACCGCACCGCTGGCGCGAGGCCGGAACGGGGCAGAATCGGGCGTGGCCGAGGGGGAGTCCGTCCCCTTGGGGGCGGACGGGGGCCCAGAGCCAGCAGATAAGTCTACCGCATCCGCCGCCGAAATCCAGCCCGAGGCCCGGTTCTGGCTGGTGGGAGGGCCGGATCGGGGTCCTGGCTCCTTCCCGACCCCCCGGGACCGGCCCCTAGAGGACCGTGAACACCTCGGGGCCATCGGGGGTCACGGCGATGGTGTGCTCGAAATGGGCCGACAGGCTCCCGTCGGCCGTGACCACGCTCCAGCCGTCGTCGAGGAGCACGGTCTCGGGCGAGCCCACATTGACCATGGGCTCGATGGCGAAGACGTTGCCCGTCTTGATCGTCGGCCCCCGAGTGCCCGGCCAGTAGTTCGGCACCTGGGGCTGCTCGTGCATGGCGGTCCCGATGGCGTGGCCGACGTACTCCCGGACGACGCCGAACCCGGCCGCCTCGGCCACCTGCTGGACCGCCCGGCCCACCTCGTGGAGGGCGTTGCCCTTCACCAGCTGCTCGATCCCGGCCCACAGGCTGCGCTCGGTCACCTCGAGCAGCTTCTGGGCCTCCGCCGAGATCGTCCCGATGCCCATGGTGAAGGCGGCGTCGCCGTGATAGCCCTCGATGATGGCCCCGCAGTCGATGGAGAGGATGTCCCCCTCCTCGAGCACGCGGGCGCCGGGGATCCCGTGCACGATCATGGAGTTCGGCGAGGTGCAGATCACGGCCGGGAAGCCGTGGTAGCCGAGGAAGTTCGACATCGCCCCGCGGCGCTCGAGGACGTCGCGGGCGACCTGGTCGAGCTCCAGGGTGGTGACGCCCGGCTTGGCGGCGGCCCGGGTCGCCTCGTGCATCTCGGCCACGACCTTGCCGGCGCGGCGCATCTTGGCCAGCTCCGCGTCGTTGCGCCTCATGGGGTGCTGCGTTCCTTCTGCTGCTGGCGCAGGCTGTCGATGGCCCCCACCACGCGTCGGGTCACGGCATCGGGGGAGCCGGTGCCGTTGATCTCGGCCAGCAGGGTGCGCTCCTTGTACCAGTGGAGCAGCGGGGCGGTCTCCTCCTCGTAGAGGTTGAGCCGGCGCTCGATCGCCTCCTCGGTGTCGTCCTCGCGCTGGACGACCTCGCCGCCGCACACGTCGCAGGTCCAGTTCACCAGGGGCGGGGCCGCCGTGGAGTAGTTGGCGCCGCAGTCCACGCAGACGCGGCGCGAGGCGAGGCGCTTCATCACCAGGGTGGTCGGGACCTGCAGGTCGATCACCAGGTCGAGACCGAAGGGCTCGACGATCTTCTCGAGCGACTCGGCCTGCCGGGTCGTGCGCGGACAGCCGTCGAGCACGAAGCCACGCCCGGTCGTGTCGCGCTCGGACAGCCGGCCGCCGACCATTTCCATGACCAGGTCGTCGGGGATGAGCTCACCCTGCTCCATGAGCGACGCGGCCCGCTGGCCGATCGGGGATCGCGACTTGACCTCGCTGCGCAGCATGTCGCCCGTGGAGACATGCGGCACGACGTAGTGGTGCGACAGGCGGACGCACTGCGTCCCCTTGCCGGCCCCCTGCTTGCCGAGGACCACGAGCCTGACCCCGGGGATCACGAGCCCCTACTTGAGGAAGCCCTCGTAGTTGCGCATCATGAGCTGGCTGTCGATCTGGCGCATCGTCTCGAGGGCGACGCCGACCGAGATGAGAAGGGTGGTCCCGTAGAACGGGAAGCGGTTGAGGTGCCAGAGCGCCATGAGGAGCGAGGGCACGACGGCGACCGAGCCCAGGAAGAAGGCGCCGACGACGGTGATCCGGCTGAGGATGTGGGCGAAGTAGCGCTCGGTGGGCGGCCCGGGCCGGATGCCCGGGACGAAGCCGCCCTGCTTGCGGATCAGGTCGGCCTGCTGGTGCGGATCGAAAGCGACGTACACGTAGAAGAACGTGAACATCACGATGAGCAGGAAGTACGCCGCGATGTAGAAGAAGCTCGTCGGCGTCAGGCTGTTGCGCACGAAATTCTGGAACCAGTTCCACGGGATGACGTTGGAAAGCAGCACCGGGATGTACAGCACGGAACTGGCGAAGATGATCGGGATCACACCGGACTGGTTCACCTTCAGCGGGATGTAGGTGGAGCTGCCGCCGTACATCCGCCGCCCCACGACCCGGCGGGCGAACGTCACGGGGATGCGGCGTTGGCCCTGGTCCATGAAGACGATGAACACCAGCAGGACCAACGAGACGAGGATGATGATCCCGAACTTGGTCTTGCCCCCCTCCTCGTAGATCGCCTTGAACCCGGTGGGGATGGCGGCCACCACGTTGGCGAAGATCAGGATGGACATCCCCTGGCCGATGCCGCGCTGGGTGATGAGCTCGGCCAGCCACATGACGAAGGCGGTGCCGGCGGTGAGGATCAGCACCATGAACAGGGCGAGGGGCCAGTTGAAGCTGGGGATCAGGTCGACGCTCGTCCCGAGCAGGGCAGAGTCGTGGCCGTGGAAGGCATAGACCAGGCCCGAGGACTGCATGACGGCCAGCGCCACGGTGAGGTAGCGGGTGGTCTGGGTGATCTTCTTCTGGCCGACCGCGCCCTGGTCCCGCCACTCCTCGAGCTTGGGGATCACCGTGGAGAGCAGCTGGATGATGATGGAGCTGGTGATGTAGGGCATGACGCCCAGGCCGAAGACGGCGAGGCGCACCAGGGCGCCGCCGCTGAAGAGGTTCAGGAAGCCGAGCACGCCCGACGCGGAGGCCTGGCTCTCGAGACCCTGCAGGCGCGCCCAGTTGACCCCGGGCACGGGGACGTTGGCCCCGATCTGGTACAGGGCGATGACAGCCAGCGTGAAGACGACCTTGTTGCGAAGGTCGGGGACCCTGAAGATGTTGGCGAGCCGGGAGAGCATGGCCCTTCCTCTCAGTGGAGTCCCGGTGTGGTCACTATCGGTTCATCAGGGCGTTGCCCGACGCGGGCGGGCGCCCGTGGGCGAAGGGCAGCGGCACCCGCTCGACGCTACCCCCGGCGGCGATGATCGCCGTCTCGGCCGCCTTGGAGAACGCGTGCGCCGACACGCGGACGGGCCGGGTGAGCGAGCCCTGGCCGAGGATCTTGACCAGCGCCTTGGGCCGCACCAGACCGGCCTCCACCAGGCTCTCGACGGTGACCTCGTCCGCCCCGAGTGCGTCGAGCGCGGCGAGGTTGACCGGGGTGTACTCGACCCGGAACGGGTTGGTGAAGCCCTTCAGCTTGGGGATGCGCTGCATGAGGGGCAGCTGGCCACCCTCGAAGCCGACGGGCACGGTGCTGCGGGCCTTCTGGCCCTTCATGCCGCGGCCGGCCGTCTTGTGGCCCTTGCCGCCGGTCCCGCGACCGACCCGGCGCTTGGCCTTGGTCGCGCCCTTGGGCGGCGCCAGATCGTGCAGCTTCACTTCGAGACCTCCTCGACGCGGATCAGGTGCGGCACGCGGGCCAGCATGCCCCTGATTTCGGGGCGGTCCGGCAGCTCGTTGGACTGTCCGATGCCGCGCAGGCCGAGGGCCCGCAGCGTGCCGCGGTGCTTGGGCTTGGTGCCGATGGCCGAGCGCGTCTGCGTCACGAGCAGCACCGGCTCCCCCGTGGCCTTCTTGGTCGTGGCTCTGGGCGCCATGGTCAGCGCGCCTCCGCCGCGTACAGGTCGGTCTCGCGCTTGCGCTCGCGGTAGGCCCGCAGCACGCCTCCGGGCGTGACCTCGTCGGCCGCCTTGCCGCGCAGCGCGGCCACCTCGTCGGGACGCCGGAGCTGCTTGAGGCCGGCGATCGTGGCGTGAGCCACGTTGATGCCGTTCGACGATCCGAGCGACTTGGCCAGGATGTCGCGGATGCCGGCCATCTCGAGGATGTGGCGGGCCGCGCCGCCGGCGATGACGCCGGTGCCGGGAGCGGCCGGCTTGAGCAGGACCCGGCCGGCGCCGCTCTCGCCGATGACGGGGTGGACGATGGTGCTGCCGGCCAGGGGCACCTCGAAGAGGTTCTTGCGCGCCTCTTCGATCCCCTTCTGGACCGCCAGCCCCGCTTCCTTGGCCTTGCCGTACCCGAGGCCGACCTTGCCGTTGCCGTCGCCGACCACCATGAGCGCGGCGAACGAGAACCGCCGGCCGCCCTTGACCACCTTGGCCACCCGGTTCACCTTGATCGTGCGCTCTTCGTACTGTGTGTCGACCATTCTCAGAACTCCAGTCCCTCGGCACGTGCCGCGTCAGCCAGGACGGCGACGCGCCCGTGATAGACGAAGCCCCCCCGGTCGAAGACCACCTTGGTGATGCCTGCAGCCTTGGCTCTCGAGCCGAGCAGGCGCCCGACCGACTCTGCACCCGTCACGTTACCGCCACCGCCCTTGCCCAGGGACGCACGCAGGTCCGGCTCCACGGAGGAGGCGGCGGCGAGCGTGCGGCCGGTGGTGTCGTCGATGAGCTGGGCCGAGATGTGACGGTTCGACCGGTGGACGGCCAGGCGCGGGCACGCCGCGGTCCCGCTCACCTTGGCGCGGACACGGTCGTGGCGCCGGCGGCGCAGACGGGTGCGGTCGCTCGTGCGGGCCATTACTTCGCTGCCTTTCCTGCTTTGCGCAGCACTCGTTCGTTGGCGTAGCGCACGCCCTTGCCCTTGTAGGGCTCGGGCTTGCGCAGCTTGCGGATGTCGGCGGCCACCTGGCCCACCTTCTCCTTGTCGATGCCCTTGACCACGATCCGCGTCGGCACCGGCACCTCGAAGGTGATGCCGTCCGGCGCGTCGACGAGCACCGGGTGCGAGAAGCCCAGCGCCAGCTCGAGCGCGCTCGGGCCCTTGGCGGTGGCGCGGTAGCCCACGCCCACGATCTCGAGTTCCTTGGAGAAGCCGTCGGTGACGCCCGAGACCATGTTGGCCACGAGCGAGCGCGACAGGCCGTGCAGGGCACGGTGCCGGCGCTCGTCGTCGGGCCGGCTGACCACGAGCGTCTCACCCTCCTGGGCGATGCTGATGCCCTCGGGGAGGTCGCGCTCGAGGACCCCCTGGGGCCCCTTCACGCTGACGGTGGCGCCGCTCACCGTGACGGTGACGTTGGACGGGACCGGAATCGGCGAGCGGCCGACGCGCGACATCAGGCCTCCCCTCGGGTCTCGGTACCGGTCATGGCACTACCAGACATGGCACAACACCTCGCCGCCCAGGTGCTTGCGGCGCGCCTCGGCGTCGGTCAGGAGCCCCTGGCTGGTGGAGACGACGGCCACGCCCATGCCACCGAGCACGCGCGGCATGCCGTCGGCCCGGGCGTAAATGCGCAGGCCGGGCTTGGAGACGCGTTTGATCCCGGCGATCGTGCGGGTGCGGTCACCCGAGTACTTCAGGGTGATCTCGAGGGTGGTCCCCGGCTTGCCCACGTTGGGCTCGACCTTGTAGCCGGCGATGAAGCCCTCGCGCTCGAGGACGGAGGCCAGCGACTCCTTCAGCTTCGAGCCGGGCATGCGCACGGTGTCGAACATGGCGGAGTTGGCGTTGCGGATCCGCGTCAGCATGTCCGCGATGGGGTCAGTCATGGTCATGGCGGCCTACCAGCTTGCCTTCGTGACGCCGGGCACCTCGCCCGCATGCACCATGACGCGCAAGCAGATACGGCACAGCCCGAACTTGCGGTAGACGGCCTTCGGCCTCCCACAGCGCTGGCACCGGGTGTACCCCCGGACCTTGAACTTGGGTGTGCGTCGCTGCTTCTCGATCAAAGCCTTTTTTGCCATGTTGCTACCGGGTCTCCTGTCGGAACGGAAAGCCGAACGCTGCCAGGAGCGCCCGTCCTTCCTCGTTGGTGCGTGCGGTCGTGACGATGGTGATGTCCATGCCGCGGGTCGTGTCGATCTTGTCGTAGTCGATCTCGGGGAAAATCAGCTGCTCGGTGACGCCGAACGTGTAGTTGCCGTGGCCGTCGAACGCACGGGGCGAGAGGCCCCGGAAGTCACGGATGCGCGGGATGGCCAGGCTGAGCAGGCGGTCGAAGAACTCCCAGGCCCGGTCGCCGCGCAGGGTGGCCTTGACCCCGATCGCCTGCCCCTCGCGCAGCTTGAAGCCCGCGATGGACTTCTTGGCCCGGGTCACGATCGGCTTCTGGCCGGTGATGACTTCGAGGTCGCGCTGGGCCCCTTCGATGAGGGAGGCCTGCTGGGTGGCACGGCCGACGCCCATGTTGATGACGATCTTCTCCAGCCGGGGCACCTCCATCACGTTGCCCAGGCTGAGCTCGTCCTTGAGCCGGTCGCGCACCTCGGTGAGGTAGCGCTCCTTGAGCCGGGGGCGTGCCGGTGCAGTGGTCGTGGTGCTCACAGCACGGCCCCGCACTTCTTGCAGATGCGCACCTTCTCGCCGTCCGGCTCGATCCGGAAGCCGGCGCGGGTGGGCTTGTCACAGCCCTTGCACACCAGGGCAACCGTCGAGACGTGGACCGGCATGAACTTGTCGATGACACCGCCCTGCTGGGTGGCGCGGGTCGGCTTGGCGTGGCGCTTGGCCACGTTGACGCCCTCGAGGATGATGCGCTCACGTGAAGGGATGGCGCGCACGACCTCGGCCTTCTTGCCCTTGTCCTTGCCGGACAGGACAACCACTTGATCTCCCTTGTGGATTCGCATCAGAGCACCTCCGGAGCCAGCGACACGATGCGCATGAAGCGCTTGTCGCGCAGCTCGCGGCCCACCGGGCCGAAGATGCGCGTGCCGCGCGGCTGCTGCTGGTCGTTGATGAGGACGGCCGCGTTCTCGTCGAAGCGGATGTAGCTGCCGTCCGGACGCCGCTTCTCCTTCTTCGTGCGTACGACGACGCACTTGACGACGTCACCCTTCTTGACGGCGGCGCCGGGGATGGCGTCCTTGACCGTGGCCACGAAGACGTCGCCGATGCTCGCGTAGCGGCGACGCGAGCCACCGAGCACGCGGATGCACAGCACCTCGCGTGCGCCGGAGTTGTCGGCCACCCGGAGCCGGGATTCCTGCTGGATCATCGGGCGCGCTCCACGACTTCGGTCAGGCGCCAGCGCTTGAGCTTCGACAGCGGGCGGGTCTCCTGCACCCGGACCCGGTCCCCGACCTTGGCGCTGTCCTCGGCATCGTGCACGTAGAGCTTCTTCGTGCGCTGCACCGTCTTTCCGTACTTGGGGTGACGCACCCGCTCGACGACGGCCACGACAACGGTCGAGGTCATGGCGTCGGAGACGACGATCCCCTCGCGCACCTTGCGGCGATTGGGGCGCGCGCCCTCCTCCGCCGGCGTCTCGGCGGCACTCGCCGCCGGGGCGGCGGGCCGCACCGGCACCGCGGCCTCGATGTCGGTGGCCGGCAGCTCCATTGCGGCCTCGGCCTCGACGGCCTCGAGCGCCTTGGCGGCGTCCGCGGCGGCGGCCTTGGCCTCTTCGGTGGCCTCTTCGTTGTCTGGGGTCTCGTCGGCCATCAGGCCTCATCCTCTTCGTCGTCGTCCAGGTGGTCGTGATCGTGCAGGTCGAGCGGGGTCGCCTCGGCCTCGGCGGCCGCCGCCTTGGCGGCTGCCTTCTCCTCGCGCTCGGCATCCTCGGCGGCGAGCTTCGCCCGAGCCGCCTCGTGCTCGGCCGCGCTCGGGGCCACGTAGGCGCCCTCGGCCTCGAGGATCTCCCGGGCGCGCAGCACGGTCAGCATGCGGGCCACCTCCCGGCGCACCTGCCCGACGCGGGCCGGGTTGTCGAGCTGCCCCGTGGCGAGCTGGAACCGCAGGTTGAACAGCTCGCGGCGCGACTCGCCGAGCCGGGAGGACAGCTCGTCGCCGTCGAGCATGGAGAGGTCGTGCGCGGTGGGCATCAGATCGCCACCTCGGCGTGGCCGTGGGTCCCGGGGCGCACCACGAAGCGGGCCTTGAAGGGCAGCTTCTGTATGGCGCGCTCCATGGCGGCACGAGCCAGCTCCTCGTCGACGCCGGCCAGCTCGAACAGGACGCGCCCGGGGTGGACGACGGCGACCCACAGCTCGGGGTTGCCCTTGCCCGATCCCATGCGCGTCTCGGCCGGCTTCTGGGTCACCGGCTTGTCGGGGAAGCATCGGATCCAGACCTTGCCGCCACGCTTGACGTGCCGGGTCATGGCGATACGGGCGGCCTCGATCTGGCGCGCCGTGAGCCATCCCGGCTCGAGCGCCTGAATTCCGAAGTCGCCGAAGGCCACCGACGTCCCGCCCCTGGCGGCGCCCGTCAGGCGTCCCCGCTGCGTCTTGCGGTGCTTGACCTTCTTGGGCATCAACATGTCAGTCCGACTCCTTGCGGAAGTGCGGCGCCTCGTGGTGCTGGTGGCGGTTCTGGCGCTCCATCTCCTCGTCCTGGGTCAGCTGGCGCTCCAGCTCGTCAGGCTCGGTCGGCGAGGGCAGCAGGTCGGCCACCGGGGTCTCCGTCTCCTCGTCGGCCTCCACCTCCTCGGCCTCGGCCTCGGCCTCGGCCGGGGCACCCTCGACGAGCAGCTCGTCGACCAGCTCCTCCTCCACCGCCCCGTTGCCGGTCGTGGGCTCCTGCTCCTCGTCCGTCGCGAAGGTCTCCGCGCGCTTGCGGCCACCCCCGGCGGTGATGAGGCGGCGGGGCCCGCTCTGGCCCGACGTCTCGCCGACGGCCATGGCCGCCTCGCGGGTGATCTTGTCCTCGATGGAGACCTTGTAGGGGAGGATGTCGCCCTTGTAGATCCAGACCTTGACCCCGACCCGGCCCGACGTGGTGCGCGCCTCGCGGAAGCCGTAGTCGATATCGGCCCGGAGCGTGTGCAGGGGCACACGGCCCTCGCGGTACTGCTCCTTTCGCGACATCTCCGACCCGCCGAGGCGGCCCGAGCACTGCACCTTGATGCCCTGGGCGCCGGCCTTCTGGACCGTCTGGATGGCGCGCTTCATGGCACGGCGGAAGGCCACCCGGCGCACGAGCTGGTCGCAGATCCCCTGGGCGATCAGCGCAGCGTCGAGCTCGGGCTGCTTGATCTCCTGGATGTTGAGCTGGATCCGGTTCTGCAGGCCGGTGATCTCCTCGAGCTTCTTCTTGAGCCGGTCGGCCTCGGCGCCGCGGCGGCCGATGACGATGCCGGGCCGGGCCGTGTGGATGTCGACGCGCAGGCGGTCACGGGTGCGCTCGACCTCGATGCGGCTGACGGCGGCCGCCTCGAGCTGCGTCATGAGGTAGTCGCGGATCTTCCAGTCCTCGACCACGAAGTCGCGGTAGTGACGCTCCTCGAACCACCTGGACTTCCAGTCCGTCGTGATCCCGAGCCGGAACCCGTAGGGGTTTACCTTTTGGCCCATCTACTCGTCCTCGCTCTTCTCGTCGTCGCCGACGCCGGCATCGGCGTCTTCGCTCGCGCCGTCCTCGACGCTGTCCTCGACCTCTGCTTCGGCCTCTGCCTTCGTCGCCTTCTTGGCCTTCGCCGCCCTGGTGGCCCTCGTGGCCTTCGCCGCCTTGGGCGCCTCGGTCGTCTCGGCCTCGCCCTCGTCGGTCGCAGCCTCGTCAGTCGCCTCGTCGGTCGTGGCCTCGTCGGTCAGGGCGTCCTCGCCGACGATCTCGTCGGTGACCGTCTCAGCCGCCTCGGCCTCCTCGGCTGCCGCCTCCTCCGCTGCCGCCTTGTCGGCCGCGGCGGCGCGCCGGCGCGACAAGCGGCCCGAGAGGTCGGCCCGGCGCCGCGAGGCGTCGACCCGGCGGGACCGGTTGGCGCTGACCGCCTCCATGCGCCGGCGGCGCAGCTCGAGCTGATCGGCCGGGAGCCGGCTCACGATCACCGTGATGTGGCAGGTCCGCTTGCGGATCCGGGTGGCCCG
>Ga0310037_10002233_pt1 | contig 10110 bp, 11 predicted proteins | sample Sb_taG_11_FD_200239 | JGI IMG/M metagenome (GOLD analysis project Ga0310037, IMG submission 200239) | Peat soil microbial communities from Weissenstadt, Germany - Sb_50d_3_AS metaG (v2) (version 2) | ecosystem: Environmental > Terrestrial > Soil > Wetlands > Peat | place: Germany: Weissenstadt...
CTATCCAGCGGATCCCGGCCGGCGAGACGGTCTTCGGCACGCCCATCAACGTATTGGAGGCGCCCTTCCTGCACGGCGTCACGATCGTCGAAGCGCCGCTCTTGGCCTCCGGCACCGCCATCGCCTTGACCTCGAGCGAGGTCTACATCCGCAACAAGCGGAACCCGTTCTGGAACCTGCGCGGGAACCGGGGCGACATGGTCGAGGGCGAGTGGATCGCCGAGCTGGCGGTCGAGGTGGTCAACGAGAGTCACCACGCCTGGGTCGAAGGGATCACGGCGTTCAGCGCGAATTGACCAGTCGCACAGATCGCGTCACGGTGAGCGGACCGCGCTAGCGGCCGGTATTGCCAGGCGGTATTGCCAGGCGATACCGGCGGCTAGCGCCGTGCCGCTCACGTTAGCCAATCACACCATCCGAGATCAACCTTTATGTGGCATTTCAGGGGAAGTCCGCCATATCTCGCCCAACAGGCGAAACGCCTCGGCATCAGCCAGGTCCTGGTGGACCGGGCGCGGCACAACGCAGAGCTGCACCGGGCCTCGGTCCTGTTGGGCCAGCTCTGCGAGCGGTGCCACAAAGCCCGCAACGAAAACGGCCGGCCAGTGTTCCCGGCCCCTGAGCTAGCGCAGCTCCGCGGGACGCTCGAGCAGTGCGAGCAGGAATGCTCGAAGCTGCACGCCCTGGCCGCAACCGCGGCCCAGATGATCGACGAGGCCCGGGCCGCCATCGGAATCGAGCCCCTGGATCGCCACTTCGCCGTACTGTCCGATTACGATTCCGCGCCGACCGTGCCGCTGCCGCTCGGCAACGGGACCGTGGGGGTTTCCCCTACCGTAACCGTCGGCCGCTGAACCGACCCCGACCCAATACCTCCCGAGAAAGCAGAACCTCATGGCTTACACGAAACCGAATATCCTGGCGAGCGGCGCGGCATTCGCCGACCTGCAGGCGGGCGGCGCGTCGGGGCACCTCGAGCTCCTGATTGCGGCTCAGGCCGCCACCCTGGCCCCGACGGTAGCCGCGGCCTGGGTGAACAACGGCCAGACCAGCGGCGGCGCCCTCGCCGCGGGCACATACTACCAGGTCATCACCGAGACCAACGGGATCGGCGAGACGACCCACGGGCCGGTCTCGACCCAGATCACCTTGACGGCGACCTACCAGCCGACGATCACGTTCCAGACACTGAAGACGGGCAACACGGCCCGCAACGTCTACCTGGGCCTGCCCAGCGGGGCGAATACCGGCCCGTTCTACTTGTACGCAACGGGCATCACGACGGCGACGTACACGCTCGCTGCGGCGGCGCCAGGCGGCAGCTACGGCGCCACGCAGCCGCCGAGCGTCAACACGACCGGGCTAGCCTTCGCGAACTCATCGGGGGTCGAGGAGAGCACGGCGGTATCGCTTCTCCGCGCGGCCAAACAAGGCAACCTCGAGGACGTCTTCAAATTCTACGCCCGCGCGATCGCGAACTTCACCTCGGGCCAGCCGGTGAGCTATATGGGCATCATCGAGAAGCTCCGCCACGCCCACACGGTCTTCGCGATGCTGGCCACGATGGCGGCCGAGGCGGGCACCCTGGTCGACGCCAACCCGGGCCACTTCGCGGCGACCGTCAGCCCGATCGGGGTGCCCGCACCGACCAGGGCGTGGCCGTGAGTCGCCGGCCGGTATTCCGGATTCCCCCGCACTGATTCCTTTCACACCGAGGATTATTCCAATGCCAGCTCAAGAGCGAGGCGTGGTCAAGCCACCGAACATGAAGGGTGCCGAGTTCGGCACGGACCAGCGCGCCAACGGCTTCCTGCCGCTCGCCGACCGCGGGAGCACGGTCCGCGGGTCCGATTACGGGGCCGGCGACCGACGCGGCGGGTCCTACCCCTTGGGCGGCTCGGCCAGCCCGATCAGTCCGCCGAACCAGATGGGCGGCGACCGGCGCGGGTACTCGTCCGACGGCCAGATGCCGGCGGCGGTGGAGCCCGGCAAGGGCGCGGTCGCCGTCAACCCGACGACGGGACTCGCGATCGGGACGATGCCGATCGCGGACATGGCGCCGCCCTCCGGACCTACCAAGTGAGCACGGTCGAAGCTGTTGACCTTGCCCGCGATGACGCGCTCCGCCCCTGGCTCGCGCGGGCCGGCCGGTTAATCGCCGACCGGCTCGCCGACGCCCGGGCCCACGCCGAGGCCGGACGCGTCTTCGACGCCAACCAGCGGTTGAACGAGCTGCGTCGCGACCTGCTGGACGACCAGTCCGGCGCGGGCAGCCTCTTGTCGAATGCCCGCGCCGCGTTCTACCGGGCGGCGTTCACGACCGAGCCGTTTGATGGCAGCCGGCACCGCCCGCTCCGGCCCGAGCCGGCGGCCGAGCTGACGGCCCGGTTCGGTCTGGTCGGCGGCCGGAACCAGTACCTCGACGCGCGGCTCAAGATGGACGAGATCGTGGGCTCGATGCGGGGCCTCTCATCGGTCCAGGCGTCGGGCATCGGGTACCGGGACGGCACCTGGCCGGCCCGCTGGGACGGCTGGCAGAAGCGGCACACGGACGGGCTGACCTCGTACATGGCCACTGCCCTGTCGAACGCTCAGACCACCCTGACTGACGCCGTCGGGCAGCTCATGGTCAAGGGCGGGGTTCCGCTGGGTCGATGAATGATGGCAGGCCTCGAGGCCCCGTGAGCATATCCCCCTCTCCCTGTGGGAGAGGGACGGGGTGAGGGGCAAACGGTAGCGTGAGCCTGGGAGATCAGACGATGTCCAAGGGAACCAAGGGCGGCCCGATGAAGCCGCCGTCAGACAGCAAGCCGAAGGGCATGAACAAGCCCCCCGGCGGCACGAAGACCGGCGGCGGCAAGCCGGCCGGGTGCAGCAAGTAACCAGCGGACCAGCACCGGGCCGGCGGTGTCGCTCCCGCCGGGCCGGCTTTCAACGAGGACTCACATCATGGCTAACGACCCACACTGGATCGAGCATGCTCACCTCAAGGAAGGCGCGCTGCGTGAGAAGACCGGCACCAAGGACGGCAAGGACATCTCGGCGAAGAAGCTGCACGCAGCGGCTCACAGCAAGAACGCGACGACCCGGCAGCAGGCCCACCTCGCCGAGACGCTGAAGGGGTTGCACAAGTGAGACCGCCGCGCCTCTGGCTCCGTTTCGTTCTCCGGCCGCTTGGCCGCCTGTTCGGGACCGACCGGTGGGAACCGCACGCTGTCGGGCCGGTCCACTGCTTTATCTGTGGCAGTGAACACATCGCCGTCGTCTCGACCGCCTCCCCGTGCTATGACCAAGAGACCGGCATCATAGATGGCCTCGAATGCCCGCAGTGCGGATACTTGACTGTTTGCTCGGACTGATGTAGGCGAGACACTTCCACCTGAGTAACCATGAGCAACCTGCCCCCACAATCCCTGCCCGTCTACGCCACCGACGAGGACATCGCCGTCCGCGCCGGCGGCGACTGGTTCCTGCTGGCCCCGTCCTGGCAGCAGATGGCCGCCGGCACCGACGGCTATTTCAGCCCGGCCAGCCCGTGGGTCCTGCGCTCGACCGCGACCAACTTCGGGAGCAACGGCGTCAGCCATAACCAGGTCGTGCAGCTCTCGTCGCCGAAGGCGAACTTCCCCGGCGGCGGCCAGCTCCTGGCGATCGACTCGGTATCGACCGACGGGACGAGCCTCACCCTCCGCCGGCTGCACAAGGACCTCTCGGTCGGCCAGCCGCCGGCGCCGGCCGCGGGACTCACGGGCGTCACGTTCACGATCAACACGCTCGACCCGCAGACCGAGGAAGCCTCTTTCGACATCAAGCGCCGATTCGGGATCGATGAGACGATCGCCTATCGGTCCAGCACCTGGGTCTTCGACCTCCGCGACCTCCGCATGGCGACCGTCTTGACCGTGCTCAAGGACCGGTACATGGCCGAGACCCGCACCGAGCGCGGCGACTGGTCCATGAAGATCAACCTGGTCCGGTCTCAGCTCGACCAGGTCCTGGACCGGGTGCAGGTGCGCTGGGGGCCCTACGGGAATAGCTCAGAGCCCTCGACGGTCTTCAGTTGCAAGATTTCGCGTTAGTCCGAACGGCCGTTCCCGCGGCCTTAACCCGTTCCCGTCCGACCGCCGGCTTGTGCCGCGACGGTCCGTTCGTCCCTCACTCACGGAGCTACTCCTATGGCCGGTCTCGCATTCGACGTCAACATTCCCAGCAAAGCCCTGTCGGCCACGACCCCGACCACGGTCGGGTTCCTGACCGCCCCGGCGAACCAGCGGGTCAAGCTGCTCGGTTACGGGTTCTATTTCGACGGTAACAGCAACTCGGCGGTTCCGATCGAGATCAAGCTCGCTCGGCCGACCGCGGGTGCGCTGGCCGCCGGCGGCACGGCGATCCCGTGCGATCAGGGCATCGGCGAGACGATCCAGTCGACCGTCGGCCTGTCGGCCACCACCGAACCGACCTTGACGGCCTCGCTCGTCTGCAAGACCATCACCGTCCACCCGCAGCTCGGTTATGAGTACCTCGCCCCGCTCGGCCAGGAGGAAATGATCAAGGGCAGCCAGAACTTCGTGTTCAGCGCCAACGCCCCGGCGACGGTCAACATCCGCGGGTACATGAAATTCGAGGAGTGAACGGAATACGCGATTAGGATTACGAGTAGGATTATGAGTATGACTGAATCCTAATCCTAATCCTAATCGTAATCCTACTCCTACTCCTACTCCTGCATCATGGAACTGACCCTCAACCACCTGGAGGCCGCCGGCTCCGCCCTGGTCCGCGACGGACAGGCCGGCCTGGCGGTCGATTTCCTGCTGGCAGCGATGGCGGCCGCGCCGGGCGTCCCCGGTCCGGCCGTCGGGCTGTGCACCGCGCTGCGCACCCTCGACCGCCCGGTCGAGGCCGAGACCGTGATCCGCGCGGTCCTGGACCTCGAGCCAACCGCCCGGCGGCGGGTCGCGCTGGCCGGCTGCCTGTCGGACCAGACACGGCACGGCGAGGCCGCGGCGGTGCTCCGCCAGGCGATCGCCCAAGAGCCCGACTGCTGGGACGCTTCGGGCGCGCTGGCCGAATGTCTGCGGTCGCTCTGGCTCGCGAAAGAGGCGGGGGACGAGGCGCTCGATGAGATGATGGCCTTGGCCGAGGCCGGGATCGCGGCCGCATCGCCCGACCTGAAGTTTCACGGCCGCCGGCTGGACGTGCTCCAGCTCACGGGCCGCAACGAGGAGTGGCTGGCCGAGGCGGAACGGCTGGCCGAACGGCACCCGGAGTTATACGAGTTCCATCGCCAGCGCGCGCTTGCCCTGATCATGCTCGGCGACCTCCGCCGCGGGCTGCCGCTGCATGCCGACACGGTGTTCCACCGGCCCGGCACGGATCGGCGGCCGATCGACCAGAGGCGGAAATGGTGGCCGAACCAGGAACCCGGTCCCGTGCTGGTCTGGCACGCCGAGGGCGCGGGGGATATGTGGTGGTTCGCGCGGTACTTCGCACCGGCGGCCCGCTACGGCGCCGAATTGGAAGTGGTCGCCGACGTGGGGATGGAGCGGCTCCTCGAGCGCTGCCCGGGGGTAACGCGAGTCACCAGCCCGACCGAGCTGCGGGCCGGCCGCGTGACCACGCTGCACGACCTGGCCAGCGCGTTCACGACCCGCGAATGCGAGATCCCGCCCCCGCCGTACCTGGGCGCCGACGCGGACACGATCACCCAATGGCGGATCCGGCTCCGCAAGATCCGCGGGCTGCGGGTCGGCGTCGCCTGGAGCGGGAACCCGAACCATTGGGGGAACCGACGGCGGTCGTTCGATGTGAGCGATCTCGCTCCCCTCTTCGGGGTGCCGGGGGTTTCGCTGATATCACTTCAGAAGGGCCACCGAGACGAATTGGTGGGCACCCCGATCCTGGATCTCGGCGACGAGTACCAGGCCGGCGACTGGCTCGAGACGGCTGCCGTGATCCATCACCTCGACCTCGTGATCTGCCCGGATAGCGGCATCGCCCACCTGGCCGGTGCCATGGCGCGGCCGGTCTGGGTCGCGCTGCCTGAGCCCGGCGAGGTCCGCTGGATGGTCGGGCGGACGGATTCCCCGTGGTACCCGACCATGCGGCTTTTCCGGCAACCGACCCGCGGGTCCTGGGCGGGCGTGTTCGAGGCGATGGCCGAGGCGGTCCGCCAGAGGAAAGTCGCCTGATGGACCTCACCATCGACCAGATCCAAGCTGCGGCGCTCGCTCTTGTGAAGGACGGTGAGCCCGGCCTGGCGCTCGACTTCTATCGCGTCGCGGCTGACGCCGTAGATCCCGACCCGATCCGGCTGGCCGGCCTGGCGGGCTCGCTGGCCGAGGCCCTGGTCAGCCGGTGGCTGGCTGCGGGGACCGGCGACGAGGGCCTCGAGGACGCGCTCGAGCTGTACGGAGCCGCTCTTGCTGGCGCTCCCAACAATGTAGACGATCAAGTCCGCCGGCTGCTGACCTTGCAACTCCTCGGCTGCAATGAGGAATGGCTGCGGTACAGCGAGCTGCTCGCCCACAAGTTCCCGGAGACGCACGGCATCCAGATCCACCGCGCGTTCTCGCTCTTGATGTCCGGCGACCTGGCCCGCGGCCTGCCGGCGATCGCCCGCTGGACGAACCGGCATCCCGGGGTCGACCTGAGCGGGATCGACCGCTGCCCGACCTGGCGGCCCGGCCAGCCGGCCGGACCGGTGACCTGCTGGAACATCGACGGGTCGGGTGACGTGTTCCAGCTCGCGCGGTTTTACCGACTCGCGGCCCAGGATGGCGCCGAGCTCCACGTCGCCGCCGCCGCCGGTCAGGAGCGGCTGCTGGCCCGGTGCCCGGGCGTCAAGCACGTATTCCGGCCGACGGACCCGAAACCGGAGCGGGCGGTCAACCACTGGGAGCTGGCGGCCTATTACACCTGCTGCGAGGAGACGATACCGCCGACGCCGTACCTGTCGGCGGACCCGGACACGATCGGGACCTGGCGGCAGCGGCTGGCCGGCATCCCCGGGTACCGGGTCGGCGTCGCGTGGTTCGGCGACCCGCGGCAGCCGATCAATCCGCGGCGGTCGTTCCACCCGGCGGACCTCGCTCCCCTGTTCGCGATTCCTGGCGTCTCGCTCGTGTCGCTCCAGAAAGGGTATAGGGGCGACGTGTCCGGCACGCCGATCCGCGATCTGGGGCATGACTATCATGCCACCGGCGACTGGCTCGACACGGCGGCCGTGATCGCGAACCTCGACCTGGTGATCGCACCCTGCTCAGGCGTCGCTCACTTAGTCGGCGGCATGGGTCGCCCGGTCTGGCTGGCCCTGTCCGAGCCGGGTTGTTTCCGCTGGATGGCCGGCCGCACGGACAGCCCCTGGTATCCGTCGATGCGAATTTTCCGGCAACAGCGGCGCGGCGAGTGGTCCGGCGTGTTCGAGGCGATGGCCGAGACACTGACCCACCGTGACCTCGAGGCCCTGTAAGCGTATCTCCCTCTCCCCGCGGGAGAGGGTCGGGGTGAGGGGCAAACGGTAGCGTGAGCCAGCTCACACGAGGATCGAACGATTGTGTCTCTACGGGCTGAGGAAATAACCCATGCCGTCTGGCGGCACGTCAGGCGGCGGCGGCGGGTCGAGCACCTATCGGCCCGTGAGCGGGCTTGCCGTGCGCTCGCGATCAGCGCGGCCCGGCCGGGTCTCGCTGGTCCTGCCCGTGACGCTCGGGCCGACGCCGCCTTACACCCCGTTCTCGGGGCTGCACGTCGTCGGCGGCCAGCTGCGGCGGCGCGGCTCGGTGTGGCGGCCGTCTGGCTTGCCGCCGCCGCCGCCGGGGCTCGGGCTGCTCGCGCCGACGAACCTGGTCCGGCGCGTCCGGCATCAGAGGTGGACCGCGGCACCGGGCGGGCCTCAGCCTGCTCCTACTCCGCCGCCAGGCTACGGGCTGTTAGCGCCGACGACGCCGGTCCGGCGGGTCAAGCGCCAGACCTGGACCGCGGCCCGGGGCGGCCCGCCGACCCCTCCTACACCATTGCCGAATTATGGCGTGCTGGCACCGGTGACTCCGGTCCGCCGCGTCAGGCATCAAGTATGGACCGCTGCCTCGGCCGGCCCTCCGCTGGTCGCGATCCCGTTCTCGGGGCTCCGCGTGGTGGGCGGCCAGCCGCGCCGCCGCGGTCGGACATGGCAGCCCGCGGGTCTGATCCTACCATTGCCTGCGGTCCCAGCGACGCCGCTCCACGGCCTTTCGGTCGTCGGCGGGCAGCCGAGACGCCGCGGGCATGTCTGGATGCCGGCGACGCTCAAGCCCCCGGTCCTGGTGCCGGCGACGCCGCTCCGGGGCCTCTTGGTCTGGAGCCCCCGAGCTCCGCGCCGCGGCCGGGTCTGGATCGCACCGCAGCTCGAGCCGCCGTCGCTCGGTCCAAGTCAGCAGGGGCTGCTGGTCGAGACGGTCCCGATCCGACAGCGCCGGAAGCCCCTCCCGCTGCCGGCGATCGGTGGAATACCGCCCGCACCGGCCGCCCCTGGGCCGCCGGCAACACCCTTACGCGGCCTCTCGGTCGTCGGCGGGCAGGTACGCCGACGGGGCCGCACGTGGCAGCCTGCGGGCCTGGCACCGCCGCCCAAGCCGATGGTCTTGCTGCCGGTCCGGCCGGTCGCGTCGCCGCGCCGGCTGCGGAGCGGCCGCGCGGGATTCACGCGATCGACGCTCGGGCCGACGCCGCCGCATACGGCATTCGCGGGCCTGCGGGCGGTAGGTGGCCAGGTCCGCCGCCGCGGCCGCGTCTGGATGCCGGCGCAGGTCGGCGTCACGCCACCGTTCTGGTTGAAGCCGTTCCATCCCGTGGTGGGTGGCCAGCCGCGCCGCCGCGGGCGCGTCTGGCTGTCACCGCCGGTCGGGCCGGGACCGCCGCCGTCGCCGTTCGCGCGGTTCGCGTCGGTCGTGCCGATCCACCGGGACGGCGAGGACCGGGCGCGGCGCCGGCGGGGCTGGCTGCTGCACCTGATACCGAGCCCGCTCGGCGGCCAGACATCGGGGCTCGGGTACAACATCTATTCGAACGGCGGATTCGGGCCGATCAATTACTCGACCCCGATCGCGACCACCACGCGGCTGACCTGGACCTCCGGGCCGCTCCTCTATCCGGCTGACTGGAAGTTCGGCGTCCGGGCCTTCGACGGCTATGGAGAAGAGCAGAACCTCGACTGCGCAGTCGAGATCATCCTCGACTCAGGCGGCAACGACATCACCCAGCGGCCGGCGGCTCCGGTCGGTCTGCGGGCCTTTGCACTGGCCGGCGGGGCGATCCGCGCCGAATGGTCCTACCCGTTCTCGACGGCGCTCGCCCTGCCGACCGCGTTCCACGTCTACCTGACGCCTGATACCGCCGGAGTGCTCGCCCCCGTCACGCCAGTTCGGTCGAGCCGGCACGGGAAGCGGCCGGCCGGCGGCCAGGTCTGGCGGGGCTCGATCGGGACCTCGCTCGGGTACCAGCAGCCAGCGGCGACCGTCCTCTATGGGTCGATGATCGCCAACACATTCGTCTGCAACATCCCCGGCCTGATGAACGGGGTCACGTACCTGGTCGGCGTCCGAGCTTTCAACGCGGTCGCCGAGGAACCAAACACAGTCGCCGTCTCGGTCACGGCCGATTCGGTCGGACCGCTGCCCGTCGACAGTCTGGTAGGAATCGCCGTGTAACCCGGTAGGCGCAGGCCTCGAGGCCCCGGAAGCCCACAATCCCCCCCTTGCTAAGGGGGGGACGGGGGGGTGGACGTGGCAGAACTGACGCCATGGCATGCGGACCGGAAGGACCCGTTCCACCGGCGCGCACTGTGCCGCGCCCACCCCCCCCTTGTCCCCCCCTTAGCAAGGGGGGGAGGTTTTCTGTGGGGCCTGAAAACTTGCCCCAACACAGAAGGAACCCTCAATGCCCCTCAATACTCTCGACCAGGGCCAGAAGCCGGCGGTCGCAACGCGACTGGTGACGGGCCTCACGGCCCTCGGTACGAATCAGGCCACGGCCTACCCGCTCGCCAACCACGCGGCATACGAGTTCACTACCGTTGCGAGCGGGACGGGTGCCGTGCTGCCGGTGCCCGCGCTGCCGTCGGAAGTGGCGATC
>Ga0310037_10002239_pt1 | contig 10088 bp, 12 predicted proteins | sample Sb_taG_11_FD_200239 | JGI IMG/M metagenome (GOLD analysis project Ga0310037, IMG submission 200239) | Peat soil microbial communities from Weissenstadt, Germany - Sb_50d_3_AS metaG (v2) (version 2) | ecosystem: Environmental > Terrestrial > Soil > Wetlands > Peat | place: Germany: Weissenstadt...
CGGCAACCTCATGGCGGCGGGCGGCCACTGGGTGTGGCACGACTTCGAGGACACCTGCTCAGGCCCGGTCGCCTGGGATCTCGCGGCGACCACCGCGAGCCCGCGGCTGGACGCGTCCCGCATCCTGGCCGCCTACGGTGACCCCGTCGACCCGGCCCAGCTGCACGTGTGCCAGGAGCTCCGACGGCTCCACCTCACCATCTGGTATGCCCTCTACGCCGAGCGCCTCCCGGAATGCCAGCCGCGGGCCGCCGACCTGCTGGCCGCCTGGCGCGCGCCATCATCGTGACCCGGGACACGGCCGCGCCGCGACTGCTTAAGAGGCAGAGAACACAGCAGACGCGCCCGCCACATGCGTGACGGGCGCGTGGGTTGCTGCCGCCGGTCAGGTGAAGCCGACGTCGAGGACGAAGTGACCTAGGTGCAGGTTGAGTGATCCGCCGCCGGCCCAGTGCACGATGAACGCGAGCAGGATGATGACCAGGATGACAATGACCACCCAGATGAAGAACAGGACGATGCCGGGGATGGCGTACCCGCCGACGCTTCTCGATCTAGCCACGGCCCCCAGCTACCCGCGGTCGCACCATTTATTCGGCGCCCGGCCCCGGCCGGGCGCGCTCGACACCGGGCCAAGGTCGCCGGGCTGGACGTGCGGCGATCGAAGTCCGCGGCGTGCTCCGTACCGAACTGGCCCGCACGGCCTTACATTGACTGCGTGATGTCGTATCTCAGCCTCTCGCAGCGGCTCGAGGAGCAGCTGGCCAAGGCCTCGGCGGGCGACCCCGTCCCGTCCGAGAACGAGCTGGCCCGGCACCACAAGGTCCACCGCCTGACGGCGCGGGCGGCGCTGCAGGAGCTTGAGCGCAGGCACCTGGTCCGGCGGGTCCAGGGCCGGGGGACGTTCGTCGTCCGCCGGCTGGACTACCGCATCTCGACCGAGGGCCCGGCGTCCTTCACCGACATCGTCCGCAGCGCGGGCGGCAATCCGTCCACGACCACCGAGAAGGCGCTGGTCCGCCCCCCGACCCCGGCCGAGCGCCGGTCCCTCGCGCTGGCCCCGCGCGCGCACGTGGTGGAGTTGCGGCGGACGCGGTGGCTCGACTACGAGCCGGTCGGCGTCGGAACCAGCATCCTGCCCGCCGCGCTGGTGCCGGGTCTGCAGGAGAAACTCGGCCCGGACGGCTCGCTGTACCGCGCACTGGTGGAGGAGTACGACCTGCAGCCGCGGCGGGCGTGGTACCGGTGCGAGGTGTCGGCCGCACCGGAGGAGGTGGCCGTGCATCTGAACCTGCGCGGTCGCCCTGACCTTTACCACAACTGCGGCCGGCTGGAATCCGAGCGGCTGCGCGTCCCGATCGAGCTCCAGGACGGCTGGCTGCGGACGGACGTGTTCAACGTCGTCATCGAGGTGGGCGACTTCCGGTAGCCGAACGGCCGCCACCCACGCTTGACACTCCTTCGGGCCTACTTGTATAGATAACCTAGACAACCCGCCGCGCCTGCGACGCAAAGCCCAAAAGCCCAAGCGAGCGACGAAGCGAGATCACATGCCTCCCGACCAGAAGACGGCGCCCGCGGATCTAGCCGTTCCCGCACGGGACGGCCGCAACAGCGAAGGCTGCGATGCCGCGCCCGCGCTGCCGCCGGGCCGTCGGGCCGAACTGCTCGCGGTGGCCGACGAGTCCGAGCTGGTGGCGCTGGCCGACCGGTGCCTGGAGGCCATCCCGGAAACGCGGGTCACCGAGCCGCCCACGGTCGGCACGATCCCGCTCTGCGTGCGCGAGCCGGTGGTCGGCGAGCGGTTCATCCTGGCCGACGTGCTGGCGACCCAAGCCGGAGTCGAGCACCGGGGCCAGGCCGGCTGGGCGATGCGCCTCGGCGATGACGCCGCCGCCACCCTGGCCGCCGCGATCTGCGACGCCGAAGCGGCCTCGGGCACCGGCCTGGCGCGAGAGGTCGACCTGCTCTGCCGCCGCACCGAGCGCCGCCGCGCCGACGAGGCCGCCCGGGAGTGGGCGGAACTAGCCCGCACCGAGGTTCACTTCGAGGAGCTCACCTGATGGGCGCGGGGACGGTATCCGACCGGCTGAGCCCGCTGGCGTCCCAGGCGGTGTTCCGCGTCCTGCTGGAGAGCCTGGCCCGGCCGGGCCGCGTCTTCCAGCTCCCCGCGATGGGCGCCGAGGCAGGCCCCGGCATCGTTCCCCTGGCCCTCGCCGTGATCGGGTCGAAGGTCGCCGTGGCAGGCTCGCCCTCGTGGCAGGAGCGGATCTGCCGCGCCACGGGCGCGCAACCGGTCGGCCTCGAAGAAGCGAACCTGGTGGCGATCTACGGGACGGCTGAGGCCCTGACGATCTCGCGGCTCCAGCGCGGCTCGGCGGCGGCGCCGGAGGACGGCGCAAAGGTCGGCCTGGCCTGCCGCGCCTTGTCGCAAGGCGGTCCGGGCGAGACCGCCATCGAGCTGACCGGGCCGGGCGTGCCCGGCCGGACGCGGCTCGGCGTGGACGGCGTGGCCCCGGAGGTGTTCGACGCCCTGCGCGCCGCGAACGCGAGGTTCCCGGCCGGGGTCGACGTGTGGCTGGTTGACGAGCGCGGCCAGGTGGCCGGGCTGCCTCGTTCGGCCCGGCAGGCGGTGGTCTGAGTGGGTTACTCCGCGGCCCGTGGCGGCCTGGACGCGATCCTGGCCGCCGAGGAGCTGATGCGCGCCAAGCGGGACGGCGGGTCCAGCCCCCCGCTCGGGATCGGCCAGGTCACCGAGCGGCTGAACCTCGCGGTCGACCGCGTGATGGGCGAGGCGGGGCTGTGGGCCCCGAGGCTGGCCGCCCTGGCCCTGCGCCAGGCCGAGGGCGACCTCATCGAGGCGGCTCACCTGCTGCGCGCCTACCGGTCGACCCGGACGCGGCTCGCCCAGCCGGTGCCGGTGCACGCCGACGAGCTCGAGATCCTGCGGCGGATCGTGCCGGCCTACCGGGTCCCGCCCGGCCCCCAGCTCCTCGGCCGGACGCTGGACTACGTCGGCAGGCTGCTGGACACCGGGACGGAGAAGCCCCCGACGGCCAGCCCGGAGCCCGCCGTACCCGAAGCACCCGAACCGGTAACCGCCGGCGCGGGTCCCGCCCAGAACGGACGGCACCCCGGGCGCCTGCTCGACCTCCTCCGGAGCCAGGGCATGATCCGGGACCGGCGGCGGGACGACGACCCCGAGCCGTACGACGTCACCAGGGATCCCGTCCGGCCCGGCGCGCCGCGATCCGCCCGCCTGTCGGTCATGGCCCGGGCCGAGACCGGGGCCCTGGTCAACCTTTGGTACCGCAACATTCTCGGCCCGGACGGCTACATCCACGAGGTGACGCTCGGCGAGGTGCGGCACGGCCGGCTCCCGGTCCGGGTCGTGCACCCGTCGACGGGGCAGCCGGTCTGCCTCGGCGCGGTCCGCGTCACCGAGGTCGAGGCGATCGAGGACCTGGACGGCGAGCAGGAGGAGCGCGGCCTCTTCGACGTCGGATACGGGCTCTGCCTGGGCCACAACGAGCGCAAGGCGATCGCGATGGCCAACCTGGACATCGCCGTGGAGCGCGACGCCGGCCGCAGCCCGCTGGAGCAGAACGTGCTGATGACCACGGACGGCCTGGACGCATCCGGCTTCCTGGAGCACCTGAAGCTCCCGCACTATGTCACGTTCCGTTCGATGGTGGACCGCAAGGCGGCTATTCAAGCTGCATCCGAACGCCGCGCCGTGCCGTCACCGGACGCTGATTCGCCCGCGGCGCAGACCGACGCGGTGGCGGGGGTCACCCGATGACGGTGAGCGCGCTAGCGGTCCAGACGGCAGCGCAGGAGTTCGGGCACCTCGACGAGCAATCCAAGCGGGAGATCCGGTCCGCGCTGCTGACCGCGGTGGCCGTCCCCGGCTACCAGGTCCCGTTCGCCAGCCGGGAAATGCCGGTCGCCAGGGGCTGGGGCTCGGGCGGCCTCCAGGTGACCCTGGCCGTGATCGGCCCGCAGGACACGGTCAAGGTGATCGACCAGGGCGACGACGCGGGCGTCAACGCCGCGAACCTGCGCCGGCTCATCGTGGCGAGCACCGGCGCCGCGCAGACGACGGACGCCAGGGAGGCCAGCATCATCCAGACGCGGCACCGCATCCCCGAGGACCCGCTCGGCCCGGACCAGGTCCTGGTGCTGCAGGTCCCGGTGCCCGAGCCGCTGCGCGGCGTCGAGCGCGACATGCGCGAGCTCCGGCGGATGCACGCCGAGGCCGACTACACCGCGATCTGGGTCAGCCTGTACGAGGACCTGGTGCGCAACGGCGTCATCACCCAAGCCACCGGCTACCCGGTCCTGGTCGGCGGCCGCTACGTCATGGCCACCACCCCGATCCCGCGCTGGGACGTGCCCAAGCTGCACCAGGCCGGGTTCCTCGCCCTGTTCGGGGCCGGGCGGGAGAAGCGCGTGTACGCGGTGCCGCCGCACACCGACGTCGAGCCGCTGGCCTTCGAGGACGTCGCCTTCCAGGTCGAGCGGACCGAGGGCGCCTCCTGCCTGCTCTGCGGCGCCGTCGACGCCTACCTGGTCGAGGTGCCCGCTCGCCACGCGTGGATCTGCAGCGACGCCGACTGGTGCGAGCGGCGCCGCTCCGGCGAGGACGGCGAGGGCGAGGACGCCGAGGGCGAGGACGGCGAAGGGGAGGCCGCCGATGCCTGAGCCGGCCCTGCGGGTCACCGGGCTGACCAAGCGCTTCGGCCGGGTGCTGGCCTGCCAGGACGTCGGATTCGAGGTGGCGCGGGGTGAGGCGCTCGGCATCATCGGCGAGTCTGGCTCGGGCAAGACCACGGTCCTGCGCTGCCTCGCCGGGGACGTCTCGCCGGACGCCGGGACCGCGCTGCTGCGCCGCGGCGCGGACGCGGCCGACCTGTTCGCGCTCGGCGGCGCGGAACGCCGCGCGCTGCGGGTCAGCACCGTCTCCATCGTCTACCAGGACCCCGCCCGTGGCCTGAACCTGCGGATCTCGGCGGGCGGCAACATCGCCGAACGCCTCATCGCGGCAGGTGGCCGCAACTTCGGGCAGCTGCGCGCCAGGGCCGCCGACCTGCTGCGCCGGGTCGACGTGCCGCTGGACCGGATGGACGACCCGGTCGGCACGTTCTCCGGCGGGATGATGCAGCGGGTCCAGCTGGCCAAGGCCGTGGCGAACCACCCGGCCCTGCTGCTCCTCGACGAGCCGACCACCGGCCTGGACGCCTCCATCGCCGCCGGCGTGCTCGACCTGATCAGGGACTTGATCGAGGAGAGCGGAGTTACCGCGCTAGTGGTCAGCCACGATATGACCGTGGTCTCGATGCTCGCCGAGCGGGCGGTGGTCCTGCGCGACGGGTCCATGGTGGAGGCCGGGCTGACCGACCAGCTGCTCGCCGATCCTCAGCACGCCTACAGCCAGCAGCTGGTAGCCGCCGCACGGGGAGGGCTGGGATGAGCGAGACCGTCCTGGAGGTGCGCGGGCTGCGCAAGCAGTTTGTCATGCACGCGATCGGGCGCCTGGTCCCGGCCCTGTGCGGGGTCGACCTGAGCGTCGCGCGCGGTGAGCACGTCGCGCTGGTGGGACAGAGCGGCGCGGGGAAGTCGACCCTGCTCAAGTGCGTCTGGCGCAGCTGCCTGCCGTCCGCGGGGGAAATACGGCTCCGGCGCCGCGACGACAGCGTCACCGACCTGGCCAGCGCGGACGACCGGGCGATCATCGAGGTGCGCCGGGACGACCTGGCCTACGTCAGCCAGTTCCTGCGGCCCGACGGCCGGCGCACGGTGCTGGAGGTGGTCGGCCGTGCGGCGGTCCGGCGCGGCCTGGAGCCGGCCGCCGCCACGGCGGCCGCCGCGGCCGCCCTGCGCCGGCTGGGCCTGGCCGAGGAGCTGTGGGGCACGCAGCCCGTCGTCCTGTCGGGCGGCGAGCAGCAGCGGGTGAACCTGGCCGCGGGGACGCTGGGCACGCCGCGGCTGCTGCTGCTGGACGAGCCCGTGGCCGCGCTCGACTCCGGCCACAGGGATACGGTGTTCGGCCTGATCCGCGGGCTAAGCCGGGCCGGGGTCAGCGTGCTGAGCGTCTTCCACGACACCGAGGCCATCCGGGCGCTGGCCGACCGGGTGGTCGTCCTGCGCGACGGGCAGGTGGCGGCCGAGGGAACGCCCGGCCAGGTCCTGGACCGGGTCAGCGCGGCGTGACCGGGGGGCGCGAGACGCAGGTGCGCCGGGCCGGGCCGGGCGACGCCGGGGCGATGGCGGTCATGCGTTACGACTTCCGCACCGAGCTGGGGGAGCCGGTGGAGACCAAGCCGGAGTTCGTCGAGCGGGCCACCGCCTGGCTGGCGCACCGGCTGGAGCTGGGCTCGTGGACCGGCTGGCTGGCCCTCGAGCAGGAGCGGCCGGTCGGGCTCGTCCTGGCGCACCTGGTGGAGAAGGTGCCGAACCCGGTCGTCGAGCCGGAAAGCCTCGGCTACGTCAGCAGCCTGTACGTCCGGCCGGAATGCCGCGACCGCGGGATCGGCGATGCGTTGCTGCGGTCCGCGGTCGACTTCTGCCGCGATCACGACGTCGACACCGTCGTCCTGTGGCCCTCGCCCCGTAGCGTTCCGCTGTACCAGCGCCACGGGTTCCGTCATCAAGGCGACGTCATGGAGCTGCGCTGGGCGGCCCCAGGGTCCGCCTGAACTTCGAGGTCAGAGAGGAAGACGGCGATGGTCGTGCAGCTGCTCAGCAACGTCCGGGCCGTGGTCGGCGGCCGCATCGTCGAGGCGGCGACCGTCGCCAGCGAGGACGGCCGGATCCTGGGCGTCGAGGAGAACCGGTCCTACGCCGGTGCCGCCGACGGTCACGGGGCCTTCTGCCTGCCGGGCCTGGTCGACTCGCACTGCGACGCCCTCGAGCGCGAGGTGTCGCCGCGGCCGACGGTCACCTTCGACCTGGAGTTCGCGCTGCGCTCGTTGGAGGCCCGTTTCCTGGGGGCCGGCATCACCACCGCCTGTCACGGCGTGAACTTCTTCGGCGAGGGCGACCGGATGCGCTCGCCGGAGATGGCGGCCCGGCTGGTGGACGTGATCGCCGCGCGTCGGGCCGCGGGCGCGCGCATCGACCACCGCGTGCTGTTCCGGATACCGCTGCGCACCACCGACTCGGTAGACCGCGCCATCGAGTGCCTGCCCGGCGGCCAGCCCGAGGGCGACGTACCGCTGGTGTCCTTCGAGGACCATACGCCCGGCCAGGGTCAGTACCGCGACATCGGCCAGTACAAGGCGGCGATGTCGCTCGACGGCGGGCCGATAACCGGGGACCTGGACGCCGAGGTCGCCCGCCGGATAGCCGAGGCCGAGGCCCTGCTGCCGGTCCGCGAGGCCAACCTGGCGCGGGTCCGCGACCTGGCGGCCGCCGGGTCGGCGAGGGTGCTGGCGCACGATTGCGTGGACGCCGGCGAGGTCGAGCAGGCCCGGCGCTGGGGCGCCGCGGTAGCCGAGTTCCCCGTCACCGTCGAGGCGGCGCGGGCCGCCCGCGAGCACCAGATGCCGGTCGTGCTCGGCGCGCCGAATGTCCTGCTCGGCGGCTCGCACTCGGGCAACGCCTCGGCGGAGGAGCTCATCGCGCTCGGCTACTGCACCGGGCTGGCGTCGGATTACGCCCCGCCGACCCTGCTCGCCGCGGCGTTCGACCTGGCCCGCCGCGATGTCGTCGGGTTCACGGCCGCGCTGGCCCTGGTCACGTCCGGCCCGGCCGCGGCGATCGGGCTGAGCGACCACGGCCGGCTGGAGCCCGGATACGTAGCCGACCTGGTCCTGGTCGAGCAGGACGGCCGCTGGCCGCGCGTCGTGTGCGTGCTCGCCGCGCCGTGCGGCCAGGATGTCCTGCCGGGCGCGCCCCAGCGGGAGCTGCTGCTCAGAGCAGCGCTGCGATCTCCGCGTGGCCCAGGTGCCGCGCGGCGCCGCGCGCGGTAGCGCCGAAGACCGGTTCGGTGATGCTCAGGTCGGGCCCCTGGCGCAGGAGGAATTCGACGACCTCGCGCCTGCCGTGGGCGGCGGCCTCGATCAGCGCGTACTCGAGTAGGGGCGCCCCAGGATCGGCGGCGCCCACCCGCAGGGATCCGCGCGCCCGCACCGGATCGAGCCCCCCGCCGGCGCCGAAATAGCCCCGTACGGCGGCCAGGTCGCCCAGCGCGGCGTGGAAGACCAGGTTGTCCACTCTGGCCCCGCAGCGGACCAGCGCCTCGGCGGCATCGGTGTACGCGAAGGTGATCGCGGTCCACAGCGGGAGCCCGTCGTCATCGAGGCCGTCGATCCGCGCGCCACCGCGGCACAGCTCCTCGACCAGCGCCGCCTGCACGCCGGCGGCGGCGGGCACGCACGAGGAGACGAGCAGGCCCATCGTCGTCTCCCGCTCGCCGTAGATGGGGCACACCGCGTCGGGTCCGGCCCCGCGCCCTAGCAGCAGGCGCATGATCTCCGGCGCGTTCGGCGGTGACTGCAGCTGGCGTTCGACCTCGATCCCGTTGGCCGCGACGTGGTGCAGCAGCGTGGCCCGATGCGGGAACGGCGAGCGCATCGAGATCAGCGGTGGGTGCGCGTCGAGGAGCCCGCGCAGCTCGTCCAGCTCGCCCCACTGGATCGCGTCCGCTGCTGCCTCGAACCGGGTGTCCACCACGGCGTCCGCGCGCTCGCGGGCGGCGGCCCAGTCCCCGAAGCGGTGATCTCGCGCGACCGCCAGCCGCGCCGTCTCCAGCGTCAGCTCTGCGCCGAGTAGCTCCTTATCAGTGCCCGCCACGGTGCCGGTCCCGCGCAGCACCTGTGCCGCGACCGGGTCCCCGCTCCCGTGGGCCGCGCGCAGCAGCTCGACCTGCCGGTCCAGCACCTCGCCCATCGGCACCGCCACGTCGGCGAAATCGGGCACCAGAGGATGAACGGCCACTCGCCGAGCATAACCCGACCCCCAGTGTGCGGAGTAGTATGTTGGTATGGCGAAACGTAAGATAACTGTCACTGTGGATGAGGAACTCGTCGACCTGGCCCACACGCTAGGCGAGGACAAGCTGTCCGCAGTGGTTAACACTGCGCTAGCCGAGCATGTAGAGCGCCTAGGTCGACTAGCCACACTGCGGCAGCTTCTTGATCGCTGGGACGCGCAAGCTGGTCCAGTGCCAGCCGAAGTCCGGGCAGATGCGGCGGCGGCGTTCGACGAGGCCGAGGGTAGCCCGGGCATGGCTGCAGGATGACGGGCGCGCCGCTCATCCTGGATGCCGACGGCTTGGATGCCCTGACTGAGCAGCCACCGCCTAACCGCCTGCGGGCGCTGCTAGCCGAGGCCTGGGAGCGCCAGAGTGATGTGCTCGTTCCCGCGTTGGTGTGTGCTGAGTGCTGCCGGGGTGCCAAACGGACTCGTGCGGTCGAAGCAGCGCTGGCGCGACATCGTGATACCCGCGCCATGCGGCCTGCGGTCCGCGTAGTCCCGACCGACTTCGACCTGGCTCGCCGCGTTGGCGCCGTCCTGGCTGGCGTGGGCGCGGGCACGGAGGATGTCGTTGACGCGCATTCGGTGGCCGTGGCTTCGATGTATGGCCGTGCCGTGATTGTGACCGCCGACCCCGATGACATCCTTCGCCTGGCTTCGGCAATGCCTACGGTTCGTATCGTCACTCGCCCTGCACGCTGATCTCAGCTGCGTTAATCGGGGTCAGCGGTGGGACCGCATCGAGTCCACACCGCCGGTCAGTCGGGGGGCCAGGGCCTGCGGATGAGGCGCTCGATGTCCTCGCCGAACGGCCGGTCGCCCTCGATCGGCGGGATGTTTCCGGCCAGCCAGTCCAGTAGCCCCGCGCACTCCGGCGGCGGCGGGCGCCCGCCCAGCGCCGAGGCCTGGTAACCGGCCAGCAGCTCGCACGCCGTTACCGCGCGAGCGTGGTGCAGGGCGAGGCGGAGCTTCTCCGCGGCCTCCCAGGCGAACGACTGCGCATCCTCCTGACCGCCGGACGTCTCGATCAGGCCGACGGGGGTGGCGACCGCCAGGAGCCGCATGGCGTGCACCTCCCCGGCGGCGCGCTTGTGCACCGGCGACATCCC
>Ga0310037_10002241_pt1 | contig 10082 bp, 9 predicted proteins | sample Sb_taG_11_FD_200239 | JGI IMG/M metagenome (GOLD analysis project Ga0310037, IMG submission 200239) | Peat soil microbial communities from Weissenstadt, Germany - Sb_50d_3_AS metaG (v2) (version 2) | ecosystem: Environmental > Terrestrial > Soil > Wetlands > Peat | place: Germany: Weissenstadt...
TAAGCCGGTCGAAAGTCCATGATCGTGAGCCAAGTCGGGTTAGAGGAAGTATCCGCCCAGCGAGTATTCGCGCCAATGCGGACTAGCACGCGGAGCGGCGCAGCGGGGCAGGTGGTGGCGCGCTTCAAGGACGATGGGTATTCCGCGTTCAAGGAATCAAGCGGGACGATCTCGTCAACCTGATCGAGGCGATCGAGCGTGCCGAAATCGACGTGGTGATTGTCCGCGATGTGGACCGGCTGACGCGTAATCTTCCGGAATGGAGCCGGTTCGAGAAAGCGGTGATAGAACACCGGGTGCTCCTCAGCGCTTACGCGGCGGGGATCTTGACCTGTCCACTCCGGAAGGCGCGTATTACGGGGTCATGGAAACGCCGCGGGCGAAGCGGGAAAGCGTTGTAAAGAGCGTGCGTGTCCGTGAGGGGCATGATCGTATCGCGCGTGAGGGAAAAGCGTCCGGGGGCGGGCCGTGCTGGTTCGGGTACACGCGCATGTACGCCAACCCGGACGAGACCAGGAAGCGCAAGCGCGTCATTTTGCTGGAAGAGATCAACCCGGTGGAAGCCGGGGTATTCCGGGATGCCGCTGAGCGCGTGCTGCTCCTACCCGGGAACACGGCGAGCGGCCGTCTGCGGTTCGTCCACGGTCGATTACCAGGTCGCGACAGCGCGTGAGAACGCGTCAGAACGCCCAGGAGTGCCTGGCCCATGCCCTCCCAGGGTAGGGGCACTCTCCGGCCGTCTACGGCGATCCCGGTCCGGATCCCCACGCGGACGTGGAAGGAGATCGAACGCTTTACTCGTAGTAACGTTGGCTGCGGGCCCCGTCGCAAAGCGGGGTGTGAGACCTAGCCAGCGGAGGTGCCTGGATGGCCGAGCTCCCATCGCCCCCAGAGGGAATTGTGCTGACCCACTTCATCGTCTCGGACGATGTCGAGCGCTCTCGGCGCTTCTACACCGAAGTACTCGGCGGCAGGGTGGCCTTTCCCGGAAATCCAGTCAATGTTGCGCTAGCCAACAGCTGGATCGTCATCAATGGCGGCGGAGGACCGACCGACGACAAGCCTACGGTCATCCTGGAGACGCCGCGTGATCCCGACCGGGTCAGCAGTTTCCTTAATATCCGGGTTAAGGACATCGAGGCCGTGTACGCCGAATGGAGCGCCCGGGGTGCTCAATTCCTGACGCCGCCGAAACAGCACCAGTACGAGAAGCGCTGCTACATCCGCGATCCCGACGGTCATCTGATCGAAGTGGGGCAAACCACGGACCCAGAGGGTGACTGGTCGCCCGCTCACTGGCCATCTAGTACGCCCGCCGAGGAGTCCGGGTGAATGCCTGGGGCTAGCAGGAACCCGAGCGCGGGGGCAGCAGATACAGCACGACCATCAGGATCATCGTGAGCAGGCCGATGTCATTGGGGTTAAGGCCGTAACGGTGAAACGCGAACCGTTTCTTTGTTCATCTTCTTTGTTCATCGTGACCCCGGCATACGATGACATGGGTTTCACCTGTGACCACGAGCGGCAAGAGCCACGGCCCGTTCGGCCAAAATTCAATGATCCGAACGGGCCGTGGCGCTACGGTCCCCCGCGGTGAGAAACAGCCGGCCGACCGGGGTGAGGTTGCCGGCCGTGTCGTCGCTGGCGAAGGGCTCCACGATCAGCCAGGTGCCGTCCGGGGCCAGGGAGGTCAGGACGTGCCGCGCCGCGCCGGCCGGGTCGCCCATGTCGTGCAGGCAGGCGAGGAACCCGATCAGGTCGTAGCCCGTCCCCGGCCATGATGATCGTCGAGGCCCCGTGCCCACAGCCGACGTCGGCCGTCAGCGTCCCCGTGACGAACCTGCTGCGGAAGCTGGGCGTGCCGAGCCGCCCGGAAGCGGCTAAAGGAAGACGCCGACTCGGCTGAGCCGGCCGCGAGGGCTATGACCTGGGCAAACGGCTGATGGTGTAGCTAACCCCCCCGGTCAAAACGCGGGCCAGCCCCATGTCGTTGCCGGCCGGAGCGGCCTAGGTTCGATCTCGAGGACGGGGGAACGGGAGCAGGAGCACCACGGCTCGTTCGCTGTGCGGGATCTCGAGGGCAGAACCCGCAGCGGTCCTCGGACCTGGCGAGGGAGTGGCGCAGGTGGGTGAAACGCTGCTGGCTGGCCGCGGCCAGGCGGTGCGAGCCGAGGATCTCGCCGCGGCGCCGTTCCCGCGGCCGGCCGCGACGGGTTTCGCGGGGCTCTTCAAGCGTCCGGCCGCACGGTGGGCCCGGGTTGCGCTGGTGGCGGTGAACCTGGCCGCGGTCACGGCCTTCCTGCTGTCGTACTCACGGCACGGGGTGGGGTTCGGCCCGTACCGGATCGATCTGGCCGCCTACCGCGCGGGCGGGCGGACGTGGCTGCACGGGGCAGATCTGTACGGGCAGGTCCCGCTGATCCAGGGGTTGCCGCTGCCGTTCACCTATCCGCCCCTCGCGGCGGTGCTACTGGCGCCGCTGGCGCTGCTGCCGATGGCCGCCGCCGGCACGCTGCTCACCGTGGGCAGCATCGCGCTGGCCGCCGTGGTGCTGCGGATGTTCCTGCGCCGCCTGGCCGGGCCGGCCAGCGCATCGCTGTGGGCGGTGGGCTGGCTGCTGCCGCCAGCCCTGCTGCTCGAACCGGTGCGCAGCACCCTGGCCTACGGCCAGATCAACATCGCGCTGATGGCACTGGTAGCACTGGACTGCCTAGCGGTGGCGCCGCGCTGGCCGCGTGGCGCGCTGACCGGCCTGGCCGCCGCGGTGAAGCTGACCCCCGCGGCGTTCGTGCTGTTCTTCCTGCTCCGCCGCGACTACCGGGCCGCGGCCGTGGCCGGGGTGTCCTTCGCCGCCTCTACCGCCGCCGGGTTCGCGCTGGCCGGGCCCGACTCGGTGCGCTACTGGACCGGGAGCGTCTTCCAGACGGACAGAATCGGCAACCCGGCCACGGCGGCCAACCAGTGCCTGCAGGCGGTCCTGGCCCGTGCCGGGCTCGACCCGCACACCACGCTCGGCATGGCCGTCTGGCTGGCGCTGTCGGCCCTGGTCGTGATGGTGGCGTACCGCGGCATGCGGCACGCCTTCGCCGCCGGGCAGGTCTGCTGGGCGCTGTCGCTCAACGCCTTCGCCGCCCTGCTCATCTCGCCCATGACCTGGTCGCACCACTGGGTCTGGTGCGCGCCGGCCCTGCTCACCCTTGCCGACCTCGGCCGCCGCCAGCACCGCCGGCTGACGGTAGCGGCCGCCGCCTGCGGCCTTGTCCTGTTCACCACGGCTCCCCAGTGGTGGCTGGGCAAATTCGCCGGCCCGGCGCTGAGCTGGGCGCCCTGGCAGCAGGTCATCGGGAGTTCCTACGTGCTGTTCGCCGCCCTCGTCCTGCTCCTGTCCGCCTGCGGCCAGCTCACCCCGCCAACGCCGGCAGACCGTGCTGTTCTCCGGCTGGAAGTGGTTCCTCGCCCACGACAGGAAAGCCGATCTTCCTGATCGGCGAGTCCTTGTCCATCGCGATCAGTTCGGTGAAATGGATGTGAGCCAGGGCCTTGACCGGCTGCCTGGCCCGCTTGGGCAGCAAGTCCGAGACCAGCAGCCGGCTCATGCGCTGACTCCAAGAATGCATCGTGATCTAGGTCACATCGGCGCGGTTTGCTTGGCTGCCTTCCACCGGGTTACCGGACGCTCGCAGCCGCGCCCAGCTTGCGCTGAGGCTTTCGAAATCGATCCTTGGCCGTGATCCCGGGGGTGATCGAACCAGCGCTGGATCCGGCCGGCGGCGAAGTCGGCCTTATCGGCGGCGATCAGCTGTGAGGGTCCCTCGAGATCACCGAAGGGGGCCTGGCCGGGGGGGAAGGTGACGGTGACCCGGCCGACGAGATCATGCCCGAACTCCACGTAGCACGTTCCCCGCCCGTCGTAGGTGACCGCGCCGGGCGTTCCGCGCAGCCGGGAGATGATCTGGGAGGCCACGACCAGGGCCTGGCCCTCGGAGGAGACTCCTGCCTTGGCAGGTCCCACGCCGGTGACGTCGCCCAGCGCGTACACGTCGGGGAATTCGGTTTCCAGGGTGAGCGGGTTGACCGGGACCCACCCGCCGGCGGCCAGGCCCGACGCCTGGACCGCGGGGGGGACCTGGTGGCGGGGCACCCCCAGGAACAGGTCGAAAGCCATCTCGGTGCCGTCGCTGAACACGGCGACCTTGCGGCCGGGGTCAAGCCGGTCGAAGAGCCGCTTCGGGTGCCAGGCGATGCCCCGCTCGGCGAAGGCGGCCAGCAGCGCTCGCGATGCTGGCGGGGACGGCGGAAGGGGGGCCCCTAGGGGCATGACCAGCGAGATGGCGGACTGGCTGCGCAGGCCGCGCTCGGTGAGGAAATCGTGCAGCAGCAGGGCCGTCTCGCTCGGCGCGGGGGGGCACCTGAACGGGGTCGAGGTCACGCCCACGATCACCCGGCCGCCGCCGAAACGGGCCAGCACGTCGCGCACCGCAAACGCGCCCTGGGTCGTGTACAGCTCGTGTCCCGCCTCGACCAGTCCGGGTGTCGCGGCCGGATCCAGATCAGCGCCCAGTGTCACGACGATGATGTCGCCCGCAAAAGAGCCCACGTTGGTGTCGACGCGCTTGGCCTGCGGGTCGATCGAGCTGATGGTGGCCTGGACGAACCGCACTCCTGGCTTGTCGATGGCCCGGTAAGGGTGAAACACTTCGGCCGGCCGCCGCTTGCCGAACATGATGTCGAGTTTGGAGAATCCGAACACGAAGCCGTCGGCCTTGTCCATCAAGATGATGTCCGCGTCCTGGCCCAGCGCCGAGGACAACGCCGCCGACAGTTCCAGGCCGCCGAGGCCTGCCCCGAGCACCAGAATTCGGGTCCGGCGGCTCACCGCGTCTGCCGGGAGGTGACGGCGCGGGCCTGGTATGCCTGGTCCTTGCGGGCCTTGCCGCGCCGGACCAGCAGTCCGTGGATCTCGCAGCCCAGGCACAGCGGCAGGACCGACTCCAGCCACATCAGGGCGAGCCGCCGGCGGCCGGCGTTCAGGGCCGCTGGGCGCCTCTACCGCGTCAGAAGGCAGGTCGCGGAAGCGCGCGGCGAACTCCCAGAACTTGTAAACGTCGGCGAAGGTGGTGGCCAGGCCGATTGAGGCGCGCGCCGCGCCAGTGGTTTTCCCGTCGATCACCTGGAGGAACTCCTCGTAGCGCAGCCGGTCCTTGTCCTTGAAGGCGGCCGCCATCTCCTTTGCTGAGTATCCGAGCGCGACCTCGCGCACGCCGGGGTTGCAGTGGCAGCCGCTGCGCAGGGAGATTCCCGCCAGGTTGGCCCGGCGCTCGATCCGCGCCGAGTCGATGAGGATCCCCGAGGGATCGAAGAAGTTCATCGCGATCGTGGCTCCGCGGCGGTCCGTACCGGCCGGACCGTAGATGCGCACGACGGGCGCCCCGTTGCTGTGACGCAAGGCGCTCAGTGCTTCAAGCAGCCAGCCGGTCAGGCACGTGACCCTGGTGTGGACGGTCTCGATACCCACCGAGCTGATGTGGTCCAGGCCGATGCCGACCGCCGGGATGCCCAGGTAGTCGACGGTCCCGTCCTCGAAGCCGGCCGGGCCCGGAGTCAGGTAGAAACCTCCGCCTGGGCTCGCTTCTGCTCGCACCGAAGAGAAGGTGATCGTGCCGCCGGCGTACCACGGGCGACGTAGCCTGGCCAGCGCTGGCCTGCGCACCAGGAGGGCCCCGATTCCGGTCGGGTACCCGAAGATCTTGTAAAACGACAGGGACACGTAGTCCGGGTGCCACCGGGACAGATCCAGCCGGTTGGCCGGCGCGAAAGCGGCGGCATCCAGCAGCACGTCGTACCCGGCCGCCTGGGCCTGGGCGATCCAGGCCAGGGGGTACTGGACGCCGGAGAAGTTGGACTGGGCCGGGAAAGCGAACAAGTTGCGGGCAGCGGAGCCGGAGCGGCGGCGCCCGAAACGGCGGCGGCGGGCCGGGGCCGCGGCCTCAAGATGGCGGGCCAGCGTCTCCTGTGATACGCGCAGGTCGGCGGGGGTGAGGGGCACGTAGGTGACCGAGGCGCCGCTGGCCCGGGCGAACTGCCGGATCCCGTTGACCGAGTTGTGGTTGTCGAAGGTCAGCAGGAACCGGCCGCCCGGCCCGAATGGAAAGGACTCGCCGACCAGCCGTAGTGCGCCGGTGGCGTTCGGGGTGAAGATGACCTCGTACTCCTCGGGGGAGGCCCGGAAGAACTCCAGGATCTGAGCCCGGGTCGCCTCCACCCGGGCGGTGGCTTCCCGTGAGGGCACGTTCTGGGAGTGCGGGTTGCCGAGCACAGCGCGCGCCAGCAGGTCCCGATGGCGAGCCAGCTGGCTGTCGGCGTACAGGCCCCCGCCGGTGTAGTCGAGATAGACGTGGCCGGTTGCGTCCAGCCGGGAATAGTCCCTGGCCCGCATGTCGTCCAGAACGGCGGTGCGGGCATAAGCCGGGTAGCGCCGCTCGAAGTCGGCCAGCGCCGCGGCCATCGCGGTCCGGCCGGTGGGCCTCCCCGCTGGGGTCAGCTCATGGGTCGTGATCATGACGGCTCCCCTCCTAATCGTCCTTGGTGATCGTATTGGTGCGTGTCGTCTTGCTAGGTGTCGCGTCGTCGTGCCGAGCGTCCTTATGCTCACAGCACCAGTCCGGCTACCGGGCCGGTGCCAGCGCGCTCGGCTCCGGCTCGGGCACGGGTTCCGGCGGCACCTCATCCGGATGAGCGGGACGGCCGGTCGGCACGGCCATGAAGTATTCGCGGCCGAATATCTCCTGGAGCAGGAACTCCGGGAACATGTCCGGCTCCAGCGGGAGCTGGCTGCGGTAGGCGGAAAGGGCTTCAACCTTGCGCATGACCTGTTCGGACACGTCGATGGAGATGACGTCCTGACCGGCCCGCACGTTTCCGGCCGCGGGTGACGCGCTCGCCTGGGCACCGGGCAGGGCGCCGGCCAGGCGGGCTCCCGGGCCCCGGCCAGCGAACATGTCTGGCGGTGCCGGGGACAGGACCAGGCAGGTGAGGCTGGCGGCGGCGACCACGTCGCGGCTGCGAGGCCGGCGCCTGGCGATGCCGAGCTCGCCGAAGAACTCCCCCGCCCCAAGCCGGCCGAGCCGGTCGCGGCCGCCGTTGCTCTGTTGCCACATCTCCGCTTCACCGGACAAGATCAAGAACAGCTCGGCGGCCGCCTCGCCCTGCTCCACGACGCACGAACCCGGCGGGTACCAGCGGACCTGGACGTGGTCGCGGATGTGGCCCATCGTGCTGGCCGCCTCGGCCAGCACCAGCAGGGCGTGGGCAAAGGCGGGCGTCCCGGCAAAGCGGTCCGGCAGGCTGGTCAGCCAGGCCGCCAGCCGCTCCATGATCAGCAGGTCGCCTGGCGGGAAGCACCGGTAATACAGCCGGGGCGGCCGGCCCGCGGCTCCGGCGGCCGCCCAGCCCGGTCCGGGCCCGGGGCCGGCGGCCTGCTGGCAGGCGGCCGTCGTCACCGCGCTGATGGTGACGTGGTCGGGATGGCCGTAGCCGCCGTCGGGACCGAACGTGATGACGGCGTCCGGCCCGAACTCGCCGATGACCTCGGCCACCTCATCTACCAGAGCCGGGAACCCGGCGTCGGCCAGGGTGCCGTCGACGTGGTCCAGGCAGCGCACCCTCGTGATGCCCAGGCGGTGGCAGGCCAGGCGCAGCTCGGCCTCCCGGACAGCGGCGATGGTCCGCCGGGTACCGGCGGCGGCGTCGCGGATCTGGCCCGCCTGGCCCCGGGTCGCCGACACCACCATGATCTCGGCCCCCTGCCCGGCGTAGCGGGCGAACGTGCCCCCGGCGCAGAACGTCTCATCGTCAGGATGGGCGAACACACCGAGCAGGCGGCAGCGGCCTCCCGGCGGCACGCCGTCATCGAGCAGGCCGGGCCTGGCGGGGCGCGCCCCGCCAGGGCGTGCCCCGCCAGGGCGTGCCCCGCCCGGCGACAGCTCGAGCCCGCCGAACCCGGCTCCGGGGGTCACGGTACGGGTACGCACGCTCACCTCGGCTGGGGAACGATGCGGATGTAGGGCTTGACGGCCTTCCAGTCGCCGAAGATCACCCTCGCCTGGTCGTCGGACACCGAGTTGTGGATCATCACATCGTCGCCTTGGTTCCAGCCGGCCGGTGTCACGACCCGGTGCCTGGCGGCCAGCTGGAGCGAGTCGATGACCCGCAGCAGCTCGGCGAAGTTGCGGCCGGTCACATTCGGATACGCGATGATGAGCTTGATCTTCTTGTCCGGGCTGATCACGAACACGTTCCGGACGGTCAGGTTATCCAGTGCGCAGCGCGAGCTGGCGTTACCCGAAGCGGAGGCGGGCAGCATCCCGTACAGCTTGGACACATTCAGGTCCGTGTCGCCGATGATCGGGTAGCCGGGCCGGGCGCCCTGGGTCTCCTCGATGTCATCAGCCCACCTGTGGTGGCTGTCGGTGGCGTCCACCGACAGGCCGATGACTTTCACGCCGCGGCGTTCGAACTCCGGCGTCAGCTTGGCCACCTGCCCGAGTTCGGTGGTGCACACCGGGGTGAAGTCCTTGGGGTGCGAGAACAGCACCGCCCAGGAATCTGCGATCCATTCGTGGAAGCTGATCCTGCCCTGGGTGGTGTCGGCCTCGAAATCCGGTGCGGTGTCATTGATGGACAGTCCCATTTGCCGTACTCCTCTGTCGTTTGTGATGGGCTCCGGTCGCACGCGTCCTTTCTCTTATGCATTTGGCCCGTGCATATTCGGAGGCCCGGTCAGGCGACCTGATACACCGTCAGGGACGGCCGCGGCCCAGATCTCCGGCGCTAGGACATCTGCGAGGCCATGATCGGCATCTCGCTTCCCCTTTAGCGGCCTGGTCTACCAGCGGCAATTGCGCCAGGCCGCAGGTTCCCGCCGCCAGTTGCCATGCTGCCCGCCAGCTAGGGTGATCACCACACATGTCGGCCACGGGAGACCCACGGGATCGCGTGCCGGACCGCGGGTCGCGCACGGACCGCCGAGGAGCCTCACCGTAGGTGATCGTCCTGCCGATCGTCCCGTAAGGGCGGATGCAGCGCGCCGGCTCAGCCCATGGCCTTCCCGAGCGCGTCGTGGTACCGCACGTCCGCAGGAACCATCACGGTACTCATCGGCGCGTACCTCACCTCCCTTAGGCCGGTCGCAGGCCGGGCTGCACCCGGCCGTGTGTACGTCTTGGCAGCGACCCCTCCTAAGGCTCGCCGAACGCCCCCGTCTGCCCTATCGCGGCCGACGCCGATATCGGCACGCTCGCCCCCACCCTGATCGGCGCCGTGCACCTGCTGTTCACCGACGTCGACGGCACGCCGGAGCCCGCCGCCGTCGCGCGGGTCACCGCCGCAGTCCTAGCCACGGCCCGGCCGAGAGATGGGGCTGCTGGCAGCAGGCATGGTCAGTGATAGCCGCTGGTCATCGGGTGCGGGCTGATCTTCACCGGCGGCGGCGCGAGGCCGCTCCACTCGGCCTCGCGGATCGCCCGCATGGCCGCCTTGCGGCGTTCGCGGTCCAGGCGGTCGATGAACAGCACGCCGTCGAGATGGTCGGTCTCGTGCTGCAGGCAGCGGGCCAGATGGCCGGCGCCCACCACCTGGACGGGATCGCCGCTGGCCGTGAAGCCCTTGGCTACGACGTTCATCCGGCGCTTGGTGTCGAAGTACAGGCCGGGCATCGACAGGCATCCCTCCGGGCCGTCCTGTTCTTCCTGGTCGGGGAAGTCGAGCACCGGGTTGACCAGGTGGCCGGCCACATCCTCCTCGTGGAACACGAAGACCCGCAGGCCGACGCCGACCTGAGGCGCGGCCAGGCCGGATCCGCGCTGGTCGTACAGCGTCTCGTCGAGGTTGCGGACCAGGCGGCGGAGTTCGGCGTCGAAGGCCGTCACCTGTTCGGCGGGCGTGGTGAGCACGGGATCGCCGAACAGGCGGACGGGCAGGACCGGCATGCGGCGCACTCCTCACGGTCGATTGCTTTGCAAAGAGTATAGTTTGCAAAGTGACGACGCGGCGTGGTGACATGAGGATGGAGCGGGAGCGGCCTC
>Ga0310037_10002242_pt1 | contig 10082 bp, 10 predicted proteins | sample Sb_taG_11_FD_200239 | JGI IMG/M metagenome (GOLD analysis project Ga0310037, IMG submission 200239) | Peat soil microbial communities from Weissenstadt, Germany - Sb_50d_3_AS metaG (v2) (version 2) | ecosystem: Environmental > Terrestrial > Soil > Wetlands > Peat | place: Germany: Weissenstadt...
TCACCCGCAGCAAAGAGACCTCGTGAGCATGGCCGAAAAAAACGCGCACCTCGAAGTGTCGGGCCTGACCAAGCGCTTCGGCGGCCTGGTCGCCGTCAAGGACATGGCGCTCAGCGTCGAAGCCGGAAAAATCTTGGGGCTGATCGGCCCGAACGGCTCCGGCAAGTCGACGGTGATGAAGCTGATCATGGGCATCGAGCGACCCGATGCCGGCTCGGTGCGCATCAACGGCACCGAGGTCGCCGGCTGGCCGTCGCACAGGGTCGCGCGCATGGGCGCCGGCATCGTGTTCCAGCATTCGCGGCCGCTGCACCGGCAGACGGTGCTGGAAAATATCAAGCTGGCATTGCTGCCGGACAAGCTCACCCGGCTCTTGGCCGATCCGGAGACCGACGCAAAAGCCCGCGCCATCGCCGCGCGCGTGGGATTAAGCGCCGTGCTCGACCGCCGGCCGGCGACCTTGCCGTTCGCCGATCTGCGCAAGATCGAGATCGCCAAAGCGATCGCGCGCGATCCGCAGGTGTTGCTGATCGACGAGCCGTTCGCCGGGCTGACGTCGAAGGAGACCGCGGCATTCTCCGATCTGATCTGCGAATTGCGCGACGACGGCCGCGCCGTGCTATTGGTGGATCACAACGTCAAAAGCGTGTCGCGCCTCGTCGACCGCGTGCTCGCCATGTATGTCGGCGAGCGCATCGCCGAAGGCAGCGCCGACGAGGTGATGCGCGACGAGATGGTGCGGCGCGTCTATCTCGGCGGCAGCATGGAGACCGCGGCGCGCCCGGAATCTTCGTTCCGCGACACGACCACGCCGTTCCTTGAAGTCAAGAATGTCAGCGTGCATTACGGTAAGGCGCAGGCGCTCGACGACGTCTCGATCCACGTCCATGCCGGCGAGTTCGTCTCGGTGGTCGGCCTGAACGGCGCCGGCAAGACCACGCTGTTCAATACCATCTCCGGCTTTTTGCCCTATGCGGGCGACATCCGCCGCGAGGGCGCGTCATTGCGTGGGCTCTCCGCGGCGACCATCGCGCGTAACGGCATCGTGCAATGCCCGGAGGGCCGCGAGCTGTTCGTCGATATGTCGGTGCGCGAAAATCTCGATCTCGGCGGCCAGCATCTGCCGGCGGCGGAATGCGCGAAGCAAATCGGGTGGCTGTTCGAATTGTTCCCGATCCTGCGCGACCGCCAGAAGCAGGCCGCCGGCACCTTGTCCGGCGGCGAGCAGCAGATGCTGACCATCGCGCGTGCGCTGATGATGAAGCCGAAATTGCTCATTCTCGACGAGCCGACGCTCGGCTTGGCGCCGGTCATCCTCGAGCAATTGTCCAAAGCCTTGGAGCGCTTGCGGCAGACCACGCCGATTACGGTCCTGCTCGGCGAGCAGAACGTCACTTTCGCGCTGCCGCACGCCGACCGCGTCTATGTGCTCGAACACGCCCGCATCGTCTGGGAAGGCGAGCCGGCGCGCTTCGCCGCCGAAATCGGCACCGGTTATCTGTAGGACGCCGCCGGCTTGCGGCGTTTGGCTGCGGCCGGTTTCGGTAGCTGGCCATGGTGTTCGGAGAGATACCAGTAGCAACCGTGGTTGCAACCGATCTGGCAATTGCCGTTGTCGTATCCCGGCCCCGGCTCCCTTCTCGCGCAGTAGCTCATGCAAAAACTTCCGCAGTCGATTTGCGCGGATGCGGGAAATGCTCCAAGCGCAAAACTGAAAATGACGCTTATCAGGACCGATCGCATCATGGCGTTCCCCACAACAAGAAATCCGAGACCAAATTTTCTATTTATCGAAACCAGAATACGGAATGTTATCAGATAGACCAGTCCGATCGGTAGCCGGCCCGCTATTTCTCAAGCCACGCCGGCACGCGCTTGAGCGCGTCGGTGCGCGCCGCCGGGTTGGTGCCGCCGTGCGCCCGCCCGGAGGGGTCGACGGTATTGACCAGGCCGGTGCGCAGGCGGATCGGCGCATTGGCGCGGTCGAACTCGTGATAGGCGCCGGGATAGACGACGATCTCGGCGCGGGCGCTGCGGCCGTGGGCGCCGGCGACCATTTGCTGGCAGGTTGCGGCCGGCGTCCAGTCGTCGGCGCCGCCGACCAGGATCAGCGTCGGCACCCGTGCGCTCCATGCGGTCTCGCGCAAGCGGCGGCAGCTCGGATAGAGCGCGACCGCCGAGCGGAAGTCCGCGCCGCCGTCATGGGGCACGGTGGTCGGGCGCACGGTCCACAGCGCCGCGACGCCGCCATTGGACCAGCCCAGCAGCGAAATGTGATCGGCCTTGACGTAGCTTTGCGTCTGCAGCCAGCGCCGCGCCGCATTGGCGTCGGCAACGCGCTCGCGCCGGGCGTGAACCTTGCGGTTGGCTTCGCGGCATTGCGGCCCGAGCCCGCGCGAGCCGAACGAGTCCGGGAACAGCACGACAAAGCCCTTGCCGACCAACAGATTTGCCCATTCGTTGTAGAGTTGCGCCTGCATCGCCGGACGGCGGATCAGCCCGCCGCAATCGTGCATCGCCACAACGGCAGGAAACGGTCCGTCGCCTTCGGGCCGGTATAGCAGGCCGTGGAGCGTCACATTGTCGGCGGGGATATCGACGTGCTCAGGCGCGGCGCCAAGGGCTGTGACGGCGCCGAAGGCCAAGCCGGCAAACGCGAGGATGAATTTCCGAAAGTCCATATCTGCCGATGTGAATGCGCTGCCGCGGGCGGCGCTGCCGGGAGGCAGCGTATCATGGAGTGCGCCGCCGGCGCAGTGTCCGCGCGATCAAAAGTAAGAGGGTTTCGCCTTGGCCGCGGAATGATTATGTTGCGCGGGTTGCGGGCCGCTAAAGCTTTGAGTCGAGGGCCGGTCCGGAATTCCAGGGAGCAGTCACTTTAAGGAAGCAGTCGGAGGCGCATTTGCTCAATCGTACCGATCGCCCGGCCCCGATGCCCGGCGAGGCCGACGTCAAATATCTCGACGGCGATTTTCGCGTGGTGCGGCCCGGCGCTTTCGTGCGCTGCGCGGTGACCGGTGTCGCCATTCCGCTCGAGGAATTGCGCTATTGGAGCGTCGATCTGCAGGAAGCCTATGCCACGCCCGAAGCGGTGGCGCAGCGGCAAGCGGCAGGGTACCCAGGCAAGAAGTAGCGCCGGCGGATCAATTGCGCTTTGCGGCGCTCAGCACCAATTGCCGAAACTCATCCTGCTCGTCGATGACGAGCCGCACCGGCAAGATGCCGGCATGCGCGGCCAGCGCCGCAAGCGCCGGATCGCCGGCGAGGCGGACGTGATCTTTCTCCGTGGTGATGAGCACGAGATTTTCCGCTGCCGCGCGTGCGAGCAACGCCTGTGCATCCGCCGCGGTGTAGCGATGGTGGTCGGGAAAGCTTGACCGCGCGGCAACGGCGATGCCGGCTTCGGTCAGCGTCGCAAAAAACTTGTCCGGATTGCCGATGCCGGCGAACGCCAGCACTTTGCGCTTGCCAAGCGCGGCGAGGCTGTTGCGGTCGCCTTCGAGCCGGCCGTGGAACACGGTGACGCCAAACCGGCGCGCGGTGTCCAGAATTTTGCCGGCGCCGTCGGGTGGGCCGACGACGACGAGCGCTTGCGCGCGCACAATCTGGATTTCGAGCGGTGCCCGCAGCGGGCCCGCCGGAATGACACGGCCGTTGCCGATGCCGCGGCGGCCGTCGACCACAAGGATGGCGAGATCCTTGATCAGCGACGGGTTCTGGAATCCGTCGTCCATGACGATGATGCTGGCGCCGGCGGCGCGGGCGGTGCGGGCGCCGGCGACGCGGTCGCGGGCGACGATGGTGGGGGCAAGGCGCGCCAGCATCAGCGGCTCGTCGCCGACGTCGACTGCGTGATGAAACGACGGATCGACGCGCACCGGTCCGGCGAGCTTGCCGCCATAACCGCGGCTGAGAAAAAACGGCCGCTCGTGCGCCGCAAGCAGCAGACGCGCCACCGCCAGCGCCGCCGGCGTCTTGCCGGCACCGCCGGCGGTGAGATTGCCGAGGCAGATCACCGGCACGCCGGCCGGCTTGCCTTGCGCTTGAATGCGCCCCCACGCCACCGCGCCATAAATCGCGGCCAAGGGAGCGAGCAGGCTGCCGCCGTTTTTCCGCCACCAGAAGGCGGGCTCGCGCATCAGGAGGCTCGTTGCTCTAGACGCAGTTGCACCAGATAAGGATCGAGGGCCGCGAGCGTGCGATTGAGCGCGCCGCCGAGTTTTTGCACGGTTTTGGCGCCGGCCTCGGCGACCGCGATGCGCGCCGCCGGATTGGCGAGCCAGGCGTTGAGCTGCAGCGTCAGCGCCTCTTCGTCGGCGACGAGCTTGGCGCCGTTCGCCGCGTCGAGGGCGGCGTAGATTTCGGCGAAATTCCACACATGCGGGCCGTGCACCACGGCGGCGCCGAGCCGGATCGCCTCGATTGGATTTTGCCCGCCGTGTTCGACCAGCGAGCCGCCCATGAAGACGATGGGCGCGAGCCGGTAGATCAGGCCGAGCTCGCCGAGCGTGTCGGCGATATAGACGTCGATACCTGGCTTCGGCGCTGCGCCGCGCGAGCGCAAGCCAACCGATAATCCGGCGACCTTGGCGATGTCGGCGATTGCTTCGCCGCGCGTCGGATGGCGTGGCGCGATGATGGTCAGGAGCGCTGGATGCTTGGCGCGCAGCCGCCGGTGCGCGGCGATGATTGCGGTCTCCTCGCCGTCATGGGTCGAGGCCGCGGCGATCACCGGGCGGATGCCGATGGTCAATTTCAACTGCCGCAACATCGCTTCATCGACCGGCGGCGCCGGCACGTCGAGCTTGAGATTGCCGGTCGAGGTCACGCGCGGCGCGCCAAGCGCGCCATAGCGCTGCGCGTCGGCGCTCGATTGCGCGAGGCACAGATCGAAGCGCGACAACAGCGCGGCGATCACGCCCGGCACCATCTGCCAACGGTGAAACGAGCGCTCCGAGAGCCGGCCATTGACCACGATCATCGGGATTTTGCGGCGCCCGGATTGTACGATCAGATTGGGCCACAGATCGGACTCGACGAACAGCGCCAGGTCGGGCCGCCAATGATCGAGGAAGCGGCCGACATAGCGCGGCGCATCGAGCGGGATGAACTGGTGCAGCACGCCCGACGGCAAGCGGTGTTCGGCCAGCGCCGCCGACGTCACCGTGCCCGACGTGACGAGGACGGCAAAATTTTGCTTGCGGATGCGTTCGATCAGCGGCACCGCCGCCAGCATTTCGCCGACGCTTGCCGCGTGCACCCAGATCACCGGCCCGTCCGGCCGCGGCAGTGACGCCTGCCCGCGGCGCTCGGCGAGCCGGGTCGGATGCTCCTTGCCGCGATTGAGCCGACGCGCCAACAGGCGCGGCGCCACCGGCGCCGCGGCGAACGACGCGAACTGATAAAGGCGCAACGCCAGCGGCAGTCGATCGGGCACGCTAAAGCCTCCCAGATAGTGCTAGCGGAGTTGCGTCCGGTCGACAATCTCATAGGCGCGGCGCGTGGCGGCGTTGAGGCGGTTCTCGAGCTCGGCCCGCGCCGCTTCAAGGGCCGCGTCATCGGCATCGGCGGCAACCCGCAGCGGCTCGGGAACCACGCCGGCGCCGCGGCTGAACGGCAGATTGATGGTGGAGCGATCCCAATTGTCGAGCACGATGCGCCAGTGCGTGGCGATGGCGACGGCATGGATCGGCCGGCCGGAGACTTGGGCGAGCTTGATGATGCCGAGGCCGGCGACGCGCGATACTTTCGGCACGTCGGCGGAGAGCGCGACCGAATAGCCTTCGTTAAGCGCATCGAGCATGGCCTGGAACGCGGCGACGCCGCCTTTGTGCACGAAGCCGCTCGCGTGATTGCCCGAGCCGCGGATGGTGCCGATGCCGAGCCGCTCGACGGCGATGGCTTCAACCTCGCCGTCGTGATGGTGCGACACCAGCGTTTTCACCTTGTACGACGGTTTGCTGGCGTTGGTGGCGAGCAAATGTTGGCCATGCCAGAACGCGATGATGATCGGCATGTCCGCTTCGGCGCGGTCCCAGGCGTCGGGCGGTTCCACCGTGAGCCGCGTGGTCTTGTCGACGAAACGCACATATTCGGCGGCGACGACACCGAGCGCCGTCTTTGCCCATTGCTGCCGGCCGATGCGCCGCCAAAACTTCATGCGTTGTCTCAGTGCGGCGCGTTGTCGTCGGGATCGAGCAGCCGGTGCATGTGCACGATGAAGTATCGCATGTGGGCATTGTCGACGGTGCCCTGCGCCTTGGCCTTCCAGGCGGCGTAGGCGCTGGCATAGTTCGGATAGACGCCGACGATGTCGAGCTTGTCGAGGTCCTTGAACGTGACGTCGGCGACGTTTTCGAGCTCGCCGCCGAACACGAGGTGGAGCAATTGCTTCTGAGGGTCCGCCATGATGATCGTTCCGCGCGTGATTGCGATTTAGAGTGACGCGAGGCGTTCATCCCTGAAAAGTCGGAGCAGCGCCGCGTGCCGCTCCCGGCCGGCCGCGACGAGCGTCCCGTGCCGCGGCACCGGACGATTATAGGTCACAGCGGCGCCTGCGAAAGACGTCAATGCGCCGCCCGCTTCGTGCACCAAAAGGTCGGCGGCCGCAAGGTCCCAGTCGTGGCTGTTGCCGCCGGCGATGCCGGCGTCGAACGTGCCTTCGGCGACCCGGGCGATACGCAGCGCCAGCGAATGGGTGCGCGGCATGACGGCAAACGGCGGCGCTATCGCCTGCAACCGTTCGAGCAGTCGTCGCGGCGCGGCGATGCGCGCTTGCGCAAGCTCGGCGCCGGACGCGGCCGCGATCGCTGCGCCGTTGCGGGTCGCGCCTTGGCCCGTGACGGCAAAAAAGAACTCGTCGCTGACCGGCGCGTAAAGGCACGCCGCGATCGGCCGGCCGTTGTCGACCAGCGCCGCGGAGACCGCCCAATCCGGCAGGCCCGCGATATAGGCGCGCGTGCCGTCGATCGGATCGACGATCCAGACATAGCGCGCGTCGAGGCGGGCCGGATCGTCGACGCTTTCCTCTGACAGCCAGGCGATCGTCGCGTCGTCGCCGGCGAGCCGCTCGCGCAGCAATACGTCGACCGCGATGTCGGCGTCGGACACCGGCGACAACGCTTCGCCCTTGGTCCAGTTCTTCAGCGGCGTCTTGAACATCGACAGCGCCAGCGCGCCGGCTTCGCGGACGCTCTCCGCGAGGCGCGCGGCTTGTCGCTTGAGATCGACAACCTCAGCGGCCGGCAACAGTCAGGCCCTCCACGCGCACGGTCGGCGCATTGGTGCCGTAGCGGAAGGCGAGGTCGTTCGCCGGAGTGAGGCTCTTGAATATTTCGCTCAAATGGCCGGCGATGGTGATTTCGCTTACCGGAAAAGTGAGCTGGCCGTTCTCGATCCAAAAACCCGAGGCGCCGCGGCTATAGTCGCCGGTCACCAGGTTGACGCCGACGCCGATCAGGTCGGTGACAAAAAAACCGTCCGCGATCTCGGCGATCAGTTCGCCGGCGCTTTTGCTGCCGGCGGCGAGATGCAGGTTGCTCGGCCCGGGCGACGGCGGCGACGACACGCCGCGATAGGCGTGGCCGGTGGTGGCAAGACCGAGCTCGCGACCGGTCGCGCTGTCGAGGATCCAGGTTTTCAGCACGCCGCCTTCGACCACTTTGCAGGCGCTGGTGGCGACGCCCTCGGCATCGAACGGCCGCGAGCGCAGGCCGCGTTTGCGCAATGGATCGTCGATGATGTCGATGCCGGATGCAAAAATCCGTTCGCCGAGCTTTTCGCGCAAGAAACTCGTCTTGCGCGCGATCGAGGCGCCGTTGACGGCGTTGGCGAGGTGGCCGATCAGGGAACCGGCGATGCGCGCGTCGAACACCACCGGCACGCGGCGCGTCGTGACTTTGCGCGGATTGAGCCGCTTGACCGCGCGCTCGCCGGCGCTCTTCCCGATGGTCGTTGCGCTTTCCAGATCCGCGGCGTGCAGCGTCGAGGTGTAATCGTAATCGGTTTCCATGCCGGTGCCGTTGCCGGCGATGGCCGACATCGAGATCGAATGGTGCGAGTTCATGGCCGCGCCATGGAAGCCGTGGCTCGTCACCAGCACCAAGCCGCCGATGCCGGCCGAGGCCGCGGCGCCGCCGGATTTGCTGACGCCCGCGACCGCCATGGCCGCGGCCTCCGCCTCCTGCGCGCGCCGTTCCAGCACGGCGACGTCGGGCATGTCGGGATCGAGCAGATCGAGCTCGGGCGGGTTCTTCGCCAACAGCGCCGGATCGGCCAGCCCCGAGAAGCGGTCCTCGGGCGCGGCGCGCGCCATCGCCACCGCGCGCTCGGCCAGCGCGGCAAAACCGCCGCCGTTGAGATCGTTGGTCGAGACCACCGCCTGTCTCTTGCCGACAAGCACGCGCAGGCCGAGATCGTCGCCTTCGGAGCGCTGCGATTCCTCGACCGAGCCATCGCGCACCTCGACCGACAGCGACACCCCGCGCACGGCGAACGCATCGGCCTGGTCGGCGCCGGCGCGCTTGGCGGCGGCGACGGCCCGTTCGGCGACGTCGGAGAGCGCGGTTTGGTCGAGGAGCGATGGCATTGGTTGGCGAATGGTGTATGCGGCGGTGAAAATAATAACAAGGCCAAGATGTGGCTGCGGAGCGCGGGATTCAAGCGCGCTCCGCTACGTTTCCCGGGCGCAGCGCAGCATGGGCCATTAGCGCGTTTACGCGCGTCTGCGACGCGCTATGGCGCAATGATGCGCTGCAGAACCGGGATCGTCGCAGGCGCCGAGTCCAGAGCGGTCCCGGATCAGCGGTGCACCGCTGCGCGCTGCACCGCGTTCCGGGATAACGAGAAACCGAAGCAATTTGCATCGCGCCGGCAACGTCTCGTCAAGCATGCGGGCCGTTGGCGCGGCAACACGACCTTTTAACCAGGATCCTTAAGCCGATTGCGACCGCACTCTGGCAAGGTTGCGTCAACCGGGCGGCAACAGTCCGGGGGGAGTTCGAGTTTCGAGGCGTCAGATGGAAGCCGGCAGGTTCGCTGCCGGGGCGGGCCGCGCGGGGGCAAACCCCTCGCGGCTCGACCCCTTCTCCTTGCCCGTGCGGTTCACCGCCGCCGACGAAGCGGCCGACGAGCGGCTGCGCGTCGTCGACCTGCATCGCGAGCGCGTGGTGCTGCGCCGCTCGGTGCGCGGCATCCGCATGGCCTTGAACATGCCGGTCGCGTCCTATCGCGGCGTCGCCATCCGCTTGAGCGGCGAAACCGGGCATGCGCCGACCGCCATCACCGTCATGCTCGAGCACCGCGACCCGGCTTTGTCGCTGCCGCTGTTTGCCTCCGCCGAGCGCGACGACATCGTCGCCGAATGGCAAAGCTGGGGCCGGGTGCTCGGCCTGCCGCTCCTGGTCGCCGAAGGCGACGGATCTTTGCGCGAACCGTTCGCGCGCATGGGCGCGCTGCGCATCGAAGCGCCGACCTGGCGCCGCCGCCGCAGGAGCGCCATCGCCAAGCGCCGGCCTTCTCGACTGCTGCGCCGCCGGCCGGGCAAACTGCCGGAAACCCCGATCGTGCATCGCGGCGAACGCGAGATCATCGCGCGCAACTGACATCCGCCCCCGCGAAGCGGGGAGGGGGCATAGGCGACCTCCGGCCGCTGATATCCAAACATTCATGCTCGCTCGCGTCTTCTCGCGCCGAGAACTTTCCGCACCGACAACCAAAGCTGCGCCGTCCGCTGCCCCTCCAGCACGGTTCGCTCGCTTCGCGAGCTAAAATACTGTCATGTCAAGCGCGAAACCGGTTCGGTGAAATGGAAAGCCAGGGGTGGTGCCTGCTTTTCGTTCGTCCGTTGAGCTTCGCCCGCAAAATTTCAAGAATTAAATGAAGGAAGCGGAACGCCGGCAAACGCAGGTCACCAACCGCCGCATCTTGCGATGCGGCGCGCGCTCAACGGAGCGCGCACGTCTGCCGGCGTTCCACCGCGGCTCTCACCTAAGGGAATTGTTCCATCCCAAAGGCTCAGCTTCAGGCCAGGCTTCCTGGGACGCGGTCTGCACGGGCGTTACCCGCCTTCGCCTGTCCCAGTC
>Ga0310037_10002254_pt1 | contig 10044 bp, 9 predicted proteins | sample Sb_taG_11_FD_200239 | JGI IMG/M metagenome (GOLD analysis project Ga0310037, IMG submission 200239) | Peat soil microbial communities from Weissenstadt, Germany - Sb_50d_3_AS metaG (v2) (version 2) | ecosystem: Environmental > Terrestrial > Soil > Wetlands > Peat | place: Germany: Weissenstadt...
GCTAGGCGTATGCACCATGTCGGGATCCAGTTCTCCCGGTTCGACCAAGTGTTCGACTTCAGCGATTGTGATCTTGGCCGCGGTTGCCATCATCGGATTGAAATTGCGCGCGGTTTTGCGGTAGACGAGATTACCCCAGCGATCGCCCTTCCACGCCTTGACGAAGGCGAAATCGGCTCGCAGCGCACGTTCCATGATGTAAGTGCGGCCGTCGAACTCCCGTGCTTCTTTGCCCTCGGCGACTACCGTTCCAACCCCGGTCGGCGTAAAGAACGCAGGAATGCCGGCGCCCGCCGCGCGAATTCGCTCGGAAAAAGTCCCTTGCGGAACCAGGTCGAGTTGCACCGTCCCGTTCAGCACCATCTGTTCGAGCAGTTTGTTTTCGCCGACGTAGGTTCCGATGTGCTTGCGGATCTGCCCATTGGCCAGAAGCAGTCCGACGCCGAAGCCGTCGACACCGGCGTTGTTGCTGATGGTGGTCAGGTTCTTGACGCCCTTGTGGGCAAGAGCGCGGATCAGGTTCTCCGGATTCCCACACAAACCGAATCCACCAATCATGATGGTGGCTCCGTCGAACACGTCCCGGATCGCCTCTTCAGCGCTGGCGACAACTTTGTGCATAGCAGGAGAATTCTATAGGAAATTCGGCTCGCGGGAGAACAACATCCACCACAGAGACACGAAGGAATTCATTTCTTGTTTTTCTCCGTGCCTCTGTGCCTCTGTGGCGGATTCTTGCGCAACTGGTGCGCGCGCTCAAACTCCGCCGCCAGCTCTCGCGAGTCCAAGTTTTCGCGGATGTGCGCCAGCCGTTGCTCCAGCTTCTGCAGCACATCGGCAAGGTTTTTCTTGTTGGTAATGGCGACGTCGCGCCACATCGAATACGGACTGCCGGAGATGCGGGTCATCTCGCGCAGAGCCCGTCCGCCGATGTCGAGCACGGGCGCGTCGGGCCCAAATTCGTCGACCAGCGCCGCGGCCAGTGCGGTCGAAATCATCTGCGGCAGATGGCTGATCCAGGCGCAGAAGCGATCATGATCGGCGGCGTCGACGACCGCGATCTTGGCGCCCATTTTGTCCGCGCAATGAATAAATTCCCCGCACAGTCCAGCGTGAACATTCTGGCCAGGCAGCGGCGTGAAGAGCCAGGCCGAGCCTGCGAAAAGATCGGCATCGGCAAACTCCACCCCTGCGTGCTCTTTGCCCGCCATGGGATGCCCGGCAAGGAATCTGTTCCCGGCGCTTCGTCCAAACGATTTCGCCGCGCGCGCGACAACTTCTGCCTTGGTGCTGCCGACATCGGTTACCAGTGTCTTCGGCGGCAGCGCCGGGCCGAGCCACCCGATCAGGTCGAGAATCGGGATCACCGGCGTCGCCAGCACCACCAAGTCGCTGCCTCTCACCGCATCCGCGGGATTGGCCGTTCCCGAATCAATGGCGCCGCATTGCTCAGCCTTCTCCAACACCGGAACGCGATCGCACCCGATGATTCGTCCGGCAAGCCGGCGTTTCTTCAGCGCGAGGCCGAGCGAACCTCCGATCAGTCCGGTTCCGATGATGGTAACTTGCTTGAAGGCCATGAGAAATCTGGGCTTTACGCGATCTCGCGTCCCACCGCTGGCGCGATCATGCGGAGCTGGTCCATCAACTCGGCAAACTGTTCCGGGTAGAGCGACTGCGCACCGTCGGAAAGCGCTTTGTCCGGCTGGTGATGAACCTCGATGAGCATGGCGTCGGCGCCAGCTGCAGCGGATGCAAGCGCCATGGGAGCCACTTTATCGCGCCGCCCGGTGCCGTGCGAGGGATCGGCGGTCATCGGTAAATGCGAAAGTTTGTGAATGATCGGGATCGCGGAAATATCCATCGTGTTGCGAGTATAGGTTTCAAACGTACGGATGCCGCGCTCGCACAAAATGATTTCGTAGTTGCCGCCGGCGAGCAGGTATTCCGCCGAGCACAGCAATTCTTCGATAGTGGCGGCGATCCCGCGTTTGAGCAGCACCGGTTTGCGGACCTTGCCCAGTTCGCGCAGCAGATTAAAATTCTGCATGTTGCGCGCGCCCACCTGGAAGATGTCCACATAAGGCAACATCAGCTCGATCTGCGAAATCTCCATGACTTCGCTGATCACCAGCAATTTGAAATGATCGCCTGCTTCACGCAGCAATTTCAAGCCGTCGAGGCCGAGCCCCTGAAACGAATAAGGAGAAGAGCGAGGTTTGAAGGCGCCACCGCGAAGCACGCGTGCTCCCGCTTTGGCGATCAAGTCAGCAACGGTGAACAGTTGCTCACGCGATTCGACCGAGCAGGGCCCAGCCATGACGACAATCTTCTTGCCGCCAATTTCAATCCCATTGGCAAATTTGACGATGGTGCCTTCGGGACGAAAGTTGCGCCCCGCCAGCTTGTAAGGTGAAGTGATACGGTGAACTTCCTGCACTCCCGCCATCATTTCGACTTCGCGGGTGTCGAAATCGTGAGGAACTCCGACTCCGCCGAGAACCGTCTGCCGCGCCCCGCTGGAGCGGTGAACTTCAAAGCCGAAGTTAACCAGTTGATCGATTACCCGCTGGATCTGATCTTCACTGGCCGAATCTTGCATTGCAACGATCATGAGTGCACTCGTTTTAGCCCGCCGGAGCACGCTGAAAACTGCACCGCGGCGTGGCTGAAGGTTCTAGTCCTCGTATTGCGAATCAATTTCGGTGTCGTGGCCCGCCGGTCCGGCGTCAGGAACAATTTCGTGCTTCTGGATGCTACGCATCACGTCGATGATTCGTTCGTAAATTTGCGCCAGATCGCGTTTGGCTAAGGGCCCAGTGCTGCTGTGGTGCACATTGGCGATCACCTCGCGTTCGCGGTCGGGCTCGTAAATGGGCATTCCGGTGTTGCGTTTCAATCGTCCAATCTCCACCACTGCGGCCGCGCGCTCATTGAGCAGCGCCGCTAGTTTGCGGTCCAGTTCGTCGACTTTCTTGCGCCAGTCGGAAATGTCCATATTGAGCTGCGAGCTACAAGCCACGAGCTACGAGCGACCCTACAAATTCTGCCACAGTCACGGCTTCCCGTCCGGGATTTTGTTCGATGGCGTGCACGATGGCGCTGCCGACGACGGCGCCCTCGGCGAACTTACCGACCGCTGCGAATTGCGCCGGGGTTGAGATTCCGAAACCGACGGCGATAGGAAGTTTGGTAAATCGGCGAATGCGTTTTACCAGAGCCTGCGCGTCTCCCGTCATCTGCTGGCGCGCGCCGGTCACGCCCGTGCGGGAGATTGCATAAATGAAACCAGTCGAAACCTGAGCAATCAACCTCAGGCGCTGGTCGGTCGAGGTGGGCGCAGCCAGAAAAATAGTTGCCAGGTCATGCTTGCGCGCCTCGCGCTGATACTCGTCCGATTCTTCGACGGGGAGATCGGTGATCAGCGTCCCATCAATCCCGGCCAGTCGCGCCACCTGGCAAAATTTCGAGAGCCCCATGCGCAAGATGGGGTTGAGGTAGGAAAAGATCACCAGACCGACGGATTGAGAGTGTTCGCGGATTTCCGCGGCGAGTGTGAGCACGTGCTGCAGCGACGTGCCGTGCTTCAGCGCCCGCTCGCTGGCGCGCTGGATGACCGGGCCATCAGCGAGCGGATCGCTGAAGGGGACCCCCAATTCGATCACGCTCGCACCTGCGTCGATGGAGGCTAGGATGACTTCCCGCGTGGTGGCGAGATCGGGGTCGCCGCAGGTTACGTAGGCGATGAGCGCGGGCTTATTATCGAAGTGGAAGGGCATACTTGAATGTGGGCTGGGGATCAATCCAGCTTCAAATTCTCCCGCAAGATTCCGATATCTTTATCCCCGCGCCCTGAAATATTGACGATCGCAATTTCCGCCTTCTTCATCTTCGGAGCCCGCTTGATAACCTCGGCAACGGCGTGCGCCGATTCGAGCGCTGGAATAATGCCTTCGGTGCGCGCCAAGAGCACGGTGGCCTCCAGCGCTTCAGCGTCGGAGGCGGGGACGTATTGGGCTCGTCCCGTGTCTCTTAGCATGGCGTGCTCGGGCCCGATCGACGGGTAGTCCAGCCCGGCGGACACTGAGTGCGTGGTTGCGATCTGGCCGGACTTATCCTGCAGCACGTAGGAGTAAGTTCCCTGCAGAACGCCGGGCGAGCCTCCGCGAAAACGGGCTGCGTGATCGCCGAGGGCTTCGCCGCGTCCGCCGGCTTCTACTCCGATTAGTTCGACTTTTTTGTCTTCGAGAAAATCGTAGAAGATGCCGATGGAGTTCGATCCTCCGCCTACGCAGGCGATGATGGCGTTCGGAAGTTTGCCTTCGGCTTTGCGGATCTGGGCGCGGGCTTCGCGTCCTATGACGCGATGGAAGTCGCGCACCATGGTCGGATAGGGATGCGCTCCCAGCACGCTGCCCAGCAGGTAATGCGTGGTGCGGACGTTGGTGACCCAGTCGCGCATGGCTTCGTTGATCGCGTCTTTGAGGGTACGTGAACCGGAATCTACGCCGCGGACTTCGGCTCCGAGCAGACGCATGCGGAAGACGTTGAGTTCCTGGCGGCGCATGTCCTCGGTGCCCATGTAGACCACGCACTCGAAGCCTAGCAGCGCGCAGACTGTGGCTGTGGCTACGCCGTGCTGACCGGCTCCGGTTTCTGCGATGACTCGATGCTTGCCCACGCGTTCGACCAGCAAGCCTTGCCCGAGACAATTATTAATTTTGTGTGCGCCGGTGTGGAGCAGGTCTTCGCGCTTGAGATAAATTCTCGCGCCGCCGAGCTTTGCGGTCAGGCGTCGGGCGAAGAACAGCGGCGTCGGGCGTCCGGCATAGGTCTTCAGCAACAGGTCGAGGCGTTGCTGAAACTTGCGATCGCGTTTTGCTTTTTCGTATTCGCGCTCCAGTTCGTCGAGTGCGGCCATCAGCGTTTCTGGAACGTAGCGCCCGCCGTAGGCGCCGAAGCGGCCGGGGACGTCGCCGTTCGTCGAATTTTTCCGAGCGATCGCCTTGGTTGCCTTTCTGGACGGGCGAGACGCCCGTCGCTCCACTAAAGTGCTTGCGGTCGCCATCGTCAATTTGCCTCTTCCATGGCGCGCACGGCTTGGACAAAGGCGCGGATTTTTCGGGAGTCCTTTTTGCCGGGCTCGCTTTCGACGCCGGAAGAAACGTCCACGCCCCAGGGATGGAGCAGGTGGATCGCCTCCTGCACATTGCCGGGACGCAAGCCGCCAGCGACGATCAGCTTGCTGATGCTGTTGATGATTCCCGCCCAGGGCTGCACGCGTTCCCAGTCGAAGGGCTGCCCGGTACCGCCGCGCTCCTGCGGCGTCGAGGAATCGAGTAGAACTCCCGACACCACGCCGGGACGGAAGCCATGCGTTTCAAGAAAGAGATCGCCGTTTTTGGCAACGTGGATTTTGTGGACCCGTTTCCCCTTGTAAGCCTCGTCGGGTTCGACCAGTCCGGCTGCGACCGGATCCCACCCGACCGATTGTTCAGCGGGCGCATCGAAAATCTTCGCCGGCCAGGTGCGAAATATCATGGGGCGGGGCGATCCGTTGGCGAGTCCCTGAAAGAGCTCGCGGCTGAATTCCGTGCTCTCTTCGCCATGCAACTGCACGGCGGTAAGACCTAACTGGTTCGCGGTGTCACGCACGTGGTCCACGCTCTCGTTGACGAAAACGCCGACTTTTTCCACATGCTGCGGCACCTTGGCGACGATCGCGCACGCGGTTTCCAAAGTCACGTAGCGCGGGCTCTTCGGATAGAAGATAAAACCCAGCGCGTTCGCGCCCGCATCGGCGGCGGCGAGCGCGTCGTCGAGGTTCGTCATCCCGCAGATCTTGATCCAAGTCATAAGAGCAGCTGTCAGCTCTCAGCTATCACGTCTTCAGTGAAATCAACTACCTGCTAACCGTCATTCTTGCTTCTTCCATCAACTTTGCCAGCGCTTCGCCTGGGCTCTTCGCTTTCATCAGCGATTCGCCGATCAGGAACGCCTCGTAGCCCGCCGATCGCAGCCGGGCTATGTCCGCACCGGACTGAATTCCGCTCTCGGCTACGCGCACGCACGACTCGGGCATTTTTTCCGCCAGCCGGAATGCGGTTCCGAGATCCACTTCGAAAGTGCGCAGATTGCGGCTGTTGATGCCGATCAGGTTACAGCCGGCATCGAGCCCGCGTTGCAGCTCCGCCTCGTCATGAGCTTCGCACAAAACATCGAGACCCTGTGCCCGCGCGGCCGCGGCCAGAGATACCAGCTCTTTTTGATCCAGTGCGGCGACAATCAGCAGGATGGCGTCGGCGCGGTTGGCTCTGGCTTCTACGATCTGCAGTTCGTCGACAATGAAATCCTTGCGCAGACAGGGAAGAGAACTGCTGGACGAAGCCGCGCGAAGATAGTCCAGCGATCCCTGGAAAAATTGTTCGTCGGTCAACACCGACAGTGCGGCGGCGCCTGCCTGTTCAAGATCGCGCGCAAGTTCGGCTGGCCGGAAATCGGCGCGAATCAAACCTTTGGACGGCGACGCTTTTTTCAGTTCGGCAATAACGGCGATCGCGATTCCGTTCTTCGCGGTCTGGCGCAGCTGCTCCCGAAAGCCACGCGGAGTATGCCCGGCGGCCGCGTGCTCCAGCGCGCGCAGGTCGTAGTCTCGCCGATGCCGAGATAGACGCTGACGGGTGGCGGCGACAATGGAGTCGAGAGAGGCTGGCATGGCAGAGGCTCAATTATACGGAAGCGGCCCGATTCGGGTGGGTCGACATTGTCGCTGATGTCCGCCGGTGATGTCTGCCGTCGTGCCTATCATGTGATGGCCGTCATTGACCCGACTTCCGGCAAGGTGCTATAAACGAGTGCTTTGTGCCGGGGTGTGTAGTCCGATGCTGGGCTCCATGCCGACGCACGAGTTTTCCGACGCGGCCAAATCGGCACTCCTCTTTCTTATCGTTATGCCTGGCGGTGGAAGCGTGTTCGGAGCGTGTTTGGAACTCTGGCGGCGGCCGTTCCCGTGGCGGATGGAATCTTCAAGCGGGCGGTTAACCTGCCGGACAAGAATCACACGTTGTGACCCCTGAATACTTTAGGAGGATTGTGATGCGCACTTGGAACGCCAATTTTGCGTCCGTCGGACGCCGGTTCACGAGAATTTTCGCACCCCTTGCAACTCTGCTGCTTCTGACTGCCGGCTGCGCGCTGGCGCAACCCGCCGGGGAAAACGCCGAAGCAGGCGGCGAGGCGGCCTTGAAACTGCCCGACCTTTCCTCGGTTTCTTTCCTCGGCGTCGACGGCCATCGCCTGCTCCTGATCGGCTTGCTCTTCTGCGTCTTCGGTCTCGGCTTCGGGATGGCCATCTTCATGCGCCTGAAGAACCTGCCTGTGCACCGTTCCATGCGCGAAATCTCGGAACTGATTTACGAAACCTGCAAGACGTACCTGATCACCCAAGGCAAGTTCCTGATGCTGCTATGGGTCTTTATTGCCGTCATTATCTCTGTGTATTTCGGCTGGCTGAAGCCGGTGCCCGGCAAATCGGTTGCGCTGACGTTGCCCATCATCCTGCTGTTCAGCCTGGTAGGAATCGCGGGCAGCTACGGGGTCGCCTGGTTCGGCATTCGCGTCAACACCTTCGCCAATTCGCGGACCGCCTTCGCTTCTCTCCCCGGCAAACCGTACCCGGTTTATCAGATCCCGCTGGAAGCCGGAATGTCGATCGGCATGATGTTGATCTCGGTCGAACTGCTGATCATGCTCTTCATCCTGCTCTTCATACCGGGCGACTACGCCGGCCCGTGCTTTATCGGATTCGCGATCGGCGAATCGCTGGGCGCTGCGGCGCTGCGTATCGCCGGCGGCATCTTCACCAAGATTGCCGATATTGGGTCCGATTTGATGAAGATCGTCTTCAAGATTAAAGAAGACGATGCCCGCAACCCCGGCGTGATTGCCGATTGCACCGGCGACAATGCCGGAGACTCGGTGGGACCGTCGGCCGATGGTTTCGAAACCTATGGTGTCACCGGCGTTGCGCTGATTACCTTCATCTTGCTGGGCGTCAAAGATCCCTCCATTCAGGTGCAATTGCTGGTTTGGATTTTCGTGATGCGCATCATGATGCTGGTCTCCAGCGCGCTCGCCTATTTCATCAACGGCGCCATCGCGAAAGCCCGCTACGCGAACGCCGATAAAATGAATTTTGAAACGCCGCTCACTTCGCTGGTCTGGCTCACTTCGATTGTTTCAATCATTGCCACCTACATTGTTTCGTCGATCATCATCCCCAACCTGGGTGGCGACACTTCGCAGTGGTGGAAGCTGGCTTCGATCATCTCCTGCGGAACGCTGGCGGGAGCGCTGATTCCTGAACTGGTCAAGGTCTTCACCTCGGTGGACTCACGCCATGTCAACGAAGTGGTGACTTCGGCAAAAGAAGGCGGCGCGTCGCTCGGAATCCTTTCCGGTTTCGTTGCCGGAAACTTTTCCGCGTATTGGCTGGGGCTGGCGATGGTCTCGCTGATGTCGATTGCTTACTTCTTCAGCGGTATGGGCTTGGGCGTGGCGGCCACCATGATCGCCGCACCCGTCTTTGCCTTCGGCCTGGTTGCCTTCGGCTTCCTCGGCATGGGTCCGGTAACGATCGCGGTGGATTCCTACGGCCCGGTTACCGACAACGCGCAGTCCGTCTACGAACTGTCGATGATCGAAGCAGTACCCAACGTCAAGGCGGAGATCAAGAAAGACTTCAACATCGACGTGAATTTTGAACGCGCCAAGGACCTGCTGGAAGAAAACGACGGCGCCGGCAACACCTTCAAGGCGACCGCCAAACCCGTGCTAATCGGAACCGCCGTAGTCGGCGCTACGACAATGATTTTCTCCATCATCATGGCGCTCACCAATGGCCTGACGACGAATGTAGAAAAGCTTTCGCTGTTGCACGCTCCATTTTTCCTTGGCCTGATTACCGGTGGCGCGATGATCTATTGGTTTACTGGCGCTTCTACGCAGGCCGTGACTACCGGCGCCTATCGCGCCGTGGAGTTCATCAAGGCCAACATCAAACTCGATAGCGCCGAGAAGGCATCAGTCGCCGACAGCAAGAAGGTGGTCGAGATCTGTACCCGCTACGCGCAGAAAGGCATGTTCAACATCTTCCTCGCCGTCTTCTTCGGGACGCTGACGTTCGCCTTCGTGGAACCGTTCTTCTTTATCGGCTACCTGATCTCGATTGCGATCTTCGGTCTCTACCAGGCCATCTTCATGGCCAACGCCGGCGCCGCCTGGGATAACGCCAAGAAGATCGTCGAGACGAAACTCAAGCAGAAAGGCACGCCGCTGCACGACGCCACAGTCATCGGCGATACGGTGGGCGATCCGTTCAAGGACACGTCTTCGGTGGCCATGAATCCGGTCATCAAGTTCACCACGCTGTTTGGATTGCTGGCAGTCGAACTGGCCGTCTCGCTGACCCGCGACCAGGGCGTGGGGTTCACCCACATTCTGGCGATCTGCTTCTTCGCGGTCTCGGTATTCTTCGTGTACCGGTCGTTCTACGGGATGCGGATCAGTTCGGAGTAAGCTTCGAAAGAAAAGACGCCATCCAGCGCAACTGGATGGCGTTATTTGATTGCCGAGTACCCCCTCAGTAGGCGTTGCGCATCTTGTCCTGAACGCTCTTGGCCAGCTTCTGAATTTCCTGCGCCTTCTTGATCACATCCATGGAGAGGATGTTGGCACCCGCCTTATCCACGTGCTGCTTGAGTTCGGCGGAGAGAGCCACCAGTTTCTCGGTGTCACTCCGCAGCTGAGCCTGCCGCTCTGCGATACCGCGTGCGATCATCGCTCGTTGCATCTGTTGTTGCGGGCCGCTGGACAAGTCGTGGTTCCACGAGTCAGGCGGGAGAGTGAGCTTCCTTTGAACGTCAGGCCCATTCGCAAGAACTGTATTCTGCGACTGCGCCGGTTTGGTGAACAGTGTGACCGAAAAAATCAGGACTGCAATGTACTTCGACATGTCCGTGCTCCTGCAACCATCGGCATTTCGCC
>Ga0310037_10002255_pt1 | contig 10044 bp, 10 predicted proteins | sample Sb_taG_11_FD_200239 | JGI IMG/M metagenome (GOLD analysis project Ga0310037, IMG submission 200239) | Peat soil microbial communities from Weissenstadt, Germany - Sb_50d_3_AS metaG (v2) (version 2) | ecosystem: Environmental > Terrestrial > Soil > Wetlands > Peat | place: Germany: Weissenstadt...
GGAGCTGCCCGTCGACCAGGTGGAGCTGACCGGCGGCCCCGTGGACTAGGCGGGCACGCGCCGGCGCCGGGGCCCGCACGCAACCCGGATTCCTTCCCGGAAGGTGCAAGGGATTGGGTCACCTGTGCGTGGTAGAGACATGCACGCCGATATGGCCCTCCCGCGGGTCGGGGAACCCGCGTTCGGGCGCTTCGGCATGGACATCGGGGGACAGGTGGCCGCTTCGGATGCGTCGCCAGACGGGGCCGGCGCCGTCGACCCCGCTGTGCCCGGGGGGTTCGACGATCTGTACCGGGCCAACTACGAGTCGCTGGTCCGGCTGGGCTTCCTCCTGACCCTGTCGGAGGAGGTGGCCCGCGACCTCGTCCACGACGTCTTCGTCCGTGTGTACGGACGCTGGGACAGCCTCGAGGACCCTGTCCCGTACCTGCGGCGCTGCGTCGTCAACGCCAGCCGCTCGTGGCACCGGCGGCGGCGGTTGGAGCGGTCCGAGGTCCAGGCCCGCACCCGCGCCGCCACCCACGCCGAGGTCGTCGCCTTCGACGCCGACGAGCTGTTCGACGTGTTGAGCACGCTGCCGTCCCGCCAACGGGCCGCCATCGTCCTGCGCTTCTACGAGCAGATGAGCGACGGCGAGATCGCCGCGCTCCTGCACTGCCGGCCGGGCACGGTGGCGTCGCTGGTCCACCGCGGGTGCGCCCGCCTGCGCAGTGCCATGGCCGATCCCGGGGAGGCGTCATGAACGACCGCTCACGTACGGGCTTCGAGGACCGGCTGCGCGCCGCGCTGTCCGACCGTGCCGCCTCGGTGTCGGCACCGGCCGAGGTCTCGGGCATGGCGTCGGTGGCGGCGGGTGCCCGCCGCCGGCACACCCGACGCCGATGGGAGGCGGCGGCATTGGCGCTGGTCGTGGTGATGGCAGCCGGCCTCGGTGCGGTGGTGAGCTCGGGCGGTGGCTCGCCGCGCCAGACCGCGGGCCGCGCCGGTGCCGGTGCCGGTGCAGCCGGTGGGCACCGTCTCGACCGCCGTGACGGCGTGCTCGTCCTGCCGTTGTCGGGAACCGTCACCGATTCGGCTTCCGGCGATGCGGCGTCCCGCGGCGGCGGCAATCTGGGGGCGGTCCCCACTCCCCAGTTCAACGGCGCCGCTCCCGGGGTGACCGGCACGCCCAACGCGTCGAGCCCCCCCACCACCGCCCCCGGACCCATCGACGTGTCGCCGTCCGCGTCCCCCTCGCTCCGGCACCTCTTCGCCCACACCTCGCCGGACGGGGTGCAGGTCACTGTGTTCGACCAGCCCGCGCCGGTGCCTGCCTCGTCTCCCCCGTCCACCGTGGTGGGACCGGCCGCCTCTGGGGCTGTGGTCAGTCCGCCGGCTGGAACCGGGACCGCAGTCGGTTCGGGGGCCGCCGTCAGTCCGCCGGCCGGTACGGGGACCGTCGTCAGCCCGCCGGCCGGTTCGGGGACCGCGGTCGGCACTGGGACCTCGGTCGGCCCGGACGAGCCGGTGGAGCCGCCGCAGCCGGGGTGTCTGACCACGACGCAGCTGACCGTCGAGGTCTCCGACACCGCCGCCGTCGGGACCGCCTCCGAGCCACTGTTCAGCGGAGCGAGCGGCGCGTTGGTCGACGTGCAGATCGGCGAGATCGGCAGTGCGGAGGGCGCCCCTGCGACCTGGGTCATGGCCCAGGTGGGCACGGGCGCCACCACGGTGGAGGTGCAGTTCGCCGACGGCACCGTCGACCAGGTTGCCGTCCCCTCGTCGGGCGTGGTCGTGCTGAGCCACAAGGGGGCCCCCGGTGCCGCGCTGGGGAACGGGTCGACCGGCGCCATCGACGTGCTCGGAAGCACCGGTCAGGTCCTGGCCGGCTACGGGCTCGGCACCACCACCTCGGTGCCGAGCGGCGGCCAGGCCCCCATGGCGTTGCCGGCGCCGGGCCCGGTCCAACCCGCCGATCCCGGCGCGGCGACCGCGGCGGTCACGCATTCCGTGGAGAGCGCCCTCGGGTGCAGCGCCTCGCCTTTGCAGCGGCTGCACGACGTGGCCGGAGGCGGCGCCCTCGAGACACTGCCGGCCTTCGGGAACGCGGCGGTGAATGTCGACAAGGTGGTGTTCACCTCGGCCACCGCCGCGGTCGTCGAGTACCACCTGAGCTCGGGTCAGGGAGGTCTGGGGACGGCACCGCTGTACGCGGACGCCACCGACAACGGGAGCACGTGGCAGCTGTCTCTGGCCTCGGTCGCGCCCGGGATCCAGGTGACTCCGGCCAACCAGGTGGGAAACGTCACCGTCGCCCCTGGAGGACCGTTGTTCGTCGAGAGTCGACCGGGCGGTACCGCGGTGGCGGTGTACAAGGCGCTTCCCGGCTCGCAGTCGTCGTCGGGGTACGGCACCGGCGACGCGGCGTGCACCCCGGCCGGCGGCGTCGTCGAGGAGGTCACGACCCCCGGCGCCGTCGGCGTGCTCACCGCCGCGCTGTTCCCGAACTACACCACCCCGCTCATCAGCGCGGCCGTGTCCACGGTGGGGAGCGCCGAGGGGTCGCCGGCCACCGTGGTCGCGGTCGAGGTCGGGCCCCAGGTCACGTCCGTGTCGGTCACGGGCAGCGCGGGGACCGTGCAGGAGTCGCCGGTGGGCGGCTACGCGGCCGTGGTCCTGGCCGGCGATCCGTCCACCGCGCTGGGCGCGGCGGGCTCGCAGCTCCAGGTCAGCGACAGCAACGCCACCGCGCTGGCCACCGTGTCCCTGCAGGTCGACGCCACCGCGCCCTCGGGACCGGCGTCGCTGCCGAGCACGCTCCCCGCCCCTGCAGTCGCCGGCCAACAGCCCGCCGATCCCCGGGCCGCCACCCAGGCCATCGACCAGGTGTTCTCCGCCGTGTTCGACTGTGCCACCCCACCCATCCAGCGGGTGCAGCAGATCCAGGACGGCAGCCTCGTGGCCGGTGCACTCGAGCAGCTCGACACCGGTCCGTTCGCGGCCCTGGCCTCGTCGAGCTACGTGGACGTGAGCCAGGTGGTGTTCGAGAGCCCCACGCTGGCGGACGTGGCTTACACCATCCTCTTCCACTCCGACCCGGGTATGACGCTCCCGATGATCGGCCAGGCCGTCGTCGTGGCCGGCAGCTGGCGCGTCAGCTACGCCACGGTGTGCGCGGCGGTGCAGCTCGGGCTCGGCAACTGCCAGACCTGAGTGGCGAGCACGGTCCCGCTCGGCGCGTTTGCTCGGCGCGTTTGCTCGGCGCGTTTGCTCGGCGCGTTTGCTCGGCGCGTTTGCTCGGGGCTCAGGCGTCAGCCTGTGCCTTTGGACGCCCGCCGACCTGACTGGTTGAATTCCTCGAGGGCGTCGGACAGCGACGTGTCCGTATCGACCTTGGGAAACTCCTCACGCGTGTTGAGATGGGGAAACGGATCGTCGGGGACCGGAACACCCAGCGCCTCGCACAACGGCTTCCATCCGTCGCCCGCTTGCCAGTCCACGAGCCGGTCCGGTGGCGCCGAGTCGCGCACCGCGGCGTTGTGGCGGTCGTAGGCGGCGATGGCCGCGTCCCGGTCGGTCCAGTCCGGGGTGAAGCGGGCCGTGGCCACGGCGCGCCACATCTCGAACCACTCGGCCATCTCGGGGGGAGCGTGTTCGCCGTCGATGGCGAAGATGGTCTGGCTGGCGCTCTCCCACCAGGCCTGGCTGTCTCGCCGGGTCGACAGCACGACCACGGCACCGGGGTTGGCCTCGAGGATCTCGGGCCAGAACAGGCAAGCGGGGAAGTCCGAGGTCGCCCCGTACCCGTCGAGCATCGACGCCCAGTCGACCCGCTTCCCCTCCGCCGCGTCGCGCCACAGCCCCACGTGCTCGGGATGACCGAACACCTCGAGCATGTGGTAGCAGGGGCTCCCGGTCAGCTGCTCGAGCCCCGCTTTTAGAGACAGCGTGCCCGTCCGGCCCACGCCCGCGCCTACGACTTGCAACACCATGGTTCCCCCCGCTCCTCCCTGGCCCTTCGTCGGCACCCGCCGCCGACGTGGGGCCAAGGCTTAGCACCGCACGGGCGGACGCGCGCTGGGACGACACGGTGCCAGAGCCGACCAGTGGCGGTCAGCGGTGAGAGAGCTCGTTCACCAGCTTCTTGGGCGCCTTGCGGATCCAGGCGTCGGTGAGCAGTTCCTCCACCAGGTCGGGACCGGCACGGGGGAGGTTGACGACGACACACGCCAGTCGCTTCCCCCAGTAGAGCTCCTCACAGGCATCGGGGTTCTCGGCCACCGCGGCGCGGATCTCCATCTCGTCGACCATGACCCGCAGATGGGTGTCGTCGGGAACGGTGGCGAAGATCTTCCCCCGCACCCGGAACGACGCCAGGTCGTGGTGGGCCTCCTCGGTCACCTCGGGAAGGGCCAGAGCGAGCTTCCGGGCCCGGGCCAGGGTGGTCACCGGGCCGGGTTCACTCGTCGTCGTCGTCGTCGACGGTGGCCTGCTGGATGATCATGGGCCCGTCGTTGCGGGGGCTGTTCACGGCCTTGTCGACGGGATGGCGCACCAGGGTGCCCTTGGGGGCCGGGAGCAGGAGCTTGGAGAGTGCTTCGGTGTCGTGCTGGTCGGGGTCGAGCCAACGGTCGAAGTCGGCGTGCTCGATGAGCACCGGCATGCGGTCGTGCACGTCGACCATGTCGGCACCGGCGTTGGTGGTGATGATGGTGCAGGTCCGCAGCATCGTCTCGGGGTCGGGCTCCTCGGAGCGGGTCTTGTCCCACCAGGTCTCGTACAGGCCGGCGAACGTAATGGGCTGGCCGTCGGCCCGCCGGAAGTAGAAGGGGACCATTCGAAGGGCTTCGCTCTCCCGACTGGGTCGTGCTCGAAGGCATCCTGGCCACGGTGGAAGCGGTGATCGTCGACCTCGCATGTCGGTTTGCCGAGCATTGCCTGGAGCAGTTCGATGCTCGTGGAGCTGAGTGGGCGGCGCGCCAAGGCTTGCGTGTGAGTCCATATGACGAGCGGCTCTACCGTGTGCTTCTGAAGGCCTCGGACGCTGCCGGCAACCCCGCGGGTGTGGAATCCACCATGGCTGAGCTCGTCCACCTCGTTGCCGACGATGTCGAGCCCTTCGATGCTGTGCATCCGGAAACCTTGGCGCTCTACCGCCGTCTCTCGAGGCGCTCGGTTCCTTCCCGGAATGACTGAACGTCACCACCTGTGCCGGCGGCGTGTTCCCGGCACCGGAGAGAAGCGATTCTCTATCCGCAAGGATCCGTGAAAGCTAGACAGGGAGGAACCTCGCAAGGTCGGTGCTCGAGGATGCAGCTTGCCGCCTGAGGGTGAGCGACAACGAGGAGAGCTTCGACTGATGAGCAATACGACGACGCTGTCAGGCAACCTGACCCGTGATCCCGAGATTCGTTACACGAGGGACGGCCAGGCGAATGCTACGTTCGGTTTGGCTGTGAATCGCCGCTGGCAACCGCGTGGATCTGATGAGTGGGAAGAGGCCACCTCGTTCTTCGACGTGGTGTGCTGGCGGGATCTCGCTGAGAACGTAGCGCTGAGCTTGGTGAAAGGGGCTCGCGTAATCGTGACCGGAAGGTTGGAGCAACACAGCTGGGAAACAGAGAACGGCGAACGGCGCAGCCGAGTGGAAGTAACGGCAGAAGAGGTTGGTCCATCGCTCCGATTCGCGACAGCTGAGATCTCTCGGACCGAGCGTCGAGGTCCCGACCAGGCAGACCCGGCAGGAAACTCCGACCCGGCCGGTCAAGCCGAGGTCATAGGTATCGACGCCTGACCGACTCGTCCCGGACTCGTGGTGGCAGGTTCCATTGCGAGTCCGGGCGGTCGGTGCAGTTCGACGAACTGCTGGGGCGGAATGGGTCCGCCCTCCTGGTTGTCGTTCGGCCCGCCCAGTAGTTGCGATGAGACCACGACGTCGCGTCTGAATCAAGAGCTTGCGACCTGATGTCCGGGAGGTGCAGGAGTGAATTCCTTGCTGAAGCTCAAGGGGGAACAAGTGAGTTTCTCTACGGCCGTTGTGCTAACCAAACGCGAGGCGTTCGAAGCTTGCGAAGCCTGCGCCGAAGCCGAACGAGCACTCTTGCGGACGGGAAGAGCCGCAGAGGCGGGGCGGCTGGCCGCCTTGTTCGAGCTCATCGAGGGGCGTCTCGTCTCGAGTTGAGCATCGTCAGCCCGGCCGCGACGAGAGATGGCTAGGCCGATCGGTCGTCGCGGCCGTCTGATGGAGGTCTCGAGTACGGGTACCGGCTTACTTGCTTGCGCCGGGCTCGAACTCCAGAGACAGCGAGTTGATGCAGTAGCGCTGGCCGGTGGGGGCAGGGCCGTCGGGGAAGACATGGCCCAGGTGCCCTCCACAGCGGGCACAGGTGACCTCGGTCCGGCGCATGCCGAAGGAGCTGTCGTCGTGCTCGTTGATGACACCGTCGGTCACAGCCTTGGTGAAGCTCGGCCAACCCGAACCCGAGTCGAACTTGTCGTCGGACCGGAACAGCTCGGCCCCGCACGCCGCGCAGCGGAACAGGCCGGGGTCGTGCACGTCGAGCAGCGCGCCGGTCCATGCCGGCTCGGTGCCCTTCTCACGCAGGACGTGGTAGCGCTCGGGATCGAGCTCGGCCTTCCACTCGTCTTCTGTCTTCACGATCTCAGGTGCCACTGGTGCCTCCCTCGGGGGTCGTGCGTCTCTGGCGAACATCTTCTGGAGTAATCCCATGCCCAGGTAACGCCCACCGGGGGCCAACTGTTCCATTCCTCGGGGGAGCTCGCGGACCCCTTTGGTATCGTCACGCCGGAACCGCTCCTGCCAGGGAGCATGCCCCCGAAACCCACTCCATGGACCTCAACGACAGCCCCGAGGACGCCGCCTTCCGAACCGAGGCGCATGACTGGCTCGAGGCCAACCTGACGGGGGAATTCGCCGACGCCCGGGGCCTGGGCCGGGCCGGCAAGCAGCACGAGGGCCGGGAGCTGCGCAGCGCCTGGGAGCGCAAGCTCGGCGCGGACGGCTGGACGTGTGTGGGCTGGCCCGTCGAGTACGGCGGCCGGGGCGCCCCCATGTCGCAGCAGGTCATCTGGAACGAGGAGTACGTCCGGGCCGAAGCTCCCGCCCGGGTCAACGTCATGGGGGAAGGGCTGCTGGGCCCGACCCTGATCGCCTACGGCACAGAAGAACAGAAGACCAGGTTCCTCAACCCCATCCGCTGGGGGGTCGAGCTGTGGTGCCAGGGCTACTCCGAGCCCAACGCCGGCTCGGACCTCGCCAACGTGCAGACCCGGGCCGTCCTCGACGGCGACGAGTGGGTGGTCACGGGCCAGAAGGTCTGGACCTCCTACGCCCAGTGGAGCGACTGGTGCTTCGTGGTGTGCCGCACCGATCCCGAGGCGCCGCGGCACAAGGGGCTCTCCTACCTTCTCGTCCCCATGGACCAGCCCGGCGTCGAGGTCCGGCCCATCCGGCAGATGACCGGCACCTCGGAGTTCAACGAGGTGTTCTTCGACGGCGCCCGCACCGACGCCGACCTGGTGGTGGGCGAGGTCAACGACGGCTGGCGGGTGGCGCTCGCCACCCTGGCCTTCGAGCGCGGGGTGGGAATCCTGGGCGACATCGTCGGGTTCCGCCGGGAGCTCGACCACCTCCTCAACATCGTCCGCACCGGCAACCGGTCGCATGACCCCCTGTTGCGCGAGCGTCTGGCCGACGCCTGGATCCGCCTCTACATCCTCCGGCTCAACACCCTGCGCTCGCTCACCGGCATCGACGGGCCCGTGGCCCCGCCCCAGGCCTCGATCTCCAAATTGTTCTGGGCCACCTGGCACCGCGACCTCGGCGAGCTGGCCATGGACGTCCTCGGGACGTGGGCGGCCGTGGCCGAGGCCCCTCCCTACGAGCTCAGCGACCTGCAACGGATCTTCCTGTTCAGCCGGGCCGACACCATCTACGGCGGCTCCAACGAGATCCAGCGCAACATCATCGGCGAGCGCGTCCTCGGGCTCCCGCCCGAGCCCAAGGTCGACGCCTCCTTGAAGGGAGCCCCCACTCCGTGACCGCACCCGAGATACCTGCAACGCAGCCTCCTGCACCGCATGCCCTGCTCGAGGGCAAGGTGGTGGTCGTCACGGCCGCGGCGGGCACCGGCATCGGGTTCGCGGCGGCCAAGCGCTGTGCCGAGGAGGGTGCGGTGGTGGTGATCTCCGACGCGCACGAGCGGCGCCTGGGCGAGGCGGCCGAGGCGCTAGCGGAGGTGTCGGGGAGCACCCCGCTGGCGGTCCCGTGCAACGTGACCCTCGAAGCCCAGGTGCAGCGCCTCTATGACACGGTGGTGGCCGAGCACGGCCGAATCGACGTCGCCATCAACAACGCCGGCCTGGGCGGCAACGCCCCCATCGTGGACATGACCGACGAGCAGTGGTCGACGGTGCTCGACATCACCCTCACCGGGACCTTCCGCTGCATGCGGGCCGAGCTCCGCCACATGTACGCGCAGGGCAGCGGGGTCATCGTCAACAACGCCTCGGTGCTCGGATGGAGGGCCCAGGCCGACCAGTCGCACTACGCGGCGGCCAAGGCCGGGGTCATGGCCCTCACCCGCTGCGCCGCGGTCGAAGCCGCCGTCCACGGCGTGCGCGTGAACGCGGTGGCCCCCAGCCTGGCCCTGCACCCCTTCCTGAACCGCGTCTTCCCCGACGACGAGCTCGAGCGCCTGCGCCAGGCCGAGCTGTTCGGACGCTCGGCCGAGACGTGGGAGGTCGCCAACGTCATGGTCTTCCTGGCCAGCGAATATTCGTCCTACATGAGCGGCGAGATCGTGTCGGTGTCGAGCCAGCACCCCTGAGCGCGACCGCGGCGACCGCGGCGACCGCGGCGACCGCGGCGACTGCGCCTGGCGTCGGGCGCGGCGTCAGGTGACGACGAAGCCCGGGATGGTGTCGGACCCGTAGGGGGTGGTCACGGTGAGGGGCCCGGTGGTGGCTCCCGGCGGGACCACCACCTTGAGCTTGGTGGGACGCTCGAGGCTGACGGTGGCCGGGATGCCGTTGAAGGTGACCTTGGTGACGCTTCCCAGGCGCCGGCCGCCGATGATCACGGTGCCCCCGACCGGGCTCGACAGCGGGCTGTACTTCCCGATCACCGGGCCCGTGTTCACCCTGATCTGCCCGGTCGGGCCCACCGCGACGCGCGGCGGCAGGGTCTGGTACACGGCGGTCGTGGTGGGCGCCCGGGTCGTGGTCGTCGTGGCGGGCGGACGCGTCTGCGCGATCGGGCCCGACCCCGAGCACGACGCGGCGAACACCGACGCCACCGCCACCAGCGCACCGAAGCGCCAGGGATGGTTCCCCACGCTCTCCCCCCGGGATGACCGAGCGATCATCACGCCCATCATCTCACCGGGGGCGCGGCTCGGCTCTCCACATCGGGCATGTCCCGACAGACGGGAGGGCCTGGCGGGCTGTCAGGGCGCGTTCGGGTTTGGATAGCCTGACGGCGTGTCAGATCAGGGGGAGCAGGGGGAGCAAGGGGAGCAGCCGGCGGAGGACCCCAGAGGCGACCTGCGCTGGGGCTCGATCCCGGGTCTCGTGGCCGACGCCGCGGCCCGCTTCGGGGACGCCGAGGCGGTGGTGGACGGCGAGGTGCGCCTGACCTTCGCGCAACTCGAAGGCGAGGCGTTGCGGGTGACCGCCGCGGCCATGGCGGCGGGCATCCACCCCGGCGACCGCGTGGCGATCTGGGCCCCCAACATGGCCGAGTGGATCGTGGCCGCGCTGGGGCTGGTGGGAGCGGGGGCGGCGCTGGTGCCGCTCAACACACGCTTCAAGGGCCCCGAGGCCGCCTACGTGCTCACCCGGTCGCGGGCCCGTGCCCTGTTCACGGTGCGGGGCTTTCTCGGCATCGACTATCCCGCCCTGCTCGACGACGAGGACGTCCCCGACCTCGAACGCATCGTGTTGCTTCGTGACGACGAGGGCACCACGAGCGAGGTGACCAAGAGCGACGAGGTCCCCATCTTCGGGTGGCACGAATTCCTGGCCGCAGCCGACGGCGTGGTGGAG
>Ga0310037_10002256_pt1 | contig 10042 bp, 8 predicted proteins | sample Sb_taG_11_FD_200239 | JGI IMG/M metagenome (GOLD analysis project Ga0310037, IMG submission 200239) | Peat soil microbial communities from Weissenstadt, Germany - Sb_50d_3_AS metaG (v2) (version 2) | ecosystem: Environmental > Terrestrial > Soil > Wetlands > Peat | place: Germany: Weissenstadt...
CTGGGCTCATGAGCTTGGAAGGCTTGAGTGGTCTGGTGAACCGGGTCATCGCGTGGCCGGACGGCCTGCAGCGCAGGCATGGCGTGCTGGGGTTCCCTTACGCGGTGGTGAAGAAGTACGGCGATGATGAGGGCGGCCGGCAGGCGGCGCTCATTACCTACTACGGATTTCTGAGCATCTTCCCGCTGCTGCTGCTCGGGGTGGCGGTGCTGTCCCGGGTGCTGGCCGATCACCCGGACCTGCGCCGGCGGCTGATCGCCGAGATCGTGCCGCCGACGCTGCGGCCCACGATCGAGCAGTCGCTGGCCGCCTTGCCGACGTCGGCCATCCCGTTCGTTGTCGGCCTGGTCGGGTTGCTGTTGTCCGGGACCGGTGTGGTGTTCTCCGTCTACCAGACGTTGAACCATGTGGCAGCGGTCCGGCACCGCCGGCGGGCGGGGTTCGTCTCGCGGTACGTCCGGGTGTTCGTGGTGCTGGCCGCGCTGATGGTCGGGGCGCTGGCCGTCGGCGCGCTCACGGTGGTGGCCACCGCGCTGCCCGGCCAACCCGCCGTGCAACGTGCGGCGGCGGTGCTCGGGTCGGTGCTGGTCGTCTTCGCGGTGCTGCTGGCGCGGCCTGCGCCGGTCCGGGCCCTGTGGCCGGGCGCCGTCGTGGGGGCGGTGGCGGTGACGGTGGTGCTCACCGTCGGGCCGCGGTTGCTGGCCCGGCTGGTGGCCAAGGCCGGTCCCGTCTACGGCAGCTTCGCCACCGTGGCCGGCATGTTCGCGCTGCTGTACCTGATCGGTCAGGCGCTGGTGTACGCGGCCGAAGTCGCAGCCGTCCGCTATGCCCGGCTGTGGCCGCGCGCCCTGGACCTGAACCGGCCCACGGCGGCCGATGCCCGCGCGCTGACCCTGCTGGCCCGCGAGCAGGAACGCATCCCCGCCGCCCGCATCCAGTTCCGCCTCGCCGTGCGGGGCTCCGCGCCGGTACCGGGTGGTTCCCCGCCGGTCAGTGATGGCCCGGGGTAACGCGGTCACCCCAGCCGCCAGCCGGCCAGCGTCATTGCCGAAACGCCGGGCGGTTCCCGGCGCCGCTGAGCTGCCCAATCGTGATCGGTCAGCATACGCTGTCACGTTGACATCACGGCTTCCGGAAGCGGGCAGGAATCACACCCGGAAGGGTGATGGGGCCTCGGCAGGACTCGAAAAGGCTGCAGGAGCCACGGTTCGCGATCCTCGTCTGGGGGGTGCGCCAGTGATGCCGGCAACATTCAACCCAGCCAGGAGCCGGGCACTACCTTGAAGGGCGCGGCTATGGATAACGGTAGTGGCGGCGCCTTTCAGGCCGTGAGGGATCTTTGGTCTTGCCTCGCACCGGGCCGCGGTCACCGGCGCGAGGCTGGTTGTCCTCAGGTAGTGCTCGCTTGTAGCTTGAGGTGTACTACGCCAAGGCCGATTCTGACGATCTACTGATGGCTCTCATGTCGCCCTTCGGGGCGTTCACGGCGGGTACCCGCGAGATGGCGCAGCCTGGCCCAGTTCACCGGCGGCCTCGGCGCGGGGACGCCCGGACGGTCCCGTGGTACCCAGACGCGCAGCGCGCCGGGGGAGATCGTGCAGATCACCGGCGTCGACATCACTATCGACTCACCGTCCACGCCGACTGGGATCTGCGCCGTGTCGGCGGTGATCTTGATCTGCTTCGTTGTCAGCACCTTCAGGCCGGCGGCATGCCTGCCGCGGAGCAGGCCGACGGCCTGCCCGGCGCTGCTGACTGTGACGCCGACGACGCCGAGGATGCCGCGGTCCAGCCGCGCGCGGCGGCCCAGGCCGGCGATGTCCCCCGTGCCGTAAGGGTTGTTGGCCACCAGCAGCGCCTGCGGCCGGTCGATCTGGGTGCCATCCGCCTGCGCGGACAGACGTGCCCCGCGGTGGCCTCCCAGCATGTCCGGGAGCAGGTCCAGGGTCGTGTTCCGCTTGTCGTCCCGGTAGGCCGGGCTCTGGACGATCTCGGCGTACGCGCCGAAGGACGCGTTGTTGACGAACGTCTGGCCGTTGATCACCCCGAGGTCGACCCGCAGCTCGACGCCATCGGACAGGGCAGCCAGGCATGCCGACGGGTCCTCGCGGTCCAGCCCCAGATCGAGAGCGAAATGATTGCGGGTGCCCGCGCTGATCACCACGAACGGGAGGCCGTGCTCGGCGGCGATGCCGGCCACCAGGGCCTGTGTGCCGTCACCGCCGGCGACGCCGAGCAGATCCGCGCCGCTGGCCACCGCCTGGCGAGCCACCTCGATGACATCGACCGGCTCGGGGCCGCCGAACAGGAACACCTCGGCGCCGAGGGCCTCGGCCTTGCGCTTCAGGTCGAACTTCTCGACCTTCCCGCCGCCGGACCTCGGGTTCATGATCAGGTACGGATGCCGGGCCGGCGGCGTGGCCGGGTGCTCGGGCATCCGCCAGTCCGGCAGATCCCCAGCCAGGGCCAGGCGCGCGGTCCCGCCCGCGAGCAGCCAGGCCGCGGCCGCCACGATCGCCACCCACAGCAGGTCCCGGAACGCGTACACCACGATCACCGCGACCGGCGCCAGGACGAAGACGGCCAGCGCCAGCCAGCGCAAGACACCCCGCCGGGAAAGGAAAACGTACGCGGCGGCCAGGCTCACGACCGCGGCCGCCACGCCCACGGCCAGCATGGCCAGGCTCTTCAGCCCGGCGAAGACCACCACGATCACGACCGCCAGGCCCGCGAGCACGAAACTCAGGCGCGCCAGCCACCGCTGAGCGGAGGTGCCCTGACGGCCCGGCTCCAGCCTCACAGCCGCCCCCGGCCAGCCAGGCCACGGGAAAGCACGGTCTTGTCCATTGCCCGATTGTCGGATTCCGGCTGTCCCGTCGCGTCACCCATCCGGGGTGAACTCAGGCGGGAGGCTTACGTCGTCTGGACTGGCTGGGGCGGGTTCTGCCGCGCCGGCCGGGCGGCGGCCGGCGGGGCAAGGACCGCGGGCAGGAATACCGAGGCCACCAGTCCTACCAGGCCGACCACGGCCAGGGCGATCATCGCGAGCCCGTAGGACCGCTCTGGGGTCGAGGTGATCCCGGCGACCAGGATGGTGCCGGCGATCGCGGTGCCGAGGCAGGAGCCGAGGTTGGACACACTGCGCGACAGGCCGGAGATCTCGCCCTGCTGCTCCTCGCCGAAGCTGGACTGCACGATGTTGACCGACGGGGTCAGCATGGCGCCCAGGCCCAGCCCGATCAGCAGCAGCCCGGGCGCGAAGACCCAGGCGCTGGGGGTCTTGATGCCGATCACCAGGGCCAGCAGGACGCCGACGCCCGCGATGGTGACGATGAACCCTGCCAGGATGAGGGTCCGCTGTGCGTACCGCCTGGCGAGGCGCGCGGCGGCGAGCGAGGACGCCAGCAGGCCGACCGTGGCGGCGGTGAAGATCACCCCGGTCTGGATGGCGTCGTAGTGACGCACGACCTGCAGGTAGGCCGAGACAACGAACGACACGCCCATCAGCATCAGCCACTGGGTGTTCTGGGTGATCAGGCCGAGGTTGGAGATGCGGTTGCGGAACAGCGCCGTCGACAGCAGCGGCTCCTTGCCCGCCCGCTCCTTGCCGCGCACCCAGGCGAAGAACCACACCAGGACCAGGGCACCGGCGACGAGCAGGGCGAGCGTCAGCCACAGGTTATTGTCGGCCGCCAGGATGCCCGTCACCAGGAGGATGAGGCCGACGGCGGACAGGATCGCCCCGCCGGTGTCGAAGGAGCGCCCCGGATCCGGCGGCAGGGGGTCTTCGAGGCGGCGGCTCAGCACGACGATCACCGCGATGACCAGTGCCTGGAAGACAAACGCCGCCCGCCAGCTGATCGCGGAGGTGATCAGCCCCCCGAGCAGCGGCCCTGCGGCGGCGCCGATGCCTCCCATCGCGCTGATCGCGCCGAACGCCCGGGCCCGCGAGGTAACCCCGGTGAACAGCAGCGTCGCGAGGATGTAGACCGGCGGGATCAGCAGCGCCGTGCCGACGCCCTCCAGGATCGAGTTGCCGATGATCAAGACACCCAGACCGGGAGCGGCCGCGCTGAGCAGGGCGCCGACGCCGTAGATGACCAGGCCGACGGTGAAGCACCGCTTGCGGCCATAGCGGTCGGTCAGCTTGCCGCCGGGAATCATCAGCGCCGCCATCACCAGCAGGAAGACCGTGATCGCGATCTGCACGCCCTGCACCGTCGTGTCCAGGTCCTTGCTGATGTCGTTGATCATCACGTTCATGTTCGAGCCGGCGAAGCTGCAGATGAACTGGGCCAGGGCCAGAGGAACCAGCGCCCTTCGCAACGCGCTCGACGGTCGTCCCGCCGTACCAGGCTGGGCCATTCGTACCTGCCTCCGGTCGAAGCTGTGGCGTCACCCCGGCCCCCGCAGGCCCGCAGATAACCGAAGCGCACGCGCACCGGACCCGGTCCGGCTCGTGGAAGCCTATGCGGCCATGCCCGCCGTGTCAGCCGCTCGGGACGGACGTCCCGCGCAGGTACCCTGCGTCTCGTTCGGATTGGCCCTCATCTTCCCCCGCCACATGACCGGGAGCACCACGATCACCAGGGCGGAACGCTTTGTCGTCCTGTGGGGCGCCACAGCACGTCCCTGTCCGGCTCGGCGGCGATGACACGCACCGCCGCCACCTGCCCTGCCTCGGCCTGGTCGTGAGCGCGGAGATCGCGCAGGACCGTCGGATGGCTGACGCCGAGCGCGGCGGCGACCGCCCGGATGGTCATGCCCTGGGCGCGCATCGCAGCGGCTTTGCGCCGGCGTCGGCTGCGGTCTGTCGTGTTCCGCGCGGACGGAGAAAGTCAGGTCGCGATCGAGCGCGCATCAGTACATGCCGGGGGCAGCGGCTCGTCGAGCGCCGTCAGCAGCTCAGCGACCGCGGTGCGGACTTCGCTGACCAGTGCCCCGCGCTCATCGAGATCCACCGCATGTGGCCAGGGCCAGATGCGCCGTACCTCGATGCCCGGACGCACATGAACGTCGCGGCGGCCAAGGCGCTTGAGGAATGCATCGAGCTGCTGGTCATCCTCGGGCCCGGCGTACTGGCGCTCCCGAAGCCAGGGCCGCGTAGGAACCCAGCACGGACATGATCACCTCCAGGAAGGTGGACTTCCCGGAGTCCCCGCCGCCGAGCAGGACCACGATCACCTTCAGCGTGACCAGGCCGCGCACCGAGGCGGCCACCAGCTTGCCGAGGTAGGCGATCAGCTCAGCGTCGTCGCCGAGCCAGTCCCGCAGCGCCTGCTCCCAGGCCGGGCAGGTGGCTGACGGGTCATACGGCACGGCGGTGATGCGGGAGCAGTAATGCTCCGGGTAGTGCCGCCCGGGGTGATGGACGACGGGCTCGGCGATGCGCCAGGTCCCGTCGTCGCCAGGCTCCGGCCGGCCCAGGTCGAGTTCGCCGGATCGGGTGTTCAGCCACTGGGTGTCGGCGTCGAACTCCGAGGAGCTGACGCGCATGTTCTCCATCGTCGCGGCGCAGCGGATCATGGCCGTCCGCTTCGCGTCGGACTGCTGCGCGTTGAGGTGCTCCCAGAACCGGCCGCGATCCGAGACCGGGGTGCCGGTCTTCTTGTCGATGTACCTGACAGCGACGGACAGGCTCATCGCCTCGGTCACCGCGAGCGCGCCGATCGTCTTGTCGGCGAACTCTCCCGCCAGCCCCTGCCCGCCGGACTTGACATCCAGCCAGCGTTCGCCGTCGAAGGCGTACGCCTTCAGGTCGGCGTCGTCGAACCGGATCCGGTCACCGAAGTGGTCCGCGAGGCGCCGGGCGTTGCCCCTGTCGTCGGCTCTGCTGACGAAGTCCTGGACCGGCCAGCGTCCTTCCCGGCCGGGCGGCAGCCGGTGCGCCTCGATGCTCTCGCGGGGGATGGAGCACCGCGGGTGCCACTCATCCAGGGCGTCTTGCAGATGAGCGGGGACCTCATGCCCATCCCGGGCACCCTTGTTCCAGCCGGCCAGGAAGTGCGCGGCGAACCTCTGGTCAAGGCCAGCGCGCTCGTCTTCGCTCATGGTGCCGGTGTACTCAGCAGGCAGGACGTCGGAGCGGATGATGGCCGAAGCGGCCTCGAAGTCGAGCAGGTCCGTGTCGCCGAGGCCGCCGAACACCTCGGCGGCGGGCTTTACCAGGTCCATCGCGGGGCTCATGTCGCCCCACGACGCATCCTCGTCCTGGGGGTCGTCCGGCCAGGCAGGCCCGGCGGCTTCCCTGACCGGGGCCAGCGTGTCCCTGATGACCTGATCGGCGTACCTGGCCAGTTCCGCGGGCGGGGCGACGCGCAACCTCGGGACCGGGGCGTGCCTGCTCACCGGGTGCCGGACCCAGCCCGGCTTCGGCCGCAGGACCGTGGATTCGATCTCGCGCATGGTCATCGGCTCGGCGAACTGCTCGTTGGCGGCGATCAGCGCCTCGCGGATCTCCTCGTCGTCCATCTCCGGGACCCGGTTGAGGAGCGCGCCGCGCAGGCTGGTCAGCCGGACGTTGCGGTTCTCACCGGTCATCGAGAAGACGTTGCGCCGGCCAGTGGCACCGCCGCCGGCGGAGTTCTGGCCTTCCGCCTTCCTGTACCGCTCGCGCTCGGCCAGGATCACCTCGGCGAACTCCAGCGTGGGCTTGACCAGGATGAGGCCGGAGTCCGGGATCCCGGTGTAGCGGGGGCCCCGCGGGTGCCGGGCGCCAGTGGCCGCGATGAAGCCGTTGCACTTCAAGTCGCCCCAGCACGGATCGCCGAGAGGGCCCTGCTGCCAGCACCACTCGGGCAGGTCCCGGCCGTCGAGGAGCAGGTGCATCCCGCCGCCTTCACGGCCGGTGCTGTGGGAGTACGTCGGGGGCACCTCGATGCCCAGCTCCTCCATCCGGGCCCGGAAGGCGCGCAGGTTGTCGATGTCGGGCACCCACAGGCCGGTGCGCTGGTTGCAGACCCAGCCTTCTTCCCAGCCCTCCGGCCAGGCCCCGGTGCCGGGGCGGATGCGCAGCTTCATGCCGGTCGGGTCCTCTTCGCCCGGCATGTCCGGGTCGGTGTACGTGTCCGGCACCTGCCACTGGCCGGGCTCGGTCAGCTGCCAGTCCTTGCGGACGGGGACCTTCTGGGCCCTGCCCTTCTCGTCGATGACGCCGACCCAGGGCATCGCGGCGAACAGCCAGGGGGCGCCTTCGCTGTCGGTGGGCCTGATGCCGTCGCCGGTCATGAGGCACCGTCCGGCGCGGTCTCAGGCTGTGACTCCGGGTCTCGCGGCCAGGGGCAGGTCCTCATCGTGATCCGGGCCATGACGTGGGGGTCTATCGGCCCGTCGCCGAGGAAGGCATCGAACGAGCGAGCGCCAGCCGAGAACGGGTCAGGGATGATGTGGCCGGGCTCAGGCGCTGACTCGTCGTCGCTGGTCACCGGGCACCACCCGGGTACCCGGACGGGGTATAGGGGGAGCGACTGCTATGATTTCTGTGAAGCCTCTGGCACTGTGCTGTGCTAAGGTTCATTGTTAATGACCTCTCGTTGATCGGACCATCGAGTTGGTCGGGCTGCCGGGCCCGCTCTGGCTAGGAGCGGGCCTGGCCCATTTCTAGGCCGCCTCCCGCTGGGCCGGAGGCGAATCGGCCGGCTGCCGGGCGTAGGCACGCAGATCGAGGCGCGGCAGCCAGAGGCTGAGCCGCACGAGGGCGTCCGCGTTCATCCCGCCGCCGCGGCGCCAGCAGGCCAGCGTGGAGTAACAGATACGCAGCTCGTCTGCCACTTCTTCGAGCGTCATCTCGCGGAGCTGCCGCTCGGCGTCGAGCGTCGCGTACAACGCCGCGACGTCCAGTTGAATGGCGCCGTCTGGCTTCTTCACTCTACGATCATTTCACGGCAGGTAGCTCGGGCGCCAGCCATTCCAGCCGCCAACTTTTCGGCCCTGACCTGCGTTTATGCGGGTACTTGAAAGGTACAGTATTAATTCCTAAGGTTTATTGGTAGCCATTCGGCGGGGGCGGATCGGTGACGGGCTGGGGCGCTGCCGGTGATTATTGAGCTGAGAGCGGACGACTATCAATAAACCTCTATATGCCCATTCGACAAGGGGGCGGCCGTGCCGGTGTAATGGCCTGCATAGCGTTGCAGGGCGTAGCACGGCGTGGCAGGCCAGCCGGGGGCGGGTTACCGCCCGGTGCAGCCCAGGAAAGGAGCAGGGAAGATGAACGTCAGGGCAGCACCCGGCGCGAAGCTGTACACCGTGGCCCAGGTCGCGGTGATCATGAACCTCAGCGAGAGCAAGATCTGGCAGCTGGTCCGCTCGGGGGAGCTGGACTCCGTCAAGATCGGCTGGAGCCGCCGGGTGGTGGCCGCCAGCGTCGATGCCTACATCAGGAAGCTCGCCGCCGGGGGCGCGGTGTGAGCGACGCCGGGAACATCGTCACCCCAGGTCAGGATCGGTGTAAACACTCCAGGGTAGGGGCTCAGGAATTTTTTAGTAGGGGTAGAGCATTACTCTTAGCATGGATACGCTCGACACCATGGAAGACAAGGCACGGATCAACCGGGCCAGGCTCGCGGCGCGGAGGCAGGGCTTCACGCTGCGCAGGAGCCGGGTCAAGGACCCGCTGGCGCTCGACTACGGCTGGCACGTGATGCACGGCAAGCGGGAGACGGCGCGTTTCCGCGAGCTGGATGAGCTGGAGAAATGGCTGGCAGGTGAGGGACGGTGACCACCAGGCGCGGCCGGGGCGAGGGCTCGATCTACTACGACGACGGCCGGGACCGGTGGGTCGGCGTGCTCGACGTCACCGAACCGGGCACCGCCAGGCGGACCCGCCGCAAGGTGTCCGCGCCGACCAAGACCGGGGTCAGGGCCAGGCTGGACGCGTTGCGCCGCGAGCTGGCCGACGCCGGGGCGGCCGGGCCGGCCGCGGGCACCGTCGGGTCCGTCGTAGCCGACTGGGTGAACCACCTGCCCGCCCGGATCAAGGACCCGGCCTCGGTGGCGATCGTGCGCAGGCACGCCCGCCGGATCACCGCCGGGCTGGGCAGGATACCGGTCAGGAAACTCCAGGCCCGCGACGTCGAGACGCTGCTGGGCGCGATGGCCGCCGAGGGCCTGTCCACCTCGACCATCCGGGGCTGCCGCTCCGTGCTGGCGCGGGCGCTGGACCGGGCCATGCGGGACCGGCTGGTCCTGGTCAACGCCGCCAGGCTGGCCGACGTGCCCGAGGGCACCGTCCGCCAGTCCCGGTCGATGACCACCGCCCAGGCCCGCCAGCTCCTGGCCTCGGACCTGGATACCTGGTGGCGCGCGTACTTCACGCTCGCGCTGTACTGCGGGCTGCGGCCCGGCGAGCTGACCGGGCTCCGCTGGGAGGACGCTGACTTCGGCGCCGGGGTGATCCGGGTCCGCCGGTCGCTCAAGTGGGAAGGGGGCGGCCTGGCGCCGGGTGAGCTGAAGACCGAGAGCAGCAAGCGCACGCTGACGATGCCCGGGGCGGTGCGCTCGGCGCTCACCGCGCTGCGCCGGGAGCAGGCGGCGGACAGGCTGCGGCTCGGCCCGCATTACCGGGATAAGCACGACCTGGTGTTCCGCGACGACGCCGGCCGGCCGATGTCCCGCCAGCGGGTGCACAAGCACTTCGGGGACGTGCTGGAGGCGGCCGGGCTCCCCCGGGACTGGCAGCCGAGGGAGACCCGGCACTCGTTCGTGTCGATCGCCTCGGACAGCGGCGTGAGCATCGAGGACATCGCGGATGCGGCCGGGCACGTCAACAGCAACGTGACGCGGGCCGTGTACCGGCACCAGATCAGCGATACCGTGACCAGAGCGCCCGCCGCGCTGGACCGTGCGCTGGCTGCGGGGGGCGAGCAGGCGTGAATTGGCTCCCAGTTAGGCTCCCGGCTTCATGCAGCAGCACTCAGACCAGGCACGACGGAACGCCGGATACCTGCGCTACCCGCACGTCCACGGCGACCTGATCACCTTCGTGGCCGGCGACGACGTCTGGCTCGTGGCGGCCGGCGGCGGCCGCGCGTGGCGGCTGTCG